>JACXTT010010979.1_pt1 | contig 12158 bp, 10 predicted proteins | sample 9270951 | NCBI WGS metagenome assembly JACXTT01 (sample SAMN15532306, study PRJNA645909) | rock metagenome | isolation source: weathered quartz diorite | place: Puerto Rico | collected 2017-06-21 | reverse complement strand
CACCTCGGACGAGATCATCCAGGACATCACCGACTTCGGCGCCGTTGTCGGCAAGGAGGACGTGGAGCTCGTCGAGTCCGTGCACCGCGGGCTGCGCTCCGGCGCGATCGAGCGTGGACGCCTGCTGCTGACGAGCGAGCACCTGATCCAGCACTTCCAGCTGCTCGTACACGACGCGCTCGCCGGCGGGGTCTGAATACGGGTACGGCTCTCATCATCCTGGGCGCGTTCCTTGCGAGCGCGGTCGAGATGGTGGAGGCGCTGACGATCGTGCTCGGCGTCGGCGTCGTCCGGGGCTGGCGCTCGACGCTGATCGGCGCCGGCGCCGCCGGGTTCGTCCTCGCCGTCCTCGTCGCGGCGCTCGGGCCGGCCCTCCAGCACATCCCGATCGGAGCGCTGCGCCTGGTCGTCGGCGCGCTCCTGCTCGCCTTCGGCCTGCAGTGGCTGAAGAAGGCAATTCTCCGTGCGAGCGGCTACAAGGCGCTTCATGACGAGGACGAGCTCTTCGCCTCGGAGCGGGCTCAGGCCGCGGCCGCCGGAACGGACGTCCGCGCCGGGCTCGACTGGTACTCGTTCACGGTCGCCTTCAAGGGCGTCCTCCTCGAGGGGCTGGAGGTCGTGTTCATCGTGATCGCGTTCGGGAGCACCCAGCATCGCGTCGGCCTGGCCGCTGCCGGAGCCGGCGCCGCGTTCGTGATCGTCGTCGTGGCCGGCCTCCTTGCGCACGCACCTCTCTCGCGCGTGCCCGAGAACACGATCAAGTTCGCCGTCGGACTCCTGTTGACGACGTTCGGTTGCTTCTGGGCGGCCGAGGGTGGCGGGGTCGACTGGCCCGGCGACGAGCTCTCGCTCCTCGGCGTGCTGGCGTTCTTCGCCCTGGTCGCCTTTGCGCTTGTCCGCGGACTCCGTCGCCAGCGCCGCCTCGTCCCCGCCGGAGCCGGCGCACGCGCATGAAGCACCTTCGCTCCTTCGGCCGCTTTTGGTGGGACTTCATCGTCGGCGACGACTGGCGACTTGCCGCGGGGGTCGGGCTGGCGATCGGCGTCACGGCGCTCCTGGCGCACGAGGGCGTGAACGCCTGGTGGCTGCTGCCGGCCGCAGTCGCGGTGCTCCTCGCCGAATCGCTGCGACGCGCGATCCGGTAGCCGGGATGGCCGAGACCGCCGCGCCGCATCCGATGGTGGCCGAGCGCGTCGCCGCCGGCCGCGCCGCGCGGGCGAACATGCCGAGACAGGCGCACGCAGCGCTCGAGCCGAGCGCCGGACGCGATCCGATCGGGTTGCTCGAGGCCGAGGGCGTCTCGCGGCTTCCAGAGCTGCTCCCGATCCGCTACGGCCGGATGCTCGCCTCGCCCTTCGCGCTCTTTCGCGGCGCAGCCGTCGTCATGGCCAACGATCTCGGCCCGCTGCCGCGAACGGGTCTCGGGGTCCAGCTCTGCGGTGACGCGCATCTCCTCAACTTCGGCGGCTTTGCGTCACCCGAACGAGAGCTCGTCTTCGACGTCAACGACTTCGACGAGACGTTCCCCGGGCCGTTCGAGTGGGATCTGAAGCGGCTCGCAGCCAGCGTCGAGATCGCCGCCCGCGACAGGGGATTTGCCGATCGAGACCGAAATGCGTCGACCCTTGCAACAGTGCGCGGCTACCACGAGACGATCCAGGACCTCGCGGGCCGGCGCGATCTCGAGGTGTGGTACTCGCACGCGAGCGCCGACAGCGTGGCGGAGGAGTTGCGCGGCCAAAACGAGCGGGCGGCTCTGAAGGAGATACAGCATCTGACCTCCCAGGCGTACGCAAGCGACACGCTGCGCGACCTGGCGAAGCTGACCCGCGTCGTGGACGGCGAGCCCCGGTTCGTCTCCAGACCGCCGTTGCTCGTGCCGCTTGCCGACCTCACTGACACGAGCCCCGATCGCGAGGACAGCCTGCGCGCGATCTTCCGGAAGTACAGAGGGACGCTCCAGGCCGATCGCCGCCACCTCCTCGCCGGCTTTCGCTACGCCGACCTGGCGCGAAAGGTCGTCGGCATCGGCAGCGTCGGGACGCGGTGCTGGGCTCTCCTCCTGCTGGGCAAGGACGGGGACGATCCGCTCTTTCTGCAGCTCAAGGAGGCACAGGCCTCCGTGCTGGAGCCGGTTCTCGGCGGGCGTTCTCGTGGGAGCCACGGTCGACGCGTCGTCGAAGGCCAGCGACTCTGCCAGGCGGTCAGCGACATCTTCCTCGGCTGGACGAGCGGAGACGACCTCGACGGGACGCCGCGGGATTTCTACGTCCGCCAGCTCCGGGACTGGAAGGTCGCGGTCGACCTCGCTCGGATCCAGCCGCGTGAGCTCTCGATCTACGGCCGCTTGTGCGGCGCCACTCTTGCCCGCGCACACGCCCGTTCGGGCGACCGCGTGGCGATCGCCGCCTATCTCGGGAAGAGCGACGCGTTCGACCGGGCCGTCGCCGCGTTCGCCTCGGCCTACGCCGACCTCAACGAACGCGATTTCGCGTTGCTCCGGCGGAGCGTCGACGAGGGCCGACTCGTTGCAGCTGAAGACGACTGAGCCACCTGCTTAAAGCGCGTCGGCGAGCGCGGCAAGTAGCCGCGGCGCGCGCTGATCGCGCGCCTCCGGCTGCAGCTCGTTCATCGCGAACGAGAAGCCGATCCCCGCAGTCGGCCAGGCGCCGTGCGACGAGCCACCTGACCCCGTGTGGCCAAACGCATCGTCGAGCGGGCCGAATCTGCCGAGCTCCGTTTGCAGCTCGAAGCCGACGCCGAAGGCGTAGGGCCTGCGGGTGATCGCGCAGAGGCCCCGCGAGCGCTGCGTCCTTCCGATGCGGACCGCCCCCGTAGAGACCATGCCTTCCCCGCCGGCGGCGAGGCACCCGTAGAGCCGGGCCATCGCACGGGTCGTACCGATCGCGTTCGCCGCGGGAATCTCAGGGGCGTGGAAGGCGGGCTCGTTCCAGCGAAAGCCCTCCGGCGTCCTGGGATAGACGGCGTCGAGCAGCGGCTCTGGCTCTTCGCCCAGATAGGTAACGCCGAAGTCGGCGTTGGGCTGCAACCGGGCGACGCGCACTTCGAGCTCGGGGGGAAGCCCGATCCACAGCTCGAGGCCGAGAGGTTCGGCGAGCTCGTCGGCGAAGAAGCGACCGGCGCTCCGGCCGTCGGCCCGCCGCACAAGCTTGTCGCAGATCGCACCGTAGGTGTACGCGTGGTACGCGATCTGCGTCCCCGGCTCCCAGAACGGCGCTTCGGCGGCAACACGCTCTTCCAGAGCCCGACCGTCGAGCAGCTCGTGTGCGCCGAAACCGCGACGCAGACCGGGCACGGCGGCCATGTGCGAGACCGCCTGCCCCACGGTGATCGCAGCCTTGCCCTCGGCGGCGAACTCCGGCCAGTAACGGCTCACGGGCGCGTCGAGCTCGAGCGCTCCGCGGTCGAGCAGGACGAGCAGGCATGTCGCGACGAGCCCCTTCGTCCCGGAGAAGACGAGCTGGATCGTGTCCTCCCGCCAGGCGGCGCCGGTCTCGCCGTTCGCAACGCCGCCCCAGATATCGACGAGGGGCTGCGCGCCCGCGTAGACGGCGAAGGCAGCGCCAGTGCCCGGGCTCTCGGCGAGGATCGCGGCGAGCTCGTCGGCGACGCCCTCGAAGCCGGGCTCGACCCGGCCCTCGACGTCAGGCACCGACCGGTGAGGCGAGCGCCGCTTCCAGGCTCGGCGTGTCGGCGAGCAGGCTCTTCGTGTAGCTGTCCTGCGGCGAGCCGAGCACCGTCTCGACCGGCCCGTACTCGACGATCCTCCCCTGGTTCATCACCGCCACCTCCTCGGCGATCGTCCGGATCAGGGCGAGGTTGTGCGTGACGAAGAGGAGCCCCAACTGCATCTCGCGCTGTAACTCGGCGAGCAGGTCGACGATGGCGGCCTGGACCGACACGTCGAGCGCGCTCGTGATCTCGTCGCACACCATCAGCGCCGGCTCGGCAACGAGGGCGCGCGCAATCGCCACCCGCTGGCGCTCACCACCGCTCAGCTCGTGCGGGTACCGGTCCATCACCGACGTACTGATCGAGACGCGCTCGAGCGCGCGCTCGATGCTCTGCGCCGTCTCGCCGCGGCCGTGGTCGAAGAAGAGCCGTAGCGGCTGCCCGACGATCTGACCGACGGTCTTGCGCGGGTTCAGCGAGCTGTACGGGCTCTGGAAGACATACTGGATCTCCTGCCGCGTCAACCGGTCGCGCGCGCGCGAGCCGGCGCCGAGCGGCTTGCCCCGTAGCGCGATCTCACCCGTGTAGCGAGCGTGGATGCCGGCGATGCAGCGTGCGAGGGTCGTCTTCCCCGAGCCGGACTCGCCGACCAGCGCGACGCACTGGCGGGGCTTCACGACGAGGTCGACGTCGAAGACAACCGGTCTGTTCGCGTAGGACGCATTGACATTGCGGAGCGTGAGCAGCGCGTCGACGTTGCCCGCAGGCGTGGTCGGCACGGCCGGCCGGCGGTCGCGCGTCGACTCCGCCAGCACCTCCGCGGACCGGAAGCAGCGCACCTCGTGGACGTCCGAGACACGGGTCACGGGCGGGAACTCGGTCGCACACCTCTCGTCGGCGAGGGTGCAGCGCGGTTGGAAGAAGCAGCCCCGCGGGCGGTTACCCGGCCGCGGCGCCGTGCCGGGTATCCCCTCGAGCGCATGCTCGCCGGACATCTCCGGGATCGCCTCGATCAGACGGCGCGTGTACGGATGGGCCGATGTCTGGAAGAGCACGCGCTCCGGCCCGACCTCGATCATCCGGCCCGCGTACATCACCGCGACCCGGTTGGCGAGCGTCGCCACGACGGCGAGGTCGTGGCTGACATAGAGGGCTGCCACGCCGTGCATGTCGCAGAGCGAGCGCACCGTCTTGAGCACGTGCGCCTGCGTCGTCACATCGAGCCCGGTCGTGGGCTCGTCGAGCACGATCACGCGCGGTCTGCAGGCGAAGGCCATTGCCAGACCGACTCGCTGCTGCTGGCCGCCGGAGAGCTGGTGCGGGTACCGGGCCAGAAACGACGCGTCGCCGGGGAGCAGGACCTCGGCGAGCATCTCCTGCAGCCGCTCCTTGCGGTCGGCCTCCGAGGAGCCGAAGCCGTGCGCCTCGAGCGTCTCCGTCAGCTGGGTGCCGATGCGGATGGCGGGGTTCAGCGCAGCGCCGGGGTCCTGCGGCACGTACGAGACCGTCTTCCCCCGCAGCTCGCGCAGCGTCCGGTGCGGGAGGCCGAGAATCTCGCGGCCGTCGATACCGACGCTCCCGGCGGCGATTTTCGCCCCGCGCCGTGTGTGTCCGAGCAGCGCCAGGCCGACCGTCGTCTTGCCGGAGCCCGACTCGCCGACGAGCCCGAGCACTTCGCCGCGCGAGATATGGAACGAGACGTCGTCGACGATATCGACGCCGCGGCCCTCGACCTCGATGCGCAGACCCTCGACCTGAAGGACGGGATCAGACACGCTAGTCCCCGCCCCGCTCGATGCCGGCGGACGCGCGCGAGAAGCCGTCGCCGATCAGGCTCGTCCCGATCGTCAGGAGGGCGATCGCGATCACGGGCATGACGACGCCCCACGGCTGCACCGTCAGCGCCTGCCGGTTCTCGTTGATCATCAGCCCCCAGTCTGCGGCAGGCGGCTGCAGACCGAAGCCGAGAAAGCTCAGCCCGGCGATCAACCCCGTCGAGTAGGTCAGCCGCAGACTCGTCTCGACCATCAGCGGACTCGTCACATTCGGCAGCACCTCACCCAGAAGGATCTTGCGTCGCGACTCCCCGATCGCCTCGGCAGCGCGCACGAAGTCCCGCTCCACCACCTCGAGCGCGGCGCCACGCGTGACTCTCGCCACACGGGGCATGGTCGTGAAGCCGACGACGAGCACGATCAGCCAGATCTTGGGTCCGACCGTCGCCACCGCCACGAGCGCCAGCACGATCGACGGGAAGGCGAGGATGACGTCCATCGCGCGCATCAGCACGTCGTCGAGGACCGAGCGCGCGTAGGCGGCGATCAGCCCGATGGTGACGCCGAGCGCGAGCCCGATCGCCGTGGCGGCGATCGAGAGGCCGAGGATCGACCGCCCGCCCCAGAGGAACCGGCTGAGGACGTCACGGCCGAGGTTGTCGGTGCCGAGATCGGCGGCGCCGCCCGGCTTCGAGTACGGAGCGCCGACGAAGACGGACGGCGAGTGCGGCGCGAACAGCGGCCCGATCAGGGCCACACCGACGAGCAGGAGCACGAGCAGGATGCCGATGCGCGTGCGCCACTGGCGCCACGCACGGCGCGTGAGGACGACCAGCGGGCGGCGCTGGAACGGGGCCGACAGTTCGACTGCGGCCGCGACCGGTGCGACGGTTTCGCTCACGCCAGCGACGTCCGCAGCCGTGGGCTGACGAGGATCGCGGCGACGTCGGCGATGACGTTGAGGACGATGTAGACGGCGGCAATCAGCATCGCGAGCGCCTGGACGACCGGCACGTCGCGGTTGTGCACCGCATCGACGAGCGCCGAGCCGATACCGGCGTAACCGAAGACGTACTCGACGACGACGATGCCGCCGGCGAGGTAGGCGAGGTTGAGCGCGGTCACCTGGATCGTCGGCGCGATCGCATTGGGGACGGCGTGGCGCCAGACGACGCGCTGCTCGCGGATCCCCTTGAGCCGCGCCATCTCCACGTAGTCGCTTTCGAGCACCTCGATCATCGAGGCGCGCATGATCCGCGCCGTGTAGGGGCAAACGGCGATGATCAGGGTGAGGGCCGGCAGAATCAGCTCCTTCGGGTGCTGCCACGCGTGATCGCCTGGCGGGATCAACGAGACCGCGGGTAACACGGTGAACACCGTCGTGCCGAGCAGCACGACGAGCGCGATCCCGACGACGAACTCCGGCAGCGCGGCGAGCGTGAGCATGGCAACTGACGACGCGTGGTCGAACGGCCCGTCCCGCCGTCGGGCACTCACCGCCCCGAGCGCGATCGCGAGCGGCGTACTGATCAGCGCCGCGATGAGAACGAGCACGGCCGAGTTCTGCAAGCGCTTCCCGATCACCGTCGTCACCGGCTGCTGCGCCGCCAGCGAGCTCCCGAAATCGCCGTGCACCGCTCCGCCGAGCCAGTGGGTGTACTGCTGTACGGCCGGCTCGCCGAGATGAAGCTGCTTGCGGAGCGCGGCCAGCGAGTCGGGCGTGGCGGTGCGACCGAGAATCGCGCGGGCGGCATCCCCCGGAAGCGCCTGTGTCGCAGCGAAGACGACGATCGAGACGAGGAAGAGCGTGACGATTCCGAGCACGATGCGGCGCGCGATGAAGCCGCCGACCCCACGCGGGCGGAGACGGGCGAACGCTCCGCCCACGGCTGCGGCCGTCGTGCTCACAACGCCGCGGCGGCGCGCCGTTCCCGGCGCGCCGCCCCGCCCGTGCTATCCGAACGAGATCGTCCGATAGCCATGGCCGAAGCTGTTGAGCGCCAGCACGCCCTTGTCTCCGGTCTTGAAGCCCTTCACCTTGGTCGCGTAGGCGTCAAGCTGCGTGTTGAAGCCCCAGACGATGTAGCCGCCGGAGTCGTACTCCATCTTCTGCATCTCGAGGAGGATCTCGCCGCGCTTCTTGCGGTCTGCGGTCTGCTTGGCCTGGTTGTAGAGGGAGATGAAGTTCTGGTGCGACGCGTCCGGCCAGTGCGTCTCGTTGTAGGGCGACGTGGGTAGGCTGCCCGCAGCGACCTGCGGGAGGTAGTTGCGCGAGCCCCAGAAGTCGGTCGAGAACGCCCACTTCAGGTACTGGTCGCCGTAGAACGCCCCGCTGTCGAGGATCTTCACGTTGACGGTGACACCCGCCGCCTTGGCCTGCTGTGCGAACACCTGGGCACCCTCGTTCATGCCGAGGGCGCCGTTGGTCGACTGCAGGTCGACCGTGAGCTTCTCCTGGCCCGCCGCCTTCAGCAGCGACTTCGCCTTCTCGATGTCCTGGTGCCGCTGCGGCAGCGAGCTCGCATAGAGCTCGTCGAACGGCGCGTACAGGTCGTTGCCGATCCTGCCGTGACCCGACAGCGCCTGCGCGACCATCTGCGGGCGGTCGGCGATCAGCCGCATCGCCTGCCGCACACGGACGTCGTTGAACGGCGCCGCGTCGACCCGCATGCAGATCGGCCGCCAGCCTGCGCTCGGCGACTCGAGCACCTTGGTCCCCGAATGGCCGTTGATGATCGCGACCTGTGCCGGCGGCACGTCCGTGATCGCGTCGACCTGCCCGCCCAGGAGCGCGTTGACACGCGCTGTGTCGTCGGGGAAGTCGATGATGATGACCTTGTCGAAGTAGGGCTGACCGGTGCGCCAGTAGTTCGGGTTGCGCACGTGCACGCTTTGCTGGCCGGGCGTGAAGCTCTGCACCTTGTACGGGCCGGTGCCGATGTTCGGCTTCGCCTTCCCGACCGCGGTCGGGCTGTAGCCGACCGGCACGATGCCGGCGATGTACTGGCCGAGCGCGTCGAGGATGGTGCCGTCCGGCTGCTTCAGCGTGCAGCGGACCGTTCGCTTGTCGAGCTTCTTGATCCGGGCCGGGTCGATCGACGACAGCGCCGCGCCGCCGAAGAGGCCGAGCTTGGGGTTGATCAGCCGCTGCAGCGAGTAGCGGATGTCGGCTGCCCCGAGCGTCTTGCCGTTGTGGAACTCGATCCCGTCGTGGACGCGGATCGTCCAGACGTCGGCCTTCTTGTTGGCCTCGATCGTCTCCGCGAGCCCGTCGAACGTGAGCTTGAACTGCGGGTTGAACGTGACCAGCGTCTCCCAGCCGGAGACGAGCCGCGCCTGGTCGGGGACCGTGACGATGTTCTGCCCATCGATGAAATCTTTCGCCGAGCCGCCAGACACGCCGATGCGGAACGTCCCGCCGCGCTTGGGCGCAGCCGCGTCGAGTGAGCCGGTGGCGCCGCGGGCGACGCCCGCGAGGCTTCCGCCGGCGAGGATCGCGCCACCGCCGACTGCAGCCCGCTTCAACAGCTCCTCTCGTGTGAGACCGCCGGCAGCCGCGTGATCGGTGTCGACGTCGTTCCTTGCACTCATGCTCTCGCCTCCTCCAGCCGGTGTGCCCGGGTTCCGGACCGGGCGATTCTCCCAGATGTCGGTTTGTAGGTCAATCTGACATCATGCGCGGGTATGACCGACGTCTGGAACCTCGCTCCGATCGAGCGCTCGTCGACGTTGGAGCAGGTCCACCGCGTCCTGCGCGACGCGATCATCGCAGGATCGATCCCGCCCGGCGCCCACCTACGCGAGCTCCACCTCGCGCGCGAGCTGGAGACGAGCCGCGGCACCGTGCGCGAGGCGATCCGGCATCTCGTCCAGGAGGGGCTGGTGGAGTACGTCCTTCACCGCGGCAACTTCGTGAACGCGCTGTCACTCCAGGACCGGCTCGATGTGTACGTGGCGCGCGAGGCGATCGAGGTCGGCGTCGCGCGGCGGCTGTTGGAGAGCGACGTGCAGATCGACCTGAGTCCGCTGGAGACCGCCATGGACGAGCTGCGGCGCGCGGCCGTCGGCCAGAAGCGTCCGACCGAGGATGTGATCGCGGCGGATCTCCGCTTCCACCAGGAGCTCGTCCGTCTGGCCGGGAGTCCGCGGCTCGACCGCGCGTACGACACCCTCGCCGCCGAGACGCGGATGCTGCTGCGCCACCACCCCGAGTACCCGTGGCAGACGTACGTCGAGGATCACGCGAAGCTGCTGGACGCATTGAAACGGCGCGACCCGGCGCTCCCCGACCTCGTCGTCGAGCACCTGACGCTGAGCGTCGATCTGCTCCGCGGCGAGATCGCGGGCGCCGCGGCGTGAATACCGAGGCGTTCATCACGTGCGCTGTCACCGGGGTCGGAGCGACGACGGCGCGCAGCGAGCTCGTGCCCGTGACGCCGGAGCAGATCGCAGACGCGGCAATCGAGGCGGCGCGCGCCGGTGCCGCGATCGCGCACATCCACGTGCGCGACCCCTCGACCGGCGGCCCCTCGCGCGATCCCGCCCTCTATCTCGAGGTCGTGGAGCGCATCCGCTCGTCGCCCGTCGACGTGATCGTCAACCTCACCGCAGGCATGGGCGGCGACCTCGTGCTCGGGGGCAGCGAGACGCCGCTGCCGCTCAACCCGGTCGGAACGGACATGGCCGGCGCGACCGAGCGGCTCGAGCACGTGCGCGAGCTTCGTCCCGAGATCTGCACGCTCGACTGCGGCACGATGAACTTCGCCGAGGGCGACTACGTGATGACGAACACGCCCTCGATGCTGCGCGAGATGGCGCGGCAGATCCGCGAGCTTGGCGTCAAGCCGGAGATCGAGGTCTTCGACACGGGCCATCTGGTGTTCGCGAAGGGGCTGATCGCGGAGGGGCTGATCGACGAGCCGGCGCTGATCCAGCTCTGCCTGGGCATCCCGTACGGCGCGCCCGACGACCCGGCCACGCTGCTGGCGCTCGTCAACAACCTCCCGCCGGGCTGCGTCTTCACCGCCTTCTCGATCGGTCGCATGCAGCTCCCCTACGTGGCGATGGCCGTGCTCGCGGGCGGCAACGTCCGCGTCGGTCTCGAGGACAACATCTGGCTCGAGCGCGGCGTCAAGGCGACCAACGGCGCGCTCGTCGAACGGGCGGTGACGATTCTCGAGTCGATGAACGTCCGCGTGCTCGGGCCTGCCGAGGTGCGCGAGCGCCTGCAGCTGACGAAACGCGGCTGATGTGCGACCGGTGACGCGGGTGGCGCTGATCGGCGGTGGCGTGATCGGCGGCGGCTGGGCCGGCCGGCTCGTCGAGAACGGCCACGATGTCGTCGTCCACGACCCGCACCCCGAGGCGCCACGCCGCGTGGAGGAGACGCTCGCCAACGCCGAGCGAGCCTGGGCGCGGCTGACGCTGGCGCCGCGCCGGCGGGGCACCGTGACGTTCGCGAAGTCGATTGCCGAGGCCGTCTCCGGCGCACACGTCGTGCAGGAGAGCGCGCCCGAGGACGAGGCGCTGAAGGCGACGCTGCTGGCCGAGATCGACGCGCATGCCCCGGCGGATGCGCTCATCTCCTCGTCGACATCGGGTCTGCTGCCGACCCGGCTGCAGGCGAGCATGACCCGTCCCCAGCGCTTCGTCGTCGGTCATCCCTTCAACCCGGTCTACCTGCTGCCGCTCGTGGAGGTCGTCGCGGGCCAGGCGACAGCGCCGGCGTCGGTCGAGCGCGCGTGCGACTTCTACTCCTCGCTCGGGATGAAGCCGCTCGTCGTCAGGCACGAGGTGGACGGGTTCATCTCCGACCGGCTGCTCGAGGCGCTCTGGCGCGAGGCGCTCTGGCTCGTCCACGACGGCGTGGCCACCACAGGCGAGGTCGACGACGCCATCCGCTACGGCCCCGGTCTGCGCTGGGCGCAGATGGGAACGTTCCTGACCTACCGCATCGCGGGCGGCGAGGGGGACATGCGCCACTTCATGTCCCAGTTCGGCCCGGCTCTCCAGTGGCCGTGGACGAAGCTCACCGACGTGCCCGAGTTGACCGACGGCTTCCTCGATGCGCTCGCGACGCAGTCGGACGAGCAGGCGGCGGGCCTTTCCGTACGCAAGCTCGAGCAGCAGCGCGACGACAACCTCGTCGCCATCCTGCAGGCGCTGCGGTCGCAGGACTATGCAGCGGGGGCGGTCGTGCGCCGGCACGAAGCGGCGCTCTTCGACGGCGCACATGCCCAGGCGGTCGAGACCGACGAATCGCAGCCGCTCCGTCTGCACGAGACCGTCGTCAGCCCGGAGTGGGTCGACTACAACGGCCACATGACGGAGAGCCGCTACCTCGACGTGCTCGCCAACGCGACCGATGCGTTCCTGCGCCATGTCGGCCTCGACGCGACGTACCTCGACGGCGGCCACAGCGCGTACACGGTCGAGACTCACATCCGCCACCTCGGCGAGGCGAAGGCGAACGAGCGGCTCTCCGTCGAGACGCAGGTGCTCGGTGCCGACGAGAAGCGCCTGCATCTCTTTCATCGCGTCATACATCCCGAGACGGGGACGGTGGTGGCGACGGGCGAGCACCTGTTGCTGCACGTCGACACGCAGGCCGGGAAGGTGACGCCGATGGTCGAGCCGGTTGCGAGCCGCATCGCCGCTGCCGCCGCCGCGCACGCGGGGCTGCCGCGGCCG
>JACXTT010010978.1_pt1 | contig 12159 bp, 9 predicted proteins | sample 9270951 | NCBI WGS metagenome assembly JACXTT01 (sample SAMN15532306, study PRJNA645909) | rock metagenome | isolation source: weathered quartz diorite | place: Puerto Rico | collected 2017-06-21 | reverse complement strand
TACAACGCCGCCAACGCCGCGGGGGCGTTCGCGGCCGCGGCCGCTCTCGGCGTGGCGCCGGAGCGCATCGCGCAGGGCCTGGAGCAGGTCGCGGCGATCCCCGGCCGACTCGAGCGTGTCGCGGCCGGCCAGCCGTTCCTGGTGGTGGTGGACTACGCCCACACCCCGGACGCGCTCGAGCGCGCGTTGGCTGCCGTGCGCGAGCACGCCCGTGGCCAGGTGCTGCTGGTGTTCGGGTGCGGTGGCGACCGCGATCGCGCCAAACGACCGGTGATGGGTCGGGTCGCGGCAGCCTCCTCCGACCGGGTCTGGATCACCAACGACAATCCACGCAGCGAGGACCCGGCCGCGATCGCCCGCGACATCGAGGCCGGCATGGGAGAGGTGCCGCGCCGCGTCGAGCTCGATCGCCGCGCGGCGATCGCTCAGGCCCTCGAGGCCGCTGGACCTCACGACTCGGTGCTGATCGCGGGCAAGGGCCACGAGACCACCCAGGTGATCGGTGACCGCGTCGTGCCTTTCGACGATCGCGCCGTCGCCGCCGAGCTGCTGCGCTCGGGCGCCCCCGGGGGCGCGCGATGATGGCTGCCACCGCGCCCGCGCTCACGCTGCGCTCCGTGGCCCGAATGGCGGAGGGCGACCTGGTGATTCGCGACGTCCCGCGCGACCCCACTGCGCGCGAGGCGCTGCTCGAGCGCGGCGTCGAGGGGGCTTCGATCGACACCCGTACCCTGTCCGCGGGGGAGTTGTTCGTGCCGCTGCCGGGCGCGCGCGTCGATGGCCATGCCTTCCTGATCGAGGCGTTCGCCCACGGCGCCGCCGCGGCGCTGTGCGCGCGTGCGAGCTATGCGGCCTGGTCGGGACGAGAGCCCGGGCCGCTGGTGGTGGTCGACGACGTCACGCTGGCGCTGCAGCGACTGGCGCGGCGCTACCGCGACGGGTGGTCCGGCCTGCTGGTCGGCCTCACCGGGAGCACGGGCAAGACCACGACCAAGGAGCTGGTGACCGCGGCGCTCGCCACGGCGGGCCCGACCCTCAAGACGCAGGGCAATCTCAACAACCATTGGGGTGTTCCGCTGACTCTGCTCAGGCTCCGCCCCGAGCATCGCGCCGCGGTGGTGGAGATGGGCATGAGCGGGGCCGGAGAGATCGCGGCCCTGGCCACGATCGCGCGTCCGGACACCGCGATCATCACCAGCGCCGGCACCGCCCACGTGGGTGGGCCGGGACTCGGCGATGCGCGCGCCGTCGCGATCGAGAAGGCCTCCCTGGCCTGGGCGGTGCCGGTCGCGGCCCCGGTGTTCGTGGGCGCCGACTCGCCACGCCTGGTGACGGCGGTGCGCGCGGCCAAGCGGCGCATGGTGCGCTATGGGCTGGCGGCCGGGGCGGACATCCGACCCGCGAAGATCGAGGACCATGGCCTCGCGGGGAGTCGCTTCCTGGTGCGCGGATTCCCCCCGGTGACGCTGCGTCTCATCGGCCGCCACCAGGTGGCCAACGCGCTGGCCGCGCTGGCGCTGGCGCGCGAGTATCGGCTCGAGCCCGAAGCCGTGGCCGAGGCGCTTCAGGAGGTGCAGCCGCTGCGCGGGCGCATGGAAGCTCGGCGCGCGCAGGGCGGCGTGCTGTTGCTCGACCACTACAACGCCAATCCCGACTCGAGCCGGGCCGCATTGGCCACGCTGGCGCGCTGGCCCGGCGTGAAGCGGCGCATCGCGATCCTGGGCGACATGCTCGAGCTCGGTCCCGCGGCGGCCCGCCTGCATCGCCAGATCGGCGCGGCGGTGCGACGCGCCGAGTTGTGGGTGGTAGGGGATCACGCGCGCGATTACGCGGCCGGCGCGCGCCGCGCGGGCGTGCGGGTGCGTGTGTTCGCGGACAAGCGCGAGGTGGCGGCCGCCCTGCGCGAGGCGCTGGGTCCGCAAACCGTGGTGTTGCTCAAGGCGTCGCGCGGCGCGGCGCTCGAGGACGTGCTCGAAGGGCTGGGAGGCTAGCGGTGTTCTACGAGTGGATCTATCCGCTCCACGAGCATCCCGGATGGTCGGCGTTGAACGTGTTCCGCTACATCACGTTTCGCGCCGCCTACGCCGCGATCACCGCGCTGTTGGTGTGCTTCGTGCTCGGCCCGCCCATGATCGAATGGCTGCGGCGCGTGCGCCTGGGTCAGAAGATTCGGGAGGAGGGGCCACAGAGTCACCTGATCAAGTCGGGCACGCCCACCATGGGTGGGCTGTTGATCATGACCGCGATCGTCATCCCGGTGCTGCTGTGGGGGAACTTCCATTCACGTCCGCTGTGGCTCGCGTTGCTGGCCACGATCTGGCTCGGCGCGCTCGGGTTCCTCGACGACTACCTGCGCGTGGTGAAAGGGCTGCCCAAAGGCCTGCTCGGGCGGTACAAGCTCGTCGGCCAAATCGTGCTCGGCGGATTGATCGGCATCACGCTCCTCGTTTTCCCTGAGCCCGGTCTGCCGGCCACCACGACCTACGTCCCGTTCCTGAAGTTCCGCTTCATCGACTTCGGGGTTCTGTTCGTGCCGTTCGTGATCCTGGTCATCACCGGCTCGTCCAACGCGGTCAACCTCACCGACGGGCTCGACGGCCTGGCGTCCGGACTGGTGGCGATCGCCGCCGTCGCGCTGGCCGGCATGTGCTACGTGAGCGGCCACGTGAAGATCAGCGAGTACCTCAACATCAGCTACCTCAAGGATGCCGGTGAGCTGACCGTGTTCTGCGCCGCCGTGCTCGGCGCAGCGCTCGGCTTCCTCTGGTACAACAACCATCCCGCCGACGTCTTCATGGGGGATACCGGCTCGCTGGCCCTGGGTGGCGCGCTCGGCACCGTCGCGGTGCTGATCAAGCGCGAGTTCTGGCTGGTGCTGGTCGGCGGCGTCTTCGTCGCCGAGGCGCTGTCGGTGATGATCCAGGTCGCGTCGTTCAAGCTGTGGGGCCGCCGGGTGTTCCGGATGGCTCCGATCCACCACCACTTCGAGTTGAGCGGTTGGCCGGAATCGCGCGTCGTGCTGCGTTTCTACATCGTCGGCGCGCTGCTGGCCCTGCTGTCGCTCTCGACCTTCAAGCTGCAATGATCCACTTCGACCCCGAGCTCGAAGGACGCCGCCCGCTGATCGCGGGCGCGGCACGCTCCGGCCTGGCCGCGGCGCGACTCATGAAGCGCGCCGGGCTCGCGCCGAAGGTCTGCGACCGGCGCGGCGCGGAGCAGGCGCGTGAGGCGGCGGCGGCGCTGGCGGCAGAAGGCATCGAGGCGGTGTGGGGCCAGGATGGCCCCGAGCTGCTCGAGGAACGCGACCTGGTGGTGTGGAGTCCCGGCATTCCGATCGGGCATCCGCTGGCGCGCGCCGCGCGCGCCGCGGGCATCGCCGTGCTCTCGGAGCTGGAGGTCGGCTGGCGCGCGACGCGGGCGACGTTCGTCTGCATCACCGGCACCAACGGCAAGAGCACCACCACCGATCTGGCCGGCGCCCTGATCCGGAGCGGCGGGCGGTCGGTGGCGGTGTGCGGCAACATCGGCCGTCCGGTGTGCGAGGCCGTGCTCGAGCTGCCGCCGGATGGGGTCGCGGTCGCCGAAGTGTCCTCCTTCCAGCTCGAGTCCGTGGATCGGCTCAAGCCGCGCGTGGCGGCGTGGCTCAATCTCAGCCCGGATCATCTGGATCGCCACGCCGACCTCGAGACCTACGCCGCGCTGAAGCGCCGGTTGTTCCTGCGTCAGGACGAGGCGGACGTGGCGGTGTGGAACGCCGACGATCGCGAGGTGATGCGGCGCCGCGTGCCGGCCGGGATTCCGAATGCGCCGCGCGCGCTCGAGTTCTCGATCGAGGGCCCGGTGCCGCGCGGCGCCTGGATCGAGGACGCGACCGTCGTGATCGGAGAGCCGGCCCGGCGTCAGCGGCTGATGAGCGTCTCCGAGCTGCGTCTGCGCGGCCGTCACAACCTGGCCAACGTGACGGCGGCGCTGTGTTGCGCTCATCCTTTCGACGTGCCCGTGGCCGGACTGGCTGCGGCGCTCCGCGCCTACCCGGGTCTCGAGCATCGGCTCGAGCCGGCCGGGACGATCGAGGGCGTGGCGTTCGTGAACGATTCCAAGGCCACCAACGTCGGCTCGCTCGAAGTGGCGTTGTCCAGCTTCGAGCGCCCGGTCGTGCTGATCGCGGGCGGCCGCGACAAGGGGCAGGATTTCCGCCCGCTGGCGCCGCTGGTGCAACGGGTCGTCTCGCACCTGGTCCTGATCGGCGAGGGTGCGGCGCGCATCCAGGCCGCCTGGCCCGAAGTCTCGACCACCCGCGCCGACTCGCTGGCCGACGCCGTGGACCACGCCTTCCAGCACGCGCGGGGCGCTGGCGCCACGGTTCTGTTCTCGCCCGGCTGCGCCTCGTTCGACATGTTCCGCGACTTCGAGGATCGTGGCCGGCGCTTCAAGGCCGAGGTACAGCGTCTGGCGCGCGCGGGAGTGAGCTCGTGAACCGCGGCGACCGCGCGCTGCTCGTGCTGCCGCTCGCGCTCACGGTGCTCGGCATCGTGATGGTGTACAGCTCGAGCGCGATCCTGGGCATCACGCGCTATTCCGATCCGGACTATTTCTTCACCCGTCAGATGGGGCGCGCGGCCCTCGGCGTCGCCGCGATGCTGCTGTGCGCGCGACTCAGGCTGCGCGTGCTCGAAGCGCTGGCGCCCTGGCTGCTCGGCGGGGCGGCGGTGCTGCTCGCCGTGGTGGTGGTGGCGGGCCACGTCGCGGGCGGCGCGGCGCGTTGGCTGCGGATCGGGCTCTTCACGATGCAGCCCACCGATCTGGCCCGGCTCGCGACTGTGGTGTTCCTGGCCTGGTGGCTCAAGCGCCATCCGCCCGCCGAGCGCGGGCTGTGGCGTGGGGTCGCGCTGCCGCTGGCGATCGTGGGCGGGCTGGCGGGGATGATCCTGCTCCAGCCCAACCTGAGCAGCGCGGCGCTGCTGATGATCACCGCACTGGCGATGATGTATCTGGCCGGAGCGCGGATCCTGCACCTCATGGTGCCGATTGGGGCCGGATTCTCGGCCGTGGCGGTGGCGCTGGCCACGCATCCCTATCAGATGAGGCGCGTGGCGTCCTTCGTCGGGTTCCTGTTCCACGGCTCGCTCGACTCGCGCGGCGCGGGTTGGCAGCTCGATCAGTCGTTGATCGCGATCGGATCGGGGGGCTGGCTGGGGCGCGGACTGGGCGGCGGTCACCAGAAGTATCTGTTCCTGCCCGAGGCCCACACCGACTTCATCTTCTCGATTTTCGCCGAGGAGCTGGGCTTTCTCGGCGCCACCGTGCTGTTCCTGATGCTCGCGCTCTATCTGGTGCGCGGATTGCGCGCGACGGCGCGCAGCGCCGATCCCTTCGCGTCGGTGCTGGCCGGCGGGTTGGTGCTGCAGATCGGTCTCTACGCGCTGGTCAACCTGGCCGTGGCGACCGGCCTGGCTCCCACGACCGGGCTGCCTTTGCCCTTCGTCTCGTACGGCGGCTCGGCGCTGCTCGCCAATCTGGCCGCGGCCGGAGTGCTGTTCCGCGTCAGCGCCGGCAGCGAAGAGCGCCAGGCCCTCGCGCGCCAGCGCTTCGCTCGGAGCGAAGCATGAAGATCCTGATCGCGGGCGGAGGAACGGGCGGCCATGTCTATCCCGGCATCGCCGTGGCCGAGGAGCTGCGCCGCCTCCATCCCGACGCCGAGATCCTGTTCGTGGGCGGCAAGCGCGGGGTCGAGGCTCACGCGGTCCCGGAGGCGGGATTCCGGATCCGCTTCGTGATGACCCGGGGTTTCCCGCGGCGCGCGTGGTGGCGCTGGCCGGCCGCGGTGTTGGCCAACGTGGTGGGCCTGTTCCAGGCCTTGTGGGTGGTGATGAGCGAGCGCCCCGACGCGGTGCTGGGCACGGGCGGCTACGTCAGCGGGCCGATCGCGATGGCCGCGGTGCTGCTGGGCCGGCCGCTCGTCCTGCAGGAGCAGAACAGCATCCCCGGGCTCGCCAATCGCTGGCTGGCGCGCGTCGCCGACGAGGTGCACCTGTCGTTCACCGAGGCGCGCGCGTACTTCAGTCGCAAAGACAACCTGAAAGTGACCGGAAATCCGGTGCGCAGCTTCATCCTGGGGGGCGATCGAGCCACCGCCCTCCAGGAATTCAGCCTGGCCGACGGGCGACCCACGGTCTTCGTCTTCGGCGGCAGCCGTGGCGCCCACCGCATCAACGAGGCGGCCCTCGACGCCATGAGCCGCCTCAAGGGCCGCGTCGACGTGCAATTCATCCTCCAGACCGGAGGCGATGACTTCGATTGGGCGCGCGGCATCGTCGAGTCGCAGCAACTGCCGGCGCGCGTGGTGCCGTATCTGCGCCAGATCCATCTCGCCTATGCCGTGGCCGACCTCGTCGTGTGCCGCTCGGGGGCGATGACCTTGGCGGAGATCGCCGCCTGCGGGACGCCCGCCATCCTGGTGCCCTACCCGTACGCGGCGCACAACCATCAGGAGGTCAATGCCCGCAATCTGGTCGAGCGCGGCGCCGCCAGCCTGATCCTGGACCGCGAGCTGAGCGGCGAGCGACTGGCGCGCGAGATCGCGCACCTGCTGGCCGATCGCCAGACGCTGCGGCGCATGTCGGCTCACGCGCGCACCTTCGCCCGGCTCGACGCCGCCGAGCGCCTGGCGCGCAGCCTGGCGCGCTTCGCCACTCGGCGCCCGGAGGCGCACGACGCGGCCGAAGACGCACCGGGAGCGGGGGGCTGATGTACGGGCGCACGCATCGCATCCACCTGATCGGCATCGGTGGGGCCGGGATGTCGGGCATCGGCGAAGTGCTGCTCAACATGGGCTACCAGGTCTCGGGCAGCGACCTCAAGGCCAGCGAAGCCACCGACCGCATCGTGGGTCAGGGCGGGCGAGTGTTCATCGGCCATTCGCCCTCGAACGTCGAGGGCGCCCAAGTCGTGGTCTATTCCTCGGCGGTCCAGGCCGACAACGCCGAGTTGCTCGCCGCGCGCTCGGCGGGCGTGCCGGTGATTCCGCGCGCCGACATGCTGGCCGAGCTGATGCGAATGAAATACGGCGTGGCCGTCGGCGGAGCCCACGGCAAGACCACGACCACCTCGATGATCGCTGCGGTCCTGGCGCGGGGCGGACTCGATCCGACCATCGTCGTGGGCGGGCGACTGCATGCGCTGGGCAGCAATGCGCGCCTCGGGCGCGGGCCGTTCCTGGTGGCCGAGGCGGACGAGAGCGACGGTTCGTTCCTGCGGCTGGCTCCGGCGGTGGCCGTGATCACCAACATCGATCGCGAGCACCTCGATCACTACGGCTCGCTCGACGAGGTGCGGCGCGCATTTCTCTATTTCGCCAATCGCGTGCCGTTCTACGGCGTGACCGTGGCCTGCGGCGACGATGCCGAGGTGCGCGCGCTGTTGCCCGACGTGCGCAAGCGCCTGCTGCTCTACGGCACCACGCCCGAGGCCGACGTGCGCGCCGAGGCGATCCGGCTCGGACCCGAGGGCTCGCGCTTCCGCGTCATCGCTCACGGCAAGATTCAAGGCGAAGCCGAGCTACGGCTCCCCGGTCACCACAACGTTCTCAACGCGCTGGCCGCCGTCGCCGTGGGGCTCGAGGTCGAGGTCGGCTTCGCTCACGTCGCCGAGGCGCTGGCCGGCTTCGTCGGCGTCTCGCGGCGCTTCGAGCTGCGCGGCGAAGCGGCCGGCGTCCGCGTCATCGACGACTACGCTCACCATCCCACGGAGATTCGCGCCACGCTGGCGGCGGCGCGCGCGCGGGGGGGACGGCGGCTGGTGGTGTTCCAGCCCCACCGCTACACGCGCACCCAGTCGCTGGTCGAGGAGTTCGGGGTGGCCTTCGACGAAGCCGAGCGCGTGTGGGTGCTTGACATCTACGGCGCGGGGGAGAAGCCGATCGATGGCGTCTCCGGGCTCATGGTGGTCGACAGCGCGCGGCGCCACGGCGCGAGCCACGTCGTGCACGGTCCCGATCCCGAAGCCGTGATCGAGCAAGTGGTCGCCGCAGCGCGGCCCGGCGATACGGTGATGACGCTGGGCGCCGGCGACGTCTGGAAGCTGGGCGAGGCCATCCTCGACCGGCTGCGGCACGTTCGGGTCGGAGTGGGGGGCTAGATGGGCACCTACCAGGGCAAGGCGCTGCAGGCCCGCGTCCCGCGTCGCAGCGCGGGGCCGTGGCGCGTGCTGGCGCGCGTGGCCCTGCTCGCCGGGGCCTTGGTGGTGATCGCTCACGTGCCGTGGTCGGCCCTGGCCAGGCGCTGGGCCGTGGTGGGGCGCCTCGACGTGGACGGCGTGCGTTACCTCGATCCGGCGCGCGTGCAATCGCTCTCCAAGGTCGCGGTCGGCGACCCGTTGTGGACCGTGGACTTGAAGCGCGTGCGTCAGGTGCTGCTGCTCGACTCGCGCATCGCCGACGCCCAGGTGGAGCGGTTCTTCCCGCGCGGCATCCACATCGTGGTGCGCGAGCGCGTCCCGGCGCTGCTGGTCGATCACGGCACGCCGTGGGAGCTGGATTCGACCGGCGTCCTGCTCGCCCCGCTCGAGCGCGGCGTGGTGGCCGACGTGCCGCTCCTGGTCGGTCCACGGCTCGAAGCCGTCGCGCCCGGCACCCAGATCGGCGGACCCAAGGTGGAGCGCGGCCTGCGCTGGGCCGAGACGCTCTCCGAGCCGACGCTCGAGCTGGCCGGCCAGGTCTCCGAGCTCGACGTCTCGAGCGACCAGCTCACTACGCTGACGCTGCTCGACGGCACGCGCGTCGTGGCCGCGGCCTGGCCGCCTTCGGCGCACACGCTGTCGGCCTTGCGCGTGGTGCTGGCCGACCTCAAGCAGAAGGGCACGTCGGCGGACGAAGTCGACGTGCGTTACGAAAACCAAGTGATCGTTCGACCCGCCGCCGCCCCCGGGGTGGAGGGTCGTCAGGGATGAGCGGCATCTCACGGCGCCACGCCAGCGTGGTCGAGCACAGGAGGTGAGGCGGATGGCCCAAGCCACCAGGACGTACGTCGGCCTCGACATCGGCACGACGAAGATTTCCTGCATCATCGCGGAGAAAAAGGCGCCCACCGAGTTGAACATCGTCGGGGTCGGGAACGCGCCGAGCGAAGGCCTGCGCCGCGGCGTGGTGGTGGACCTCGAGAAGACGGTGGCTTCGATCCAGCGCGCCGTCGACGAGGCCGAGCGCATGGCCGGCGTTCCGGTCAAGGGCGTGTACGCCGGGATCGCCGGCGACCACATCCGCAGCATCAACGGGCGCGGCGTGATCGCGGTGTCGCGCAAGGACAACGAGATCGGCCCGGCCGACGTCGAGCGCGTGGTCGAGGCGGCCAAGGCGATCGCCATCCCGATGGACCGCGAGATCATCCACGTGATCCCGCAGGAGTTCATCGTCGACGACCAGGACGGCATCAAGGATCCGGTCGGCATGAGCGGCGTGCGCCTCGAGGCCGAGGTGCACATCATCACCGGGGCCGTCACGTCGGCCAAGAACATCTGCCGCGCGATCCAGCGCGCGGGGCTCAAGGTCCACGACCTCGTGCTCGAGCCGCTGGCCTCCAGCCACGCGGTCCTGGGCAAGGACGAGCGCGACCTGGGCGTCGTGCTGCTCGACATCGGCGGCGGCACCACCGACGTCGCGGTGTTCTTCGAGAGTTCGATCCGCCACACCGCCATCGTTCCATGCGGCGGCGCCAACGTCACCAACGACATCGCGATCGGTTTGCGCACGCCGATCGACAAAGCGGAGCAGATCAAGATCCAGGCCGGCTGCGCGCTCGCATCGCTGGTGTCATCCAGCGACATGGTCTCGGTGCCGGGCGTCGGCGGGCGCACGGACCGCGAGATCTCGCGTCACGTCCTGGCGTCGATGATCGAGCCGCGCATGGAGGAGATCTTCACCATGGCCAGCCGCGAGGTGAAGAAGAACCATTTCGCCGAGCTGCTCGGCGGTGGTGTGGTGCTGACCGGAGGCACGTCGCTCATGGCGGGCGTGGTCGAGCTGGCCGAGCAGGTGTTCGAGATGCCGGTGCGCCTGGGCGCCCCGGAGGGGTTGGGCGGTCTGGGCGCCAACGTCGCCGATCCGCGTTTCTCGACTGGCGTCGGATTGGTGCTGCACGCGGTTCAGGAGGAGAACGGAGACTCGTTCGCGCCGTCCGAGCGCACCGGCCATTGGGTCCAGGCGTTCGACCCGCGGCGCTGGTTCAGCGACCTTTTCTACTAGTCGGGCCGTTTCAAGGAAGACGTGGTCGCTCCCTCGGGAGCGGCCCCAACCGCCGCCCACGCGGCACAGGGAGAGGTGCCCATGTTCGAGCTCGAAATCGACTCCACCGCCACCGCCAAGCTCAAGGTCATCGGAGTGGGAGGCGCGGGCGGCAACGCGGTCAACCGCATGATCGGCGCCGGTCTGCGCGGCGTGGACTTCATCACGGCCAACACCGACGTGCAGGCGCTCAACCAATCGCTGGCCCCGACCCGCATCCAAATCGGGCCCAGCACGACCCGCGGCCTGGGTTCGGGCGGCGATCCCTCGACCGGCCGGCGTGCGGCCGAGGAGGACGAGCAGGCGATCGCCGACGTGCTCACCACCAGCGACATGGTGTTCATCACGGCCGGCATGGGCGGCGGCACCGGGACCGGCGCCGCGCCGGTCGTGGCGCGACTGGCCAAGGCCACCGGAGCGCTGACCGTGGCGGTGGTGACCAAGCCGTTCACGTTCGAGGGGCGGCGGCGGCAACGCCAGGCCGATGAAGGCCTGGAGCAGCTGCGCGCCGAGGTCGACACACTGATCGTGATTCCCAACGAGCGGCTGCTGGCGGTGGTCGAGCGCACGACCTCGCTCACCGATGCCTTCAGTGTCGCCGACGAAGTGCTGCTCAAGGCCACCAAAGGCATCTCCGACCTGGTCACCATCCCGGGCCTGGTGAACCTCGACTTCGCGGACGTCAAGGCGGTGATGTCGAACCGCGGCAACGCCCTGATGGGCACCGGCCGCGGCACCGGCCCGACGCGCGCGGTCGACGCGGCGCAGGCGGCGGTCTCGAGCCCGCTGCTGGAAGACGTCTCCATCGCGGGGGCCGAGGGCGTGCTCGTCAACATCACGGGCGGTCGCGACCTGACGTTGCACGAGGTCAACGAGGCCGCCAGCGTGGTGACCCAGGCCGCGGGCGAAGAGGCCAACGTGATCTTCGGCTCGGTGATCGACGCCAACATGGACGGCGAGCTGCTGATCACGGTGATCGCGACCGGCTTCGGTCACGCCGAGCCGCGGCTCAAGCTGGTGCCGCAGGGGGCGCGCGAGAGCGAGGAGTATCGGCGCCCGCAACCGGCCTGGGATCGCGAGGAGCGTCGCGGCTACAAGGGCAGCTCGCGCGGCGAGTCGCTCGAGGTGCCGACCTTCCTGCGGAAGCAGATGGATTGACCCTCGACGCGATCGAAGCGCCGATCGGCGAGCCGGAAGCGAGCCGCCCGTCGCGGCTCGCGCCGGCTCTCGAGGCCGAGGCGCGTCTCGCAGCCGCGCGAGCGCGCGTCCACGCCGGAGATTTCGCCGCCGCGCGCCGCGGGCTCGAGCAGGTCTTGCGACTCGATCCGGGCCGGTCCGCGGCGGCGCGTCTGCTGGCGCGGGTGCGGCTGCGGGAGGGCGATCCCGAAGCCGCCCTGGGCTGGCTCGACAGCGCCGCCATCGACGGGGACGAGTCCCACGACGTCGCCCTCCTGCGCGTGGCCTGCTTCGAGGCTCGGGGGTGGCGCGACCTTGCGACGCGCGGGCTGGACCAGGCGCTGGCGCTGGCCCTGCGCAACCCATTGCCGGGCCCGCGCCGCCGTGCCGTGTCGGCGGAGTCGTGTCCGTACGCTGCGGGCCCGACCGGGCTCGAGCGGAGCCAAGAGGCTCACGCCGATCGACGCTGCGCGCGCGCCCTGCGCCTCTTCGACACGCGCCCGGCCGAAGCGGCCGAACACCTGGAGAGCGCGCTCGCGCTCAATCCTCGCTACCTCCGGGCCCGGCTGGTGCTGGGCATGATCCGGCTCGGGCAGGGGCGGAGCCCCGAGGCGGTCGACGAGCTGGAGCAAGCGCGCGGGTTGGAGCCCACCTATCCCGACGTGCGCGCCTGGCTCGGACTGGCGCGGCTCGCAGCCGGGGACGCA
>JACXTT010010977.1_pt1 | contig 12159 bp, 13 predicted proteins | sample 9270951 | NCBI WGS metagenome assembly JACXTT01 (sample SAMN15532306, study PRJNA645909) | rock metagenome | isolation source: weathered quartz diorite | place: Puerto Rico | collected 2017-06-21 | reverse complement strand
ACTGGTTAGCGACGCACTTATGCCTGTGCAATCAGCACCTGAAAATAAAAACATCATAAATTACTGGCGTTTTTCAAAAATCCATGCTGGAAAACTGCGACTATAACCATATGTAGTAATCTAACCATATGTAGTAATTTTTAATGAGTATTGTAGGTTGCATGGAATCTATTGAAGAGATTTGCGAGCAATAGGCATGACAACAAGACAGTGCAATGTGGGCATTTGTCACCAAGAGACCCATGAACTTGAAATTGAACGATTGACAATCCAGCGTATGACTAGTAGTCTCAGTTCTAGATGTTAATGTGACAGGGGTGTAAATATGCTGATGAGCACGTCGTTTCTATTTCCGACATTCCTTTGCACCCCAGTAAGCCATTCCGATCACCACGTCACAATTCCTTATCTGATTAGCGTTCATTTCCAAGTTTCCGCCAACCGACGTCAGAATCACGATTATGTTTCCTGACTAATTTATTAACGAACTTCCCCACGAATTCTCATGAGACTTCTCCCATTTAAAAGGGCCGCACTTGACAAACTTAAGTTTGCTTTTGCGCAAGATGATATTGAAGCCCATGCCCAAAGTATTACCACCACGCTCGACGACATGGTCCGTTCAAAAAGAGCCACCACACTTTCCTCACAGGCGAAAGGTTACAACAATCTTTATCGCGTACCACTTACTTCTGATGACGCTCTGATCGTTGAAATCAATGTAAATCGCCCAGATCACGCCGTGTGGGGTCTGACGATGAAGTACACGCCATCCCACATACGGAAAAGTCAACGGAAAGACGTGGTAGCCATCGTGAACGAGATACTTGGCACAAATGCACGTGAACTGCTTGGCAATGCCGCCTTGTACGAAGTAGACGTTGCAGTCGATTTTGAGGTGGAGCTACGCGATGTTGCGATCGAGGCGCGGGATAAATTGTCTTGCGGAGCCTGGGGCAAGACGTTTGGCGGGAAGAATATCTTGCAAGCTCTGTATTTCGGTTCCAGTGCAAGTGATTCTCAGTTTATCGCCTATGACAAGGCCGCCGAACTTCACAGTCAGCTGGCCAAGATGAAGGACCGCAGTGTTGAACTAAAGCGCATCGTTGAGAAGAGCAGTTCGCAAGGCGCCCGACTGCGTCTGGAGGACCGCCGCAGCTTGTCCCGTGTACCAGTGCCGCTGCATCGTCTATCAGACATTCCGGCCCCGTTTTCAGGCTTCCACGTTTACTCATTCAAGGAAGCAGATAGCAAGGTCAAGAACTCAATGGAGCGGCAAACACTAGCGCTGGCCAAAGCCGTCGGCCTTCAATCAGCATTGCTTGGCCTGGAAAAGCGCGAGCGGGAAAGCATGCGTCGGAAGCTTAGTGGCTGCCAGGTGGATTGGTGGAATTCATCACACTATGCGAAAGCTCTTGAGACGGGGTTGAAAGCAACTGGGCTTTTTCCTGACGATGCGTTTGACAAGGCCGGCCGCCGGACGAGTTCGGCTGAGATCAGCTACCGCGCAAGGAAAAAGAATGCGGACAAACGAAAATCCGCAACTACGGCGGTCAAGCCAAAGACACGCTAATTTATTTGTACGTTTCTGAAAGAGTCGATCTACTTGAGTTCAAACGCCGCCTTCTATGACTGACGAAGGCGCGACTTCGAAATCAGCTTCACGCTTTCGCGGCAAGTTGTCGATTAGCTTCTTTATCTCGGTGGTACGCCAGCCAACCTTGCGAAGCCCGCCCATCGACACGGCTTTCGGATAGATGCCATTTTTTATCCCGGCATACCACGCCGAGCGCGACACAGGAAAGATCGCCAACACGTCATGGAGGCTCAGGAAACCTGGCTGCTCGAGATTGACTGTCCGACTGGCGCCCCCTCCAGCCGATCTAGTTGCTTGAGGCGTCCGTTGCTTGACCGGCTTTGAAGTTGGTGCCTGCGCCATAGCCTTTTCTACTGGCCTCTCGGGAACTGCCGGTCTGGCTAGCGGCACCTGATCGGGGGATGGCATCCCCGGAGGTGGCACCGTCGGCAGAACTACATGGATCAGATCGTCGGCTGGACGGGGGTGCGGTGGCAAGGACAGGCGTGGCGGAGTCAACTTCCAAAACACATCTGGAATGCTGACACCAGCAAACGGCATTCGATCCCGGACGAAGTCAATAAAGCCATGCAAAGAGACTTCAGTGCGATCGCCGGGCTTTGCGTCACTCGGTGGCACGGACCGAAGTCGGTCGTCTAGTGGCTGGGATTTTTTGAGGGTGATCAGATGCCCGTCAAAGTGCTGGCATCTGGGATCGGCCAGCTCCTTCAACTTGGCAAGATACTTGCGCCCTGGCGTGATGTTGTGAATCAAGCAAATCGCACTAAATAGGGAAACCGTCGGTCGGCCGCACCAGACCACCCAATTTGGCTGATGGCGTGGCCGCTTGGTCACCATGGTCGACTTCCCCACTATCTCGGGGGAGGAATGGTCATTCGTCACTTTTGCTGGAACTGGGGCGTTCGGGCTGCCGTGTTTCATGTGCGATAGTCCTACCTAGCTTAAAACCAATCACATGTTAACGGTGTTCTTGGCCCATTCAGGTTCCATCCTGATGCTGGCCAATTAATGTGAACCATTGGCGGCAGGCTTTCTGGGAAGCACCTGCTGGAACATACGATGCGGTGGGGACGTTATGCACTGAGCACTGGTAGGACAGTTCCCAACTGTTGGGCCGCTTTCAGTTGACGTTACTGAAAAGCACATAGGAACAACAATATCGCCATCCCTAAAACCGCCAAAGCACCCTACTTGCGCACTTCCTGCGCGGTTAACTGCATACTTCCTTCAAAGTGTCGCCGCTGGTTTGCTTTGAGTTTAAGCGCAGTCTGTCCGGAAGATCTTTCTTTTCCGTGACCAGGAACTTTGCAAATCGCTTCAATCTCCATGACACCAGTGCAGTGCATCGAAAGCCAAGATTCCGGCTTTCCAGACACCGCGAATGCGTTGCTACGCATCAAACCATCATTCGGCCATAAGAGCGACGCGCAAGCGGTCGATGGTCACGGAAACTTATCTGGCATCCAGTGATTGTCCAAAGCAGTCCATTCCATGACCACCTACGGAAAATTGACTTGATCCGGCTCGATTTAGAGGCAGCCAGCATGGAGTGGCAATTGATGGGTGACGATCGGAATGTTTGATTTCAAAATCGGCAAAGTGGGCAACCAATGGCACTTGCACCCCTCCACACTACACATCAAACCGTTAGGCAAACATCAATTCAAGCTTGAAACAACGAAAGCAGGCGATGTCCTCCAATGTCCAGTAACGTCCAACAAAGTTCGAAGTCGTTTTACACACTTATTACACACTAGGCGTAAAAAAAGCACCGAACGTTTCCGCTAAGTGCTTGATTCATAACCAGTATTCTGGTGGGCAGTACAAGTTTCGAACTTGTGACCCCTGCAGTGTGAATGCAGTGCTCTACCCCTGAGCTAACCGCCCTGAACATTTGTTCAGAATAGCCTCAAATTATACAACAGTTTTTAGGCCAACTTTCGCCACACCGTTTTGCCGCCGCTGGATTTGTCGATTTGAACCAACACGTCCTCATGCGCGGCCAGTTCCTGGGTGTTAGCCGCCAACACCGGCAGCGCAAATCCGCTCAGGTCCATCTTCACGGCAGCGGCGCTGCCCTCGTTGGGGCCGCTGCTAACGTCCATGAGCAGGGCATCCTGCCCACGGGTCATGTTGATGTACACATCGGCCAGCAGCTCGGCATCGAGCAAAGCGCCGTGCAGCGTGCGGCCGGAGTTGTCGACCTCCAGGCGGTCGCACAGGGCATCCAGGCCGTTGCGCTTGCCGGGGAACATTTCCTTGGCCATGACCAGTGTGTCGACAACACCGGCTATGTGCTTGCGAAACGGTGGGCGGTTCGTCAGCTCCAGCTCTTTGTTCAGAAACGCGATATCGAATGGCGCGTTGTGGATGATGACTTCGGCTCCACGAAGGTAGGCCAGCAATTCATCCACCACCGCCTCGAACTTCGGTTTGTCGCGCAGAAACTCGGTGGTGATGCCGTGCACCTTCAGAGCTTCTTCGTGGCTGTCGCGCCCCGGATTCAGGTAGAAGTGCAGGTTGTTGCCAGTGAGCTTGCGGTTGACCAGCTCCACACAGCCGATTTCGATCACCCGGTCGCCATTGTCGGGCGACAGGCCGGTGGTCTCGGTATCCAGAAAGATTTGACGCATCTTTATATTCTGCCTGAGCAAGGAGCTGCAACGCCAACGCCCGAGCTGACCAACGAAAACCGCGTCAGGCTAGGCGCCGCGCACAACCGGGTAACTACCCGGTGAGCACGGCAACGACGCATCACGCGGTTTCTCGCTGGTTCAGTGATTCTCTTTGGCGTGGTTGATGGAGTACTTGGGTATCTCCACCACAAGGTCTTTCTGCGCCAATATTGCCTGGCAGCTCAACCGCGAATTCGGTTGCAGGCCCCAGGCGCGGTCCAGCAGGTCTTCTTCGGTTTCGTCCAGTTCATTCAGCGACGCAAAACCCTCGCGCACAACGACATGGCAGGTGGTGCAGGCGCAGCTCATGTCACAGGCGTGCTCGATGTTGATGTGGTGGTCCAGCAGTGCCTCGCAGATGGACGTGCCGGCGGGTGCGCTGACTTCAGCGCCTTGCGGACAGTATTCCGGGTGGGGCAGGATTTTGATGGTGGGCATGGCTATCGCTTTTGCTTTTCGCAATGGGTATCAAATGGACTCTATGTTCTTGCCCGCCAGCGCCTGGGCTATGCCCCGGTTCATGCGCATGGCGGCAAAGGATTCGGTGGCCTGCGCCAGGGCTTTGCCCAGAGCTTCAATCTGCGCGGCGTCGGTGCCGCCGCGGCCTTGGTCCAGGGCCTGCATGGCGGCGTCTATGCTGGCGCGCTCACCGGCGTCCAGCAAATCGGCATCGGCCTCCAGCGCGCTGCGTATGGCCAGCAGCAGGCGGTCGGCGTCGACCCTTGCTTCGACCACGGCGCGGGCCTTGATGTCCTGCTCAGCGGTGGTAAAGCTGTCTTGCAGCATCTGCGCAATCTGCGCATCGCCCAGGCCATAAGATGGCTTGACGTTGATATCGGCCTGCACGCCGCTGACCTGCTCGTGCGCCGATACGTTCAGCAAGCCGTCCGCATCCACCGTAAACGTGACGCGTATGCGCGCCGCGCCCGCAGCCATGGGTGGAATACCGCGCAGCTCAAAGCGAGCCAGGCTGCGGCAATCGGCCACCAAGTCACGCTCGCCTTGCACCACGTGCAGCGCCAGCGCGGTCTGGCCATCTTGATAAGTGGTGAAGTCTTGCGCCATGGCGGTGGGAATGGTCTGGTTGCGCGGCACAATGCGCTCCACCAGGCCGCCCATGGTCTCCACACCCAGCGACAGCGGTATCACGTCCAGCAGTAGCAAATCACCACCGGCGTTGTTGCCCGCCAGTTGGTTGGCTTGGATGGATGCGCCCAGCGCCACCACTTCGTCCGGGTTCAGGTTGTTCAACGGCGCGCGGTCAAAGTATGTGGCAACCGCTGCCTGCACCTGCGGCATGCGTGTGGAGCCACCCACCATGACCACGCCCTGCACGTCTTGCACGCCCAGGCGCGCATCGCGCAGGGCCTTGCGGACGGCGGTGATGGTACGGGCGGTCAGATGCGCCGTTGCGGATTCAAACTGCGCGGGCGTCACGTCCTGTTGCACAGCGCCGTGTTCCAGGTTCGCGGTAAAGCGCACGCTGCTGGAAGTAGACAGTGCTTCCTTGCAGGCACGTGCTGCGCTCTTCAGTGCCGCCTTGTCCGCCGCGCTGGCGGCAGTGGCGCCGGTCTGCGCCAACACCCAGTCGGCCAGCGCGTGGTCGTAGTCGTCACCACCCAAGGCCGAATCGCCACCGGTGGCCACCACTTCAAACACGCCTTGCGTCAGCCGCAAGATGGAGATGTCAAAGGTTCCGCCGCCCAGGTCATAGATGGCGTAGACGCCTTCACTGGCATTGTCCAGACCGTAGGCAATGGCTGCGGCCGTGGGTTCGTTGATCAGGCGCAGCACGTTCAGGCCCGCCAGTTGTGCCGCGTCCTTGGTAGCCTGGCGTTGGGCATCGTCAAAATAGGCCGGCACCGTGATGACGGCGCCATACAGATCGGCGTTGAAGGTGTCTTCGGCCCGGTAGCGCAGTGTGGCCAGAATATCGGCGGAAACTTCAACCGGAGATTTTTCACCGGCAACGGTCAACAGGCCCAGCATGCCGGTGTGGTCGGCAAAGCGGTAAGGCAGTTTGTCCGCGCCCACTACGTCGGCCAGGCTGCGGCCCATGAAGCGCTTGACCGAGGCAATCGTGTTTTCAGGGTCGGCTGTCAGCGCTGCCTGCGCAGCGTAACCAATCTGGCGACCGCCACCGTCCTGATACCGTACCACGGACGGCAAGATGACCTTGCCTTCGTCATCTGGCAGACACTCGGCCACACCATGGCGCACAGCTGCCACCAATGAGTGGGTGGTGCCCAGGTCTATGCCCACGGCAATGCGTCGCTCGTGCGGATTGGGCGCTTGGCCGGGTTCGGAGATTTGTAAAAGCGCCATCTTTTTTCTTATGCGTTCAGCGGCCAACGCGTAGGCCGCAGTGGCCTGCGCAGGCTGCGCAGATTTCAGGTTTCCAACTTGTCAAATGCCAGGTCCAGCTCGTGGCCGAATTTTTCGATGAACATCAGCGAGCGCACGGTTGCCACGGCGCCGGCATAGTCATGCTGCACGTCGAGCTGCTGTGCACAGGTGGCTACCAGTGCACGCTGGGCGGCATCCATTTCGCCACGTAGGTGGTCCAGCGCTTCCTCGTCCTGGGCTTCGTCTAACTCTTCGCGCCATTGCATCTGCTGCATCAGGAATGCTGCCGGCATGGCGGTGTTGCTGTGGGCATTGATGGGTGCCCCGGCAAGCTCGCACAAATAGGCGGCGCGTTTGAGCGGATCTTTCAGGCGCTGGTAGGCTTCGTTGATGCGCACCGACCATTGCATGGCCACGCGTTGGGCAGCCTCGCCATGGGCGGCAAACTTGTCCGGGTGTGCCTCGCGTTGCAAGTCTTTCCAGCGGGCGTCCAGCGCCGCGCGGTCCTGGGCAAACTGCTGCACCAGGCCGAACAATTCAAAATCGTTGGACTGCAGGTTCACACGCGGAAGGACTCGCCGCAGCCGCACTTGTCGCGCTCACGCGGGTTGTTGAAACGAAAGCCTTCGTTCAAACCCTCACGCACAAAGTCCAGTTCGGTGCCGTCCAGATAGGCCAGGCTTTTGGGGTCCACCAACACCTTGACACCGTGGCCTTCAAATACCAGGTCTTCAGGCGCCAGCTCGTCAACGTATTCCAGTTGGTAAGCCAAACCGGAGCAGCCCGTGGTCTTGACGCCCAGGCGCACGCCCAGGCCCTTGCCGCGCTTGGTCAGGTAGCGCGTCACGTGGCGGGCAGCCGCTTGTGTCAGTGTTACAGCCATGGTTGTTGCAATGCCCTTAGTTCAGGTGCTTTTTCTTGTAGTCGTCCACAGCCGCCTTGATGGCGTCTTCAGCCAGAATGGAGCAGTGGATCTTGACCGGTGGCAGTGCCAACTCTTCAGCAATCTGGCTGTTCTTCAGCGCGGCGGCCTGGTCCAGGGTTTTACCTTTGACCCACTCCGTTACCAGCGAACTGGACGCAATGGCCGAGCCGCATCCATAGGTCTTGAAGCGTGCGTCTTCAATCACGCCGGTCTGGGGGTTGACCTTGATCTGCAGCTTCATCACGTCACCGCAAGCGGGCGCGCCCACCATGCCGGTGCCTACGCTGTCGTCGCCTTTTTCAAAGCTGCCGACGTTGCGTGGGTTTTCGTAGTGATCAACGACTTTTTCTGAATATGCCATTTTATTTCTCCTTCAATCTTTATCAATGTGCAGCCCACTGGATGGCGCTGATGTCAACGCCGTCCTGGTACATCTCCCACAGCGGGCTCAGGTCGCGCAGCTTGGCAACGTTCTTCTTGATGGTGTCCACCGCGTAGTCGATATCGGCTTCGGTGGTCCAGCGCCCAATGGTCATGCGCAGGCTGCTGTGGGCCAGCTCATCGCTGCGGCCCAGGGCGCGCAGCACATAGCTGGGCTCCAGCGAGGCTGATGTGCAAGCTGAGCCGCTGCTGACGGCCAAGCCCTTGATGCCCATGATCAGCGACTCGCCCTCGACATAGTTGAAACTCATGTTCAGGTTGTGCGGCACGCGCTGTGTCAGGTGGCCGTTGACAAAAACCTGCTCCACGTCTTTCAGACCCGCCAACATGCGGTCGTGCAGCGCCTGGATGCGCACGTTCTCTGTCGCCATTTCTTCCTTGGCAATACGGTAGGCCTCGCCCATGCCGACGATCTGGTGCGTGGGCAACGTGCCGCTGCGCATGCCACGCTCATGGCCACCACCGTGCATTTGGGCTTCCAACCGAATGCGCGGCTTGCGGCGCACAAACAGCGCGCCAATGCCCTTGGGTCCATAGGTCTTGTGCGAGGTCAGGCTCATCAAATCCACAGGCAGCTTGGAAATATCAAACTCCACGCGCCCGGTGGCTTGTGCCGCGTCCACATGGAAGATCACGCCCTTTTCGCGGCAGACAGCGCCAATGGCCGCAACGTCTTGAATGACGCCAATTTCATTGTTGACATACATCACGCTGGCCAAAATGGTGTCGGGGCGAATGGCCGCCTTGAACACATCGAGGTTGACCAGGCCGTCTTCCTGCACGTCCAGGTAGGTCACCTCAAAGCCTTGGCGCTCCAACTCGCGCATGGTGTCCAGCACGGCCTTGTGCTCGGTCTTGACAGTAATCAGGTGCTTGCCCTTGGACTGGTAAAAGTGCGCCGCGCCCTTCAAAGCCAGGTTGTTGGATTCGGTAGCACCCGATGTCCAGACGATTTCGCGCGGGTCGGCGCCAATCAGGTCGGCCACCTGGCCGCGGGCCTTCTCCACAGCGGCCTCGGCCTCCCAGCCCCAGGCGTGGCTGCGCGACGCCGGGTTGCCAAAGTGGTTGCGCAACCAGGGCACCATGGCGTCCACCACGCGCTCGTCGCAGGGGTTGGTGGCGCTGTAGTCCATGTAGATGGGGAAGTGGGGCGTGGTATCCATAGTGGTGAGCGGGTTTCGGGCTATTCAGCGATCGGGATTCAAACAAAAAGGCGGGGATCAGGACTTGGAAAACGCATTGCCCAATGCAAACACCGAGTTGGGCGCATTGATGCGGATCGGCTTGCTGATGGGCATGGCCGAAATGGCGCGCTTGACCGTGGGCTTGTCTTCAACCTGCAGACCTTTGGCAATCTGGTCGTCCACCAGCTTTTGCAGGGTCACCGAGTCCAAAAACTCGACCATACGCACGTTCAATGCCGCCCACAGGTCGTGCGTCATGCAACGGGCGCCCTCGCCCAGACAATTTTCCTTGCCGCCGCAGTGGGTGGCGTCGATGGGCTCGTCAACTGAGACGATAATGTCGGCTACGGTAATGTCAGATGCTTTGCGCGCCAGCGTGTAACCGCCGCCCGGCCCGCGGGTCGATTCCACCAGTTCATGGCGGCGCAGCTTGCCAAACAATTGCTCCAGGTAAGACAGCGAAATCTGCTGGCGCTGGCTGATGGCCGCCAGGGTTACCGGCCCGCTGCTCTGTCGCAGGCCCAGGTCAATCATGGCTGTGACCGCAAACCGGCCTTTGGTCGTGAGTCGCATAGAAACCCCCTTCAGTCGTACTAAGTTGACTAATCAACTCAAGTATAGCACAAGTCCTAGTGAATTGCTCGGGTACTCCTGAGCCAGCATCGCGGGCATACTACCCACTCTCTGATACCGGGCAAATCTGCACGCATGGGAACGCGACAAGAACAATGTTTGAGCAAACCTTCAAAAGCATCGATGACATCCTGCACAAGGATGATGACCTAGACCAGTTCATAGCTGCTCAGAAGACATTTGCCAACACCCCACAGAGTTGGTCGACTGACTGGGCTTCCAACGCCCCCACCACGTATGACCTGTCGGTCAAAAATCTTGGGCGTATAAGGGAGCTATTGTGACGTTGTCGCCTGAAAACACCGGCTTGCAGTTACTGGACGACATCCGCCAGCTTATTGAGGCTGCCCGCCAGCGAGCGGCCGTTGCAGTCAACCAGGAGCTGTCGGGCTTGTACTGGCAGGTTGGGCGCCGCATCCACACTAGTGTTCTGCAGAGGCAACGCGCTGAATATGGCAAGCAAGTGGTAAAGGCGCTGGCCCAACAACTCTCGCTGGCCTATGGGAAAGGCTGGAGTGAACAGCAGTTGCGGCATTGTCTCCGCGCCGCGGAGACTTTTCCCGATGAGGCAATTTTCTCCGCACTGCGGAGAGAATTGACCTGGACCCATATCAAAACCCTGATGTATATGGACGACCCACTCAAGCGGGAGTTTTACATCCAGATGACCCGCCTTGAAGGCTGGTCGGGGCGCTTGATGCAGGAGCGCATTCAGTCCATGCTGTACGAGCGCACCGCTATCTCCCGCAAACCCGAAGACACCATTCAGCGTGACATTGCCGCGCTGCGTGAACAGGGCACGCTGTCGCCCGACCTGGCATTTCGCGATCCCTATGTACTGGACTTTTTAGGCCTGGCTGACAGCTATGCTGAGAAAGACCTTGAATCAGCCATCGTGGCCGAGCTGCAGCGCTTCATCATTGAGCTGGGTAGCGACTTCGCCTTCATGGCCCGGCAGAAGCGCATCACCATTGACGCACGAGACTACTACATCGACCTGTTGTTCTACCACCGCCGCTTGCGGTGCCTGGTGGCCATAGAGCTGAAGATTGGTGAATTCCAGGCGGCTTACAAAGGCCAGATGGAGCTGTACCTGCGGTACCTTGAGAAGCACGAGCAAGCCTCTGGTGAAAACACGCCCATTGGGCTGATTCTGTGCACCGGTAAGAACGAGGAGCATGTGGAGTTGCTGCAGCTTGACCAAAGCAATATTCGCGTGGCCGACTACTTGACGTTGCTGCCTGCGAAAGAGGTGTTGCAAGACAAGCTGCACCGATCGATTGAATTGGCGCGGCAGCGGCTTGCGGCCACAGATATACCGACTTAGCTCTTCCCCCCTATCCCCACTACATTGTCCGCCCCCGGCGCACCAAAGGCCTGCTCTTTCAGGATGCTCAACTGGTCCCGAACCATCGCCGCCTTTTCGAACTCCAGGTTGCGGGCGTGCTCCATCATCAGCTTTTCCAGGCGCTTGATCTCGCGGGAAATGTCCTTCTCGCTCATGTCCTCCACCTGCGCGCGCTGTAGCGCGTCGCGCTCCAGCCGGTCGGCCTCTTTGCCGGCCTTTTCGCTGTAGACGCCGTCGATCAGGTCGCGCACCTGCTTCACGATGGAGCGCGGCGTAATGCCGTGGGCCAGGTTGTGGGCTATCTGCTTCTTGCGCCGCCGCTCAGTCTCGCCGATGGCGCGTTCCATGCAGTCGGTCATCTAGTCGGCATACAAAATGGCGTGGCCATTGAGGTTGCGGGCAGCGCGGCCTATGGTCTGGATCAGCGAGCGTTCGGAGCGCAGAAAACCTTCCTTGTCGGCATCCAGGATCGCCACCAGCGACACCTCGGGTATGTCCAGCCCCTCGCGCAGCAGGTTGATGCCCACCAGCACGTCAAAGGCGCCCAGGCGCAGGTCGCGCAATATTTCCACGCGCTCCACCGTGTCCACGTCGCTGTGCAGGTAACGCACCTTAACGCCGTTGTCGGTCAGGTAGTCGGTCAACTGCTCGGCCATGCGCTTGGTCAGTGTGGTGATAAGCACGCGTTCGTTCTTTTCCACCCGGATGCGGATTTCCTGCAGCACATCGTCCACCTGCTGCGTGGCAGGGCGCACCAGCACCACGGGGTCCACCAGGCCGGTGGGGCGCACCAGTTGCTCCACCACCTGACCGGCATGGTCTTTCTCCCACTGGGCGGGGGTGGCCGACACGAAGATGACCTGGCGCATCTTGGTCTCAAACTCCTCAAACTTCAGCGGCCGGTTGTCCAGCGCGCTGGGCAGGCGAAAACCATATTCCACCAAGGTTGTCTTGCGCGAGCGGTCACCGTTGTACACGCCGCCAAACTGGCCGATCAGCACATGGGACTC
>JACXTT010010976.1_pt1 | contig 12161 bp, 13 predicted proteins | sample 9270951 | NCBI WGS metagenome assembly JACXTT01 (sample SAMN15532306, study PRJNA645909) | rock metagenome | isolation source: weathered quartz diorite | place: Puerto Rico | collected 2017-06-21 | reverse complement strand
AAAAAAAAAAAAAAAAATATGGTTTGAAAAACCGGGGGCGGTAAAGGGGAAAAAGAAAGGCCATCAATCCAAACCTGTAAAACCGGTGGTGGACAGGGGGCTTTGCGCAGGGTGACTAACACCATTCTGGGCCAGATGCAGACTACCAGCACCTGCCCTACCTGTAACGGTGAGGGTACTACCATCACTTCAAAATGTACAGTTTGTCATGGTGATGGCGTAGTTCGCGGAGAAGAAACCATCAGCATCAACATCCCGGCCGGCGTAAGAGAAGGCATGCAGCTAAGCATGAGCGGCAAAGGTAATGCTGCCCCACGTTGCGGGGTACCGGGCGGTTTGATCATCCTGATAGAAGAAATTCCGCACGAAACTTTAAAACGCGATGGTAATAATATCATATACGATCTGCATATCAACTTTGTAGACGCCGCATTAGGCACCAGCGTTGAAGTACCAACTATAGATGGTAAAGCGAAGATCAAGATTGACCCGGGAACACAGGGCGGCAAAATATTGCGCCTGAAATCAAAAGGCGTTCCTGAAGTAAATTCGTACCACCGCGGCGATCAGCTGGTTCACATAAACATCTGGACACCAAAAGCATTAAGCCGTGAAGAACGCGAGCTGCTTGAAAAGCTACAGGATTCACCGAACTTTAAACCAAGCCCGGGTAAGAATGAAAAGAGTTTCTTTGAACGGATGAAAGAATACTTTGAATAAGAGGTTAAAGCTGAAAGGCGAAAGCCAAAAGGTATGAAGCCCGGATTGTTAAAATTCCGGGCTTTTATTTTTTTTGTCACGTCGAACCAAAGGAAATGACAACTTCTTTACCCTTTCACCTTTTGCCTTTAGCCCCAGCAGGTTGATATTGTATCAACTCATTAATGAGTTTTTCCACCTCTTTATGGTCAACCTTCTCTACCAGGTAAGCCTGTCCATTGCCATTATCATCCCAGGTATCTTTACCGTCGTCGGCCACGCTCATCCTGCCATGGTGCAAGGTGTAAAATGGTGTATAGCCCTTTATTGCCACGAGCACAGCGGTTTCGTCCCAGCTTTTGCGCCCCAGCGAATCTTCTTTCGCCATTGGTATCGAGATGTGGAAAACATCTTTAACCGGGCTGTTCGTTATTGATTCATTATGTATTAAAGGAATACCGGCTAATATCTTCTCTCCTATTTCAAACCCACTTAAAATAACTTGTGTAGGCCAGTTGGTATATACATTTTGTGAGGCCTTGGCATCCTTCATCACATTAAACTCGTAACCTGACGGAAACCTGCCCGCCATACAAACCAATAGCTTTACTTTTCTGGCGACAAGCTCTTTACCATTCAGTTTTGAATATTCATCGGCATTGGTACTTAGTAAATTCGAAAGATTGGTCAGGAACCCTACGGTTACTACCGTCACGCTGTGATCCGCTTGAGAAGCTAGTACCTTTCGGTAAACCTGAACCGCATCGGGTACTTCATCATTACTTTTTATTTTGTGCGGATATTTGGCTAGTAAGGTATCGCTCCAATGCTGCCAATCGCGCAGATCCAATCCATTTTTTGGAATACCTATGGGAATACCAGGTCGCTTAAAATAGGTATTAAAAACATTCATTACCCCTGCTACGCCGTCATACCGGGTACTGGCTACGGTTGCAAGGATTTTCGCTTCGCCTTTGTCGGCTAACGCATGCAGGATGGTGATGGCGCCGACGTCATCATAATCGGGGCCCATATCACTATCAAAAATGATGTTTACAGGCCTTTGCTGACCAAAACAAACAGAAGTAAAAAGAAGGAATAGCAGTAAAAGTTTATATCTCATATTCAGGTATTGGTTGACAGCTAAATTATTACTTTTATCATAATTCAACTAACCTACCTGATCAATGAAAGTAAATAAAGAAAACAACAGACGAGTGATGCTTTTAGGCATTGCTAATACTATTCTAATACTGGTGATTACTCTTCTCCACATAAACAACAATGAGCCCGGTACTATTTCGTATTTTGTTTTGCACGCCTGTACCGAAATAACGTACATTCTGCTGTTAGTATATTTAATTAACATTCTGCAGTACGCAAATGAAAAAATATCCGTCCAAACCCCATTCAATATTTATTTGGGTCTAGCATTTATAAAACTCCTTTTAGGCTTTTTGTACACATCAAATGCTGGGGAGCTTGCTATGGGGATTGGTATGTTAAGTATGTGTCTAACGATTTATCTGATTATATCTTCTTTTAAGATAGCAAACGAAAAGATCGCAACAGCATACAAATTATTTAGTCTGGTGCTTTTGTTAAATATGCTAACAAAAATTGCTATACCCTTTATCGTTGTAATATCGGCTCGTATGTTTCCGTCTCGTTATTTTTACTTGATGGATATTATGGAAGTGGGCACAATTCTATATATTATTCGGAGCTGCGGTGATCTTCTGAAGACTAACGAAGTAAATGTTGTAAATCCTGATATTTAATTTACCAGTAACAAAAACTACCGCATCATATCTAATTACAAAAACTGATCCTTATATGCTAAGCATTCGACACATCGAAAAGCAATATGCCGGGCACAAAGCCCTTACCGATATAAGTTTAGAAGTGGAAAGCGGCCAGATATTCGGCCTGCTGGGGCCAAACGGAGCTGGTAAAACTTCACTCATACGCATTATCAATCAAATCACAGCGCCGGATTCAGGCGAAATCTATTTTAATGGCGAGAAACTTAACTCATCGCACATCAACCGCATTGGTTACCTGCCGGAAGAACGTGGCCTGTACAAAAAAATGGAGATCGGCGAACAGATGATCTACCTAGCACGACTAAAAGGCCTCACCCGTGATGAAGCGCAAAAAAGGCTCAAATTCTGGTTCGATAAATTGGGAATGGAGACCTGGTGGAAGAAGAAAATCGAAGAGTTATCGAAAGGTATGCAGCAAAAAGCACAATTTGTTGCCACCGTGTTGCATGAGCCTGACCTGATCATCCTGGATGAACCTTTCAGCGGATTCGACCCGGTAAATGCCGAATTGATAAAGGATGAAATATTGGAGCTCAACAAAAAAGGCGCGACGATTTTATTCTCAACCCACCGAATGGAATCGGTTGAGGAGCTTTGTGATGCCATTGCATTAATCAACCTTTCGCGGAAAATATTGGACGGAAAAATGAAAGCGATCCGCAACTCGTACCGTAACGATACCTACCTGGTTGAGTACAGTGGTGAAAAATTAAACTTCAACGGTGCGCAACCATTTGATGTATTGAGTGAGAGCACTGATGATGACAGATATATTATCAAGATCAGTCCTAAAACAGGCAATACTGCGAATGAGATATTGCAATATCTTATACCGAAAACAAACATCCACATGCTACAGGAAGTGATACCAAGCATGAACGAGATATTTATTGAACAAGTAAACAAAAAATCTGCCTGACCATGAATAAAATTCTATTAATTATACAGCGGGAGTATGTCACAAGGGTTAGGAAAAAATCGTTCATTATCATGACGCTTTTTGTTCCTACGCTTTTGGGCTCCTTGTATGCTGTAATTTCTTACGTCGCTAAAGACAAGGATCAAACCCTGCATATGGTGAATGTAATTGACAATACCGGCGATTTTATAAACAAATTTCAGGACGAAAAGTATGTTAAATTCAGCTACTCCAACCAACCATTGGACGTTGAAAAAAAGAACTTAAAAAACGATAACGACCTCGTTCTAAATATTTCGGCCAACAAAAAAGATAATGTGGAACTCTTTGCAAGGAAGAAGACAACTTTAACCTTGTCGGATAATATTCAACGGCAAATGAATGATATTGCCGCCGGAAGCAGCCTTGTAAAAGCCGGAATTGACACCGCAAAGCTACACAAGATAAAGAGCAATATTACCATAAAAACTAGTGAGCTAACCGAAACCGGAGAGCAGAACGCGAATTTAGGGCCAGCATATGCATTAAGTTTCGCCGGAGCAATATTGATCTATATGTCATTGTTTATTTATGGCGCCCAGGTGATGCGTGGCGTGATCGAGGAAAAAACAAGCCGCATTGTGGAAATCATTGTATCTTCTGTAAAACCATTTCAATTAATGGCAGGAAAGATCATTGGTGTTGGTTTAGTGGGATTAACTCAATTTGTGATTTGGATAGGTTTATCCACGGCCATAAGCTATTACCTTGGTGTTAAATCCAGCGGCGCTAGCGGACAACTAATTACGTTTATTCATAGCCTTGGTGCAAATGCCGGTTATGAGTTAAGCTGCTTTATTTTTTACTGGCTCACAGGGTTCCTGTTCTATAGCGCACTTTTTGCGGCGGTTGGCTCAGCGGTCGATAGCGAAACCGAGACACAGCAATTTATGTTTCCAATCACATTACCTTTGCTGTTCACTTATATTTTGTGCGTTACTTACCTATTCACAGTACCTGACAGCACGTTAGCATTCTGGTTATCCATTATTCCGTTAACAGCCCCGGTGGCTATGATGATGCGTCTGCCATTTAATGTGCCGGACTGGCAGTTGGCTATATCAATGGTACTGATGGTGTTTGGCTTTATATTCACCACTTACATCGCAGCACGGATTTACCGGGTGGGTATCCTGATGTACGGGAAGAAAACAAGCTATAAAGAATTGGCAAAATGGTTCTTCTATAAAGAATAGCTTTATCAACATAAATGCATAACTGATCCCCTGAGTTGGCAAAACAATTTAGGGGATTATTTATTTTAGAGGCATGGATAAACGCTTCGCCGTGATGGACCTCGGCACCAATACATTTCACCTGCTGATTGCCGAAGGCGATATCAATAATTTTCGCGAAATAGTGCATGAACATATCGCTGTTAAGTTAGGCGAAGGCGGTATTAATAAAGGCATGATCCTGCATGCTCCGTTTGAGCGCGGCATAGCTACCATGAAGCAATTCAGCCGGCAGATTTCGCGAAATAATACACACCATATCAAGGCAATAGCCACATCCGCTTTGCGCAATGCTGCAAACGGAAAAGAATTTATTGAACGTGTAAAAACCGAGGCCGGAATTGATATTGAAATAGTGGACGGCGACCGGGAAGCATCCTTTATCTACTCAGGTGTAAAGGCAAGTGGCCTGTTATCTGGTCAAAATTCCCTGATCATGGATATCGGCGGCGGCAGCGTAGAGTTCATTATCGGTAACCAATCAGAACTCATCTGGAAACAAAGTTTTGAGATAGGCGCTGCACGATTAATGGAGCGTTTTCACCATACCGACCCTATCCCACCGGCATCTATCGAAGCATTGAACTTATACCTGGAAAATACTTTGACCGACCTGTTTAAAGCCGTTGAGCACATACCGGTTCATGACTTGATCGGTTCATCAGGTGCATTTGAGACCTTTGCCGAATTGATAGACAGCTCTTTTGATTTAAAGAAAACTAAAATCTACCATTTTGAAAACTGCGATCTAACCAGGACAACTGATCAAATGATCCGTTCTACACATGCAGAGCGCGAAGCCAATAAGGCTATTATACCAGTACGGGTGGATATGATTATTGTAGCGTCGCTTATTACCCGTTATATCATGCAAAAGTTAAATCTTAATAAGGTTGCTCTTTGCACTTATTCTCTTAAAGAAGGCGTGTTGGCGGAAATGATGGGATGAATGTCCATTCCATAAAATCTAATGAAAATATAAGCCACATTTTCTATTGGTAAGTGGCATCCTTTGTATATTGCAACCTTATAACTGAACTCTGCTTATGAAATCAAAGTTTATACCTTTTTGCCTATCCTTATTGGTATCCGTTTCTGCTCTGGCACAAAAAAGACAGCACACGGCGACAGTCGATACCCTCATATCTAATTACAATCCTGCCGACCTGTTTTCGCCTGCGTTTTATCCTGAAAGAGGGAACGAAAGGCACAGCGCTAATGGTGATCCCGGACCAAAATACTGGCAAAACCGTGTAAACTACAAGCTGAAAGCCAATATTGATACCAATACCAAAGTTTTGAACGGTACCGAGGAGATTGATTATATTAACAACAGTCCTGATGCCTTGCAATTTCTATGGCTTCAACTGGATCAGAATACCTATAAAAAAACTGCGCGTTCAAACTTTCAGACCGGCACTGCACCTGAAGTAAATGACCATACTGAAGGCTACCAGATCGAATCAATTTATATCGGTAGCGGGAAATCAACTCAAAAGGCCAATTTCATCATTTCAGATACGCGTATGCAGATCCGCTTGCCAAAGGCCCTGGCAGGAAATGGTACGCACATTAAATTATATATCAAATATCAATACACCATTCCGGCGGTGTTTGGCGGAAGAACTGATTACAATCAAACCAAAAACGGGAAGATTTATGAGATAGGCCAATGGTTCCCACGCATGTGCGTGTATGATGACAGCGAAGGATGGGATACCTTGCCGTTTATGGGAGCAGGTGAATTTTATTTAGAGTATGGTGATGTAGATTATGAGGTAACAGTTCCGTGGGATATGATCGTAGCAGGTTCAGGCGAATTACTGAATCCAACACAAGTACTCACTCCTACCCAGATCAATCGTTTAGCGGCTGCCCGCAACAGCGATAAAACCATCATGATCCGCGATGTAAATGAAGTGAATAACCCTTCAACGCGCCCGACACACAGTGGTACGCTTACCTGGCACTTCAAAATGAACAATACCCGCGATGTTGCATTCGGCGCGTCGAAAGCTTATGTATGGGATGCGGCGCGTATAAATTTGCCCGGAGGTAAAAAATCCCTGGCCATGTCTGTTTATCCTGTTGAAAGTGCGGGTAATGATGCATGGGGAAGGGCAACCGAATACTTAAAAAAATCGACGGAATATTTTTCGGAAAAATGGTTTGTTTACCCATATCCTGTAGCTGTGAATGAAGCAGGAACTGCCGGCGGCATGGAGTATCCAGGAATTGTATTTGATGGTATTACCGATAAAGGCAAGGAACTTTATTTGGTAACGGCGCACGAGATCGGGCACAACTGGTTCCCAATGATTGTTGGATCGAACGAGCGCCGTTATGCTTTTATGGATGAAGGCTTTAATACTTTTATAGATGTGTACGCGCATGACGCCTTTAATAATGGCGAATTTGGCAAAAAAAGAGACGGCGAATACGCTCCCGGCGGTGGCAACCCTGCCGACGAGATCATCCCAACTATTCTTGACCCTGAAGCACCAACCATCATGACCGCCGCTGATGCTGTTCCTGAGAAATACCGTCATCCGATAGAGTACTTTAAATCAGCCTTTGGTTTGGTATTACTGCGTGAGCAAATTCTAGGGAATGATCGTTTTGACTATGCCTTCAGAAATTATATCCACAAATGGGCCTTTAAACATCCTCAACCAGACGACTTTTTCCGCTCGATGGATAATGGCGCTGGCGAAGATCTGTCATGGTTCTGGAAAGGCTGGTTCTACAACAACCTGGCACTTGATTTGGAATTAGTTGGCGCTGAATATGTAAAGAATGACCCTAAGCAGGGCCTAACGGTTACCGTCATGAATTTGGAAGCGATGGCTATGCCGTTTACCGTAGAAGTGACCATGAAGGATGGCAGTAAACAACGTATACAAATTCCTGTTGAAGCCTGGCTGCAGAATAAATTGATCAACTTCACTGTGCCAACCACTCAGGAAGTAAGCCGTGTAGTGATCGACCCGGATAATGCGCTACCAGACATTAATAGGGGAAATAATGGGTTTGTGTTTAGATAAGACACGATTTTGAGATAATAGGATTATCTTGGATAAATCAAGACAATCCTATTATCGTGTTACAGTAACCCAAACACAAACTGTGCTATACCCGCAGCGAATAATATCAAACTAATATACCAAAGCGGTTTCTTTTTTGACAAAAGTGATATGGCCGATATGGAAATGGCTATCTGGAAAAAAGTGACTGCCCGGGCAAGGGTCATATCTTTTTCCAGGTGCTCTTTTGATTCCTTTTCAAAGTCGAGTGCTTTCTCCTGTATCTTCTCCTGATCTTTTTTCAGCTTCTCTTTTCTTGCGGCATTTGACTGTGCACTATCGGCTGCTGCTTTAGAAAAATTGATCTTGGTGACAGCATCTGCAACTTCGGCCTTAATTCCTTTAGCATTATAGTAAGACCATTGGTCTGAGGCTTTTATCTGGGTAATCAGCGCTTCATTCGATTGATGGCCGGCCATTAAACTACTTAGAGCAGCAAATGCAGCCATAAACGCGGTTGATATCGCAACATACATTGACCATCTATCATGGCTCTCGTGTGCAGCTTCATGAATATGTTCGTGCAGGTGTTCGGTGGGTACTTCCGGATCTTCCATTTTAACAGGGTTTTTAAACTCTGATAAAATTAATGACAAATCCGGAGTTTTCTATACCAGTCTGATCAATTGCTGGTATAATTTTTCGGTAGGGAGCCCTACCACGTTAGTGTAGGAACCATTGATCCGTTCAATACCGGTTACGCCAACCCATTCCTGTATACCGTAAGCACCGGCTTTATCCAAAGGCTCGTATTTCTCTACGTAAAAGCTGATCTCATCAGCGGTTAGCTTGCGGAAAAACACCTCGGAAACGTCATGAAACAGGTTATATTGATGTTTATGTAGAATACATACACCGGTAATCACCTGGTGCACTTTGCCAGACAGCATTCCCAGCATTTCCTTTGCATGCTCCTTTGATTCAGGTTTACCAAGAATATGACCATCGATACTTACAATGGTATCGGCAGTTAGAACAATCTCATCATTTACTGATTCATCAAAAGCTTTGGCTTTCTTTTCAGCTATATAAACCGCAATTTCCTGTGGTGACAGATGGACAGGATAAGATTCATCCACTTCCTTCAATACAATGCGAAAGTCAACATCCATCAACCGCAACAATTCCTGTCTGCGTGGGGATTTGGAAGCAAGAATTATCTTTGGTAAATTCTTCAATGGTAAAAAATCGTAAATCTAAAATCGTAAGTCGTAAATCAAACTTACCAGCTATAAGCCTCTTCGCTCATCCATTTGCCTTGTACCTTCAACACTTTTTCAATCACATCACGTACAGCACCTTTGCCGCCCTTATTGGGTGACACATAGGCACTAATAGCTTTTATTTCTTCAGCTGCATCTGCAGGACAAACTGCTAAACCGGCCATTTTCATCACGTCAAGGTCAGGGATATCATCGCCCATAAACAATACACTTGCAGGCAGCACGTGCTTGCTTTCAAGATAAAGCCTGAAATTTTCCGATTTGGTATGAGCGCCAATATACACGTCTTTCACACCCAAACTATTTAGGCGATGGATAGATATTTTAGACCGGCTGCCCGATATAGCGCAAACATTATAGCCGCATTTAACAGCCAGCTGAATGGCATAGCCATCTTTAATATTGAACTGTCGTGCCTGTTCGCCATTCTCCATCACATACACGGAGCCGTTGGTCAGTACGCCGTCCACATCAAAAATGAACGTAGAAATATCTTTTAATTTATGTAGAAAGGACTCCACTTGTTCAGTTGGCTGTTTTGAGTTAGCAGTTTACAGTTAATTCCATAATCTTAGATAATTGTTTAGCTTCCTGGTTGATCAGTTATTAGTTAGCTAACTGCAAACTAATAACTGCAAACTGCTTACTGATTATCTCTCCACTCATACACCCATGCAGACTGGATCTGCTCCAGGTGACCTTCGTTTGATTCTTCGCGTTTACCAACAAAGTTGGGCAGGCTTAGTACCCAGTCCAATAATTCAGTAAAGCGTATGCGGTATATTTTTGATTCATCAAAATCATCGCCGAACTTCTCGTAAAGCTCAATAGCGATGTCTTCATAATCGTTCCATTTAATGGGTAATGCAAATCTGTTTTCGCTCATTATGTTGTACGTTATACGTAATACGTTGTACGTTTTTTTGTCTTTTAATTCTTGTTACGTACGACGTAAAACGTAATACGTATAACCTTTCTCAATGGCCCAGGAAGTTCGATTGATCAGGTAAAGTAACTTCGATATCCCCATCCTGTACTACACACTGGCAGCCCAGCCGCGAGTTGATGCGCGGGTTAACGGCACGATCGATGAAGTCCTCTTCCTTATCTGATATTTCCTGGATATTATCCATTCCCTGGTTCACATAAATATGGCAGGTGCTGCACCCGCAAACGCCGCCGCAGTTGTGCTGCAGTTCGATTCCGTTTTCAAGGCAAACATCCAATACTGACTCACCTTCGGCAATGGGCAGCTCAACCGGCTCATGCCCTTTTTCCTCAAAGCTGATCTTAACTTTATAGATATTCATTTAGGGCAAAAGTAACAAAATTTAGGTACGCCCTATCCCCTATTATCCATTTTGATAATACCCTGACTTAACAGCCTATATATCTCCTGTAAATCAGCATTTTGCTGCAATTGCTCCAGGTGCGCAGCCATTGTTTTCTCATCACTCCGAACAGCGGGGCCGGTTTGTACGCCAGCAGGGAAATGCTCCTGTACCTTTTCTGCGGTTTCCAGTATCAATGGCCGAAGCAGATCAAAGGGCAATTGTTTTTCGGCCAATAATTGCTGTGAAACATGGTATAAGTAGTTGGGAAAATTACAGGCGAATACAGCCGCCAGGTGCAAGGTCTTACGTTGATCGGAATTGACCCGGTAAACGTTTTGTGAAACCGTATAAGCCAGTTCATTAAGCGTAGAAGTGATTTTTTCATCTGCACCCTCAATACATAACGGAACAGTATTAAAATTCAGTTCCCGTGTTTTACTGAAGGTTTGCAAAGGATAGAATACGCCTGCATTCTGTGTATATTTTAATAATGTTTGCAGATCAGTTGCACCCGAGGTGTGGACGATCAGGTTATCATACTTAGCCAGTTCAGCAGCAATTAGTTCAATCGCATCATCCTTTACCGCGATTACAAACCGGTCAGTTTCAGGGTTGATCTGTTCCAGGTTATCGATAGCCTCCGCTTTCACATGATAAGCCAGCAATGAAGCATTCTGCAAATCGCGGCTATACACCTGAACAATATTATGCCCGGCATTTTTAAAAGCTGCCGCCAGGTGAGTTGCTACATTTCCTGAACCAATGATGGTAATACGCATGATGTAGCCAAACTTACGAAGTTTTAAAAACTTCGTAAGTTTTTATTCCGTTGTTCTTATTGTCGGTGTACTCACCACAAGTCAAATAACTAATCTATCGGCCTATAAACAAAGTTTTTAAAAGTAACCGTACCGTCACCTACGGCACAAAGGCCAATACGCAAACCTAGGAAACCACCAAGCGCATTATGATTAAGGCCTGATACTTCAAGCGAATTTTCGATCTTGAGCCACTTTATACCTTCCAAACTGTAATACATATTCACAATATTGTTGTTTTTTTTAAGGCGCAGAAAAACGTGTCTGTTTATTGCTTTTTTTTCGGTTGGATATTGCCAGCCCCGGATGTTAGACAGAATGTTTTCTTTATCCGCCAATATGCCCGAATAGGCGTTATTGTTATAAAACAACACTAATCCGCCGGCAGCATCGCCGTTAATCTGCATTTCAACCTGCGCAATGTACGAGTGATTATATGGCACGCACAACAATGGTGAGCACTCGCCTACCGAATGCCCTTTACCCTTAATTATCAAACCATTATCTGTACAATTAAACCGGGTAGTATCATGTGCATCAAAAAATTGCCATTGCAGTTTTAAATTGCTGCCAGTAAAGTTATCGCTTAATGAAAACCGGGGTACTGCTGCTGTTTTTAATGGGATTTTGATTGGTTTATCCGCTATAATATTATCCGGTGTTTTGTACCAGCCATCCTTTGTCCACTCTACAGGTTGCAGCAAGGTTTGGCGGCCCATATTGTAAAAATCCTTCTCATATGCATGAAATACCAACCACCACTTCCCTTTTGCATCTTCAAACAATGTGCCGTGCCCCTTTGACCACCATCTTTCAGAACTTTGTTTTGTGCGGATGATAGGGTTATAAGGTGAATTCTCCCACGGACCAAATGGCGATTTTGATCTTGCCGAAATTACCATGTGGCTCGTTGGCGGGCCGGCCGTTCCGCCTTCAGCAACGGTAAGGTAATAGTAATCGCCCCGTTTGGTTATTCTGTGACCTT
>JACXTT010010975.1_pt1 | contig 12162 bp, 10 predicted proteins | sample 9270951 | NCBI WGS metagenome assembly JACXTT01 (sample SAMN15532306, study PRJNA645909) | rock metagenome | isolation source: weathered quartz diorite | place: Puerto Rico | collected 2017-06-21 | reverse complement strand
CCCAACCTGATCATTGCCGAAATCTTGATCAGCAAAAGGCAGGCAAGAGTGAAACCGGTTCATCAAACTGTATAAGCCGTCAGGAATTAAAACTGGCATAGGCTCTTACCGGAAACGTACCTGCACCTTTAAATTTGGGCGGTACAGCGTTGAATTTGTAGCCACTTTCCGGTAATTTATCCAGGTTACACAGATGCTCAACTATCAGTATCTCGGCGCCCAGTAAAGTGGTATGTACCGGGCGGCTTTTGCCCCGGGTATCATCAATGTTGTGGCTATCGATTCCAACCAATTTTACATTGCATTCTTTCAGATATTCGGCTGCCTCAGCGGTAAGGTAGGGGTGACCTTCAAAGTATTGGGGTGTATTCCAGTGTTTTGCCCATCCTGTGTAAACCAATACGGCTCTGTTCCGGATCTCTTTACCGGTAAAATAATCCTTCCCGATTTCGGTTGCATTTTCGGCATTAATAGTGATGGCATCGAGATCAGCAAAACGCTCCAGTTCCATTTCGGATAAATCCTTACCATGCTCAAAGCGGTGGAACGGGCAGTCGATATAAGTGCCTGTATTGGTCACCATTTCTATTTTCCCTATCTGGAACTCCGTTCCCGGTTCATAATTGGCTTTGGATTGCTCCCGACTCAGATAATCGCAAATGACAGGCGAAGGCAGACCTTTATAAGTAACCAGCCCATCAAAAATGGTGTGACTCAGATCGATGTATCTATCATCGGGTAAAATATTAACCGGTTGACGTTTATGTTTTTCTTCGATGTAGTATTTGTTCAGGATATCTACCTTACCAACCATGAGCAGCTGCATATCGTTTACAATATAGTCGGCTAGTTCCTGGTCGCTGATGGTATCGCCGGCAATATCCAGCCGGAAATCCTGGCCCTGGATGCCGCCGCTATTGGTGAAAGAAATATCAAAATCAAAAACTACTCTTTTATCGGGCATGGTGGTTCAGTTGTATTTTGGTGATGGGATGAATATGGTCAAAAAAACTTTTTAAACCTCAAATTTTAACACTTTTTTGATCGAAACAGGGGTGAAAACAGCTTAAAAATTATTCAAAACCATCGATTTTAACACTTTTTAACAAATTTCAAGACCGTTTTGATGCGTTTTTTTTGGTTTAAAAAGTATTAAATAATTGATTGTCAAATAACTATATGCCAAACGGTCGGTTTTTGGTCTTGTTTCCACCTTAACAAAACAGCCCGGATGTCCTTTTATAAGACACCCGGGCTGTTGATTGATATAAAGATACGAAAAATTTTAGTAGGATAAAAGTTTCAGAGCGTAGTTCCTTCTCGCAATGACATGGTTTTATTGTCATTTATTCTGCTCGGGGTAATATGCCAGGCTGAGGCATCTGCTATTGACTTATCTTCAGATACCGGTAAATCAACAAAAGGATACAAACAATGGCAGCTGCCGAAATAAAGGAGCTTATGGTGATGGCATGTACTATAGCCCCGGGACCTCCATTGGTCATGGCACCAAATACAGCTACCCCCATAGCACCTGCGGCCTGGCGTGTAGTGTTTAATACGGCTGATGCGGTACCCGAGCGGGTTTTGGCCACGGTGGATAGGATGCCTGTTGTCATGGCTGGTACAGCAAGCCCCATACCCAGGGGAATAATAATAAAGGGAAAAAACAGTTGCCAGTAAGGTGTATGGGCGTGAGCGATAAGCAGCCCCGCATAACCGATAGCTCCAATAGTGAGCCCGGTAATGATGGGTACGCGCGTACCATATTTAGCCATGAGCCTGGCGCTGATGAGGTTAGAGATGATAAACCCGGCAGTAAGCGGTAAAAAGGCCATACCCGCGGTAAGCGAGGGATAGCCAAGCACATTTTGAAGGTAAAGGCTCAGTACAAAAACGGTTCCGTAATAGGTGGCATTTAGTACGATACCTTGCAGTACCAGTACATTAAAAACCGGCGATTTAAACAGATCAAGCGGCAGAATAGGGGATTTGGCTTTTTTTTCTATCTGCAGAAAAATGATGAACATGACGGCGCTGAATATCAACGCGCCGTATATGATGGGATTGTTAAACCCTAGGTGGTGCAGTTCAATAATAGCTGCTATAAGTGCTGTAAGGGCCAGCATCCAGGTAAACTGACCGGGAATATCGAAACCTTTATTGGTATGTTTTTCACTTTCGGTAAGCTTAATGCTGAGCAGGATGCCGATCAGGCAAATAGGGACGTTTACAAAGAATATCATCCGCCAGTTGCTCACATGCATCAGCAGGCCACCCAGGATGGGGCCCGCGGCTATGGATACGCCGCCGGCGGCTGTCCACCAGGCCACAGCCTTGCTTCGTTGGGTAGGTTCATGAGCAAAACTCTGGTTTAAGATAGATAGCGAGCTGGGGATCATGGCTGCCGCGCCAACACCCTGCAACACCCGGAAGGCGATTAAACTAAACGGGTTCCAGGCAAAGCCACAACCTGCCGAGGCGATGCCAAATACCAGTAAGCCAAACTGGAAAAGGCGTTTTGAACCCAGCAGGTCGCTCATGCCACCTGCCGAAAGCATCAGCACCGCAAAGGCGATGGTATAGGCGTCAACAATCCACTGCAACTCGCTGATATCAGCTTTAAAGGAGGCAGATATTTGTGGCAGCGCAATGTTCACAATGGATACATCCAGTTGTGATACCACAAAAGCCAGACTGGTAGTGCCTACTATAAAAATAAAGGGTGATTTTGTTTGGTGTCCTTTGCTTATCGCCGTCCCTGTCATAATCTGTAGATGTTGATTTACAACACAAAGATACCTCCTGCTAAACCATTACAGTTCGGTTTTAAATGAAATGTGATATTCATATTGAATATGGATAAATGTTTTAATTGGTTTTTTATCAAACACTTTGTATAGTGTATTTTCTGCTATCCTATTTAATTATTTATATTTAGATGTGTCTGTCAAAACCAATCATTAACTTACGGAAGCTACTTGGTTTATAACAATTTAAGAACCACAGGGTACTCTTCGAGAGACCCTGTGGGGACGGGAAACTTACGGGAGTTGCCTGGTTTATAACGATTGAAGAACCTCAGGGTCCTCTTCAAGAGACCCTGAGGGGACGGGAATTTTATTTACCTCATAAAACAGTAATATGGCTAACATCAAACGAAGGGTATTTATCAAAAGCACTTTGCTGGCTGGTGCCGGTACTGTTTTAGGTCGGCAGATCATCAAGGCGGCAGAAGTAAGTGGTACAAGCACCGTAGATAAGCCCATATCAGCAAGCGGTAAAAAAGTTATTGTAGCAGGTGCGGGAATAACCGGCTTGTGTTGTGCTTACGAACTGATGAAGGCCGGGCACGAGGTGGTTGTACTGGAAGCCAGCGGCCGTTATGGCGGGCATGTATTTACCGGGCGCGATGGTTTGTCTGATGGCCTTTATGCCGACTATGGGGCCGATCATATCACCAAGCCGGGCTACGAGCGTTTTTTTGAATATGTGGATGAGTTTAAACTTAAAGCTATCCCATATCCGCATGCCGAAGGCTCAGAGGCCGCGCCGGATAATCATACCCTGAAAATGATAGATGGCGAATTTTATACACCCGAAATGATGAAGGATCCTGCGGTGCTGGCCAAATTCGGGTTTAATGAAAAAGAGATCAAATTTCTTTCGGAAAATCCGATGTATGCACTGAGTGATTTCTACCTGAAGCCATATTGGAGCAAGTTTACCGATCCTTACCAGCCCTTTGGTGTGGGTTATGATGATTATGACCAGATAGCCATAGCCGAGATCTATAAAAAAGAAGGTGCTTCGACAGGAGCGCTTAAGTTTTTAGGCGGAAGTACTACCAATGCCCTGTACGCGCTTTGGAGATCGGCTATCATGAAATCCCGTGGGATACCGCCATCAGAAGGGGATACCTATCATTTAAAAGACGGTAATGAGCAATTGCCCATCGCTTTTGCCAAACGCCTGGGCGCAAGGGTAAAACTCAACCATCCGGTTACGGCTATTAAGCATGATAGTGCAGGCGTAACGGTATCCTACAAGACTTATGGTACTGCTCAAATTCAGGAAATGGAGGCCGATTTCCTGGTGAACTGCATCACCCTGCCTATCTTTAAAAATATCCCGGTTAGCCCGCCGTTGTCGCCGGCTAAGCAGTATGTGGTTAACCGCATGGGTTATTCTTCACATCCTTTTTATGTGTTTGAGGCCAGTTCCAGGTTCTGGCTCGACGATGGGTTTAAAACCATCAATATGGAGTTTGAACATCCGGATATTTCATCGATATGGGAAGAAACCAACGAGGTGGATACCCGGCGGGTAATCCTGAAAGCTTTTGGTCCGGGTGGTATTTCGCCCGAACGTGTTCTGGCTGCTTTTCGCTCTGTTTATCCGGGTAAACATGATACGATAGAGCAGGCCTTAACTTTCGACTGGACAAAGGACCACTTTGCCCCGGCTTGCGAAATGCAGCCTTTCCCGATAGGTACCATGCGTAAATTCTGGCCGCAGGTAATGCTGCCCGAAGGACGCATCTATTTCGCGGGTACTTATGCCGATAATATGAGCCGGGGGATGGAATCATGTATCCGCTCGGCGCAGCGGGTGGCGCAGGAAATTGGCAAGGTGTGAGCTTGCAATTATTAAACATTCAGAAAACGACTTTTAAATTAGATAGTCTATAGGTGGCACCTACAGAGCCTTTAGAAGTATTGGTTTTTGACTATAAACAGGTTACTCCTCCGGAGTTTACTGGATACGACAAGCACAATGGATGGCACAAACCAAACTCCGGAGGAGTAACCTGTTTATAGATAAAATATAGGAAAAGTGTTGGCTCCGTAGGTGCCACCTATTTCAATGGAGTTTACAATTTATTAAACATTTGTTATCCTTTTGTGCTGCGCTTTCTTTAATATCTTAGGCTCCTTAAAACCGGTATTTAAGCAACGGTTTTGCCTGACATATGAAACGCAGAGAATTTGTAAAAAACGCTACGCTTACTGCTCTTGGAGCATCATTAATTGGTCCTTTAGAGGCTTTTGCAGATGAAAAGGTTACGCACTTCGGTAGCGATGATGTATCGCCCCGCGCAGCCCTGGCCGATGAATTTAAGCTGCACTTCCTGGCTGTTGGCGACTGGGGCCGGAACGGAGAATATGATCAGGCCGAAGTTGCTAAACAAATGGGGCAGTGGGCCACCACGCATCCCAATGATTTTGTGATATCGGTGGGGGATAATTTTTATCCTAAAGGCATCATCAGCGAAATGGATCCGCAGATACATTACTCTTTTGAAAATATCTATACCGCGCATTCTTTACAATGCGACTGGTACCCGGTTTTAGGCAATCATGATTACCTGACCGATCCCGACGCGCAGATCCGTTACAGCAAGGTAAGTCGCCGGTGGAACATGCCCGCGCGTTATTACTCTAAAGAAGTTTCGCTGGGTAAAGATAAAGGCAGTGCCCTGCTGGTGATGATTGATACCGATCCTATGTTGCATGAGCATTTGAAAGATTACGTAACCACACAAATGGACTGGCTACGTAAAACCTTGAAAGAAGCATCAGCCGATGTGAAATGGAAAATAGTGATCGGCCATCATCCGTATTATACGGTTGGTCCGCGTATCAATAACTTTGATACTTTAACCGTACGAAAAATATTACCGCAGATATTTGAAGAGCACAAGGTTGACGTTTACCTCTCGGGTCACGACCATTCCCTGCAACATCTGAAACCCGAAGGTTTTACACATCAGTTTATTTCGGGCGCAGGTTCGGAGCTGACTCCGGTAACCGCCGGCATCCCGTACAGCAAGTTCCAGGCTTCGGAGCATGGTTTTATGGCTTTTTCGGTAAATGCCAATAAGTTTAATGTAAAAGCCATTAACCAGGTTGGTAAGGTGATCTACGAAACGGAATTGACGAAGTAGTTTTTAGTCCATGGTCCATAGACGATGGTCCATGGCTTATGGATAGTGGTTCATAGTTCATGGACAATAGTTCATAAACAATGATCAAAACCATCATGTCATTGCTTCGTCGTTCCTCCTCGCAATGACATGGTTTTATATTTTGTCCTTGCTCTAAAAGTCTTTGTTTCTTACTCTTCCCTACTTGCGCTCGTTTGTAACGAGTGCTTAACGTGGGTTTGCGTTTAAAACGCTATGGCGATGCAATCGCCGCGCCATAATAAGCACTCGTTACAAACGAGCGCAAGATGGTCATGATTTTTATCTTCCAGTCCTTGTTCCTTGCTCCAAAAAACCTTGTTCCCAAAATCTCCTAAGGTACCTGATTAATATGCGATACGGAGAATTTTAGCCCCATGATGCCTATCATGATGAGGGAGATGAAGAAAGCTTCGGTCCAGGTGATGGTTTTGTTGAAGAAGGCCATTTCGGCGATTTTGATGAATACCAGCGTGGCGGCGGTCCAGATGGCATATGCGGTGGCTGTGGAGAGCTCTTTGATGGCCAGGGAGAAGAAATATACGTTACACACTCCAAACAGGATGTAGCCCAGCAATGGCGCCAATAAAGGGAAGCTTACATCAACCCGGTAAAAGTTGTGCCAGGTAAGCAGTTTAAGATCGCTTAATTTAAAGTACTTTACCGAAAATGTCCATGCGGTTTCAAATACTGCTGCTATGATGATGTATATCCAGGCCAATTTTATCGGGTTATTGCAAAATTTCTTCTTGCGGGTGAGTGGTTATGGTTGTATCTATGGTTGCAGATGGCGGTGTGGCATCTGTTTTTGAATAATGTTTTTTCCATGGTGATAACAACAAAGATAAAATAGCCGGGCGTAAATTATAGTAACGTTCAAACCATTTATATTTCAGTAGCTTTTTTTCGTCGAAACGTTTCACCGAAAAGGCATGTTGCATAAAATAATCTCTGGGGTATTCGTAACCCAGTCCCCAGTTTTCGCGCTCGTTGCCAGGCGGATGTCCCGGATCGTAAGCGCTGCCAAACAGGTGATCCCATATCGAAAACTTGGTAGCAAAATTGGCATGGAAAACTTCGATGTAGTTGGCATGGTGCCACAAATGCAGCTCGGGTGTGTTGAGGATGTATTTGAGCTTGCCCAGTTTTACGTTCACATTGGCGTGTATAAACATGCCAAACATGGCATCCAATAGGGCCTTGATGGGTATTACAGCCGGATCGGCACCTAATAAAATAATGGGTGCAAACTCAATGGTTTGGTTAATGATAATTTCGATGATATGCGAGCGCGAGCCGGATAAAAAGTCGACCTCTTTGCCTGAGTGGTGCGCCTCATGGGTACGCCAAAGAAACTTGCTGCGATGTTGTAAGCGATGAAACAGATAGATATACAAGTCGTGCGTCACCAGGAAAAACAATACCTGCACAGCAATTGGCCAATGAGCTACAAACTGAAAGGACGACCAATCCAAATGGTGCTGAATAGGGGCGATGATATAATCAAATATCAGGATCTTTAAAAAATAGCTTTGAATGAGCGTATACCATACCAAATCGATCCAGAAACCTTCTCTGAAAAATTTTAGCCCTTTACGGTATGGCGATACCCGTTCCCAGGTAATAATGAATATTACCCACAAAACCAGTATCGTAGTGGTAATGGTAAGTAGTTTTTCCTGTGACATTTTCTTTAGTTGTGAGTAGTGAGTGGTGAGTAGAGAGTGGTTTGCAGTTGATCAGATTTAAAAAACTACTCACCATTCTCTACTCACCATTCACCACAATTTATATCGCTGTCCATCCGCCGTCAACTACGAGGTTGGCGCCGGTCATGTAGGCGGAGGCATCGCTGGCTAAAAATATCAGCGCGCCCTGGTAATCGTTAGACTTTGCCATACGGCCCAATAATGTTTTGGCCGAATAGTTCTGTACAAAAAAATCGTTCTGGTTATTCTCTACACCACCAGGCGACAGGGTATTTACCCGTACCCCTTTATTGCCCCAATAGGCAGCGAGGAAACGGGTGAAGTTGATGACCGCACCTTTGGTTACCGGGTAAGCTGCCGATTTATAAAAATCCTGTTCGCCCTGTGGGTTTTTGTATATCGACTGATCGGGACCTACCATACCATAGGTAGACGCCACATTGATAATACTGCCCGAACCTTGATCGGCCATCACGGTACCAAACACCTGTGAGCACAAGAATACGCCGGTCACATTTACATTCAGCGATTGCTGAAATGCCGCGAGCGGATAGTTTTCAAATGCCGAAAGCTCTTTGGCCATAGCCGGGTTTTCGAACATATCATTAATGGCAGCGTTATTTACCAGTATATCTATACTGCCGTAGCGGGTTAGTATCTGTTCGCGGGCAATTTCCAGCGAATGTTTGCTGGTTACGTCAATCTTTAAACCGCCGTGCTGTGCGCCAAGCTTTGCGGCAAAGGCTTCCACCTTTTTTTCGTCCATATCGGCAGCCACTACATTAGCGCCTGCCAAAGCCAGCGCTTCGCAATGCTTTTGCCCGATAAGGCCTAATGCCCCGGTCACGATAGCCGTTTTTCCCTGTAATGAAAATAGTTCCATATATTTTTATAGGAGAATCAAGATAATAAGAGTCAGGATAGTAAGAAGCAAGAATCAAGACAAAACCTTTGTTGGATACCTTTTATCATTCTTACTTTTTTTAATTCTTGTCTCTTGATTCTTACTATCTTGATTCTCTCCTCTTATTTATAATGCCGCTGTTTTAGGCTTGATGTTATAGTTGTTCACTTTACGGAAAACAGCCTCCAGTACTTCGCCTTTTAGATAGCTTTTCACATCGCCGCTTAAAATGGCTTCTTTTACCAGTTGTAATACGTCGCGGTAGGCTAAAAGCGTATAATCAATATCTTCAGAATTATGGCTGAAACACATATTGTGGAAACCAGCCCAAAGGATACCGCGTTTAATCATTTCCTGCTGCATCAGGGTTTTTAGTTCCAGTGCATTGCCTGCTTCGGGTGTAAAAGTTACCATACTGCGGCAGTTGTAACCTATGCAGCGGGTATATTTATCCATACCTAATGATATGGCTATCTCATTATAGCCGTCTTTTAGCAAGGCACCATGCTGATCAAGGTATTGCGGTACTTTTTTATCGCGCAGCTCATTGATGGTAGCTATACAGGCTGCTAATGATAAAGCTTCACCGCCAAAGGTGGTATAGCTAAATACTTCGGAATTGAAGAGTTCCATCACATCTGCACGGCCGGTAAGCAGGGCTATCGGCATGCCATTGGCACAAGCCTTAGAGAATACGGCCAGATCGGCCTTTACGTTAAAATATTCTTGCGCACCGCCTAAGGCAATACGGAAGCCGGTCCACATTTCATCAAAAATGAGCAGAGTGCCATTTTCGCGGCATACTTCGGCCAGTTCCTGTAAAAAGCCTGGTTTGGGTGCTTCGAAAATAAAAGGCTCCAATATCAGGGCAGCAACGCTTTCGTCTAAGGCCGCTTTTATCGATTCGATGTCGTTGTATTCAAAAGTGTAGGTAAGATCCTGTATGGCGCCGGGAATACCTGCATTGCGGCTGGTGATACCGATGTACCAATCGTGCCAGCCGTGGTACCCGCAGCAAAATACTTTATCGCGGCCGGTGAATGCACGGGCAACACGTATAGCGGCCGAACAAACATCGGCGCCTGTTTTGGAGATTTTAACCGCCTCGGCATTCGGGATCACCTGTTGTACCAGTTCAGAAAGCTCCACTTCCAGCGGATGCATCAGCGAGAAGGTGATACCATCATTTAGTTGTTCGCGGATAGCATCATCAACAACCGGGTAGGCGTAACCTAAAGAGATAGGGCCAATAGCCGAATTATAGTCGATATATTCATTGCCGTCCGCATCCCAAACGTGTGATCCTTTACCTTTTACCAGGTATTTGGGTGCTACGCCTTTGCTAAACTGACCCGGACCTTTAGCCAGGGTCTGGGTTACAGGTTTTTGAACTTTTAACGCGCGGTTGTATATTTTGTCCGACTCGGTGATGTCGGGATAGTTATTGTTTAACTGTATTTTATTAGCCATGGTTAATTCTTTTTTTATTCTGAAAATTCAGGGGTTAATATAGATGGTTGAGAGTACCCGGTTTGATAGCCCAATATCCGCTCGGCTATTTGTTTGCCCGAGAAACCTTCATTTTGTAATACATCGGGTAATAATGCCGGTCTGAACCATCTTTCTTTTAAGGCGATAGGCATCACTTTGGCGGTGGTTTGGTATTGCAATAATACTTCGGCTACAATGGTGTATAAGCCTCCGGTCAGGAAATGATCTTCGAGGGTAACTACGAGATTGCTGCTGGCTGCTACTTGCAGAATGATAGCCTCGTCGACTGGTTTAAGGCTGCGCATGTTCACCAGACCAACTGATAAACCTTCGTTTTTCAATACCTCAACAGCAATAAGCGCCTGCTCAAACATCAATCCGTAGGTTAAAATGGTTACATCAGTGCCTGAAGAGATTACCTCGGCTTTGCCTAATTCAAAAGGCGCATGCACGTGACTGGTTTTACGGGTGTTGATGCGGGTGTACGCTGGGTTAGGCGATTTCCAGATCTCTGGTAACATTTTTACCAGGTCGTCCTCATCAGCAGGGGCAAATACCGTTACGTTGGGAATACCCCGCATAATGGAAATATCTTCGATAGCCTGATGTGTTGGGCCGTTGGCGTCTGATAAAAAGCCGGGGATAAAACCGCTTAATTTACCCGGTAAATTGGCAATACCCAGGTCGGTACGTACAAATTCAAAAGCGCGCATGGTTAAAAACGCCGCTAAAGCATGTATCACAGGCCTGCGGCCGCGCAGGGCCAAACCCGCTGCTGCACCTATCATGGTTTGCTCGGTAATGCCGGTATCAATAAAACGTTTACCCAAAACGGCAGGCAGGTTACGTACCAGTGCACGGTTTTCGGCTGTCATCACTATTACCTGTTCATCGTTCAGGGCCGTTTCGGTTAGTAATTCTTCGTAGGTCATGGGGTTATCTGACAATTAAAGTTTCTGATGTTAATGATGTGGTGTGTTCACCATGCAATTCGAGTAAAAGCTGCTCAACTTCGTCGGCCGAGAAATTGCAGAACCAACGGTCGGCGCGTTCCTGTATGCTTGGTAAACCTTTGCCTCTGATGGTATCAGCAATAACCACGTTGAGCTTACCCTGCTGAAAAGGGTATGCGCTGAAAGCCTCGTGTAGCTCGGTATAGCTATGTCCGTTGATGCGTTTCACTGCTGCGCCAAATGATTCAAATTTTTGTGCCAGCGGTTCCAATGGTATCAGGTCTTCGGTACGCATATTAGCCTGAAAGTGGTTACGGTCGATCACGAAGATCAGGTTATCCAAAGCATAGGCATTAGCTACCAGAACCGCTTCCCAGCAAGTGCCTTCGTTTAGCTCGCCATCGCCCATAATGCAGATCACTTTGTTGTTGCTACCGCTGATTTTCAGGTCCAGAGCAACACCTATAGCTACCGAAGGTAAATGTCCCAGGGACCCTGAATGAAACTCCACTCCGGGAATATGGGTATTGGGGTGCCAGTAAATATGGTCGTTCAAAGAAAGATGATTGTTTAGTCTTTCTTTTTCCATGAAGCCCAATTCTACCAGTGTGCCGTATAGGGCAGGTACATCATGGCCTTTTGACAGGAAGAGGTAATCCCTGTCGGCATCTTTTAAGTTTGCGGGGGTAAGGTTCAAAAATTCGCTGTACAAATAAACGATCATATCAACTGCCGATAATGAGGCGCCTGTAAAGCAGCCGCCGGCGGTTGACATGCGTACAATATGTTCGCGTACTTTTAATGCTACGGCTTGTAAATCCTGTTCGCTATGTTTTGTGTTTTCCACGGGGTAATGGTTATATGGGTAAATTAAAATATTTATTGGCTAACCGGGGCCTGTTTGGTTTGCTCCGGTTGTATGGTTTTTAACTCGTTTAAGTGATTACGATACCAGTTTACACCGGCATAGCTGGCATTGATCTGGTAGATCTCCGGTTTGCGCTCCAGCAGATCCAGAATATCAGCACATGAAAATTTTTTGTTTGCAGGATAAAGTTCTTCAAACACCCGTTTGATAAACAGGTAGTCTTCCTGGTATTCAATGGTGAAACGGTTCGACATGGAATAATCCAAACCGGT
>JACXTT010010974.1_pt1 | contig 12162 bp, 10 predicted proteins | sample 9270951 | NCBI WGS metagenome assembly JACXTT01 (sample SAMN15532306, study PRJNA645909) | rock metagenome | isolation source: weathered quartz diorite | place: Puerto Rico | collected 2017-06-21 | reverse complement strand
GGGCTCCTGTCGGTCGGCGAAGAAGAGGGCAAGGGCAACGAGCTCACCAAGGAGACGTACGAGCAGCTGCGCGAGTCGTCGCTGAACTTCGTCGGCAACGTGGAGGGGCGCGACATCTACAACGGCCGGTGCGACGTGATCGTCACCGATGGCTTCACCGGCAACGTCGCGCTGAAGATCTCCGAAAGCCTGGCCGAGATGCTCGGCTCGATGATCAAAGAAGAGCTGATGCGCGACGCCCGGTCGAAGATCGGCGCCAAGCTCGCCATGCCGGCCTTCGAGCGGTTCCGGCGTCGGATCGACTACACGGAGATGGGCGGCGCGCCGATGCTCGGCATTGACGGGGCTGCCATCATCTGTCACGGTGCATCCCCGGTGAAAGCCATCAAGAACGCGGTGCGCGTGGCGCAGGAGTGGGCGAGCGCCGGGCTGAACGAGCACATCAAGGCTGCGCTCGAAGCCGAGGTGGCGCGCCGAGAAGGGGGACGCGAATGACGCGAGCGAGAATCACGGGGGTCGGCGCATTCCTCCCCAAGCGGATTCTGACGAACGCCGATCTCGAGAAGATGGTCGAGACGAACGACGAATGGATCGTCCAGCGGACGGGCATCCGCGAGCGGCGCATCGTCGACGAGAACGAGGCCACCTCCGACCTGGCCGTGCGCGCCGCCCAGCAGGCGCTCGAGCGGGCGAACCTGGTGCCGGAGGACGTCGAGTTCATCGCGGTCGGGACCACGTCGCCGGACATGATCTTCCCGACGGTCGGCAACATCGTCCAGCATCGTCTGGGCTGCCGGCGCGCCGGCTCCGTCGACATGCTGGCGGCCTGCGCCGGGTCGATCTACAGCCTGTCGATCGGCTCGCAGTTCATCCAGACCAACAAGTACAAGCGCGTCCTGTGCATCGGCGCCGAGACCCTCTCGCGCATCACCGACTTCACCGATCGCGGCACGTGCGTGCTGCTCGCCGACGCCGCGGGCGCGGCGGTGCTCGAGCCCTCGGATGACGACCGTGGGATCATCGACTTCGATCTCTACTCCGACGGCCAGTACTGGGACCTGCTCTACATGCCCGGGGGCGGCTCGCGCAATCCAGCGACGCGGGAAACGGTCGACGCGCGAATGCATTTCGCCAAGATGAAGGGCAACGAGGTCTTCAAGGTCGCCGTGCGCCTCTTCGTCGACTGCGCCGAGCGCATCCTGGAGCGCAACGGGTTCACCGCCAAGGACGTGAACCTGTTCATCCCGCACCAGGCCAATCTGCGCATCATCGAGGCCGCCGCCAAGCGCGCCGACCTGCCGATGGACCGCGTGTTCGTCAACGTCGACCGCTACGGCAACACGGGCGCCGCGTCAGTCTACGTCGCGCTCGAGGAAGCCATCGCCGCAGGCCGGCTCAAACGCGGCGACCTGGTGCTGATCGTCGCCCTGGGAGGCGGCTTCGCCTGGGGCGCCGCGTTAATGCGTTGGTGAGACGCCGACGCGGAGGCGGGTCAAAACGGATGAGATCGGGCGTGTCGGAGCCGCGAGCACCTTTCTCAGGCCACCCTCGATCCAAGGCGGCCGCGAGGCCCCCGCTCCAATGACCACCGCGTTTCTGTTCCCCGGACAAGGCTCGCAGGCGGTCGGGATGGGCAAGGGCTTCTACGAGAGTTCGACCGGCGCCAAAGCGGTCTTCGAGGAGGCCAACGACGCGCTCGGCTTCGACCTCGCGCGGCTCGTGTTCGAGGGGCCCGAGACCGATCTCGCGCTGACCGCGAACACCCAGCCCGCCGTCCTGACCGCCTCGGTAGCGGCGGCGGCGGCCTGCGCCGAGCGAGGGCTCAGGCCCGCGCTGGCCGCCGGGCACAGTCTCGGTGAGTACAGCGCGCTGGTTGTCGCCGGCGCGCTCCGCTTCGCCGACGCGGTGCGGCTCGTCAGAAAGCGCGGCGAGTTCATGCAGGAAGCCGTGCCGGTGGGCACCGGGGCGATGGCCGCGATCATGGGTATCGAGCTGCCGGCGGTGGAGCAGGTGTGTTCCGAAGCTGGTAAAGGCGAGGTCGTGGAGATCGCCAACGTGAACTCGGCGATGCAGATCGTGATCGCCGGTCATCGCACGGCCGTCGAGCGCGCCGTCGCGCTCGCCACGGAGCGCGGCGGGAAGATGAGCGTGATGCTGCCGGTGAGCGCGCCCTTCCATTGCTCGTTGATGGCGCCGGCGGGCGCGCGGCTGGCCCCCGAGCTCGAGGCGGCGCAAGTGAGCGATCCGAAGGTGCCGGTCGTGCGCAATGTCGACGCCGGCGTCACCCGCAAGGCCGAGGACGTCCGCGCGTTCCTGCTCAAGCAGGTCGCGAGTCCCGTGCGCTGGACCGAGTGCGTGCAGCGGCTGGCCTCTGAAGGCGCGACCGCGTTCGTCGAGGTCGGTCCCGGGCGCGTGCTCTCGGGGCTGCTCCGCCGCATCGTGAAGGACGCGCGCGGGCAGTCGATCGAGGATCCGGCCGGGCTCGAGAAGGCGCTCACCGCCGCCAAGGCGTCATGAAGGGTCCGCTCGACGGCAAGGTCGCGATCGTCACCGGAGGCAGCCGCGGAATCGGGGCGGAGGTCGGCGGCCGGCTGGCCGAGGACGGCGCGGCCGTGGTAGTCTCGGGTCGCGACGGCGAGCGTTTACAGCGCACCGTGCGCGAGTGGGAAGCGCAGGGCCGCGCGGTGCTCGGCGTCGTTGCCGACGCGGCCAACCGCGAGGACTGCGAGCGGCTCGTCAGCACGGCGAAACAGCATTTTGGACGGATCGACATCCTCGTCAACAACGCCGGCGTCACGCACGATCAACTGCTCGTGCGCATGACCGACGAGGACTGGGACCGGGTCGTCGAGGTGAACCTCCGCAGCGCGTTTCTGATGACGCGGGCGGTGAGCAAGGCGCTGGTCAGACAGAAGAGCGGCGGACGCGTCATCAACATCACGTCGACCTCCGGCGCGATGGGCAACGCCGGTCAGGTGAACTACTCCGCCGCGAAGGCCGGGCTCATCGGGTTCACGAAGGCGGCGGCCCGTGAGCTCGCGCACTGGTCCATCCTCGTCAATGCGGTGGCTCCCGGGCTCATCGAAACCGACATGACCGCGAACCTGTCAGCGACCGCTCGCGAAGCGCTGCTCGCGCAGGTGCCACTCAAGCGCAGCGGGACGGCCCGCGAAGTGGCCGAGATGGTACGATTTCTCGCCGGGGACGGGGCGACCTACGTTACGGGTCAGGTCTTCCACGTCAACGGCGGACTTTACATGTAACTCATCCTTTCCGTGGAGGTGACGGGTTCATGGCGAAGTCAGTCGATGAGAGGGTGAAGGAGATCATCGTCGAGCAGCTCGGGGTGGAGGAGGACGACGTCACTCCGACGGCGAAGTTCATCGAAGACCTGGGCGCCGATTCCCTCGATACGGTCGAGCTGGTGATGGCCCTCGAGGAGCACTTCGACATCCAGATCCCCGACGAGGACGCCGAGAAGATCGTGACCGTGGGCGACGCGGTCCAGTACATCAAGGACAATTCGTAGACGGTGAGTACCCGAAGGGTCGTCGTCACGGGGCTCGGGGCGCTCTCCCCGGTCGGCAACACAGCGGACGAGTTCTGGTCCTCGCTGCTGCAGGGACGCTCGGGCGTGGGGCCGATCACGAAGTTCGACACCGACGGCTATCCGACCCGGATCGCCGGCGAGGTCCGCGACTTCGACCCGCTGAACTTCGTCGACAAGAAGGACGCGCGCCGGCTCGATCCGTATTTGCAGTACGCGGTGGCCGCCTCGGTCCTGGCCGTCCAGGACGCCGCGCTCGACACCGGTAAGGTCGACAGCAGCCGGTTCGGCGTCCTCATTGGCTCCGGCATCGGCGGCATCACGACGCTCCTCGATTCGCATCGGAATCTCCTCGAGAAGGGTCCCGATCGGGTTTCGCCCTTCTTCATTCCGATGCTCATCATCAACATGTCCTCGGGCCTCGTGTCGATGCGCTTCGGCGCCAAGGGGCCGAACTCGTCGGTGGTCACGGCGTGCGCGACGGGCAATCACGCCATCGGCGATTCCTTCAAGATCATGCAGCGCGGCGACGCCGACGTGATGATCGCGGGGGGCGCCGAGGCGATCATCGTCCCGCTCACGATCGCCGGCTTCTGCGCGATGAAGGCGATGTCCACGCGCAACGATGAGCCGACCAAGGCGATGCGGCCGTTCGACGCCACCCGCGACGGCTTCGTGTGCGGGGAGGGCGCCGGCATCGTGGTGCTCGAGACGCTCGAGCACGCGCTCGCGCGGGACGCGAAGATCTACGCCGAGATCGTGGGCTACGGGATGACCGGCGACGCGCATCACCTGACTGCGCCCGACCCCGAGGGCGACGGCGCGGCGCGGGCGATGACGGCGGCGATCCGCGACGCGGGGCTCGAGCCGACCGCGGTCGGCTACATCAACGCGCACGGAACGTCCACGCCGTACAACGACAAGTTCGAGACGCTCGCCATCAAGCGGGTGTTCGGGGAGCACGCGCGGCGGCTGGCGGTGTCCTCGACCAAGTCGATGACAGGGCACTTGCTGGGCGCGGCCGGCGGCGTCGAGGCGATCGCGACGGTGCTGGCGCTCCACCACGGGGTGCTGCCGCCGACGATCAACTACGAGACGCCCGATCCCGAGTGCGACCTGGACTACATCCCCAACCAGGCGCGCAAGCAGAACGTCGAGGTCGCGATCTCGAACGCGTTCGGCTTCGGCGGCACGAACGCCACGCTGGCCTTCCGCGCCTACCTCGGGTAGGTGGACCGAGTTCGCGTCGCCGAGCTCGAGCGCCGGCTCGGCTACCGGTTCCGCGATCCGCTCCTCCTCGAAGAGGCGCTGACGCACGCCTCGTTCGCCAACGAGCATCCGCCCGCGCTGGATCACGCTCGCCTGGCGTTCCTCGGTGACGCCGCGCTCGGCCTCGTCGTCGCCGATCACCTGAGCGCCGACGATCAGGCGGCCACGTTGGGCGAGCTCACCGCGCGCCGGGCCGAACTGGTGACCGGCGCGCGCCTGGCCCGCTGGGCCGTCGCGCTCGAGCTTCCCGCCTTGCTCCGCCTGGGTCGCGGCGAGGACCAGTCGGGTGGGCGCGCCCGTGATTCGATCCTGGCCTCGGCGCTCGAGGCCGTGCTGGGCGCGATCTATCGCGAGGGCGGGCTCGACGAGGTGCGTCTGGTCATCGTCCGCCTGGCCGCATGGTAGCCTGAGGCATGCGCTGGTGGCCGACCCGCGCGCGGCGTTTCGCGCCGCCGCCTCCGCCCGACGAGATGCTCGTCACCGAAGATCGGCTGCGGCGCAACGTCGAGGACATCCTGGCCGTGCGCGACCGGCAGGTTCAGGGCGCGGTCGTCGTGTTCCGCGGCGAGCTCATGACCGAGCCGGCCCGGGCGCTCGACCTGCTCGTCGATCGCTTCCGGCACGTCGGCTACACGCCGTACCTGCGCGACGAGGGCGATTTCGTCGCGGTCCAGGCGGTCCCCCGGATCGAGGTGGTCGTGCAGTCGCGCACTCGATCCAACGTCATCCTGTTCTCGCTGACCTGCATCACGATGCTGCTGGCCGGCCTCGGCTACGTCGGCGCGCCGATGTTCGACGCGCTCCGAACCGCCCCGTCGCTCGCGTTGCGGTTCTTCGCCGGCGTGCCGTTCGCCGCGACCTTGCTCGCCGTGCTGGTGGTGCATGAGTTCGGTCATTACTTCGCGGCCCGCTATCACGGCGCGTCGGTCAGCCTGCCCTATTTTGTTCCGGCGCCGCCGCCCGCGCTCCTGTACCTCCTGGTCGGTCTGCCGATCGGGATCCCGTTCGGCACGCTCGGCGCGATCATCTTGATGCGCTCGCCGGCGCGCGATCGGAATTCGCTCTTCGACATCGCCGCGGCGGGACCGCTGGCCGGCCTGGCCGTCGCGTTCCCGGCGATCGTGCTGGGCCTGGCATGGTCCAGCGTCGTCCCGCTACCGCCCGAAGGCTACTCGGGGTTCGGCGACTCGCTGCTCACCTGGGGGCTCGCGTACCTACGCTTCGGCCCGATCCCGCCGGGCTACATGGTCTTCACGCATCCGATGGTCGACGCGGCGTGGGCGGGGCTTCTCGTCACCGCGATCAATCTGATTCCGGCCGGCCAGCTCGACGGCGGCCGCATCGTCTACGCGCTCTTCGGACGCCGCCACCGGACCGTCGGCAAGGCCGCGATGCTCGCGCTGATCGCCCTCGGCGTCGCCGCGTTCGCCTGGACACTGCATACCTCCCGGGGCGACGTCGTCCTGTCGATCGGGTCCTCGGCGAACTGGTTCATGTGGGCGGGCCTCATCTCGCTGCTCGTCGGCCTGCACCACAGTCCGCCGCTCGACGATCTCTCGCCGCTCTCCTGGGGTCGGCGCGCGATCGGGATCGCCTGCCTGATCTTGCTGGTCTTGATGATTCCGCCGGTCCTGATCCACATCAAGACGTAGCCATTCCGCGGGCCTCGAGCCGCGGCGCGCTTCGTGACACGAGGCGAGCCGGTACGCTACTATCCATTTCATGCCTGGACGGCTGGATCGCAGGCGACTCGCCCAGCTCATCGAGAAGGGTGACGTCGACACGGTCCTGACGGTCTTCCCTGACGCGTTCGGCCGCCTCATGGGAAAGCGGGTGGTGGGACGCTACTTCCTCGATCACGTCGTCGACGATGGCGCCCACGCATGCATCTATCTCTTCACCGTCGACATGGAGATGGAGCCGCTGCCGGGCTTCAAGCTCACCTCGTGGGAGCGCGGGTACGGGGACATGAAGATGGTCCCCGACCTCTCGACCGCGCGGATCATCCCGTGGCTGCCCAAGACCGCGCTCGTGTTCTGCGACGTCTTCACGGAGGAGGGCGAGCCGATCGAGGAGGCGCCGCGCTGGATCTTGAAGCGCCAGATCGAGCGGGCGGCAGCGCTCGGGTACGTCGTCAAGACCGCGGCTGAGCTCGAGCTCTACTGCTTCAAGGAGTCGTTCGAGGAGGCGCGGGGCAAGCGCCACCACGATCTCACTCCGGTGTCGGGCTATCTTGAGGACTATCACATCCTCCAGACCTCGAAGGAAGAGCCGCTGATCCGCGCGATCCGCAACGGCATGGAAGGCGCCGACGTCCCGGTCGAGACCTCGAAAGGCGAGTGGGGGCGGGGCCAGGAGGAGATCAATCTCCGCTATGCCGAGGCGCTGGAGATGGCCGATCGCACCGCGCTCTACAAGCACGGCGCCAAGGAGATCGCGCATCAGCACGGCTCCGCCATCACGTTCATGGCCAAGTACGACATGGCCGCCGCGGGCTCATCGTTTCATCTGCACTCCTCGCTCTGGGACAAAGCAGGCCGTAAGCCCCTGTTCGCGGCCGCCGGGCGCGGCGCCAAGACCACCAGCACGTCGCTCTTCGGGCAGTGGCTCGCCGGACAGATGGCGATGGCCCGCGAGTTCTCGTGCTTCTACGCGCCTGGTGTGAACTCGTACAAGCGCTACCAGTCCGGCTCGTTCGCGCCGACGCGCATCGCCGCGGGATGGGATAACCGCACGTGCGGCTTCCGGCTCTGTGGCGAGGGCGGCGGTTTTCGCGTCGAGAACCGGATTCCCGGCGCCGACGCCAATCCCTATCTGGCGTTCGCGGCGACGATCGCCGCGGGACTCCATGGCCTCGCGAGCCATCTGAAGCCGCCCAAGACCTACGAAGGCAACGCGTACGAGGACGCGACCCTGCCGCAGGTGCCCAAGACCCTGCGCGAGGCGATCGCCGAGCTCGAGCGCTCGAAGGTCGCGCGCGCCGCCTTCGGAGACCGCGTCGTCGATCACTACCTGCACAGCGCGCGGCTCGAGCAGCAGGCGTTCGACCAGGTCGTCACGGACTGGGAGCTGGCGCGCAACTTCGAGAGGATCTAAGTGGACGTCAACGAGCGAGAGTGGATCCTGCTCAATCCGGGACCGGCCAACACCAGCCGCGAGGTTCGCGAGGCGCTGGTGACGCCCGACCTCTGCCATCGCGAGCCGGAGTTCTTCGAGGTGATGCGGGACTGCCGCGAGCGGCTCGTGCGGCTGGCCGAAGGCGGCGAGGAGTTCGCGGCCGTGCTGTTCACCGGCTCGGGCACCGCGGCGGTCGAGGCGGCCGTCTGCTCCGCGGTGCCGGCGGACGGGGGCCTGGTCGTGATCGATAACGGCGTCTACGGCGACCGCCTGCTGAAAATCGCGCGCGCTCACGGACTCCCGACGCGCGCCGTGTCCTACGACGTGGCCACGGCCGCGCGGCCGGACGACGTGCGCGCGGCGCTCCGCGCCGAGCCTCGGCTGACCCACGTCGCAGTCGTGCACCACGAGACGACGACGGGCGTGCTGAATCCGGTCGCCGAGATCGTGCGCGCCGCCGCCGCCGAGGGACGCCGCGTGCTGGTCGACGCGATGAGCTCGCTCTTCGGCGAGCGTCTCGACATCGCGCAGGACGGCATCGACTTCGTCATGGCGAGTGCGAACAAGTGCCTGCAGGGCGTGCCGGGTATCTCGTTCGTGCTGGCGCGCCGGAAGGCGCTCGAGGCCCTCCGTGGCCAGCCGCCGCGCAGCGTCTATCTCGATCTCCTCAACCACTTCGTCACGCAGGAGCAGGACAATACCCCGTTCACGCCGGCGGTGCAGGTGCTGCACGCGATGCGGCAGGCGCTGCGGGAACTCGAGAAAGAGGGCGTGGGCCAGCGGATCGCTCGCTACGCGGAGAACGCGCGGGTGCTGCGCCAGGGCATGGGCGCGCTCGGCTTCGAGATCCTGGTGCCCGAAGGCGCGCGCTCGAGCATCCTGACGACGTTCAGGCTGCCGGCCGGCGTCGCCTACGATCCGCTGCACGACGCGATGAAGCGGCGAGGCTACATCATCTACGCGGGACAGGGCGACATCCGGAAGTACGCGTTTCGCGTCTCCAACATGGGCACGCTCACGCCCGCTGACATGCGCGGAGTCGTGGACGCCTTCGCGGCGAGCCTCGCCGAGGTTCGTCCGATCGGCGGTCGCCGGTGAGCAACCGGCTCGCGGGCAAGATCGCGCTGATCACCGGCGCCGGCATGGGCATGGGGCGCGAGACCGCCGCGCTCTTCGCCGAGGAAGGCGCGCGGGTCGTCGTGGCCGACATCGACGCCGACGCGGCGAAGGGCACGGTCGCGCGCGTCGAGAAGGCCGGCGGCCAGGCCGTCGCGGTGGTCGGCGACGTGGCGATCGAGGCGGACGTGCAGCGGATGACCGAGGAGGGTGTGCGGCGCTTCGGCGCGCTCCACATTCTGCACAACAACGCCGGCGTGCTGTGGAAGGACCGCGACCGCTCCGTGCTCGAGACCGACGATCGCTGGTGGGATCGCGTGATGGCGATCAACCTCAAGTCGGTCTTCTGGGTGACGAAGTACGGGATCCCGCACCTGCAGCGCGCCGGCGGGGGCTCGATCATCAACATGGGCTCGGTCTCGGCACTGGCGGGCTTCACCCGGGCGCAGGACGCCTACACCGCCGCGAAGGGCGCCTTGATCTCGCTGACCAAATCGCTGGCGATCCAGTTCGCTCGCGACAAGATCCGCTGCAACGTGATCCACCCGGGCATCGTCGACACCCCGCTCCAGGCGCCGTATCTCACCGACACGATCCGCAAGGAGTTCGAGACCGGCATTCCGCTCGGCCGGATCGCCCAGCCGCGCGAGATCGCGTACGTCGCGCTGTTCCTGGCGAGCGACGAATCGTCGTTCATGACGGGCGCCGAGCTGGTCGTCGACGGCGGATTCACCGCCGGATAGCGAGCCGCCGCCCATCGATCCCGCCCGCGTCGTCATCATCGGCGGCGGCGTCGCCGGCTGCAGCATCGCGTACCACCTGGCGCTCGCGGGCTGTCGCGATGTCCTCCTGCTCGATCGCGGCGAGCTGACCGGCGGATCGACGTTTCACTCCGCGGGGCTCGTCGGTCAGCTCCGCTCCACGATCGCGCTCACCCGTATCAACATGGCCAGCGTCGAGCTCTATCGCCGCCTCCGCGAGGACACCGAGGTCGATCCGGGCTGGCGGCAGGTCGGCAGCCTGCGCCTGGCGTCGTCGAAGGCCCGGATGCTCGAGCTCCGGCGCCAGGTCGGCTGGGCGAGCACGTTCGGCTTGCCGCTCACCCTGCTCTCGGCCGCCGACGCGCGCGATCTGTTCCCGCTGATGAGCGTCACGGGTGTCGAAGGCGCCGCGTATCTGCCGACCGATGGCCGCATCGATCCGGCGTCACTGGCGGCGTCGCTGGCCGCCGGCGCGCGAAAGCGCGGCGTCAAGACCCGCACCGGGCTGAACGTGCGCGGCGTCACGGTCGAGAACCACCGCGTCGCCGGCGTCGAGACCGACGAGGGGACCGTGCGCTGCGAGGTCGTCGTCAACGCCGGCGGGATCTGGGCGCACGAGATCGGCGCCATGGTAGGGCTCGCCGTGCCGGTGGTGCCGATGGCGCACCAGTACCTGGTCACCAAGCCGATCGACGGTGTGACCCGCGACATCCCGACCATGCGCGATCCCGACCGCCTCGTGTACTTCCGCGAAGAAGTCGGTGGCCTGCTCATGGGCGGCTACGAGCGCGGGCCCGCGCCCTGGGGTCTCGACGGGATTCCGCGAGACTTCACGCACAAGCTCCTGGCACCCGACTGGGAGCGCTTCGCCGACATGATGGAGCAGGCGACCGCGCGCGTACCCGAGATCGGCCGGGCCGAAGTGATCACGTTGATCAACGGCCCCGAGGCGTTCACGCCCGACGGCGAGTTCATCCTGGGCGAGGCGCCGGACGTCCGCGGCTTCTTCGTCGCCGCGGGATTTTGCGCTCACGGCATCGCGGGCGCCGGCGGCGTCGGGAAGGTCATGGCCGAGTGGATCCTCGAGGGACACCCGTCGATCGACGTCTGGCGGATGGATCTGCGCCGCTTCGGCGCTCACTACGCCGATCGCGGTTATGCCCGAGCGCAGGCCGTGGAGACGTACTCGACGTACTACGACATTCACTATCCGGGCGAGGAGCGCAAGGCCGGACGCGGGCTCAAGCGCTCGCCGGCCCACGTCCGGGTCGAGGCGCTCGGCGCCGCCTTCGGCGAGAAGGCCGGCTGGGAGCGGCCGAACTGGCTCGAGTCGAACGCGGCGCGCTCGCCGCGCACGTGGACGCCGCGCGGCTGGTCGGCGCGTCACTGGTCGACGGCGATCGAGGCCGAGCACCGCGCCGCGCGCGAGGACGCCGCGCTCTTCGACGAGACCTCCTTCAGCAAGCTCGAGGTGTCGGGCGGCGGCGCGCTCGGCTTGCTTCAGCGGCTGGCCGACAACGACGTCGACAAGCCGGTGGGCTCGGTCACCTACACGCAGCTCCTCAACGAGCGCGGCGGCATCGAGTGCGACCTGACCGTCACGCGGCTGGGCCAGGACCGCTTCATGCTCGTGACCGGCAGCGCCTTCGGGCTTCACGATCTGGCGTGGATCCGGTCGCACGCCACCGACGCGGTCGACGTGAAGATCGACGACCTCACGCAGCTCTACGCGTGCTTCGGCCTCTTCGGCCCCAAGGCGCGCGAGATCCTCGCGCGCGCAACGCGCGAGGACGTGTCCGACGGCGCGTTCCCGTACCTGACCGCGCGCCGTCTGGGGATTCGCACCGCGAACGTGCTCGCGCTTCGCGTCACCTACGTCGGCGAGCTCGGCTGGGAGCTCTACGCGCCGATGGCCGACGGGCTCGCGGTGTGGGATGCGCTGTGGGCCGCCGGAAGCCCGGCCGGCATGCTGGCCGCGGGCTATCGGGCGATCGACTCCTTGCGGCTCGAGAAGGGCTATCGCTACTGGAGCGCCGAGGTGACGCCGGAGCGGACGCCATGGGAGGCGGGTCTCGGATTCTGCGTCAGGCTGGACAAGGGCGACTTCATCGGTCGCGACGCTCTCGTGAAGGAGAAGGCCGACGGGCTCGCCGAGAAGCTCGTGTGCCTCACGCTGGCCGATCCGGCGTCGGTGGTCATCGGCGGGGAGCCGATCCTCGGCGAGAGCGGCACGATCGGGCGCGTCACGAGTGGCGGCTACGGCTACACGGTGGGCGCCTCGATCGCCTACGGCTACGTGCCGGTGGCGTCGTCGGCGCCCGGCACCCGCCTGGCGGTCGAGCTCTTCGGCGA
>JACXTT010010973.1_pt1 | contig 12163 bp, 12 predicted proteins | sample 9270951 | NCBI WGS metagenome assembly JACXTT01 (sample SAMN15532306, study PRJNA645909) | rock metagenome | isolation source: weathered quartz diorite | place: Puerto Rico | collected 2017-06-21 | reverse complement strand
AGGTGAACCGCCAAGCAACACGCGGACGGCGGGAATCAGGCCCACGAGGCAGCCGACGACGGCACTGACCACTCCGAGCCCGGTTGCCCAATACCTCGAGCGTTGGGCCCCGAGTGCCGCGATTCCTCCAACGTTGAGCAACCCCACCGCGAGGACGAGAAGGAGCACCTACTCGCTCCGCCCGTCGCCAGCGGGGGATCGCGTGAGGCCCGCCTCGACCCGGTGGACTTCGCGGAGGATCTCCTCGCGGCCCGCCTGATGGATGACCGCCTTCTTGAACTCCGGATCGTGAAGGGCGAAGGCCAGCCGCGACAGCAGGCGCAAGTGGGCCCGGACGGTCGGACTGACGAGGGAGAAGAGGACGTGGACGGGTCTAGCGTCGAGAGACCCGAAGTCGACCGGAGTCTCGAGGAAGCAGAGCGTGATCATCGGCCGGGGGACGTGCAGCACGATCGGGTTCCGGACGTGAGGGATCGCGATCCCGTCGCCGATTCCCGTCGACTGCAGTGCCTCGCGGGCGAGGAGGACCCGGAGGAGGAAGTCGCGATCCACCTCCTCCGGGAGGCGCAAGTGCTCGACCAAGGCGCGAAGCGCCGATTCCTTGTCGTGACCGCTCACCCGGTAGAAGATCCCGCCGCCCTGCAGGGCCTCCGCGACACCAGGGATCGGGGTGGCGTTGCTTTCCGGCTCGTCGAAGAGCGCGGCCGAGACGCTCATCCGCCGCGAGGTGGCCCACTCCAGCAGCTCGGCGCGGTTGAACCGATACTGCTCGTTGACGCGATAGGCGGGGAGAATCCCTTGGTTGACCCAGCGATAGATCGTCTTCTCGGAGACGTTGAGGAGCTTCGAGACGTCACGGACGCCGAGTTGCATTCCTCTCCCCGCTTGGCCTCGGGTGCGCGTCTATGGGACAACCTTGGACTTGTCAACGTCGGAGGCCCAGGTTGTCCCTCATCGTGACGAGGCGCTGATGTCGAGCGAGCGCGTGATCGTCATCATCGAGCCCGTCCGAGAGCTCCGCGAGACGAAAAGTCGCATCCTCGAGCGCGCAGGGTACAAGGTCGTGGGATTCTCCACGCCCAGCACGGCCCTCCGATCGGTCACCCGTATCGGGGCGGCGCTCGTGCTCCTCGATCTTCCCGAGGATCCGACGAAGTGGGAGGCGCTCGACTTGATCAGGTCGCGACAGTCGGGAATCCCAGTCATCGTGATGCAGACGCACGTGCGGCTCGAAGACGCCATCGAAGCGATGAAGCGTGGCGCGGCCGACTACCTCGCGAAGTCGCTCGACCCGACGCAGCTCCTCCGCAGCGTGGGGTCGGCGATCGCGAGCCGTGCCGCCGCAGGCGCCCCATCGACACCGCATCTGATCGAGCGCTCCGAGGCCATGCACGGACTCATGGAGCAAGTGCGGCGGGTCGCGTCCTCCAGCTCGAACATCCTCCTCTGTGGTGAGAGCGGGGTCGGCAAGGAAGTCGTTGCCCGCTACATCCACGGCATCAGTCCCCGTCAGACTCGAGAGTTCGTCGCGATCAACTGTGCGTCACTGTCCGATGAGATTCTCGAGAACGAGCTGTTCGGACACGAGCGCGGTGCGTTCACCGGGGCGAACGAGCGCAAGCGAGGCGTCTTCGAAGTCGCGGATGGCGGGACGCTGCTGCTCGATGAAGTCGGGGAGGTGGGGCTGCGCGGCCAGGCGAAGCTACTGCGGGTGATCGAGCGAAAGGAGTTTCGCCGCGTCGGAGGCACCAGCAAGATCAAGGTTGATGTCCGGATCATCGGGGCGACGAATGCCGACCTCGAGCGTGCCGTGGAGACGCATACCTTCCGGGAGGACCTGTACTACCGGCTCAACGTCATCAACCTTCGCATCCCACCGCTCCGCGAGCGGTCCGAGGTGATCGCGGAGATGATCCAGCAGTTCTTGCGGGAGTTTGGCGCGAGTACAGCACGCCGCGTGACGCAGGTGAGCCCCAACGCCCTGGCGAAGCTCGTCCAGTACGAATGGCCGGGTAACGTGCGAGAGCTTCGGAATGTCATCGAAAGCCTCGCGCTGACGGTTCGCGGGACCCGCATCGACGTCGCGGATCTCCCACCCACCATCCGCGAGGCGCCCCCGCGCCGGGAGCTCCGGATTGCCGTGGGAGTGTCGTTCTCGGACATCGAGCGGGACATTTTCCGCGCGTACATCGAACGATACGGAAGCAAGAAGGCGGCGGCCAAAGCACTCGACGTTCCGCTCCGGACCTTTCATGCCAAGGCTCGGCGCCACGGGCTTGGCTCAACTCGCGCCCATGGAGGTGCAAGGCTCGCATCGTCCGGCCACCAAGACGGGGACAGAATGCAGATTCGGCATCCCGTACGGCGCCAGGATCGGGACTGAACTGCAGAAATAGCACTCGGCGGGCCCCGCTTCATCGCGGGACCGTTTGTCGCCCATCGCCTCACCCCGGAATGTTACGTAGCTTCGCGGAAGTACCGCTCAGGACTCACGGCTCACGCGATTGGCGCCGGCCTTGCTCAGTTCCCTTGGGGAGCGAACGTGCCGGAGATGTCTGGCGACACCGACCTTTCGCAGCATCAGCAGGAGACGTCGACCCCCATCTGGATCGATCTACCAAGCGCCGATCGCGAGGTGCTGGGAGACCTGAGAGCGAAGGTGGGTCTCCCGTTGGAGCTGATCACGTATTGTCTGCTCGATCAGCCCCGACCAAGGGTCATTCCATGCGATGCGTGGCTCTACTGTGCATGGCAGGTTCCTGTCTTCGGCGCAGGCCGTGACGAGGTTTCGTTCCGCTTCGTGGAAATCAAGGCATGCCTGGGGCCGGCGGCGATCGTCACGGTCCATAATCGGGTCCGCGGGGCGAAGCGACCCGTCGCCAGCCTTGTCCCGGACGCCGACGCGCTGGTTCGTGAGCGCCCCGGCAACCTGCTGGTGACGCTGGTTGAACGGGTAGCCGACGCCTACGTCTCGGCGCAGGAAGAGCTCGCGGTCGACCCGGTGCTCGACTCCCAGGGTCGGGGCCGGCGCCGACGCCAGGCACGAACCGCCGCCGAGACCCAGCTCCGTCGTCATGTGCGTGCGCATCGCGACGCCGTCCAGAAGCTCATCGTTCGAGGGCAACGCTGGCTCGACCTGGAAAAAATGGAACGCTTGAAGCGCGTCGCGGACCGCCTCGCCGACCTCGCAAGCGATCCGCGCGAGTTCGCCGACATGGCCGACAACGCCCCGGGAGACAAGTGATGGAGAATTCTCACTCCCCAGTGCTGACGGCGCTTGAAAAGCAGCACCGGATGGTGGGCGCCTGGATCGTCGCTCGGATCTTCACCCACGTCGACTTCTCGGACACGCTCTTCGAGAAGGCCCGATGTGACGACGCAAAGTTCGTGGGCGTCGATCTCCGCCGAGCGGACTTCCGCGGCGCGTTCCTCACCAACGTCCTGTTTCTGCGCTGCGAGCTGGCGGGTGCGAGATTTCCGGGCGCTCAGCTCGCTCAGGCGCGCTTCATCGCCTGCACTGGCCTCGAGGCAGACGCTGCACGCGCGCTTCGTGGCCGCGGCGCGCAGGTTTTGGATTAGGCGGTAGCCGACGCCAAAGGTTCCCATAGACCCGATGCGGGACTGCCAGGAAACTGAAGGAGCGCGATGAAGGAGGGGAGCGGCCTCGACCGACAGGCAGACGGGAGGTCGCGAACGGCGAGCGCGAGCGCCAAACCTGAGGGTACGTCGCACACAGGCCATCCCTCGAAGCGGGTTCTGGCGAAGCTGGTCGACAAGAAGAGCGCGGCGGGTTCAGACCTCCGCTTCTTGTGGTTCCCCGCCAGCAATCTGTCGAGAGTCGATCTTCGCAACGCCAACCTCGAAGGGGCGAATCTCTCGCAGGCGGATCTGAGCGGGGCGGACCTGCGAGGGGCCAATCTTCGCTCGGCGAAGCTGCTGGGGACGAAGCTCTGTGGGGCTCGGCTCGACGGGGTGATCTTCGCGGGTGCCCTGGTTCATGGTGCTGACTTCACATCGGCCCAGGGGCTCTCAGCAGAACAAAAGGCAGCTCTCTGGCGGTCGGGCGCGATCATCGGCCCGTCCGCGTAAATCGACAAGGACCGATGCCATACTCGGGCCACGATGCCGGACCGCAAACCCGGGATCGGATCCTGGAGACAGCTGCACGCCTCTTCTCGAGTCAGGGGTATATCAACACGTCGCTGGCGCAGGTCGCGGAGCAAGCGCACGTCTCGAAGAGTCTCATCTTCTGGCACTTCGAGAGCAAGGACCGGCTCTTCCAGACTGCCATTGGGCGGACGCTGGAACCGTACGTCATCAATGTCCTCGACGACCTGGCAGGCCTATCCGAGCTCGACCAGGTCAGGCGCCTGATCGACGAGTACTATCAATTCGTTTCCCAGAATCTTCGATCAGTGCGGTTTCTTCTGAGCCTCGTTGCGCACGAGGAAGGACGTATCGCGGATATCACGACCCGCATCAGCGAGCTCCCGCACGCGTATTGCAACCTGTTCGCTGACATCATTAACCGCGCGCGTCAGCAAGGGACTGTCCGCGCTGACATCGATCCGACGCTTCACGCCGGGCTCATCATGAGCGGCCTGCACGGTATCTTGATCGAGGAACTCATGAACCACGGTGTCTCTGGACGCGGTGAGGCGCTGCTCGGATACCTCAAAGCTGCGCTCGTCGACACGCTGGAGACAGCATCCGCATGAAGAGCGTGGCCGGCCGTATGAGCCCATCCAATCGGGGCGAGTCGCGCTCCGCGCGCGAGGCCGAGGTCACGTTTGGCGCGGCCCCGCTGCGGCGATCACGTATCGGTGGCGGACCGAGCGCGATACCTGGGTGAGCCAGGGCGAGGTGGACGCGGCGCGCGCCTACCTCGCCTGTTCCGGTATCGTAACGACGGCGCTGCCCGATGGTCGGTATCGCCTGGAGCGCGGGGGTGAGACGCTGAACACTGCGGAACTTGTCGTGCGCGGTCTCCGCTGTCTCGTGGCGCGGCACGGTCGGATGCCTGAGTCCGTCGAGTAGCCTCTACGCGACCGACGCCGCCTGGCAGGTGCCGCACTTCGAGAAGATGCTCTACGACAACGCGCAGCTCGCGGTCCTCTACCTTGAGGCCTATCAGATCACGAAGCGCGACGAGTTCGCCGTCGTGACGCGCGACATCCTCGACTACGTGGGGCGGGAGATGACCGCGCCCGAGGGGGGCTTCTACGCGCGACCGACGCGGACAGCGAAGGGGTCGAAGGGAAGTTCTTCGTGTGGACGCTCGCCGAGATCCGCGCCGCGCTCGACACTCGCCACCCTGGCCCGGCGCTTCGCGCCTGAGTCTCGGATCATCTCTGTTGGGGCAGCATCGGGGCGCATTACGCGCACGACCTGCTCCCGTTCCCGTTCACCGAGGAGGCCCTGGCCACGTCGTCGCGCGGGTCTACGCCAGCCGCTCGGCTCCTGCGGTACGGAGGATGACGTCGGTGCCTCAGCGCACTTTCTTGACGACGCTCGCGGCACCGTCGCATAGGTCTTCCCGCGCGGGGGGGGCGCGAGCCATGCGCTACCTCGACGTCGGTCTGATCGCGCTCACCACCGTCTCCGCGCCCCTGTGGTACGTGCTGTGGGTCGTCGACGGGCCGCCGCGGGTCCGGAGGCGGATCGCCGAGTTGCCGTCGTCGCGTTCATGGGAGCGCTGGTCGCGCACCAGATCAAGGTCGCGAGCGCCCCGCCCGAGGATGCCGGGTTCACCGGGCGTCCGTAGCGCGTTGCAGAGCGCGACCCTACGCCGACCGCCGCTCGACGCCGTACGGCCCAGCCGGTGCCCGGCGTGCCAGGACGCCGATAGGCGATCATCGCACACGAACTCGCGTGCCTCAGTCGCGAGCGAGGCAGGGGGGTACGATCCCCCCTCTCCGCTGATGACGGTCGCTATTCCAAGAATGCGCCGCTTGGCGAGAAGCAGCCCGCGGACGCGCAGCTTCCCGCTTGTGAGGAGATGCCATTCGCCGCGTCGCACTCATCCGGCGTCATGGTCTCGCACTGGGTACCGCAGTCGGTATCAGTGCCGCAGTCGGTGTTCGGGTCGTTGACGCAGGTGCCGTCGTCGGCGCAGCTACTCGTCGGCACCAGGCAGGCCACGGTATTCGCCCGTCCGCACACTGACTCGGCTGCGAGCCGCACGACCCGGCGGCGGCAGCGGCGCGCAATGGTTGCGTCGGCGACCAACCCCTTCGCGGCATGAGCCACACAGTGGACGTACTGGCCGTGGCTCGGGGCGACCTCACAGGGGCACGCCTCTTCCAGCGCCGTCGCCACGGCGCAAGTGCTCACGTTGCAGCGCGACCGGCGCGACCCCATACCGCGGTGACCCGGCCTCCCGGAGCGTTTCGCGGCGCTGATCAGCGGCATGCCGACGGCTGCGACCAGCGCAACGGCGACGACGGCGGAGATGCGGCGCATGCCCATCGGAAACCCTCCCGGGAACGGCGCGTCGCCGAACCCCAAGAGCGAAGCATGTGATGTGCCAGTCGCCGGTCCTCCGTGCCGCGGCCCGAGCATTGGCCGCGTCCGTCATTTCCGTAGCGCCCTGCCATCGAGAGCCACCAGTCCGAGCATCAACGGACACGAGCAGCCACCAGCACCGACGCGTCCAGTCCGTGGCTGAGGATCGCCGGCTGATGAGCCCGTCGACAATCATCCGCAAGGCGTCGATCGTCATCCGCATCGCGGCCTCGGTGCTGACCAAGTCGACGGCCTCCGCGACGAGCAGAGCAGCGCCTCGGTCGCCTACGACGCAGGCTGGGGATGGGAGTAAAGTGCCCGGGGCGGCCAGATCACTCCGCCGCCCCCGGCGTCAGGTCAGGATCGGCTACTCCCCCGAGCCGCTGTCACCGCCTCCGCCGTCTCCACCGGTACCTCACGGATCGGGATCGCAGGACGTCGCGCTGTTCAACGGTCCCGCCCTCGGCAGTGCAGTGATCCGGCGTCAGTTCTTTGCACTCCGGTTCGCCGCCGTCGGGGACTCAGCACACGACGACCTGCGGTGGGGGGGGCGGCTGGCAGGGGTTGGAGTCACAGCTCGTTGCTTGCGCGACCGTCCCGCCTTGCGAGGCGCACTCCGCCTGCGTCGTGTCGTCCTCGCACTCGACCTCGGGATCGTCGTCCTCGGATGCACCCGTAGCGTCTTGCGTCAGGCAGCACACGACCGTTGTCGGGGGCAGCTGGGTGGCGCACGGGTTCGGCAAGCAGCTCGTTGCGGAGGTTGGTGTGCCGCCTTCTGCTGAGCACTCCGCGGCGGTCAGGTCCTCGCACTCGGTCTCGTTGTCGTCGTTCCCGAGACAGCAGCCGATGGTGCCGTCCGGATTGTCGTCCGGCACGTCGCTGTCGAGATCGTCGTCTCCTTGGTCGTCGCGGACCTCAGAGCCGCCTCGTGGTTGGGGACATGCGACAAGACCAAGCTGGCGGCGACGCCGTCGAAGGAGTCCGCCGCGAACGGCAGCCCGGGGACGATGCCGGCGACGAGAGGGGCGGCGCCAGCAAGCGCGGCTCGGCGGAGCATCGGGAGCGACGGGTCGAGCCCGACCACGAAGCCGTGCGGGCCGACCAGGCGCTGCGCTGTCAGCATCGCTGCTCCGGTCCCGCATCCGACGTCGAGGAGCCAATTGCCCCGCGTCAGGTTCAGGGCGCGTACGAGGTCCGCCGCGAGGTCCGCGTACGCGTTGGTCGCCTGGGCACGCTCATAGGGCTCGGCGACGTCGTCGTATCGAGCCCAGCCCGAAGGTGGGCGCCCGATCTGCGCGCTCATCGCCGTGAGTCCATAGCACTACGACGGTGCGCGTTGCGGTAGTGGTCGCCGAGCCGCGCCAGCCGCCGCCCCCGCGTCACGCACGCTCGTGGTCGCCGCTATCTGGGCCGGGTAGCGCGGGCCGATAACCGCGGTCGGCGATCATCTGTAACGCGTCGAGCGTCATCCGCATCGCGGCCCCGGGTGCTGAGCGACTCCGCCGCCTCCGCGACGAGTGCGACCAGCGCCTCGGTCGCCTGGTGCACTTGGGCAATGGTCAGCGCGTCCCGGAACATCCGCAGCTCTGACGCCCGGACGCTCTCGTGGAACTCGGGGTCCCGCCAACGCGGGTCGGCCCGGATAAGGAACGCGCGATCGCGGTCCCGCCGCAGCTCCAGGGCCCGGACCCAGCGCGTCAGCTCCACGGCCCGGGTTCCGCGCGGCCTCCAGCTCGGCGACGCGCTCGGCGAGGTCGACGAGCTGCGTCCCGCGGAAGACCAGCTCGAACACGGCCGCGGCCGGTTACTGCGGATCCAGCCCCGCCACGAGCCGCCCATTGACCGCCTCGCGAATCGCTGTACTTCGCCGCCAGAGCCCTCTGCGAGGTTTCTGGGACAGCGACCTGCCCTCTTGACGGGCCTCGGTCTGAAGCGGCACTGACGCGAACAAGCGCTAGATGCGGGCGCGAGCGCCCCGCCGCTCGATCCCGTCGACCGTGATGGCGCCCTGTCCCATCCGTACCGGGAGGGTCTGGACGCAGACGTCCAGGAGGGTTCGCGCGACTCCGGATTGGTGTTGGCCGTCGAGGTAGCAAAGTCCCCAGCGGCGCATCATCCGGGGGCTCGCGACGGTCACCGCGGATAGCGCCCCGGCGGCCAGCTCGCGGAGCGCCGACCATCGCGGCACGACGCTTACGCCCACGCCCATGCGAACGAGGTCTTTCAGGGCTTCCAGGTGGTCGATCTCCGCGGCGACGCGGGGGAACACCCCCTCGTCGAGGAGGCAGGCGAGCGTGCGATCGGTGATTGGGCTCTGCCGGTCGTACAAGATGATCGGCTCGTCGTCGAAGTCGCGAGCGGTTACTCGCGGACGCCTGATCCAGGGGTGCGCTGGTGGGACAATGGCGATCAGCTCGTCTTGCCCGAGCTCCGCGATCCGGAGCCGTTCCGAATCGACAGGTAGCGGGAGAAGCGCGACGTCCACCTCGCCGCTGTGGAGCCGGGCGAGCGTGATTGGCGGATGTCCGCTCACCACCCGCAGGTCGGCCTTCGGGATGCGGCGCTTCAGCTCGGCGACGACCGGCGGCAGGAGATAGTTACACGCGGGCTCGGGCGTCCCGATCCGGACCACACCGGCACGGCCGTCGCCGTGTTCGGCGAGCGCACGCTGCACCTCTTCGATCTTCTCGAGCACGTGCCGTGCGCACTGGAGCAGGATCTCGCCGGCGGGGGTCGGACGCGTGGCACGGCCGCTCCGGACAAGCAACGGTACACCGACCTGCTCCTCCAGCGCGCGGATCTGCTGGCTGATCGCGGGCTGGCTCAGCGCGAGATGTTCGCCCGCGCCCGTGAAGCTGCCGACCTCGACGATCGCTTTGAAGATGCGGAGCTGCTTCGTCTCGAGCATCGCATCCTCCACGAGAGCAAACCGGATGCCTCATGTGGTGGATGGATTCGGGCACGTGATACGGCCCATTCGCGGCGTCGTGTCGAAGCCGACGTGCTTCTGCCCGGCAAAGTGGCAACCCGCTGCACTCGAACACGTCATCTGCACACCTCCCACGGCGCGTCCCGCGCGACGCGGGACCCAACCCGCCCTCGCTCCACGCACGGCCGCCGCGGCACTGCGATTGCTCTCTCCCGTCGCGTGAGCGAGCGCAGCGACGCGCCCATAACGACTGATGATCCGCGCCTCTACCGGCGCGAATGTGTGCACGGCAGTCCCGACGCGCGCACCGTCGTCGTCGTCGGCAACGGCATGGTGGGGCATCACTTCTGCGATTCCCTGGCATCGCGCGATTCGGCGCGGCGATACCGCGTCGTCTGCTTCGGAGACGAACCGCGCGCGGCCTATGACCGAGTTCATCTGAGCAGCCTCTTTGCGGGCACCACGCCGGAGGCGCTTGCCCTTGCGAACGCGGACTGGTACGCGGCGCGCGGCATCGCGCTCCACGTCGGCGAGCGTGCGACGGCCATCGATCGCGCTCGGCATACCGTCACCTCGCACCGCGGCCGAACTGTTCCCTACGACGTGCTCGTCCTCGCTACGGGCTCGGCGCCGTTCGTGCCGCCGCTCCCGGGCACGGCGCTCGACGGCGTGTTCACCTACCGGACGATCAACGACGTCGAGCGCATCCACGCCTGGGGCGGCCGCTCGCACCGTGCGGCCGTGATCGGAGGCGGGTTGCTCGGGCTCGAAGCCGCGAAGGCGGCGCTCGACATGGGGCTCGAGACGTACGTGGTCGAGTTCGCGCCCCGCCTGATGCCACGCCAGGTAGATGCGGTTGGCGGCGATTTATTGCGGCAGGCCGTCGAGACGATGGGCGTACGCGTCCTTGTCGACGCGCGGACGAAGGCGATCGTGGGCGACGGCACGGTCGCGGGACTCGCTCTCGAGGGGAGCGATCTTCTGGACGTCGACCTGGTGATCGTCTCGGCGGGCATCCGTGCCCGCGATGAGCTGGCGCGCGCGGCGGGTCTTCTGGTCGGGCCGCGCGGCGGCATCGTCGTCGACGATGAGCTCCGGACGAGCGACCCGGACATCTACTGTATTGGGGAGAGCGCGCTCCACCGCGAGACCATCTATGGCCTGGTTGGTCCCGGTTACGAGATGGCCGACGCGCTCGCCGCGCGTCTCTGTGGCGAGGACCGGCGCTTCACGGGTACCGATCTCTCGACCAAGCTGAAGCTTCTCGGCATCGACGTGGCATCGTTCGGCGACGCTTTCGCCGAGAAGCCCGGGGCCCGGAACGTCGTCTACGAGGACCGGCTCCGCGGCGTCTACCAAAGGCTCGTGCTGAGCGCGGACGGCGAGCGCCTCCTCGGCGGCATTCTGGTCGGCGACGCGGGCCCCTATCCCACCCTACTCGCAACCGTGCGCCAGCAGCGCCCGTTGCCGGCGCGGCCGCACGAGCTCCTCTTCGGGGCCGCGGCCCGAGCGGGCGTTCCGGACGGCGACGACGCGCTCATCTGCGCGTGCAACAGCGTCACTCGGAGTGCCATCTGCGCTGCGATCCTCGACCACGACCTGACGTCTGTCGCGGCCGTGAAGGCCCGTACACGCGCCGCGACCGGCTGCGGCGGGTGCGCGCCGCTCGTGCAGCAGCTCCTCGACACAACCCTCGCGCAGGCTGGACGGCGGGTGGCTCGCCACCTGTGCGAGCACTTCGCCTACACGCGACAGGAGCTCTTCCAGATAGTCAAGATCAACCGCGTACACACTTTTGAAGCGCTGCTCGCGAGCCACGGCACCGGCAGCGGGTGCGAGGTGTGCCGGCCGGCAGTCGCGTCGATCCTCGCCAGCACCTGGAACGACTTCGTGCTGAATCACGCGACGATCCAGGACACGAACGATCGCTTCCTCGCCAACATCCAGCGCGGCGGCACGTACTCCGTCGTGCCGCGTGTCCCGGGCGGCGAGATCACGCCCGAGAAGCTGATCGCGCTCGGCGAGCTCGCGCGGCGCTTCGACCTCTACTGCAAGATCACGGGTGGCCAGCGGATCGACCTCTTTGGCGCGCGCGCGGAGCAGCTGCCCGACATCTGGGAGGCGCTCGTTGACGCCGGATTCGAGAGCGGCCACGCCTACGGGAAGGCGGTGCGGACGGTGAAGAGCTGCGTCGGCTCGACGTGGTGCCGCTACGGCGTGCAGGACTCGACCGCGCTCGCGATCCGTCTCGAGGAGCGGTACCGCGGCATCCGCGCGCCGCACAAGCTCAAGTCGGCCGTGTCCGGCTGCATCCGCGAGTGTGCCGAGGCACAGAGCAAGGACTTCGGCGTCATCGCGACCGAGAAGGGCTGGAACGTTTACGTGTGCGGCAACGGCGGCGCGCAGCCTCGGCATGCTGATCTCCTCGCGACCGACGTCGACGAGGAGACAGCGGTCCGGCTCCTCGACCGCTTCCTCATGTACTACATCCACACCGCGAACCCGCTCGAGCGGACGGCGCGCTGGCTCGAGCGCCTGGACGGCGGCATCGCCTCCCTCCGCCACGTCGTCGTCGACGATGGGCTCGGCATCTGCGCGCAGCTCGAGCGCGACATGGCGTCGCTCGTGGCGTCGTATCAGTGCGAGTGGACGGCCGTCGTGCGCGACCCCGAGCGCGGGCAGGCGTTCCGCGCGCTCGTGACGGGCGGCGCGGCCGCCACGCCACTGCCG
>JACXTT010010972.1_pt1 | contig 12163 bp, 16 predicted proteins | sample 9270951 | NCBI WGS metagenome assembly JACXTT01 (sample SAMN15532306, study PRJNA645909) | rock metagenome | isolation source: weathered quartz diorite | place: Puerto Rico | collected 2017-06-21 | reverse complement strand
CGTCGGGCTCGGGCTGAGGATGCTTACACTCATTCGGTGGAAGAGGCTTTGGACATCGCTCGTGCCGCGGTCGGCGAAGGGGCCACGGAATTGCACATCGTTGGAGGGTTGAACACCAAGCTTCCATTCTCTTATTATATCGACCTTTTCTCGTCGCTGAAGCGCGAGTTTCCGTCGCTGCATTTGAAAGCGCTGACGATGGTCGAGCTTGATTTCATGGCGCGGTTCTACAAAATGTCGGACGAAGATCTTATCAATGAACTCCACGCAGCCGGGATGGACTCGTGTCCGGGCGGCGGTGCCGAGATCTTTGCCGAGCCGACTCGCTCACGTATCTGCGACCATAAATGCGACGCCGACCGCTGGCTCGAACTAGCAGGCAAAGCCCACAACGCCGGGCTCAAAACCAACGCCACGATGCTTTATGGCCACATTGAATCGATCGAGGACCGCATCGATCATCTCGTCCAACTTCGCGAGCAGCAGGACCGCACGGGCGGCTTCCAGTGCTTCATCCCACTAGCGTTCTATCCGCCGGGCACAGCTCTCTCGACCTTGCCGGGGCCTGACGCGATCGACAACCTCAAGACCATCGCTGTTTCGCGGCTGATGCTCGACAACTTTGACCACATCAAGGCCTACTGGGTCATGCTCGGCAAAGCGACCGCCCAGACCGCGCTCCACTTCGGGGCCAACGACCTCGACGGCACCATCACCGACGGCGGCGAACTCACCCACAGCTACTCCGTCGAGTCGAATAACGAAGTCAAAATGACCAAGCCGGAGATCATCGAGATGATCCAGCGTGCCGGCTTCGACCCCGTCGAACGCGACACCGTCTACAACCGCGTGGAGAATGTTGCGGCCTGAGTTATGCGTCTTGAAGATCTACTTGAGAATCCGGCTCGAATGCCTTTCTATGATCTGTTAGGCGGATTAGCAGATAACCTATTGACCATCGGCAATCATGCGGGCTCGTTCTTGTCTTGTCACACGTGCGGCCACACCTTTTCTACTAAAGATGAATCGTGGAGCTGCCAAGCGTGCGGCGAGTTTTTCGAATTGAAATTCACGCCCGCAAAGTTCCCCGGCAGCCCCTTCGAGACGACGGTGAGAGTGTCTGGTCTCTCGAAGCCTCGGATGAATCCGCATTGGTACTTCGATAACGAAAATTGGGCCGTCGCGGAGTTCTTGACGCAGATACTTCGCCTCACTCCAGAACTGTTTTTGCGGCCTTGGCTCGAAACAATAGGCGTTCATCTCGGTCCCGGCGATCTTGAAACGATCCTTTGTTGGCCTAGGTTCACGTTCGGAGGCAAAACGATTCAGCCAGATTTTGTGATTGGTTTTGCCCAGGACATTGTTCTGTTTGAGTTCAAACGTCCGTCCGGAGGAAAGGTGCCCTCGGTCGAGCTAGCCGGCCAAGTATGCTTTGGCGCCTATGCCGGTTCAAAACTCGGACGACGCTGGCACTTAGTTGTGGTGCCTGGAGGCACCTGTACGACACAGCAACGAGACGGCTTTGTTAAATCCACCGTTGGAGGGTTTGATGAGGCGTACTCCAAATGGAAGGTTCCGATCGATCGTCCGAACATCGATGAAATGGCTGACGAATCGAAAATCGATTCTCGCTTAATCGCCATTGGTTGGCGACAACTTATTCAGGATTCGATTACGGCGATTATGGCGAATTATCAAGCTGGGTGGAGCAGACAACAGGCGATTCTTAAACTTGAATATTGGCTGAAAAGCAGAGAAGAACTTGGATTGCTGAAAATCGCAGACGAAGCCGCGCCAGTTTCAGACGAAGCGGTGTAAGTGCCTCACGAAGGCTTGCAAGTGCCTCACGAAGCCGTGCAAGTCGCTCACGAAGCGGTTAAAATGCTTTACGAAGCAGTACCAGTTCGATCCGAAGCACTACAACTAGCTCACGAAGCCGTGACAATCCCTTCCGAAGGCCAAAAAGTGCCTCACGAAGGCGTGAAACTGCTTTACGAACCCCTGCAACTCCCTCACGGACCCTTGCACATCCTTTCCGAAGCATTTGAATCGCCTTGCGTAACCCTCTTGGGCTTGCCCCATCGCACTGCGGTCAGGCTTGCCTGACCGCGAGGCTTCCTCCAAATCTTCGGAGCAGGCTACGCCTGCGACAGAATGCGCGAATCCAATTGTCGGAGGCATAGCCTCCTCCTAGGTATAATAGGTAAGCCTGACGGTCGGGCAAGCCCGACCGCTATGCATTATGGCAAAGCCAAGAAAATCACGCCTCTACACCGATCGCCCGACCGCTATGCATTATGGCAGTGCCAAGAACAAACTCGAAGTCAAAGCCAAAACCGATCTGACGATGAAATTCTTGCGGTTTACCGCATAGCACTGCGGTCAGGCTTGCCTGACCGAACGACTTGCCCCAAAATTCTCGGAGGAGGCTGTGCCTCCGACATATGTTCAAAATTTCAAAGGACAATCCGGCCTTTTATTTGACGGCGGTTACAAAAGACCGCTTGCCTGTCTTTCGCACCACGAAAATTGCGGAACTGATGTGCTGCTCTCTCGCCGAAGCTCGCAAAACAGGCAAGTTCCTCGTCTTTGCGTATGTAATAATGTTTGACCACTTGCATCTCGTTACCGACAGCAAAGTAGATTCCAAAGACATTCACAGATTTGTGAAGGGGATCGGCAGTCGGCGGATCATTGATCACTTAAAAGATAATGGCCATACTGATTCGCTCGAAAAACTAAGAGTCCCGCATAGGTCCGACGGTTCGGACTATATGATCTGGCAGCGGCATCCGAACACCTGTTTGCTTTGGAGTGAACAGATGTTGTGGCAGCGGATACAATATACTCATCTGAATCCTGTCAGATCTGAGTATGTCGATCATCCGAATGACTGGAAATGGTCGAGCGCACGGATATGGCACGGGCGACGATCAGAAGACGAACCACTTGAGGTTGACCGCCACAAAATAGAATGGCATAGATGAATTTGTCGGAGGCATAGCCTCCTCCGGTGTGTTAGTGGAGAGCCGTTACGGTCAGGCAAGCCTGACCGCAGTGCAATGCGGCAAGCCACGTTAAGAACGTTCCGAGCCTTAGGTGAATGCAAGTATGACCGCACCGCATTGCAGCAAGCTGTCATAAGCTTGCATAGTGTGTAGAACAAACAACAAACTCATGACCGACACAGCCATCTTAATATCCGCCTTGGAAACCGCACCCGGCATGATCATTCCCATGATCCGCGAGGTGTCGCCGCAGATACTGAAGCGTCGACCGAGTCCGGGGACGTGGTCGGCGTATGAGAATGCGGTTCATTTGTCGCAGTCGGACGTTGCGTTTCGCGCGCGGCTCGATCTGATCTTGTCGGAGCCGAAACCTTTGATTAAGACCATCGAAAATTCCGCTGAGGACGAAGCGGGAGCGATGCTCGAGGTCGATCTCGACGAAAGTCTCGACAGGTACGTCCGCGAGCGGGCGTCACTTGTCGAGAGACTTAAGAAACTATCCTCCGACGAGTGGCAAAAAACCGCGGTTCACGAGGCGTTCGATCATTATTCTGTATTCATCATGTTCCGGCACCTGTACGTACACGAGATGCACCACGCTTACCTGATCGAACAACTTATGCTAAAAAAGGATTGGGATCAGGGATAAATGGAATATACCGACATCGAGGGACGAACTTTCTATCACGGCACCAAGGCCGACCTGAAGCCGGGCGACATGCTTGCGGGCGGCTTTGATTCTAACTATACGACGCGCCGGTCGCCATGGATCTATTTCAGCGAGACCGTTTTCGCGGCAACCTGGGGAGCGGAACTCGCGAAAGGCGAGGGCAAAGAGCGAATATACGTTGTCGAACCTACGGGGCCTTTCATGGACGATCCGAACGTAACGGACAAAAAGTTTCCGGGCAATCCGACCAAGTCGTATCGTTCCCGCGATCCGCTGCGGGTCGTCAGCGAACATTTTGATTGGGTCGGCCATACGCCCGAAGAGATCCGGCACATGAAGGATTTTATCAAGGACAAGGAGCCTATTGACGACTAACTCCCCTGACAAATGCACAAGCCGGTGTCACACGCGAACATTCAGTCCTCTCGTTTCGTAATACCGTCAGTCGCGAAAACAAGGAGACAACCTAAATGAAACGCAGCATAATGTTGACGATCACATCCCTGCTCTCGATCCTCTTTATAACGTTTCACATATCGGACGAGATCGCCCGCGGCATGGAATCTGGCGGGCTCAATATGGTCATTCCCGTGCTCATCGTGGCTGTGTGGCTGTACGGAACGCTCGTGCTCGCCGGACGTCGCTCAGGCTCCATTATCATGCTTATTGTTGCGATCTTCGGAACGGGGATCCCGATCGTGCATATGTCGGGAACAAACGGGCTTATCGGCGGCAGAATCGCCGCGGACTCCAGCGGGGCTTTCTTCTGGGCCTGGCAGAACATCGTCTTGTGTGCGATCTCAGCCTTCTCCATTATCCTTGCCGTGCGCTGCCTGTGGAACCCGGAATGGGGTAACGGAAAGATGTTAGGATCGGGCCGGGAAAAAGAATGACAAATGAATTAGCCGAGATCGGCGGTGCATCGCCATTATTCATTGTCCGAAATGTACCGGCAACGCTTGCGTTCTATCGTGACAAGCTCGGGTTTGAGGTGACGTTCGAAGGGCCGGAGCCGGATGATATATTTTTCGGGATCGTTCAGCGAGGTCGGGCGATGATAATGTTCAAGGCCATCGATGTCGAGCCGGTACCTAATTACACACGAGACATCGGACACGGCATAGCGAGCTGGGATGCGTATATTTATGTTCCCGACCCTGACGCACTCTATGAGGAGTTTGCGGCGCGCGATGTCGATTTTCGGGTCCCGCTCGGCAACAACAGCGACAACCTGCGTGGGTTCGAGGTGCGTGACTGCAACGGTTACATAATATACTTTGGCCGGCCGAACAAATAGAATTCTCCTGCGGGCTGCATAGCGATGTACAGGACCCAACTTTTTGAATTTCCAGAAGCAATAAGACGCGATCCGGCAGTCGATGCTTGGTTTGACGCTCGTTCAAATGAGCTTGGCGCAACAGCTCGCCGCTGGTTCGATGTGATGCGAGGGCTAGGCGACGATATTCGCGAGCTGCTGCACGACTCTCATCCGACCGCGTGCGTTGGTGAGGCAGCATTCGGCTACGTCAATGTCTTCACCGCGCATGTTAATGTCGGTTTCTTTCAGGGGACCGAGCTTGCCGACCCGCACGGTCTGCTCGAGGGCAACGGCAAATTCATGCTCCACGTGAAACTGGGCCCAGAGATAGATATCGACGAAGCAGCTTTGACAGAATTGATCGAGGCTGCTTATGCGGATACCAAACGCCGACTGTAGCCGCTCACATCCCAAAAAAAGGCGGCTCGTCACCGAGCCATCTCCATACGATCAACCAATGTTTAAGCTAAGTCAAAGCGGTCGAGGTTCATCACCTTGTTCCAGGCAGCTACAAAGTCGCCGATGAATTTTGCTTTGCCATCCGACGAGGCATAAACCTCAGCCAGCGAACGAAGCTCCGAGTTCGAACCAAAGATCAGATCCGCTCGTGTCGCCGTCCATTTCTTAGCACCCGTTTTGCGGTCGGTTCCCTCGTACAACTCCTGAGAATCGTCGGTCGCTTTCCACGCCGTGCTCATATTGAGCAGGTTAGCGAAAAAGTCATTTGTCAGAGCACCGACATTGCTGGTGAAAACGCCGTTCTGCGAACCGTCGAAGTTCGTGCCCATCGCGCGCATGCCGCCGACAAGTACGGTCATCTCAGGTGCGGTCAGCGTCAGTAGATTCGCCCTGTCGATCAACATCGATTCCGTCGAGACCGTGTATTTCTGCTTCAGGTAGTTACGGAAACCGTCAGCCTGCGGTTCGAGCCAGTCAAACGATTCGGCATCGGTTTGTTCGGCTGTCGCGTCGCCGCGTCCCGGTGAAAAGGGTACGGTCACGTCAGATCCGGCAGCCTTTGCTGCTTTCTCAACGCCGACATTGCCCGCCAGCACGATAAGGTCCGCGAGCGACACATTACCAGCCTCGGTCTTGATACCTTCGAGCACACCCAAGACCTTTGCGAGCTGAGCCGGGTTGTTGACGGCCCAATCTTTCTGCGGAGCCAGCCGAACACGAGCGCCGTTCGCGCCGCCGCGTTTGTCGCTACCGCGATATGTCGAGGCCGACGCCCATGCCGTCGAGACCAGTTCGCTGACCGAGAGGCCGGAGTCCGCGATCTTTGCTTTCAGGGCAGCGATGCCATTGGCGTCAGCGGTCGTGGTCGAGGCCGGGATCGGGTCCTGCCAGATAAGGTCTTCAGCCGGGACCTCCGGTCCCAGATAGCGCGATCGTGGCCCCATATCGCGGTGCGTCAGCTTGAACCATGCGCGCGCAAAGGCGTCGGCGAATGCCTGTGGGTTTTCGAGGAAGTGGCGAGAGATCTTTCCGAATTCCGGGTCGAACCGCAGTGTCAGATCCGTCGTAAGCATCATTGGTTTATGCTTTTTCGACGGGTCGTGCGCATCCGGGATTATCTCGTCTGCGCCTTTGGCAACCCACTGGATCGCACCGGCCGGGCTGCGGGTCTGTTCCCATTCAAACCCAAACAGGTTCTCAAAAAAGTTATTGCTCCACTGAGCGGGTGTTTTGGTCCAGGTCAGTTCGATACCGCTTGATACGGTGTCGCCTCCATGACCTACCCCGTAATCGCTGGTCCAGCCAAAACCCTGAGCTTCGATCGGAGCGGCTTCCGGTTCGGGACCCTTGTGCGACTCTGGTGCTGCGCCATGGGCTTTACCAAAAGTATGCCCGCCTGCGATCAGGGCGACCGTCTCCTCGTCGTTCATCGCCATGCGGCTGAAATTGACGCGAATGTCGTTAGCTGCCGCCATGTAATCACCGCTCGCTTCGGGTCCCTGTGGATTGACGTAGATCAGGCCCATGTGCATCGCCGCGAGCGGCTCGTTGAGGTCGCGGTTACCGCTAAAGCGTTTGTCATCGCCTAACCACGTGGTCTCGTCGCCCCAGTAAACATCCTGGTCCGGTTCCCACACGTCCGGACGGCCACCGCCGAACCCGAATGTGCGGAAGCCCATCGATTCAAGCGCAACGTTGCCTGCAAGGATCAGCAGGTCGGCCCACGAGATCTGCTTGCCGTATTTCTGCTTGATCGGCCACAGCAGCCGGCGCGACTTGTCGATGTTGACGTTGTCCGGCCAACTGTTGAGCGGTGCGAAACGCTGCTGGCCGCGACCGCCTCCGCCGCGGCCGTCACCCACGCGGTATGTTCCGGCTGCGTGCCACGTCATGCGGATGAATTGCGGTCCGTAATGGCCAAAGTCTGCCGGCCACCAGTCCTGTGAATCGGTCATCAAGGCATTGAGATCGCGTTTAAGCGCCTGATAGTCGAGTTTTTTGAACTCCTCGACATAGTTGAATCCTTGATCCATCGGGTCGGACAGCGACGAATGAGCACGCAGAATGCTGAGGTCCAGCCCATTTGGCCACCAGTCCTTGTTCTTTGTGCCGTTCGAGCCGACATCTAGTTTTATAGCCACACCCGAGAATGGGCATCCGTTTGAATTACCGTTAGTTTCCATGTTTTGTCACCTTTCCTTAAGTTATTTATTTATTGCATTTTTACTACACTTTGGACATAAGCCATGCAGCATCAATTCGATCGAAGCCGGTTCGAATTTTGACCGTTTTACAGCTTCTTTTAACAGTTTCTTGGGGATAGTGAGTTCCATATCGACAAGCTTTCCGCACACCGTGCATACCGCGTGGTCGTGACGAGTCAGCTTGCGGTCGTAGCGCGTGGCGTCGGTGCCAAAATGGACCTCGCCGATCAGTCCTTCTGTCTTCAAAAAACGCAATGAATTGTAAACGGTCGCAAATGAGATGCCCGGCAGCAATCGGCGTGCGTCCTCAAAGACCTCGTTTGCCGTCATATGCTCTTCGGATCCGCGGATCACATCGAGAACGGCCCGACGCTGTTTTGTTAATCCTATTGTTCCGGCCTTTCTCATAGCGTGCTGATACTTAATTATTTTTAGAATAATTCTAAACTATTGTAATGTCAAAAGACACAGTTCGATCCGGATCCAGACGCCTAATAAATGCAGTGATCAAACATAACGACAACTGCACACTTGCCTTGCAGAACGACTTGCCATAGATTCTAGTTCTATGAAAGAACTGCGAAACTTTATATTGATATTGATTGCAATGGCATTTGCGGGCGCGGCAGCAGATGGACAATCGTTAGACAGGAACGGACGCATCCCGCGTGATCTGAACATTACACTCGAGAGAACGATGTGTTTCGGGACATGCCCACAAGACATGCTCACGATCAGTGCTGATGGGAGAGTAAAATTTGACGGGCAACAGTTTACAAACGTGAAAGGCTCGGCAAACGGCAGGATCAGCCGAACCAAGGTGCGCAGCCTCGTTCGGCGCTTCGCCGCAGCCCGCTTCTTCAAGCTCAAAGATTCATACGAACGCGAACCCTATTGCGGTGGCATTATCACCGATCTGCCGTCTGAGAATGTCACAATAAGGATATCGGGGCGCAAAAAATCGGTCCATCATTACTTCGGCTGTCACGGCAAACAGGTGCAGGGCGAGATCCGGCGGCTCAATGAACTTGCAAAATACATCGACCGGATCACGAACTCAAAACGCTGGGTCGCAAGTAAGGTCATCCCGCAGCCGTGACACAGTAGTGGAAGACAGTCGAGAGAACCTCATCCGCATCCTGCAAAGCGCTTATTCCGGAGAGCTGGCAGCCGCGCATGCCTATCGCGGACATTGGAAGTCGTTAAGGCCTTCGCCCGAAAAAACCCGCATCGAAAAGATCGAGAATGAGGAGTGGCAGCATCGCGAAACAGTAGCCCGTTGGCTCGATCACTTTGATGCAAAACCCTTAAAGCTGAGAGAAATGTTGTTCTGGACGATCGGCCGGACGGTTGGCTTGGCTTGCTTTGTTGCGGGCTGGTTCATGCCGATGTATTTTGCGGGTCGATTGGAGGGTGGCAATGTCGTCGAATATGAAGAAGCGGCTGCTCTTGCCCTTGAACTGGATAAGCCGGAATGCGCCCGTGATCTGCTTGACATGGCCCGTGTCGAGGGCGAGCACGAGGCATTTTTCAGCAAAACCGTTGCCTGCCACCGTCTGCTGCCTGTGATGAAGCGCGTTTTTGGCTGGAGTTGATGTATGCTGCCCAGCGCACCACAATTTACATTCATGAAAAAAGGGAGTAAGGTCATCCCGACAACACAATGGCTGCATTCCCAATCTAAAATTTGTTTTATGACAAGGAAAAAAATGACAATGGGTAAAAATAGATCGAGCGCGACCCTGGCCATTCTCATGTTAATGATAGCAACGCTCGGCTGCAGCAATATTATAGGCTGGGCCATGTTTACTAATACCAAATGGCGAGCTGACAAAATTGACCCTCAGGGTGGATCCGTAAGGTTAGAATTTCAATCGGTTCAAAAGGCGAGAATAACCTTCCTTGATGGTACCGGCAGAGAGATCACCTCGGAAATAGCAGAATGGTCAAACGACTACAAATGGGTAACCATGACACTGGGCAAGGGTCGTTATCTGGGAGAGATCAGGGGCAATGTGATCGAGGGCAGCCTGATGCTGGCAGGAACAGACCTGAGGATGCCATTAACCTTTATAAAAGAGTGATCAGCAACTTACTTTGTAGCCCGAAACCACTCAACAAATTTTGGTATTCCATCGGCTATTTTGGTTGTCGGATCGTAGCCAAGTATTTCGCGTGATTTAGTGATGTCGGCGTAGGTTATGGGTACGTCGCCTGGCTGCATCGGCTGGCGGTCAATGATGGCCTGCATATCCAGGCTGTATTCGAGCAAGCTTATCAATTCGTTCAACTCAACGGTCTGCGATTCGCCGAGGTTAAAGATCTCATATTGCGACCCGTCGTGATCCAGTGCCGCCCGTACTCCCTGGATGATGTCGTCGATGTATGTGTAATCACGCCGCGTCGTCCCGTCGCCAAAAACCTGAATGGGCTTGCCCTCCGTAATTAACTTTGAGAATTTGTGTATCGCCAGGTCGGGCCGCTGCCGGGCCCCATAAACTGTAAAGAACCGTAGACAAACAATGCGAATGCCGTAAAGATGCGAGTAAGTATGGCAAAGCAGTTCGCCTGCCGCCTTGGTCGCAGCGTAGGGCGAAATGGGCTGATGAATGCGGTCGTCCTCGGCAAAGGGCACCTTAGCGTTGACGCCGTAAACACTCGACGACGAACCGAAAATGAACTGAGGTACATTATGTTCGCGGGCGAGCTCGAGCAGGTTCAGCGTGCCGTTGATGTTGGTCTCGGCATATAATTTCGGCTCGTTAAGCGACGGCCTGACACCCGCACGGGCGGCGAGATGGACGATCATATCAAACTTGTACTCGGCGAAAATGGCTGCCATCGTAGCAGAATCGCGGATGTCGGCATCCACAAGCCTGTAATTGGGATTTGCCAGATGTTTGGTTGTATTCAGATGTTTAGTGTGGGGAGAATAAAAATCGTTAAAATCGTCGATTACCGTGACGCACCAGTTCCCCTCGGCGAGCAGTTTGTCAACAAGATGCGAGCCTATAAACCCGGCCCCGCCTGTGATGAGTATCTTTCGTTCCACAAGTTTGATTTTACTTTATGATCGGCTGATCGGGCGATTTTGGGAGCTCTTTTTGTTGTCCGTGTTATTTTGTGGTTCCATTCTTAATTCAGGAATCGCTGTTTTGTATGAAATCGTGCCAATATGTCTTCGAGAAAGCCCTCGTAAGTGAAATCCTCAAGGTTGTAATTCGGTTTGAGTTTATACATCAGCGGCAAGGCGATTCTCCATGCCATCCAAAGCCGTTGGCGTTCATTCAGGTCCCAACGCCTCCTTAAAAAACTTTCGACCACCTCTATCTCGCGTTCGGTCAGCAAGCGGACATCGGCCTGGACGTTCACTTTCTTTTGTACGCGGTGAAAGGCCGCGTCGCTGACCGGATTAGCAAATGTTTGGGTAAAGGTCGGCGCCTCGCCGGCACGTTCGCGAATGACGACCGTCCCCGCAAAAATATCGCCCAGCCGCTGGTCGCGGCTGCTCAGAAAGATCACGATCAACCCGATCGAATATACCGGGATAACGAACCCCGGCGCGGCGTCGCCGATCCGCAACAGGTTGCGGGCGATCGCTTCCCGCAGCGTCACCGGGCGGCCGTCCACGCGTATCACCGGCAGTTTCCGCAGCCGCTTGCCGGGCGTCTGGCCGTTCCACAGCCATTCGAAAACGATAAAATAACCCGCAAATATCAGGAATATGATGACGATCAATATGGCGATCGTCCATTTTGGCATCTCGTTGAGCAGGCTGTCCGCCGACCGCGATATATCCGACGAACCGACGCCCGCGATGCTCAAAAAGATCCATGCGATCAGGAAGATCGAGAAATACTGGATAAAATGGTCGATCGCGACGGCAAGGAAGCGGTTGCCGATCGACGCCAGCGCAAACGCCAGCGGGACACGCTCGGGCGTCTCGATGATCAGCGTCTCTTCGGTCTCGATCACATGCGCGGCCATTCCCGGCTATTATGTCGGCATTCCACCGCGATTGCAAAAACTGCATTTTGCTTGTCAATGCTCGGTTGCGTTCTCTATACTTGAAAAAGGCCGTAGGCCAAGGTTAGGTGTTACGATTGAAAACTGAGTTGCAAAACGGGCAATGGTCGGCGGCGGGGATGCGGTTCGCGGTGGTCGTCAGCCGCTGGCATCACGCGCTCACGTCGTGTCTTGCCGATAGCGCCGTTGCGGCGCTTCTTGAGGCCGGGGCGGATGCCGGATCGATAGCGACGTTTCACGTTCCGGGTGCGTTCGAGTTGCCGCTGGCGTGTTTGAAGGCGGCAGAGAGCGGCGACTTTGACGCTGTCGTCGCCCTCGGCGTGGTCATTCGCGGCGAGACGCCGCACTTCGACTACGTCGCGGGACAGGCAGCCGCCGGCGTAATGCAGGCATCTATGCAAACAGGCGTGCCCGTCATGTTCGGCGTGGTTACCGCCCACACGCTCGCACAGGCCGAGGCCAGATCGGCCGACGGGGC
>JACXTT010010971.1_pt1 | contig 12164 bp, 12 predicted proteins | sample 9270951 | NCBI WGS metagenome assembly JACXTT01 (sample SAMN15532306, study PRJNA645909) | rock metagenome | isolation source: weathered quartz diorite | place: Puerto Rico | collected 2017-06-21 | reverse complement strand
GTGTCGCGCGCTTGTAGGTGGCGAAGCGCCGCGCGAAGCCGAGGATGAGCACACCGGGGCGCTGCGGATCGAGCAGGCGCGTCACGTGGCGCAGCTGCGCGGGACTGAGGCCCTTGCGCTCGTACTCGCGCTGCAGCCGCTCGCGCACGCTCGAGAGCATGCGCGCCTTGACCTCCTGTGCCGTCGCCCAGTAGCGCTCGTCCGGCACGCGCTCGAGGGCGCTCCAGAATTCCGGATCGCGCAGCCGCTCGCGCCAGTCGCGCGCGAGCTCGCGGTCGAAGAAGTCCATCCAGGACTGGTGCAGGAAAGTCGGCACGTGCACGCCGTTGGTCACGAAGCCGATCGGGTTGTCCTCGGGGCGCACCTCGGGCCACTGATCCGCGACCAGCCGCGCCGAGACCGCGCCGTGGATGCGGCTCACGCCGTTGACCCGGCGCGTCCCGGAGAGCGCGAGGCGCGTCATGTTGAAGAGGCCGGAGGCCGACGGGGCGCGCGCCAGATCGAGAACGCGCTCGACCGGGACGCCGAGCTCGCGCACGAAGTCTCCGAAGTGCGCGACGATCAGATCGTGCCCGAAGGCGTCGTGACCGGCTGCGACCGGGGTGTGGGTGGTGAAGACACAGGCCGCGGCCACCGCTTCCAGGGCCGCGTTGAACGGCAGCCCCTGCCCCAGGTGCTCCCGCAGGAGCTCGAGGATCAGAAACGCCGCGTGCCCCTCGTTGAGGTGCCACACCGCCGGCTGCACTCCAAGCGCGCGCAGCGCCCGCACGCCGCCGATCCCGAGGATCATCTCCTGGCGCACCCGGGTCGACTCGTCACCGCCGTACAGCCGGTGCGTGATGTCGCGGTCCGAGGGCACGTTCTCGTTGCAGTTGGTATCGAGCAGGTATACCGGCACACGGCCCACCTGCGCCTTCCACAGCCGCGCCACCACGACACGCCCGGCGATGCGCACCGAGACCTTGAGCCACTCGCCTGCGGCGTTGCGCAGCGGCTCGACCGGCAGATCGCGCGGGTCGCGCTCGCGGTATTCGGCCTGCTGCACGCCGTCGTTATCGACAGTTTGGGTGAAGTAGCCCTGCTCGTAGAGCAGTCCCACGGCCACGAAGTTGGCGCGCTCGTCGCTCGCCGCCTTGCAGTAGTCCCCGGCGAGCACCCCGAGACCGCCGGAATAGATGGGAAAGCTCTCGTGAAAACCGTACTCGGCGCAGAAGTACGCAACCAGCGGCTCCTCGCCCGCCGGCGCCGTCACCTTGAGGTACGCCTCCAGGGTCTCGAGCGCGAGGTGGTAGCGCGCCAGGTACACCTCATCGCTCGCGCAGCGATCGAGAGTCCCCTGGCTGACACAGCGGAGCATCAGGCGCGGGTTGCCGCTGGTCTGCTTCCACAGCTCGGGGTCGAGGTCTTCGAACAGCGCCCGGGTGGGTCGGTGCCAGCTGAAGAAGAGATTGGCGGCGAGCTCCGGCAGCCGTGAGAGGCTTGCCGGGATGACGGGTGTGACTTCCAGGAGCGAGTTCCTCATCACCTGTCCCGCGAAAAAACGCGAAGTCTATCAGGCACCGCGCGGGACAACCGCTGGCCTCCCCCTGCCGGCTACGGTCGAGCGACCTCCGCGGCGCTCGAAGGCAATCCCCACGGGGAGCGATCTCCGACGTCAAAGAGCAGGTACTACCGTGACACAATATTAGTAGATATGTAACGCTATATAGTTAATAATACTGGCCTATGGATGATAGTCAGGCACGCAAATTTCAGAAGGATCTCAACGCCGGTCTGGTGGCGCTGGTACTCCTCGCCGTGCTCGAGCGCACCCCGGAGGATCTCTACGGTTACGAGATCGCCAAGCGGCTGCAGAAGGCCAATGAAGGAGAGGCCCTCTTCAAGGAGGGGACGGTTTACCCCGTCCTTCGCACGCTCGCCGCCGGGGGTCTCCTCACCAGCCGCATCGTGCCGTCCTACTCCGGTCCCCCGCGGCGCTACTACCGCATCACCGACGAGGGCCGCGCCGTGCTGCGCCAGTGGAGCCACATCTGGCGGCAGACGCGCAGCTTCGTCGATCGCTTCATCGAAGGAACCTCCCCATGAGTGCCAACGCCTCCCGCTCGATCGATGAGTATTTGAAGCAGCTGCGCCGCGCGCTCGAAGGGCAAGACGCTGCGCTCATTCAGGACGCGCTCTACGACGCCGAGGAATACCTGCGCGCGGAGGTCGCCGCTCACCCCGACAAGTCCGAAGCCGACGTGCTCGAGCTCATTGCGAGCACCTATGGGGCGCCCGAAGAAGTCGCCGCGGCCTACTGCGATACCGAGGCGAAGGTGAAGGCGGCGCTCAAGACGCCTGCCCCGCGCGCGGCGGCTGACGCCTCGGGCCTTAGGCGCTTTTTCGGTGTCTATCAGGACCCGCGCGCCTACACTTCGCTCTTCTACATGCTGCTGACGCTCGCGACCGGCATCGTGTATTTCACCTTCGTCGTGACCGGCGTGTCGCTGTCCTTTGGTTTCGCAATCCTCATCATCGGCATCCCGTTCTTCCTCGCGTTCATCGGCATCGCGCGCGTGATCGCGCTCGGCGAAGGGAGACTCCTCGAGGCGATGACGGGCGAGCGCATGCCGCGACGCCCGCTGCATCCGGGGCGGCCCGCGAGCTGGTGGACCCGCATCGGCGCGATGCTGAAAGACGTGCGCACCTGGACCACGCTCCTGTACCTCCTGCTGATGCTGCCGCTTGGCATCATCTACTTCACGCTCGCGATCACCGGACTTGCCATCGGCGTGCGCCTCGCGCTCGCGCCTCTCGTGGTGCTCGGGCGGCACGTCGGCTGGCTCTGGGGCGATGACTGGGTGCGCGACATGATCCGGATCGACGACTGGACCGTGGCCTCGCCGCACACACTCGTGGGCGCGCTCTTCTACATGGCGGTCGGCATCGTGATCGTGACGCTGCTCATGCACGCGGCACGCGGTATCGCGCGCGGACACGCGCGCCTCGCCAAGGCGCTGCTGGTCGAGCCAGGCGCTTGAGTCCGCAGGCGCGGTGGCGGATGGGCGGCGCGCTACACTGCGCCGCATGCCACGCCTCGCGTTCACCCTCGCCGGCGCCTTCGCCCTGACGGCGATCACTGCGCTCGCCGCAAGCGCGGGGGCAAGTCCGGCTGAGGGAGTGAGCCCGGCCGCAGCCCCGCCCGAGGCGACCGCGCACACCGTCAACGCCGGCTGCCTGCCGACCGGCAACGGCTATCTGCGCGCGCGCATCCGCGGCGCGCTGAACCTCGACATCAACTGGCACAACGCCGACATCGAATGCGACGGCGGTCCGCGTCCCGACGGAAGCGGGCTGCGCGTGAGCTTCGCCGGTCCCCCGCACGGCGACGGCCGGCGGCTGCGGCTGGTGTTCGGGATGCGCGCGGTGAGCGAAGGGCGCGCCGGGCGCGCGCTGCCCACCAATCTCACGGTGATTCTCGAGGGCGAGGAGCGGGTGTTCGCGACACGCGGCGACGATCACTGCACCGTCGATGAGCTGCGCCAGGAACGTCTCGGCGCGCTCGGCGGACCGCTGCGCTCCTGGCGCATCGTGGCCCGCGGCTTCTGCACCTCCCCCGCGAGCACGCTCTCGAGCGATGCGCGCATTCTGGTCACGCGCTTTGATTTTGCCGGCAACGCTGTGTTCGAGGACGCGCCAGCCGCGAGCCCGCCCCCACCGGCACCGGCACCGGCACCGGTGCCCGCAAAGGGATCTCCAGGGGGGAGCTGAGTTCACGATGTCAGTTTCCCGTCCCACCCTCCTCCTCGCGCTGCTCGTCCTCGCGGCGGCCTCACCCGCCTCCGCGCGGGCCCAGGCCCCGAGGGCGCCGCTCGATCTCGCGACATTCCCCCGCACCTCGCTCGAGATCACGCACCGTGGCGCGCATCACGCCGTGCGCCGGTATCCCTTCGAAGTATGGGTGGCCGACACGGCCGAGCGCGCCCAGCAGGGGCTCATGTTCGTCAGCGACCTGCCCGAAGGCCGGGGCATGGTGTTCCCGCTCGCGAGTCCCCGCGTCGAGACCATGTGGATGAAGAACACTTACATCGAGCTCGACATGCTGTTCATCGGCGCGGACGGGCGTGTGACCAAGATCATCGAGCGCGCCCGCCCCATGTCGACGAGCATATTGAGCTCCGACACTCCGGTGAGCGCGGTGCTCGAGCTCAGGGGCGGCGAGGTGGCGAAGCTCGCACTGAAGGTCGGCGACACCGTCACGTGGAAGAAGCCCCGGCCCTAGATCAACTCTGGGCGCAGATGGCGAGAAATTTGCCCGAACTACCCGGTGCTACTTCGGCTGGGGATCCGTCGCGCGGTGCTTGTGGCGCTTGTGCCTGGAGAGGATCGGCCGCTGGAGCGGCGTGCCGTAGGCGCGCTTGGGCGCGCGTGGCTGCGGTGCAAAGGAGCTCGGCTTCGCATGCCCCTCCGCGACCGTCCTCTTCGCGGCCCCCGGGGCCGGTGGCGCAGTACACGCGGGACTCAGGCGCGCACCTGAAGCGTCGGACGCCTGCGTGGCGAGCGCTGCGATCGACACCGCAAGTATCGTCAGCACCGCCAGGCCAAGCCCCGGGGTTTTCATGTCTACTCTTCTTCCGCGCGCGGCCGCCACGCCTGCGCCAGCTCGTGCTGCTTGCGCGGCGGCACCGGATCGTAGTGGCTCAGCTCCATGGTGTAGGCGCCCTGCCCCCCGGTCAGCGCCTTGAGGCGCGACTGGTACTCGGACACTTCGGCGAGCGGCACCAGGGCCTGTAGCGTCGCCCACTGCCCGGGCAGGGAGCTGTTGCCGTTGATGCGCGCCCGCTTGGTGGCGAGGTCACCGGTGATGTCGCCGATCGCGCTCGCAGGAGCGGTGATCTCGAGCCGCATGATCGGCTCGAGCACGATCGGCGCGGCCTTCTGCAGGGCATCGAGAAAGGCCTTGCGGCCCGCGGCAACGAAGGCGACCTCCTTCGAGTCCACCGGGTGATGCTTGCCGTCGTATACCGTCACGCGCACGTCCTGGAGCGGAAAGCCGGCGAGCGCGCCTTCGGTGAGCACCTGGCGCACCCCCTTCTCGACCGCCGGGATGTACTGCCCGGGAATCGCGCCGCCCACCACATCGTCCACGAACTCGAAACCCGTGCCGCGCGCGAGCGCCTCGACCTTGAGGAACACCTCGCCGAACTGCCCGGCTCCCCCGGTCTGCTTCTTGTGGCGGCAATGCCCCTCGGCCGGGCGCGTGATGGTCTCACGGTACGGGATGCTCGGCGGGTGCGTCTTCACCTGCACGCCGTAGCGCTCGCTCATGCGCTCGAGCAGCACGCGCAGGTGAAACTCGCCCATGCCGTAGAGCACGGTCTCGTTGACCGCGGCGTGATGCTCGATGCGCACGCACGGATCTTCGGCGGTGAGCTTGTGCAGCGTGTCGGCGAGGCGCTGCTCATCGCCGCGCCGCTCCGGCTGGATGGCGACGCCGAGCATCGGCGGCGGGAAGGCGACGGGCTTCAGGTGGTACTGGTCCTCGTCGTGCGAGTCGTGCAGCACGGCGTCGAGGTGTAGCTCCTCCACCTTGGCGATGGCGCAGATGTCTCCCGGAACCGCCTCGGCGATCTCGGTGGTCTCCTTGCCGAGGAGGCGATACAGGTGCGCGATCTTGATCGGCTTGCGCGCATCGCCGACGAACAGCTGACTCCCCTGGCGCACCGTGCCCTGGTGCACGCGCAGCACGCCGAGCTTGCCGACGTACGGGTCGATGCTCACCTTGAAGACGTGCGCGATCACGTGTTTGGCGGGATCCGGCGTCACCGGCACGCGCACCGCCGCTTCGCCCGTTCCTTTGAGGAACGGCGGCGGATTGCCCTCGGCCGGATTCGGCATGAGCCGCTCGAACACCTGCAGCAGCTCCGGGATTCCCGCGCCGCTCTCGGCGGAGGCGAAGCACACCGGCACCAGATGCCCCTCGCGCAGCGCCTGCTCGAAGGGATCGTGCAGCTGTTCGGGCGAGAGCTCTTCGCCCTGCTCGAGGTAGAGCGCCATGAGCTTCTCGTCGAGCTCGACCACCTGGTCGATGATCTGCGTGTGTGCGGCCCCGACCGAGGAGAAATCCGTCGCGCGACCCTCATTCTGAAAGAAGCAGTCGACCACGCCGTCGCCGCCGCCGGCGGGCAGGTTGAGCGGCAGGCACTCCGGCCCGAAGGCCTCGCGCAGCTGCGAGAGCACGTCCGCGCAATGCGCATCGCGACTGTCGATCTTGTTGACGATGATGAGTCGGCACAGCTCGCGCTCACGCGCGAACTCCATGAGCCGCCGCGTGAGGGTGTCGACGCCGCTCGCCGCGCTGACGACGACCGCGACTGCCTCCACCGCCTCGAGCACCGACAGCGACTTGCCGCAGAAGTCCGCGTAACCCGGCGTGTCGATCAGGTTGATGTGAATGCCGTGGCAGTCGAAGCTGCAGATCGCGGTGTCGAGCGAGTGCTGCAGGCGCTTCTCCTGCGGATCGAAATCCGACACCGTGGTGCCGCGCGCGAGGCTCCCGCGGGCGCGGGTCGCACCCGCCTGCAGCAGCAGAGTCTCCGTGAGCGAGGTTTTGCCGGCACCGGCCTGCCCGACCAGCGCGATGTTGCGGATGCCCGAAGTTGTGTTCCCCATGGAATGCACTCTCCGCGAGGGATGGTCCGGCGCGTTACGAGCATCACCGGCTGCTTGAAAGCCTACTCCGCCAGGGCCGCCCGTGGCTACCCGCCGCAGCCTCCGCATTGCGGGTATTGCGGGCGATGTATGAGAATGACCGCTTCACGGTACGCCGGGGTTCATCGCACATGGCCTGCAGCACGATCAGAGCGCGGCGCGCCGTCGTGACCGGGCGCCCCGGCGTCCGGACCCCGATGCTAGCCGGGCGCCGATGATCACCCGCGGCATCGTCCTTGCGGGCGGCTCCGGGACGCGCCTGCACCCGGTGACGCGGGCGGTCTCCAAGCAGCTGCTGCCGCTTTACGACAAGCCCCTGGTCTACTATCCGCTCGCCACGCTCATGCTGGCGGGCGTCCGCGAGGTGCTGCTGATCAGCACCGCGGACGACCGGGCACTCTTCCAGCGGCTGCTGGGCGATGGCGCGCAGTGGGGTATCCGCGTGCAGTATGCGGTGCAGCGTGAGCCGCGCGGCATCGCCGAGGCGCTGCTGATCGGAGCCGACTTCATCGGCGAGGATCCCGTGTGCCTGATCCTCGGCGACAACCTTTTCTACGGGCACGGCCTGCCGGAGCAGCTGCGCGCCGCCGCCGCCCGCGCCGCGGAGGCGACCGTGTTCGCCTATCACGTGCGCGACCCCGAGCGCTACGGCGTGGTGGAGTTCGATGCCACGGGACGAGTGATCGGGCTCGAGGAGAAGCCCGCCGCGCCGCGCTCGCACTACGCGGTGACGGGCCTGTACTTCTACGACGCGCGCTGCGTCGAGTTCGCGCGGCGGCTCAAGCCCTCCGCCCGCGGCGAGCTCGAGATCACCGACCTCAACCGCGCCTATCTCGAGCGTGGCACCCTGCGTGTCGAGCTGCTCGGTCGCGGCATCGCCTGGCTCGACACCGGCACACATGCCTCGCTCCTCGCTGCCGCCAATTTCATCGAGACCATCGAGACGCGGCAGGGGCTGAAGATCTGCTGTCCGGAGGAGATCGCCTACCGCCAGGGCTTCATCGATCGCGCGCAGCTCGCGCAATTGGCCCAGGCCCTGCGGCGCAGCGGCTACGGTGATTACCTGCAGGGCCTCCTCGATGAGCGGGTGCCGTGATGCGCGTGAGCGCGCTGGCCCTCCCCGGGGTGCTGCTCGTCGAGCATAAGGTGTTCGAGGACGCGCGCGGGCTCTTCTTCGAGAGCTGGAACGAGCGCGACTTCGCCGCCGCCGGCATCAGCACGCGCTTCGTGCAGGAGAACGTCAGCGAGTCGCGCGCTTACGTGCTGCGCGGGCTGCACTATCAGATCCGGCACGCGCAGGGCAAGCTTCTGCGGGTGCTGAGCGGGGAGATCTTCGACGTGGTGGTCGATCTGCGCCGTTCATCGCCCTCGTTCGGGCGCAGCCTCGCCCTGACGCTCGATGCCACGCGGGCGCGGTCGCTGTGGGTGCCGCCGGGCTTCGCGCACGGCTTCCTCGCCCTCGCGCCGGGCACGCGCCTGCAGTACCAGGTGACGGACTTCTGGTCACGTCAAGATGAGGTCTCGCTCGCCTGGAACGATCCGGCGCTCGGCATCGAATGGCCGCTGCCGCCCGGGGTGAGCCCGCGGCTCTCCGAGAAGGACGCCGCCGCGCCGCCCCTCACCCAGGTGGAGACCTTTCCTTGAGAGTGCTGCTGACGGGCGCCTGCGGGCAGCTCGGACGCGCCCTGCGCCTTGCCGCTCCCGCGGGCGCCGTGGTGCGCGCGCTCGCTCATGCCGAGCTCGATATCGCGGATGCGGACGCGATCGAGCGTGCGTTCCGCGAGTTTGCGCCGGAGGTGGTGATCAACGCCGCGGCCTTCACGCGCGTCGACGCCGCGGAGGAGGCGCCCGATGCCGCTGCACGCGCCAACGCCACGGGACCCGAGCGTCTCGCGGCGGCCTGCGCCCGCCACGGCGCCTGGCTCACGCACGTGTCGACCGACTACGTGTTCGATGGCCGCCAGGGCCATCCCTACGGGAGCGATGCCCCGCCGAATCCCTTGAGCGTCTACGGCCGCACCAAGCTCGAGGGCGAGCGCGCCGTCGAGCGGGAGCTGCCGGGCGCGAGCACCGTGGTGCGCGCTTCCTGGCTCTACAGCGCCACGGGCGGCTTCCTCGGGCGGATGCTCGCGCTGATGTGCACCTGCGCCGAGCTCCCCGTGGTCAGCGATCAGGTCTCATCGCCCACCGCCGCGAGCGGACTCGCCGCGGTGCTCTGGGCGCTCTCGAGCCGCCGCGCGCCGGGGCTGTGGCACTGGTCGGACTCCGGGGCCGCGAGCTGGTACGACTTCGCGGTGGCGATCGCGGAAGAGGCCCTGCAGCGGAAGCTCCTGCCGGTGGCGCCCGCGATCATGGCCATCAGCACCGCGGAGTATCCGACCGCGGCGGCACGACCGGCGTACAGCCTCCTCGACAGGCGCCCCACCGAGCGGCTGCTCGGGATCCGCGCGCCGCACTGGCGCACGGCGCTGCGCGAGACGCTCGGCAGCCTCGAGACGCGCGCCGCATCGGCGCCGACGGCGCCTCCCGCGGGCCGCGCCGGAGGGGCGGCGTGAGGCGCCTGCTGGTCACCGGCGGGGCGGGCTTCATCGGCGCCAACTTCTGTCACTACTGGAGCGAGCGGCACGCCGACGACCGCCTGGTGGTGCTCGATGCGCTCACCTACGCCGGCAACCCCGCGAGCATCGCCTCGCTTACCAAAGCCGGCCGGGTGCGCCTGGTGCGCGGCGACATCATCGAACGCTCGCGCGTCGCCTCGCTCATCGCCGAGGAGCGGATCGACACCATCGTCAACTTCGCCGCCGAATCGCATGTTGATCGCTCGATCGAGGATGCCGCGATTTTCCTGCGCACCAACGTGCTCGGCACCCAGGCGCTCCTCGAGGCGGCGCGCGAGGCCTGGGGCCCCGGCGCCGCCGAGCGTGGCTGTCGCTTCCACCACGTCTCGACCGATGAGGTCTACGGCTCGCTCGCCGCCTCCGAGCCGCCCTTCACCGAGAGCTCGCCCTACGCCCCGAGCTCTCCCTACGCGGCCAGCAAGGCCGCCGCGGATCATCTGGTACGCGCCTTCGGGCGCACCTACGGCCTGCCCTACACGATCAGCAACTGCTCGAACAACTACGGGCCCTACCAGTTCCCGGAGAAGCTGCTGCCGCTTTGCGTGCTGAACATTCTCGAAGGGCGAGCGCTCCCCATCTACGGCGACGGCCTGCAGATCCGCGACTGGCTGTACGTCGCCGACCACTGCCGCGCCATCGACCTCATCCTCAACGACTCCCCCGCGGGCGAGACGTGGAATGTGGGCGGCGCGACGCAGGACCCCAACATTGCCGTGGTCGGCGCGGTGTGCGATCTCGTGGACGAGGTGTTTGCGGCGCAGCCGCAGCTCTCGAAGCGCTTCGCCCGCAGCCCCTCCGCCCAGGGCGGACCGGCGCGCACGCTCGTCACCCACGTGCGCGATCGACCCGGGCATGATCGGCGCTATGCGGTGGACGCCTCGAAGATCCGCGAGCGGCTGGGATTCGTGCCGAGCGTGAGCCTCGCTGTGGGGCTGCGGGAGACGGTGCGCTGGTACCTCGAGCACGAGCCCTGGTGGCGCGCCGTCGTCAGCGGCGAGTACCGGGAGTGGTACGCACGGCAGTATGCGCCCTAGCGTAAGCGCGCCGGCGGCGGGTCAGCGCGTGCGATGCACGCTCCAGGCGTCCGTCAGGGTCGCGCGCCAGTAACGCAGCTGGAACAGGGCGCGCTTGCGGAGGCGCACGATGAACTTGAACCGCTCGAGCAGCCACATGAGCGTGGGCGCCGCCACGCGCGGGAGCCCTTCACGGAACACGTGGCCGCCGCGGAGCGTGCGGTAACGGCGCAGCTCCGGGTACAGGCGCTGCACGCGGCGCAGCTCCTCGTGCGGGTCCACGCCCATCTCGGCCAGCCTGCGATAGAACAGGCCCGGGCGGCCGTCGCCGGTGCGTGTGTGATCCATGCCGATGGCGTCCACGACGTAGATCGGGTGCCGCCCGCCGATTACGCCCGCCCAGGCGAGGTCAGTCCCCCAGGTGCTGCGCGTCATGCCGAAGGTCGGCAGCAGCGTCTCGAGCGCCGCGCTCGAGAAGCACGGCGCCATCACCTCGACGGCGCTCACGCGGCGCAGCAGGCACGCGGGGTTGCGCACCAGGGCATTGAGCGTCGTCTGCGTGAACCAGCGCAGCGCCGGCTGCACGAGATAGATCTGGTACTGCTCGCACAGGGTGAAGAAGCGCGACACGTCCCCGGGCCGCAGGTACACGTCGTCATCGAGCAGCAGCAGGTAGCGATAGGTCCAGGGCTCGGGACGCTCTCGCCAGAATTCCAGAAAGCCGTCGAACTTGTTGAACCCGCCCTGGCTGTAATACTCCGCGAGCTGCTCGGGCCGCGCCGGCACGTACCAGCTGACGCAGCAATCCCAGTTGCGCTGCGGGTCCTCGGCGATCAGGCGGCCGTGGAGCGACTCATCCCCCGCCCGCACGAACACCAGATAGGGCCTTTGAGGCATGCGGGGAGTCTAACCGAGGGGTACCATGGCCGCCGACGAGGTTTGCAATGAGCGACTCACCGTCCGATGAGGCGCGCTTACACCGCGCCGCTGAAAAGATCCAACGCCAGCTCGATGAGGCGCTCGAGGCCAGTTTCCCGGCGAGCGATCCGGTATCCATCGTGACTTCGCACGCGGAGGAGGACTGGGGTACCGAGCCCGTCGTGCCCGAGCCGCCCGGCAGGCCCGCGCCGCCGCGGAATCCTTAAGTCATCCGCTTACGGGGCGGTCAGCTCGATGGCCGAGCCCGCCTGGTTCACGGTGGTGAGCACGATCGGGCGGCGCCACACGCGCTGCAGGTAATCGAGCACCTTGCGGCTGCGCTCGAGATCGAGGCCGCGAGCGTCGGTGGCGCTGTCGTGGGTGAGCTCGAGAGTGCCGTCGTTGCGCACGTGCGCGGCGGAGACGATGGGCGCGCCGAAGTTGTACCTCGGCGCGAGGATGGCCTCGCGGAGCGCCGTGAGATCGGGCTCCAGCACCTTGATCTGGCCGTCGCTGCGCGCGCTGTAGCGGAAGAGGCCCAGCTCGTCGGCGAGCTCGCGCGTCAGGTGATTGCGCACGAAGCTGAAATCGTCGTCCTGCTCCATGATGGCGCGTGCGGCGCCGAGTCCCCGGCTTTCGACGATCTTCTCCCACATGGCGAAGCCGAGGTGGTAGGGGTTGATGCTGAGCGCCACCTGCTGCTCCGCGGCGACCGGGCGCACCACGTCCGAGTGACACTTGATGGCGTCGAGATAGGCCTGCTGCGGGATGAAGTCCGCCTCGCGCAGGAGCCGCGCGTGCCAGTAGGACGCCCAGCCCTCGTTCATGATCTGGCTGGCGAACACCGGGTAGAAGTAGAACGACTCCTCGCGCACCGCGAGGAAGATGTCGCGCTCCCAGCTCTCCATCTCCGGGGCGTAATTGG
>JACXTT010010970.1_pt1 | contig 12164 bp, 13 predicted proteins | sample 9270951 | NCBI WGS metagenome assembly JACXTT01 (sample SAMN15532306, study PRJNA645909) | rock metagenome | isolation source: weathered quartz diorite | place: Puerto Rico | collected 2017-06-21 | reverse complement strand
CTCGAGCCACCGGGTGTGTTCGCCAAGACGTTTTCGTGGCGCGCGCAGGTCGTCTTCGCAGTACCCGTGTTCGACAGCGGCTTTCGCTCCGGCGAGAAGGCTCAGCGCCTCGCGGATCTCAACGCCATCAAGTTCCAACGCGCCAACCTCGAGCGGCAGGGCGCGTCCGAGATTCGCACCGCCCGCGACTCTGTCGCCTCCACCACGCGCGCTTTTGCCCAGGCGCAGCTCGCCGCTGACCGGGCGAACCAGGTCGTGCAGATCACCGACGTCGCGTATCGTGAAGGTGCTTCGACCAACATCGAAGTGCTCGATGCGCAACGGCAGGCCCGCGATGTCGAAACGCAGGCGGCCATTGCCGAGGATGCGTTGAAACGCGCGCAGCTCGATCTGCTCGTTGCGCTAGGAAGATTTCCGCAATAAACCACGAAGGCCGCCACTGTGCGTGTTGATGTCGACGTCAACTTTCCCTTGTACAGGCTGACCCTGCGCCAGCGCGAGCGGCCGGCATTGCCTGCGGTCCAAGACCCATCACCGCGATGAGCGCGAGAGGTGCGATCAGAAATCGCATGGGATGTCCTCCTCCTGCTCAGGTTTCAACGACCGAGCGATAGGGTTGCCGACAAAAGCTGTGAGCTGATCTGCGGGCGAGAAGAGCTGGGGGGCGGGAAAGGCGGGAGGGTTCCGCCCGTCCCGTCTTAACGGTCCGCGACCTGAATGTTCTGACGGATGCGGCGGAAGGCGTCCTGATACGTCCCCGCTTCGTTCCGTGGTGCGACGCCGATGACGTAGAGCAGTCCGCCATTGCGCAGCTCCGTCGTCGATAGCGAGATGTACTCGGGCTGCCCGGTTACCTCGGAAACGTTCGCGAGGTCGACGGTAATTCCAGAGCGACCTGCCACGCTCTCGTTGCGCGATCGCCCTGACTGCTGCAGATCCGGATTCGACTGCGCGAAATTGCGGAGCAGCGAGTTCGTATCGCGCTGAAGGTCGCCGGTGCCCTGCGCGACGCCGACCTCGACACCATGGGTGAATGCGCTCCCGCCGTTGTCGCCGGAGAAGTAGGCCCCCTGCGGCGCGTAGGTCACCGAGTTGCCGGCGCTCTGCACCGGACCCCAGTTCGCCGGAACGGCGACGCGCATCCCGTTGCTCGGCTGATAGGTGCGATAACTGCCTGCCGGCGGTTCAACGTTCACGGCGCGTCCGCTGGTTCCGGTCGGCTGTCGCCGCTGAGTCTGCTGCTGGATTTCTTTCGCCGTCGGCGCGGGGGACATTCCCTTCAGCCGCGCCTGCGCGCGCTGGAACTCCGGCGTGTTGCCCATCGGATTGTTCGTCGCGTTGAGCAGCTTCGCTTCCTGGAGCATCCGCTGTTCGCGGTTGCCCGGGTTCGGGTGATCGCTGAGCCACTCCGGACCGCCGCCGCCTTGCTGGGCGAGCGTGCGGAACATGTTCGCCATGCTCTGCGGGTTGTAGCCGGCACGTGCCATCAGCTGCACGCCGAGGATGTCGGCCTGGCTCTCGTATTCGCGGCTGAACTTCATGAAGTAGGTGCTGATCCCGAAGTTCGAACCCTGCGCGATGATGCTCCCCGCCGGGCCGCCGACGATCGCGCCGAGCACCTGGCCCGCAAGCGCGCCGATCTCGTACTTGGTGGCTTTCGTGGCCTGCGCGGTGCCGTGGCGCAGCAGGACGTGACTCAACTCGTGGGCCATGACGCCTGCGATCTCGCCCTCATCCTTCGCCGCTTCGATCATCCCGCGATTGACGAACATCGGCCCGCCCGGGAGCGCGAACGCGTTGATCTCTTTCTGGTTCACGACCCGGAATGTGTAGCGGAACTCGGGATGCTGATACTCGCCGGGAATGGCCCGGACCAAACGTTGTCCGATGCCCGCGAGGTACTCCTCAACAGAGGGGTCGTTCAACAGTGGCAGTTCCTTCTGTACCTGTTGCGCTGCTTCCTGTCCCAGCTTCACGTCGTCCGCCGGGCTGTACTTGTTCGGCGTCGGGGCGACGATGTGCGTTTGCGCCGACGCGGAGCCGAGCGCAACCGTGAGCAGCAGGATCGGGAGCAAACGTGCGTGGTGGCGAAAAGTGGACATGGCTGAACTCATGCCGCGATGTAGTGCAATGACATTGCCGATTGCCTTTCGTCCAGGCGCGACAACAACTTAATACCTCAGAACCAACCCCGCCGTCAGCCGCCAGAAGCTCAGCTTCGTTCCGCCTATTGTGACCGCTCCTGATGTGTCGTCCGTAAGATTTTTGAAATGGCGGAGCTCAAATCTGGCACCCGCCCTCGGAGACACAAACCCTATGACACCGCCACCGATATCGAGTCCGAGCAGGTTGGTCTTGGTATCCAGCAAGCCTACTTGCGTGCTGACACGCGCGTGAATCAGCCCGAGACCGGCCACGACATAGGGCCGAAGAGATTCCTGGGTAATCGCTTTCGGGACCGCGATTATGACGTTGCCGGTGAGCGTCGTGACACCACTGCCCGTAACGGTGCGCTGAAACCCTGGCCCGAAGAACTGCGGCGTCTGGTCGAAATCGGCCTCGACACCCAGGAAATTGTCGCTGAGGAGCATCGACGAGACGCCGAAGGTCACCTTCTTGTCGCCAACCGTCTGTTCGCCAAGAGCGATGCTGGTTTTTCCCGCGAACTTCATCCCGATGAACGGAGCAATCAGCAGATCTGTTTGTGCGCGTGCGGCGGTGGGCGCCAGTAGGAGTAATCCTGCGGCGCAGGTGGCGACTCTGCGTCGCACCAGAGCTGGGGGGATCCAGTCCGTGCTAGCCAATGAACAGGCGGAGGAACGTCCTGGCGAAGAGCGAAGAAGCGACGTCGCCGTCCTGGAGCGGGAACGGCGCGCTGAGACCGTCGCTGTTGGCGAGCAGGATCAGCGTCAGGTGCCGATCGGGCACCTTGAGAATCAGTGAAGAGTAAGCCCCCGGCGTGTTGCCGAACTGCCAGACGACTTTCTGACCGTTGTAGGTCTGCACGAACCAGCCGAGGCCCGTCGGCATTCCGCCCTGATTGGTCCACATCGCGGCCATCGAGTCGCGATGGAGCAGGAACGCGCCGTCGATCGCGCTGTCGAACTTCGCGAGATCGAGCACGGTGGAAATCGCGCCGGTGGCCGCGTCAACGGATTTGTTGACGCTGGTGTTCACGGTCGCCGAGGTGCCGCTGATACGGTAAGGAAGCGCCAGCCGCTGCAGCACTCCGCCGAAACGATCGAGTTCCGTGGAATCAAATTGCACGCGGTCGTCGGCAGTCGAATCGTCGACGTTCTGCGCCGGAGCGGAATCGAACATGTTGCAGCGCTGAAAGATCTTTTCCCACAGCGCCTGGCGGAAAGGCGTCCCCTTGCCGACGCAGGCCTCGGCCAGAGGTGTCAGTCCCGCCGCGTAGCGGCCTGCGTCGTACTTGAATCCACTAGACGGCGCTTTGTGCGACAGCAGGTCGCGCATTGTCGTGTTCGATTCGCTGTATGACGGGACGCGCTGCGAGATGCGCTCATCAAGATCGGCGTGCGCGGTCTCAACGCACTGCTCGAACAGCAACGCTGACGACAGCGCTTCCGTCAAACCGGAAATGTGATAAGGGGTGTCGGGGCGCGCTTGGATCGAGTGCTCGAGGTCGGAATATCCGAACCCTGCGGTCCATGTAATTCGCTCATCCTGAACAATGGCGGCCGACATCCCGGGGATATTGGCCTGGACGCGGAGCGCGTCAATATAGCGCTCGAACAGAGAGAACGTGAGCTCCTGCTGCGCGAACGCAGGCGGAGTCCCGGCGAGCGACACGAGCAGCGCAGCTAGCGCAATTCTGGTGAAACGACCCATCAAGTGGGGCTGGGAACCCTGGCCGAGATCATAACACTCGGCCGTTAATTTGCTGGGGGAGCACCTAGGTTGTGTGTTACATTTCCGGCGACCCAACGCATGCCCGCTAACGGGATACCAACCGTGAGGTTCGCGGCAAGTACAGCCGATAGATCCGCCGTGCGGATCGGTCTCCTGACGTTCATCCTTGCGTTATCAGCAGTTACGGCTGTTTTGGCGGAAGGCGTTCGCATCATCCCGCTCGTGCGAGACGATGCAGTTCTGGTTTCTTTCGAGCTGACCGACGGTTACACACCCGAAGTGAAGGATGCGGTCCACAGCGGTCTGAAGACCACATTTACCTACACCGTGGAGCTTCGGCAGGACGTTCCCGCCTGGGTCGATCGCACGATTGCGACATCGGTCATCACAAATTCAGTTCAGTACGACAACCTGACCCGGCGCGCGACGTTGACCCGGACTCTCGACGGTCACGTCGACTCAGTTGAAACGACGGAAGACGAAGCGGTCATCAAGCAGTGGATGATCACGTTCCAGAAGATGCCGCTCTTCAAGACGGCCGAATTGGAACAGAACCGCGACTATTACGTGCGGGTGCGCGCGACGGCCCGGCCGACCAACGGATCGATGCTCTGGCCGTGGGGCAGCGGCATCTCCGGGATGACGAAGTTCACATTCCTGCGCTGACGCACCAGCCACCAACCACTAACGAGCCAGAAATCCCTGTCGATTGATTCGGAACGATATGGGTGCGTCCACCGTATCGAAGTCAATCGTGTCCATGTCGTCCTTCAGTTTGTGGAAGTGGATGTACATGAACTCGCGACCGTCGGCACCGAACGTCCGGCCGTTGTTCCATGTCATGCTCTCGTCGCGTAATCCTTTCTGATAGGCAGCGTTAGTTGCCAGCTGTTGCTCCCAGTAGATTCGGGGGACTGACCATCCATGGTGCGAGGGAATGCGCACGTACTTCGTCAGCTCGCGCTCATCCAGATGCTCGTAGTGCGACGTTGAGAGTAGTGCCCTCACGTCAGGTATCCGCTCGAACAGGCAATTGACCTCCGGCGTGTTCCGATACAACGTGCAATGGCCAGACAGCTTCTCCTTTCGCGAGGAGAAGATGTCGTGCGCCTGCAGACACGCATCCGTCGCGAAGCGGCGGATGTCGCCCCAGATGATGTCCAGGTCGGAGCAACCCCAGAAATCAAACGGCAGCAGGTCGTCGGCGAAGATCACGCCGTAGGTCACTTTGAGATCACACAGTTTCCGCCGCTTGATATCGATCGTGGTACCGAGTACATGCGAGCAGCGATGATTGAGCTCCGGCACCGACATGCGTCTGAAGGTTACGTTCGGCGGCACGCCCGGCGGCGGGTCGACGTCGCTGTAGATGATCCACTCGACATCCGGGTTGGTTCGACACGAGAGGAGAAACGCCGGCATCCACAACGGCGTCTTGCCGAAGAAGGTGACGACGATCGCGATGGACGGACGGCTAATAGCCAGAGGCCCGGGCCGTCTTATCGCCCGCCCACATCGCCGCCTGCTCCGGCGACATCAGGTCCGTGAGGCGCTTGATCACTTTCCCTGTGGGACCCAGGCGGAACTGGTAGATGTAGCGTTCGAGAGTTGGCGGCTGCGCGTCGGCCGGAATCGAGGCGCCGTGCGCCCCTTCCGAGTTCAGGAACGCGAGCATCGTGTTGGCGCGAAACGGCACATCCGCTACCAGCTCGCATTTTTCCGGTTCCGGGTAATACACCCGGCTCGTCGGCGCCTCCCCATCGTCGCGAACGCGGTATATCTGCGTGCCGTGCGCTTCGATGTCCCCTTCCTTCGCCAGATAGACGATGCCGGTCACGAAGCCCCACTTCGGATCGCGATGCGGCGCGAGGTTATAACCAGGCCGACGGAGCATGATGCGCCCGTCGGAAGGATGGAGCGTCAGGTCAATGTCGGGCGGAAGTGATGGGACCAAGCCCCTCACGTAGCGGCAGATGGCGTCCTGGAACTTGCGGTTGAGCGCCTCGTACACAAGCTCGCCAACAATCGTGTTGGCCACAAACGCCCACACCTGCCGCGAGTAAAGCGGTGCGACGCCCGACGGCACCGTCCAATGTTCGTCGCGGCCGTGCGCGAAGAAGACTGACGCCGGCATCGCCTCAATGATCCGCTCGTATACCTCCTTGGGAAGCCAGTTCTGGATCACGATGTGCGGATACGGATCGAGCTCCAGAGGCGTGCGGTCGAAGGCGGCGTTGATGTGCGCCCGGATGCGATCCGCATTGAGCCACCTGTCGATGCGCGCGAGCTCGAAGCGCTTGTCCCAGTCCACCCGCTGAATCGTCAGAAGCTGATCGGTCTGGATGCGTAGTGTCTCGACAGCCTCGGTCAGTTCGCGCGTACGGTCGGCGATCGAATCGACGCGCGAGAGCGTACGGAACAACGTTCGTGGGCGAAGAAGGTCGGCGGCGACCGCCAGGCGTCCGGCCGTGCGTCGAAGCATCGGAAATCTACCTTAACACGCCCTGTTCGACATGACGGCGTGACCTTCTCTGTCACACCCTGCCTCTATGCTCCCTTCGGAGGATGGAAATGTCCTGCGCCGCGCACAGTCGTCGGGCCGGAACCCGGGCTCGCGTGCTTTGTTTCGAGTGCTACCGGTCGCGAATCGATCGTCCTGAACGTGTGAAGGTGCTCGCGTCACCGTTCCCGCGCGTGCTCACCAGTCACGAGCTGGCACATCGGCGGCAAATGCTTGCGCGCCTCGCCGACGTCAGCCGTCGGTCCTCGGAGCGGGTCCGGTAAGAGACTCTATGTTCTCTGGAGAAATGACAAACTGGCGTACAACTCCAGTACCGCCAAGGGGGCGTCCGGGCCTGCCGTTAATCGTGTAGGTCACGGCCGCGGCATCCCCGACCAGCAGCCGGATTTCTTTCTGTCCCTCGAGGCGCAGTTCCTGGCCCTGCTCGAACAGTTGATATGCCTTTCGCTCGCCGTCAGCGTCCGCTTCGATCCAGACCTCGTCGTTGGCGTGAAGCTGGACGACCAGTTGGGCAGTCGTGGCGGTGGCAGGATTTCCGTCGTGCGGTTCCACGGAATTGGCGGAAGGCGCTGCTCCGGTCGTCGCGGTGGCGCCAGACGCGGTCGGGAGTCCGACGCCTGGCGCAGGTGGAGGCGCCGGCGTGGAAGGGGCGGCGGCGGACGGCGGGGGAGCCAGCGCCGTCGCCACCTCAGAAGAGCTGCGCGTCATGTTGCGCCACAAGACCGCCGCGGCAACGACCATCGCCACGATCACAACGTATTGCCACAACGGGGTAGTGGCGCCCTCATTCGGATCGGGCGGCGGCGACGCAACAGGAGGAACTGCCGGCGGCGGTGGGACCTCTGGTGAATATGCCGCCAGGACCTCGGACGGACTCACCCCCACGGCACAGGCGAAAGCCGTTAAGTAGCCGCGGATAAAGACGCCTCCCGGTACACGCGAAACGTCGTCGCGTTCGATCGCCTCCAGAATCCAGAGCTGGATCTTTGTTTCCGCCGCAACCCGATCGAGCGTCTTCCCGGCGTCAAGCCTCGCCCGCCGCAGACGTTCACCCGTGGACATAACCGACCCCGCTCAGCGATATGCAAATTCCCTGCAGACTCGGTCTGTCTCGCTGAACCCGGTGCCGAAGGTGGATGTAACAGTCGTGCGGGTCGTAACACTTCCTAAATGCAAGCGGACTTAAGGGTCCGCCGCTGCGTGGAGTTCAGAGGCGGACCTGAAGGTTCGCATTTATGTTCAGCGGTTCGGATCCCCGATCCCGGATCCCGGATCCTGGCAACGGAGGTTACCCATGGCGCGCATCGACGAAATCGCTCCCGACCTGTTTCGCATCTCCATCTACCTGCCGCAGATAGACCTGCAGTTCAACCACTTCCTCGTGCGCGACGAGGAGCCGCTGCTGTTCCACACGGGCATGCGGCGGATGTTTCCCGAAGTGCGTGATGCGGTTGCGCGCATCCTGGATCCGGCGAGCATCCGCTGGATTAGCTGGAGTCATTTCGAGGTGGATGAATGCGGCGCCCTTAACGACTGGCTGGCGATTGCGCCGCGCGCGCAGGCGGCCTGCAGCCAGGTAGGCGCCCTGGTCAACCTGGAGGATTTCTCCGCTCGGCCGCCCCGGGGTCTCGCGCGTGACGAGGTGATCGACACGGGCTCCCACCGCTTCCGCTTTATCCCCACACCGCATCTGCCGCACGGGTGGGACGCGGGCGTCCTGTTCGAGGAAAACAGTCGGCTGCTCCTCTGCTCGGATCTCTTTCACCAGGTCGGCGACCGCGAACCGATGACAACCGAGGATGTGGTCGGCAGATGGGGACACGCGATGGAGCTGTATCAGGCGCATCCGGTGCTGATGGATTACATGCCGTTCACGCCGGCCACGCGCGCACGACTCGAGGATCTCGCCGCGCTGCAGCCAAGGGTCCTCGCCGCGATGCACGGGTCGTCGTTCATCGGCGATGGCGCGGCCGCGCTTCGCGCAGGTGCAGACGTGATGGAACGCTACATGGGCGCCGTCAGTCCCACCTTGACCGCGGGCTGAGTTGGTTGGTACGGTCCATGGTGTGTCGCCGACGGACCTGGCCGCCGCTACTGATGCAATGCTCGCCGACGCGATTGCGTCCGCAGCACCTGGGGCCGCGCACGAAGAGGAGGCGGAGCTCTATCGCCGTTTCGCGCCGCGAGTCCGGCTCTATGGCCTCAGGCACCTTCGCGACGCAGCCGCTGCGCAGGACCTCGTTCAGGAGGTCTTTATCGTCCTGATTGACCGACTGCGCAGTGGTGGAGTTCGCAACGTGGAGGCAATCGGATCGTTCATCCTCGGCACGAGCAGGACCATCGCGTCGGATCTGTACCGAACGCATCAGCGGCGTGAGCGCCTGACTGAGACGTTCGCGGATCGCACGATCAGCATCGCGCCGACGGAGCCTGCGCTCGATCAGACGCGTGTGGAGGATTGTTTGAATTCGCTGCCGCCGCGCGATCGGACGCTGCTCGTCCTGACGTTCTATGCCGAGAAGAAGGCGTCCGACATCGCATCGGCGTTTGACATGGCAGCCGGTGCGGTTCGAGTCGCACGCCACCGGGCGCTCGCGCGGCTCCGGGATTGTGTGACGGGAGTGTCCCGATGACGGACGAGCAGTGCTCACGCGGCGCATCGTTTGGGGATCTGCTCGATTACTGGGTCGGCGAACTCGATCCGGGCAGCACTGATCACATCGAGGCGCATCTCTTCGAATGCGCGGAATGCGCGGAGCGTCTGGCGAACATCGCGACGATGGCGGCCGCCGTTGCCGAGGCGGTGAGAGGCGCGCGCGTACAAAGCATTGTCACCGACGCTGTCCTCAATAGGCTCGCGCGTGACGGAGTCCGCATCCGCACGTTCGCGCCCGAACCCGGTACGTTCACTCCGTGCGCCATCTGGCCTGAGGACGATCTGATTGTCTCGCGGCTGAGAGGCGACTTCAGCGGCTATGACGAGCTGACGCTGGTGTTGAAGGCGGATGAAGGCCTGGAACTGAGCCGCAACATCGACATCCCGCTGATCTCCGGGACACGTGAAATTCTGACCGCGACATCCGCGTCCCGTCTGCGACGATTGCCATCGATGCGTTTGCGGTTGATTGTCTCTGGCAAGCGTGGCGAGACCGAAGAGGTGATCGGCGAGTATGGGCTCGAGCATGGCGGCGCGATGAGCCGGTGATGCTGGTTAGTGGTTGGTGGTTGCTGGTTCGTGATCAATCATTATTCGCAGAGATGCGCATCGCACGCCGTTTCGTCATCAGCGGACGGGTGCAGGGCGTCGGCTTCCGCTGGTTCGCGCGGGATGCCGCGATGCGTGAAGGCGTAACGGGGTGGGTGATGAACCTCCCCGATGGTCGCGTTGAAGCCTTCGTCGAGGGTGATGAGGAGGCCGTGACCCGCGTCGAACGTACCCTTCGTTCGGGACCACCAGGCGGTCGGGTGCAGCACGTCACGGTCATAGACGAGGATCCGATCGGCAATCTAACCAGCTTCGCGATAAGGCACTGATGTTGACGATTGATCTGAAGCAGATGATTCGAAGTGTCCCCGACTTTCCAAAGCCGGGCATCAACTTCTTCGACATCACGACGCTCCTGAAAGAACCGGCCGGTCTCAAAGCGACGATCGAGGCGCTGTCTGCTCCGTACGCGGATGCGCGGATCGAGGCGGTCGTCGGTATTGAGAGTCGCGGCTTCATCCTCGGTTCCGCCGTTGCGCAGCAGATAGGCGCCGGCTTCATTCCCGTCCGGAAGCCCGGCAAGCTGCCGGCCAAGGCGATCAAAGAGGTGTACGAGCTGGAATACGGCAAGGATGCGATCGAAATCCACGCTGACGCAATCGAGAAGGGGCAACGCGTGCTGATTGTCGACGACGTGCTGGCGACCGGGGGGACGGCGGCCGCGACGACGCGGCTGGTGAAGCAGTTGGGTGGCGAGCTTCACGGGCTCGCATTCCTTATTGAGCTGACGTTCCTGGAAGGAAAAAAGAAGCTGACCGGAGAGAACGTCTATTCGGTCCTGCAGTATTAGAGGTCGGCCGACCTGAAGGTCGGCCCTACGATCGATCGTTGGGCCGGCTGAAGCCGGCCCCTACTTTGAGTACTTCGTCACGCCACGCAGGTTGGCTTCCGCGGTGTAGATATTTCCGGCCGCGTCGATGGCGATTCCTTCGCCCATGGCCCCATCCGCTGCATCCGTCTTGTGCGCCGGAATGAACATCGTTACCTTGCCATCCTTGACGCTGCCGATACGAATGCCGCGCTGCCAGCCGGGATGCACCCGTTCGGTCGACTCTGAATCGGCCGTGTAGATCATGTCGTTCTTGTCGATCGTCAGCCCGCTGATGCGGCCGAAGTTGTCGAGCTCCTGCACGAACTTCCCGTCCTTCGTCAGGATCTGGACGCGGTGATTGTGGCGATCGGCGACGACGAGCCGTCCCATTGAATCCCACGCCAGCGCATGCGGCGTACGAAATTCGCCGGGCCCGGTGCCTGTCTTGCCGATAGTCCGGAGGAACTTGCCGTTCTTGTCGAACACGGAGATGCGCCCGACCAGATTCGGATCGGTCACGTCGGTGTGGCTTTCGGCAACGTAGATGTCGTCATTCCGTGGATCGGTGATCGCGACAGTCGGCTCCGTCAACGCCTCGGGCGGATTGCCTTTAACGCCCGCTTTGCCAAGCGTCATCAGCACGCGGCCGTCGGGAGCGAACTTCACGACGACACTGCCCTTGTGGGTCGCCTCGTCAGCGCGCGAATCCGCTACCCAGATGTTCCCGTCGCGGTCGACATGGATGCCATGCGGCCAGGCGAACATGCCGCCGCCAAAGCTTCGGATCTCCTTACCGGACTCATCGAAATGATGGACCGGATTGGCGTTCGTATTCGCGCACCCGGGCGTCGTGCCGGGGGAGCAGCGATCGACCGCCCAGACGGTCTTCCCATCCTTGTCGATGGCCACGCCGTTCGATCCGCCCCACTCGCGGCCCTCGATCTTTCCCCAGTCACGAATCACGCGATACGGATTCGCGCCGCTGTTGACCGGCTGGACCTTATCGGTCTGCGGTGTCCCGCCGCGCGCCTGCGCCAGGACGCTGACTCCGGCCAGCGCGATGCCAAAAACAACAAGCGTGGCAATGGACGGGACTCTCATGTGCAGCTCCTTGTGTTAAGCCGTAATCCTACATCCGGACGCCGGGTGAGCTGAGAGCGGAACGTTAGAGTTACAATCCGCGCACGTCAAGAGGGAGGCGACCATGAGACGGTGGCACGCACCAACCAGCTGGCTGGCGCTCTGCGTCACCATCGCGTCCGGTCTCGTCGCGGCGCAGACGCCGCTGACACGCATCTGCAGCGAGGGGGCATCCGCACCCGCCTGTCAGGCCGTGCGAGGCGATCGCTCGGAAGGCTGGCTGGCGCAAACGCGCTCAGAGGTCATGGCGCGCAACGGCATCGTCAGCACGGTCCAGCCGCTCGCCGCACAGGCGGGCCTGCGCATTCTCCAGCAGGGGGGCAACGCCATTGATGCCGCGGTCGCGACGGCCGCGATGCTCAACGTGGTCTTTCCGCAGAATGTCGGCATTGGCGGTGACCTCTTTGCCCTCATCTACGTCGCCAAGGAGAAGAAGGTCTATCAGCTGAATGCGAGCGGGATCGCGCCGGCCGGCCTGACGCTCGAGCGAATGAATTCTCTCGGCTACAAGGTGAACCCGGCCAATTTCGGTCCGGGCTCGGGCATGCCGGGCG
>JACXTT010010969.1_pt1 | contig 12164 bp, 12 predicted proteins | sample 9270951 | NCBI WGS metagenome assembly JACXTT01 (sample SAMN15532306, study PRJNA645909) | rock metagenome | isolation source: weathered quartz diorite | place: Puerto Rico | collected 2017-06-21 | reverse complement strand
GCGCTAGGGCTGGCGGCCTCGCGCTCCGCTTTGCCAAGCATCCCAATAACCTAACACCTTCATTTGCTGGTCCAGGCCGGTCTCTTTGACGAGAGTTTCCATTTCCGCGCGCGAAAGCCGCCGGCCCAGCGGTTCGGCGCGATCGGCTATGCCCCACGCGGTCAGCGTAGCCAGCGCCGTATTGAGCTTTAGTTCGCGGAGGTCGACTTTGTCGAACGTATCGGACGCCGCGTGATAGTTCACGAGATAATTTGAAATTTCCTGATTGGCTACGAGCGTCGGCACTCCTTCGAGCAGAAAGTCGAAATTGTCTGTGCCAAACGAAGCGTCAGGTGTGTGATTTGTCGCGCCCCAGGAGTCGAGGGGCCTCAAAATGCCCCGCACGCCGGCCTCTATGTCACGCCGCCCGCCCAGCGAATAACCGGTCACTCGGCCACTTCCCGTGTCATACACAACCACCGCGCGAACCTTGTCCAGCTCTGCGCGATGTGCCTTCACGTAAGCGTAAGAGCCGATGGTTCCTTGCTCTTCGCCGCTGAATAAAATGAAGCGAATCGTGCGGCGGGGCACAAGGCCCGTCGCTTTGATCACGCGCGCCGCTTCAATCACCAATGCCGCGTTGCAGCCGTTATCCAGCGCACCGGTGCCAAGCTCCCACGAATCGAGATGAGCGGCAAGGACCACGACTTCATCCGGTTTTTCCCGCCCGCGAATTTCGCCTACGACATTTTCTTGCTCGATCGGGCCGCCGATTCTGTTTGGCATGTTGAATCGTGCGCGGACTTGCCCAGGATGCGCTGCGATCGCTCGCGCCAGACGCATGGCGTCTTCCCGCGCAACGACGGCTTGGGGAATCTTGTCGATTTGACCGTCGAGCGCGTTCGTGTGCCGGTACATCAGCAAGCGTTCACGAGCGCCCATCCAGAGAATCGCGCTTGCGCCGCCTTTCACCGCGCGCGCAATGATTCCCGGCGGCCGCAAGTATTCGTCAAACAAATCCGCCCACGTGGAGCCAATTTCGGAGTACGCCAGCAAAATCGCGCCCTTGATGTTTCCCGCGCGCGCAAACTCCTCTTCGCCGCCGCTGCCGATATCAATGATGCTTGCTTCAATTCCGCCAGCCGGAGTGGCAGGTGACCAGCCCGTGCTCACTAGGCGCACGGGAAATTGCGCCGGGCCGAGCAATTCCAGCTTTGTGTCGCCTTCGCTCCACGTCACCGGCAACGTGTACTTCTCTGTGTGTACGTCAATACCGGCTGCGCGAAATGCGCCAACGCCCCACTCGACCGCTTTCGCCATTTGCGGGGAGCCCGTCACGCGACCGCCGACTTCATCGGTTAGTCGGCGCAAATTGTCAGCCAGCGGCGAATCGCCCATCACCTGAGGCAAGATCTTCGCCGCGGCTTCCGAACACGAAGAGACTTCCGTTGCCGAACACGCCCCAACGCCTTGCGGAATTTGCAGCTTCTGCAGCGGATCCGGCTTTGAGGAGGACAATTGCCCGGCAACAAGGTTCGGAAGGAACAAAAACAAGAGAGAGGCACAGCGAAGGCGCATATCTGATCTCCAGATCGAATTAAAACCTAACTTGACGCCAAAACGCAGTCCGCGACGCGAGCAACCTGAACCATTTCCGCGACATCATGGACACGCACAATGTGTGCTCCGGCGAGAATGCTAGCTGTGACGGCCGCCGCCGTTCCCCATATGCGCTCATCCATAACAGCGGGCTTCCCATTTCGCTCCAGTGTTTTGCCGAGAAAGCCCTTGCGCGAAGCTCCTACTAAAAGTGGGTAACCCAGCTTTGCCAACTCTGGAAGCTTTGCCAGCAGTTCGTAATTCTGCTCAAAGCTTTTTCCGAACCCGATTCCGGGGTCGAGAATGATCTTGTCTTTTGCGATGCCGGCTTTGCGTGCGACCGCAACCGAATTTCTCAGCCCGTTCAAAACGTCTTTCACGACATTCTTTGCGAAAGGCAGTTTTTGCATCGTTGGGGGCTTTCCTCGCATGTGCATCAAAATGATGGGCACACGATGCTTCGCAACAATTTCCGCAAGGCGAGCGTCGTGCCGCAGTCCAGAGACGTCATTAATGATCGCCGCTCCTGCGCCGATGGCGAGTTCTGCCACGGCAGATTTCTGTGTGTCCACGGAAATTGGAATTTTCAACTTGCCGCGAAGCGCTTCGAGTACTGGTAACAATCGCCCCAACTCCTTTGTTGCCGAAATACCTTCCGACCCCGGCCGCGTGGATTCCGCTCCAATGTCAATGATGTCCGCGCCATCGCGCTGCATCGCGAGCGCATGTTCGACGGCTCGCTTCACGCCGAAAAACTTCCCGCCATCGGAAAAGCTGTCCGGCGTAACGTTCAGCACCCCCATCACCAGCGTTTTCCGCCCGGGCACAAGTTCGCCTCGGCCCAGTTTCACCCGGTACATTTTTCTGTGAATCATGAATTACAGAGTGTAACGCGCAAGGCAGCGCAAAAGCAGGGAATCAATCCAAATCAAAGTCGCGGATGGGTTTTCCGGCGGGAGCGTCCTTCGCCTTCTTCATCGCTTCTTCAAATTTCTTGGCGAGGATGTCTTCTTTGTGAGTCTCCTGGAAAAAGGAGTCCGCAAACTTGTCCTCGCGTTGCTTTTTCTGCTCTTCCAGGATGCTCGAAGCTTTCGTCAAATCCACGTTCGGCCCGGGCTTCACAGGCGCCTCATGCGAAAGTATCGATCCAAAAATTGGATCCACCACCAATTTCGCCTGGCAGCACGGGCATGTCACATTCAAGTTTTCACCGTCTTTGCGTCCCATGCCCACATTCTACGCTTTCGTCGACAAAAAAGTAGGGGCACCCCCGCGAGTGCCCCTGGTCCAAAAAGAAGATTCTGCGAATTACGCTTTTGCCGGCGAATCCCCGCGCGTGAATCCTGGCGCGGGCCGCAATTCCGGCCGCACCACTTTGGGATCCGCGGTCGTCGCGCCTTGCGGAGGAGGCGTCGGAGGCGTCCGTGGCTTTTCCGGCAGGTCCTTGCCTTCCATGAGGAGTTTCACTTCGTTGGCGTCGAGCACTTCGCGCACAAGCAAAGCCTTTGCGATGCGATCCAGTGTCTCCCGATTCGTGTCGAGAAGGCCTTTTGCCTTGTCGTAAGCCTTGCTGACAATGCGCTTCACTTCCTTGTCAATCTGTACCGCAGTGTCTTCAGAAAAGTCCCGATGCTGTGCAATCTCGCGGCCGAGGAAGATCGCCTCTTCCTTCTTGCCGAACGCTAGGGGGCCAAGATCGCTCATGCCCCATTCGCAGACCATGTTGCGCGCAATGTCCGTTGCACGCTCAATGTCGTTGCCTGCGCCGGTTGTAATGTAGCCGAGGAACAATTCCTCAGCGGTACGTCCGCCCATCAGCACGGCCAGCATCGCTTCGAGATGTTCCTTCGTATAGGAATGTTTGTCATCCGTCGGCAATTGCATCGTCAAGCCCAACGCCATGCCACGCGGAATGATTGTGACCTTATGCACGGGATCCGCACCTGGAGTCATCGCCGCAACCAGCGCGTGCCCTGCTTCGTGGTACGCCGTGTTCTTTTTCTCCTCGTCCGACAAGATCATGGACTTGCGCTCGACACCCATCAGAACTTTGTCCTTGGACATTTCGAAGTCCGCTTGGGTGACGAATTTGCGGTTTTGCCGCGCCGCCCACAGTGCTGCTTCATTCACCAGGTTCGCCAAATCCGCGCCGGAGAATCCCGGCGTCCCCCGCGCGATAATCGAAAGTTCCACGTCATCAGACAAAGGCACCTTGCGCGTATGCACGCGAAGAATTTCTTCGCGGCCCTTCACGTCCGGTCGAGCAACAACCACGCGCCGATCAAAACGTCCCGGTCTCAGCAACGCCGGATCGAGCACATCGGGCCGGTTCGTTGCCGCAATCAGAATCACGCCTTCGTTCGACTCGAATCCATCCATTTCCACGAGCAGCGCATTCAAGGTTTGCTCGCGCTCGTCGTGTCCGCCGCCAAGACCGGCTCCGCGATGCCGTCCAACTGCGTCAATTTCGTCAATGAAAATGATGCAAGGCGCGTTCTTCTTGCCTTGTTCAAACAAATCGCGCACACGGCTCGCGCCAACGCCGACAAACATCTCTACGAAGTCCGAACCGCTGATCGAGAAAAACGGAACGTTTGCTTCGCCCGCAATCGCGCGTGCCAGCAAAGTCTTGCCCGTTCCTGGAGGTCCGACGAGCAGCACCCCCTTCGGAATCCTGCCGCCTAACTTCTGGAATTTTTGCGGGTCTTTCAGGAACTCAATGATTTCCTGCAACTCTTCTTTCGCTTCGTCCGTTCCCGCGACATCCTTAAACGTCACTTTTTTCTGCTGTGCGGAAAGCAGCCGCGCACGGGACTTCCCAAAACTCAGTGCCTTGTTACCACCTGCTTGCATCTGCCGCATCAGGAAGAAAACAAATCCGGCCAAGAGCAGCAGTGGCGCCGCGTTCACCAGGAGAATTAGCCAGTCGCTGTTGCGCACTTCCTGAACGCTGATGAGCGTGTTCTTATCGCGCAGCGCTTTTGAAACCGCCGGCCACTCTTCCTTGTCAATCGTCACGCGAAATTTCTGATCGGCAGGAACCCTATATTCACCCTTAATTTCGTAGGAGATCTGCGACAAATAAACGGTGACTTCCTTCACCTTGCCTTCGTCCACCGTCGCCATGAATTCGCTGAACTTGGGAGTCTGCTCGCGCGCCGACTGGCCGTTCTTCGACACGAGCTGCCAGAGCATCACGCCCAGCAGCACGATCGCCAGCCAGAACAGAATTGTTTTCGCCGTAGAGCTTGAGTTCACGTTTGCCTCACAGATTCTTCCCAAGAACCGCCCGCGCTTACTTCTTGCGCTTGCGGCTCCTACTTCTATTAGACGCCGCAGAGCCCCCGGATGACAAATCTTTCAAATTCCGGTCAGCTCCGTTCGGCCCCGCCAATCCGTATCCAACCCACATCTCTTTAGATGCGGTGCGGAACCCAAAGTAATCGGGCTCCAAGGCCACACGGCGCTTCGACGTCTTGTCCAGCAGCACCGCCAGCCGCAGCGACCGCGGTTTTGTCTCTCCCAGCCGCCGCAACAGAAAATCCTGCGTCACACCGCTTTCGAGCACTGCATCCAGCACCAACACGTCGCGCCCCTTCAAATCCGGGCGCGTGCTGAAGTAAACCTCGCGACGGCTGTTTCCGCCATGCTCGACGTCCCGCACTTCCTCCCGCACGAAGTGACAGTGCACCGGGCAATGCACGTGCCGTAAAACATCCGCCGCAAAAATAAATCCCCGGTCGAGGGTAACCACCGCATCAATTCGCCGTCCGCTGTAATCCTTGCTGATTTGACGGCCAAGCTCCGCAACCTTTTTCGCAATTCGTCCCGCAGAATACGAAGCAGATTTCGCAGCCCTCAAGCCTTCTCCTCGCTCACCAGGATCGCCTTTCGCGTCCCGAGCGTCGCGGCGTGCTCTGCCGAAACGAATCCTCGGGCCCAAACGATATTCTTCCCGCTCTCCAGTACGGGCCAGCCTTCGCGGTCCCAGCGGCTGACGCGTTTTTCATTCAACAAACGTTTCAGCTTGTGCGTGCCGCGATGACCCTCGGGCCGCATGCGGTCTCCCGGCCGAAGGCTGCGCAATCGCAATGCTCCCTGCAGTTTTTCGTGATCCAGGGCAACCCAGCCCTTCTGAATAGTGTCGCGCTGCGCGTTGGGCCAGTCAATGGACCTGAGTCGCATCACACAACCGATTTCCTTCACAGCAATTCGCGTTTCTTCGCCTCGCAGCTCTACTGCATACGAATATTCGATTGGAACTTTCCCTTTCTTACGGCTCACCGCACGAAGCAAGAAGACAAGGGCATCATCATCACGCCGGACATCCACTCCACCAGGCAATTGCAGCACTTTTCCGTTTTCGCCGGACTCCGCAAGCTGCATGACTTGTTGCACATGCTGCAGCGTTAGCTGTCCCTGTCCAGATGCGAGCTTTGCGAACGCCTTTCGAATGAGCCTCTTCCCGAGCGCCCTATTTGCAACTTCTCCCGCCGGCCACGAAAACGGCCACAGAACATGGTGTGCGGAAATTCGAACGCAATCGCTTTCCTGCTTCACTAATACTTCGTAGTGGTCGCGCGAAAACGCTTCCGTCAGCGCCTCTTCCTCCAGCGCCAGTTGCGCGAGTTCGCCCAAATGATTCACGGTTTGCGGGTTGAATTGCTTTTCGAGCAGCGGCAAAAGCCTCTTTCTCATCCGCGCCCGTTGCCGGGAAGTATCCCGGTTCGTCGCATCTTCGCGCCAATTCTGTTTCTTTGCCTTTAAATACTTGCGCAAATCGCTTCGCCGCACTTCTAACAATGGACGAACGATTCCGTCCGATGTCACGGGATGAATTCCCGCGAGCCCTGCCAGTCCTGTCCCGCGCAGAATGTGAGCGAGCACTGTTTCTGCCTGGTCGTCCGCCGTATGCGCGGTGGCAACAACCTCCACCATTCCGCCTTCGCTCAGTTTTCTGAAAAACGCGTATCGCGCCCGCCGAGCCGTATCTTCCAGATTCGCCTTCTCGCGCTTTGCTTTCTTCGCCACGTCTCCGTGCCCGACGTGCAGTGCCAGTCCAAATTTCTCCGCGAGCGCCGACACAAACTCCTCGTCTTTGTCCGACGCCTTTCCCCTCAATTTGTGGTTGAAATGAACGACGCTTAGGACAACTCCGAGCTCCTTGCGCAATTCGAGCAGCAGCCGCAGCATCGCCACCGAATCCGCGCCACCTGAAACAGCCACGCCCGCGCGCATTCCCGGATGGAAAAGCGCACATTTTCGGATTTGCTCGACGATGTGCTTCGATACTTTGCTGGATGACTCGCGCGGCATGACAAGTGGTTATGCTATCAGCCATGCTAGCCGCTTGGTAGGTATGCTTCTTCTGATTTTTTAGGGCGAAGAATCGGCTAATTCTTGACGACTCCAATGGTCAGGATTTTCCAGATTCCGCGTTCTTGTCTCCAAATAAGCACAACAGGCGTGCCATCGCCGCCTGGATTGCCTTTCACTCGAAACGCTTGTGCAAATAGCGCACTATGCTTTGCAATCTTGGCAAGCCAGACTGCTTCCTCTTCATTGCACGCGATTTCGCGAAGTTCCGCTTCGCCCAGTCGAAAAAATGCCGACCACGGAAGCAATTTCCCCCGTTGTTTGTCAGGCTGCCCATTTAGGGGCGGCAGCGCCTCCGCGGCCTCTTCCAGCGCATTCGCGTTTCTCGAACCCACCCGAGATTCCTGGTGCCGAACCTCCTCCAGATATTTCGAGAAAACGAGACGAGAATGTGCGGGCGTAATCGCCAAATTTTCCTTTCGTATCAGTTCCTGTAAGCAGGGAGAATGTGCTGCTGTTGAAGAGAGATAAGCAGTAGCGCTCTTAAAATCTCCCCGCAATAACCACGTTGCCGTAAATTGCTTTGCTCCAGGAGTGAGTGTTTGTCTTACCGGTGGTTTTGTTTGCGCGATTGCGGGGCACGGGCTGGCCATACCACAAACCCAAGCCCAAAGAATCGCCCTGATGCCCCACTTTCTCATCCCGGTCTCTTTCGTCTTCGCTTACTTCACATCCGCGCCATCCCGGCCAGCGCCTTCTATACCGCTCGTAATTATCGATCCCGCCTCGATCCGATGTTACGTCAGAGTTGCTAGGGTGCGTGTGCCCTTCATTCAGAAAAATGTTCCACCTGCGATAGTCAATGTCTATGTCCGCGTTTTGATGCATTACATCTGTTGAAATCTGGAGCTTTGGCACATCACCTTTCTGGCGAAAGCTAAACGGATATCCTTTGTGCGCCCATACATTCTTCCCCGGCGGTCCGAACTGGTTTGATTTCTCAAACGAAAGATACGCGCCCTCCCGCAAGCGCCCATACAGCCTGAACTGTTTGTCTCCGTTGTGCTCTGGGTCTTTCAGGTCCTTCCCGCGAATCTCTGTGATCTCTTCAATCTGGCCGGACACGGAGCCAAAGTATTGCTCGCCCGTTAGGTCCGTGTGCTCCATTGCATAGGTAATGGAGAGGAACGTAGCGCGCTCCCACTCGTCCAGACGCGCCCAGACCTCTTCCATTTCTAGAGGCGCTTGCCTTTCCACGTTGCGGGCGGCAACAAACGTTCGAAACAGGCGGTCTTGCTCCTCGCTCATTCCGGCCCAGCATCCGGGTTCCCAAATATCCGTAGGCCTCTGCGCGGGCGCAACATATTTCGACATTTTCCATGGCAGCAGTGGCCGAATCTGCCCGCTCGCATCGATTGGCTCGCATGGACGCGCAAAAGACAACACGACTAGAAACAGGGCTACGCCTCGTGCCCTCACAGCACTCGCCTCTCTGAAATGAATTGGCCCCTGAGATCACCGATGAGACTTAGGCAGGACGGGTGCCAAACGTGGCCGCGCGATTACTCGCGTGGTTTCAATCATTTGCAATTCAAAAACAAATTCGATTCAAAAGCTTTGGCGGGATTTGTCAATCGGGGGGACGGACAGTGCAATCTAATCCTTGCAGTTTTGCCGTGCCTACATTCATTCTTCGGTCATTTTTGCCGCAAGCGCTCTTTGTTTCCTTCGCCCTTGCAATCACTTCAGTTGCTTCGCTTGCGCGATAAACTGGTCGCCCCGCGCCCTTATTCGGAAGTCTTCCGTTAAATTCACCCACCGAACCACGCCGCTCGAATCCACCAGGAATTCCCCTGGCCGCGCGACATCATGGCCCCCCTGGCCCGCTTTCGCGTGCAATAAATCGTAGCTGCGAATCGTTTCAGTATTCGGATCGGAAAGAATTTCGAACGTCAGCCCCGCCTTCTTGCGCAAATCCTGCGATTCTTCGGGCGAGTCCACACTGACTGCAACCACTTTCACTCCCAACTGCTCGATTTCAGCCAACCTGGCTTGAATTCCCCGTAACTCGGAGACGCAGAACGGTCACCAATAGCCCCGGTAAAAAACCAGAAACACTCCCTTAGGTCGGTCTTGCGCTCCCGGCATCGGTGTGGCGAACAAGCTCGCGAGCGAGACCTGTTGTTTGCCCGTGTCGACCAGCGTAAATTCTGGCGCCTTGTCGCCCACTTTCGGCGCGCCAGCTGACTTCGGTAACTGCTTCGATGCATAAAAAATCACGAAGCAGAACAAGCCTGCCAGCGCGAGGCTCAGCACGCTCAGAATCGATCCTGCGATTTTGCCCTTGTATTCCTGCGACCTTCCAAACGCGCGCCGCAACCCGGACGCCACAAACCCTAGCCCGGCGGCCAAAATCAGAAAGTTCACCCACGGAACGTCTCGCGTGACGGGATACCTGGCAAAAAAGACGGGGTAGCTTAGGAATCCGACAACGCACAGCAAGAATCCGATCCACGCATGCCAATTGCGTTTTCGATCTTCCATGAAATCACCTCACAAACACATTCACTTGCCCGAATTGGAATGTCCCACGACCTATTCGGTTGCTCCGTCCACTAGTTCTTGCCAACCGCTCCCGCCTGCTTCGCTTTCACCACAATTTCGCGAACATCGCTCAGCAGCGCCTGCGAATCGAACACCACTCCATCGCGTATCGTGTATTTGACGCAGCGTTCTTGCGTCTGTTTTCCGTCTTTGCTCGCGCGCGTTACGCCCGAACCGTATAGGACCTTCACGTCTGCCAGCGGATTCTCCGTCAGCACGACCAAGTCCGCCAGATAACCCGGTCGAATCAAACCAAGCTCCGGATTTCGAAGCGCTTTTGCTCCGTTCTCCGCCGCTGCATGAATCGTTTCCAGCGGCGAAAATCCCGCTTCCTCCAGCAGCTCCAGCTCGCGAATTGTCCCGAATCCCCAGATACTGAACAAAAATCCGCTGTCTGATCCGACCGCCACCATTCCGCCCTGATTCTTGTAGTCGTTCACAAAATCCATCCAGATTCGGTACGCTCTTGCCCAATCCGCTTCCTTGTTGGAAGTCCATTCAAAAAAATACGACGCATGATGGGACGGGCTGGGCAGAAATGAACTCATCACCGCCGGATGCGTGTACTCGTTATGCCACGGCAAATTCGCTGCGCGCGTCACATCCCGGTTCGCCTCGTAAATGCTGAACGTCGGGTCCATCACGAATCCGTGATTGTGCATGGCGTCGAGCAGGGAATTGATCACATCGCCATGCAGCCGTCCCAAGTCCGCCTGCAGCCACACACGGCCGGTTTCCAAGAATCTGTCTGCTTCATTCGAATAGTTGTACTCCGCCGGCAAATCTTGAATCGTCTGATTGCTGAAGGAAGATTCCGCATATCCATAGTGATGTTCAATGGTCGTCGCGCCATCCGTCGCCACGCGCACCGCATTCATCGGATATACGCCGTCCTGCGCAATGTGCACCGCCACGCCCATTCCGTTTTTGCGCGCTTCGTCCGCAATCGCCTTGAACACATCCGGCCAAAGCCCCGGCTTGCTCAGAATCTTGATTCCGTCCACACCTAGCGCATGCCATTCGTCCACAATCTGTTTCGCGCCTTCCGCATTCGAATAGCGCGAATCCGTTCCGCCTCGCCAGAACGGATACACATACATTCGCGGCGCAATCACCTGATTCGCCGCAATCTTTTTCTTCTCCTCGACCATCCGCTTCGGATCGCTGTCGCCATAATTGAACGCGCGAATCGCTGTCACCCCGTGTCCCAAATAGAGTTTGTAGATGTACTCCGCCGGAACGTCTTTGTTGAAGTTGATATGCGCGTGCAAATCCACGATACCCGGCATCACATACATGCCTTTGCCCTCAATCACGCGGTCTGGCGCTTTTGGCTTCGTCCCGGCTGCCTCCGCCTTCTCTTCCTCGCGCGTTATGGCATCGGTTAACGCAACCCGGGTGATCCGGTTTCCCTGCACAAAAATATCCGCAGGACCAAACGCCGGGGCTCCCGAACCATCAATGATCGTCACACCGCGAATCACCAGCGTCCCGTACGGTCCGCTCTGCTCCTGTTCCTGCTGTGCCAGGCTTAATCCCGAAACAGCGAGCACAACCGCAGCGGCCACAATCAATTTTTTCATCATCACTTTATTCCCTTGAGGAGTTCCGCCGGAATCGGATTCCCCGGCCCCTCTTCGTCCCACAACATCGTCTGAATCCACCAGCGCTTCCCGTCGTTATACAGCGAAAAAATATTCACGCCGCGCGTTACCACTTTGCCCGTGGATTGCACGCGTCCCTCGTAGCTGCTCAGCACCGTGGCCACATTCCCGAATCGCTCAATTTTCCGCCCCAGCTCCACTTCCGTGAATCCTTGCTTCACCAAAAAGTCGTCGCTCTCATCGAGATATTCCTGATAATCCGACGTCCGCACCTTCACCGCGCCTGCCTTGTCCTTCGAAATTGAAATATATCTCACGCTTGGCGCAAACAACGTGCGGTCGCGCCCCCACTGCCGCGGAACTCCGGCACCTCCCGAAATCGTCTCGTAACTCGCCTTCACAATCCCTTCAATCGTGCTCACGTCTTCCGGCCGCGCCGCAATCGTTGGCACTTCCACGTGCCGCACTTCACCCTGCTTCTCCATTGCGTTTCCTCCGCCAATCCCGCACGCAAGCAATCCACAAAAAAACGCCGTCCGCAGCCCTGCCGCAAATCGTATCATCGCAATTTCTCCTGAAGCGCCACACGCCCCGCCTGCTTCGCGCCGCGCATCCTACCACTTTTCAGCTACTTAGGACGCCCTGAGGAAGCTTGTGGAAAACGTGAGATTTTCGTGAACCAAGTGTTGACTTTCTCGTATGTCGTCCCTATACTTGCAAAGTTGTTTGGACGCCACTCTGCTGGACAGGGGGCTTTCGATCTTTGACAACCGATACGATGTGCCAGAATCTGTTCGAAACCATTAGAGTTTTCGAGCGCTAATGGTCTGAGTAAATCGAGCGATCAACAATTCGCTTGGCAGGCTGACCCTGGTATAAAAACCAGGGTATTTTTTTCGCCAAGCAACCAGATTCAAACGAGAGTTTGATCCTGGCTCAGAAAGAACGCTGGCGGCGTGCTTAACACATGCAAGTCGAGTGCGCGCCTGTAGCAATACAGGTGGCGCACGGCGCACGGGTGCGTAACACGTGGGTAATCTGCCCTCTGATGGGGAATAACCC
>JACXTT010010968.1_pt1 | contig 12165 bp, 8 predicted proteins | sample 9270951 | NCBI WGS metagenome assembly JACXTT01 (sample SAMN15532306, study PRJNA645909) | rock metagenome | isolation source: weathered quartz diorite | place: Puerto Rico | collected 2017-06-21 | reverse complement strand
CTGCCGCGTCTACCGCCGCCGGCGGACCGACCGGCGCCGTCGCCTGAGCGCCTCATGGCCGACCTGCGCTTGCCGAGCCGTGAGGCCGGTGGGCCGGGCGATCCGCTCGGCGAGATGTATTTCTTCGTCTACCGCCCCGACAGCAAGCTCCTCAAGTACGACTCGGCCCGCACCGGTACCTTTCCGGACGACGTCAATTTCACCGCCGCCGCACCGCTCGGCATGATGTCGAAGGGCGAATTCCGCCAGTTCACGATGCTCGGGCCGGGCTCGACCCGCATCGTCGTGGGCCAATCGGTCGCCGGGTTGCACCGCGAGTTGCGCCAGCTTGCCTTCACGCTCGCCGGCGCCGGGGCCGTGGCGCTGGCGATTGGCCTGGTCGGGGGCTGGCTCGTCTCGGCCCGCATTCTGCGCCCCATTCGCGCGATCTCCGCGACGGCTTCGGCAATATCGGCCGATAACCTCTCCGAGCGCATCGACCCGGCGCGCGTCGACCGCGAGCTCGAGGAGCTAACCGGCGTCCTCAACGCCATGTTCGCCCGCCTCGAAGCCGCCTTCGAGCGGCAGGCGTGTTTCACCGCCGACGCCTCGCACGAGCTGCGCACTCCGCTGGCGATCATCCGGACGAACGCCGAACTGGCTCTGAACCGCCCGCGGCCCGCCGAGGAATACCGGGACGCGATCGAGACCTGCCTTAAGTCGGCGACGCGCATGACGGCGCTGGTCGAAGGTCTGCTCATTCTCGCCCGGGCCGACGCCGGCAAGCTCGATGTGCGGCGCGAGCGGGTGGACTTGAAACTTCTCGTCGAGGAGGCGCTCGACATGTTCCGCCCGCTCGCTCAGCAACGGAAGCTGACGCTGGCCGCGGAACTCGACGACGCGACCGTGCTGGGCGACCCGACGCGATTGAATCAGGTGCTGACGAACCTGCTGAGCAACGCCATGAACTACAACCGCCGCGGTGGTTCCGTGCGCGTCGAGCTGAGCCGCAACGGCAACGCCACCATACTGGCCGTCGCCGACACCGGCTGCGGCATCCCCGCCGACGAGCTGCCGCATCTGTTCGAGCGCTTCTACCGAGTCGATTCGTCGCGCACCCCATCGGCCGGCGGCACCGGCCTGGGCCTGGCCATCTGCAAGAGCATCGTCGAGGCCCACGGCGGGACGATCGACGTCGAGTCGAAACCGGAGCAGGGGAGCACGTTCCGCGTGAAACTGCCGCTCGCCGGTACTTGACGACCGCCGAGTCATCAATGTTCCTAAGGGCGCACGCGCGACTATACGCGAGTTGTCGGCCTTAGAAATCTTTATCAACATAGTGAACATTGGCCTAGGTAGGATGCGACGGCTATGAAGGCGGGCCACGAGCGCCACATCGTAGAACAAAACATCGGAGTGGCTGACATGAAAATCACCCGCATCCGAGCCTACCGCGTCGGGCTGCCGCTGCACGAGGGCAGCTACAAATGGTCCGGCGGCAAGTCGGTCACAGTCTTCGACTCCACGGTCGTTGAGGTTCAGACCGACCTCGGCCTTACCGGTTACGGCGAGGTCTGCCCGCTGGGGCCCTTCTATCTGCCCGCCTACGCCAACGGCGTGCGCGCGGGGTTGGCGGAACTCGGGCCACATCTTCTTGGCGAAGACCCGCTGCAACTTCAAAAGCTGAGCCGGCGCATGGACGCGGCGCTGAAGGGCCACCCGTACGTCAAATCCGGCATCGACATGGCCTGTTGGGACATCCTCGGCAAGGCGACCGGCCAGCCAGTCTGCACGCTCCTGGGCGGGCGCTACGGCGATGACTTCGGGCTCTATCGGGCAATCTCGCAGGAGTCGCCCGAGGCGATGGCCGGCCGCGTCGCCGGCTACCGCGCGGAGGGCTACCGCCGCTTCCAACTCAAGGTCGGCGGCGACCCGGAGACCGATGTCGCGCGGATCAGGGCTGTCGCCGCGAAGCTCCAGCCGGGCGACCGGCTCATCGCCGACGCCAACACCGGCTGGCTCATGCACGACGCCCTGCGCGTCGTGCGGGCCGTGCGCGACGTCGACGTCTACATCGAGCAGCCCTGCGCCTCCTACGAGGAATGCCTGACGGTGCGCCGGCACTGCGATCACCCGTTCGTGCTCGACGAGGTCATCGACTCGATCGACGTGCTGTTGCGCGGCCACGCCGACCGGGCGATGGACGTGGTGAATATCAAGATCAGCAAGTTCGGCGGGCTGACGAAAGCGAAGCAGGCGCGCGACCTGTGCGTATCGCTCGGAGTGGCGATGGCGCTGGAGGACAGCTGGGGCGGCGACATTGTCACCGCGGCGATCGCCCACCTGGCGCATAGCACCCCGCCGGACCTGCTATTCACGGCGACCGACTTCAACAGCTACGTGACCAAGAGCATTGCCGAGGGCGCCCCGAAGCGTGTCAATGGCCGGATGGCGGCGTCTAAGTTGCCGGGACTCGGCGTTACGCCGCGGCTGGAGGTGCTGGGGCCACCGGTCGTGGATGTTGGATAATGTGTTGCATCACAACACACCACACCGTCGCCGAGCTGCTGCCAACACGGTGCGAGTTCCTCAGCGGCGAGCCGCTGACGGTAGCGCAATGGCTGCCCCTACCATTTGCGGCAGGTGTTCTGTAATCTCTTCGACAAACCAATGGCCGCGGGCCAGACCGCGGCCCGCAAACCTAGCCGCTAAGGAGCACTTCATGCCACGTCCAATTGCCGCGATCGTCGCTACACTTGCATTCATCCTGCCGCTTCACGCCGACGAGCCGAAGGCGATCAAGGTTCTGATCATCACCGGCGATCACGGCCACGCCTGGAAGGAGACGACGCCGTTCCTGAAGGAACTGCTGGCCAAGGCCGGCATGAGTGTGGATGTGACCGAGACTCCGGCGAAGGACCTCACTGCCGACAACCTCGCGAAGTACGACGCGCTGCTCCTCAATTACAAAGACACGAACAAGGGCGGGCCGGACACGAAGTGGTCGGAAGAGAACAAGAAGGCTTTCACCGACGCGGTGCACGGCGGCAAGGGGCTGGTCGTGTACCACCACGCCTCGTCGGCCTTTGTCGGCGGCGATGAGTTCAGCAAGCAGTTCGAGCAGGTGATTGCCGGCGGCTGGCGGAAGCAGGGGAACCACGGCAAGCGGCACGAATTCAGCGTGACGATCCGCAAGGCGGATCATCCCATCACCAAAGGCCTGCCCGCGGAGTTCGCACACTCCAACGACGAGCTGTACCAGAACTCAGTGATGTTGCCCGGGAGCGAAGTGCTAGCGACCGCGTTCTCCGATTCGGCGAAGGACCCGAAGAACTCCGGCAAGCACGAGCCGGTCGTGTGGGTGGCGAGCTACGGCAAAGGCCGCGTGGTCGAGAATGTGCTGGGCCACGACGTCGCCGCGATGAAGGCGAGCCCTGGCTTCCAGGTGCTGCTGGTCCGCGGCGTCGAATGGGCCGCGACCGGCGACGCCAAGACGCCGGCGCCGGAAGGGCTGAAGAAATAGTCCGGAATTGGCTCGCTCTCAGGGTACCGGCGGCATGCCTTGCTTCAATTGCGCAGCGAGTCGGTAACCCGCGAGGGTCATGCGCTGCCGGGCCGTTGCCTTGGCGGCTTTCTGGTACTCTTCCGACACGACAGGTGCGTCGAGCGTGTCCAGATCGACCGGGCCCGCGGGCAGCGCCTTCGCCTTGATGAACGCATCACCGTCGCGGTAGACTTTCGACTTTGCCAGCGCCAGGCTCTCCTCCGCCCACGCCAGATACTCCGCTGTCGAAAGCTCGGGGAACTTGTCGGGCTTCAGCTCCGCGTCGTTGAGCAAGTCGCCGACGACGGGATCGACCGCCGCGAAGCCGGGGTCGCCAGGGAAGAGCAGGGCATCCCAGTAGAAGTGCAGCTTCTGAGCCTTGGCGTTCGCGGCCGGCTTGATTGCCAGGCGGTTGCCGCCGAGGTCGCCGTGGGCCGGCTGGAAGTCCAGCGCCCCGCAAATGAGCGAGGTCCCGTGCAGCGGCTGGTGCAGGTCGCCGACGAGGTGCATGATCCAGGTGAAGGCGACGGCGCGATCCTTGTCTGAAGTTTCGGCCGCCTTCAGCCGCGCCATGTTGAACTTCAGGGCCGCAACCACGTGCCGCGGCTCGCCCTTCTTGTCGAGGTCCGGCTCGAGAATCTCCTTGCGGATCGCGACCGCGTCGAACTTGTCGGCCTCGTCCGGGTGGATGTAGGGCAGGTTGACGTAGTGCCAGACCGGCTTGTTGAACTCATCGCGAATCGCCTTGCGCTCCTCGGCCGACAACGAGTCGGCCTTCGGGTCGCGCACCCAGTCGGCCCAGACCGCCGCCCGCATGAACGCCCACTCGACTTCCGGCACGTCGGCCGGGCGACCGGCCGCGAGATACACGTCATAGTGCGGGTGCTTCTTCAGGATGTTGCTGAAATAGACACGCTGTCCATCGTCCATCTGCTTCCAGGCGATTCGCGCAATCGCCATGTGCCCGCTGCTGTGCCAGGCGAGTGCCGCGCTCGGGCGTGCGAGCAGGGCAACGACAAACACCATCGCGAATCGGTAGCGCATCACTGGACCTCCCGCAATGACTCAAATCGTGGAGCGAACTGTTCTCAATAACGCGGCGCGTGTTGTCAACGGTATACGTTAGCACCAAGGGCGGCATGTCGATTCAATAAAGATTGAGGGAGAGGCGCCGGCCATGCACGGCCAATTTGATCATCGCGGCGCGCCGAGCTGGCCGCGCCAATTAGCGTCATACGTCGCCCTCACCTTGATCTTCGGCATCGCCCATACGCAGGCGCCGCTCTATTACTCGAACCAGCATCAGTATTTCCTCCACGGCCTCGCCCGCGCGAAGCTCGGCGACCTCGACCGCGACTGGCTCGCCAACACCGCGGACCCGACGCCGCTTTTCTCGGGCCTCGTCGCCTTCACGCACCGCAACCTGCATGACGGCCTGTTCCACGTCTATTTTCTGCTGCTGCTTGGGCTGTATGCGAACTCGCTCGTCGGCATCTTCCAGTACCTGACGGGCCGCAATTGGTGGAGCCCGCCGGGCCTGATCTTCCTGGCGTCGCTCGTGCTAGCGCATGCCGGGGCGGCACGCTACGCGTCGGCCCACTGGCTGGGGAAGGACTATCCGTGGTTCTTTCAGGCGGGCGTGGCGGGGCAATATGTGCTGGGGCCCGGCTTGCAGCCATCCGTCTTTGGTGTGTTGCTGCTGGTCGCGGTGCGTGCTTTTCTGCGCGGCCGGCCCTGGCTGGCCATCGTCTGCGTCGGCCTCGCCGCCGACATGCACTCGACCTACTTACCAACGGCGGCATTCCTGACGCTCGCGCTCATGGCGGCGACCTGGCGCCGCGGCGAGCGCCGCCTGGCGCTGCTGCTGGGCGTTGCGGGCCTCTTCCTCGTGATGCCGGTGCTGGCTTACGACCTGCTGATGTTCGCCCCGAGCGACACGAGCACCTTTGAACTCGCGCAGCGCATCATCGCCCACGACCGCATCCCGCACCACACGCAGCCGGTGAAGTGGTTCGACGCCATCGCCGGCTTGCAATACCTGTGGATTGTTGTCGCGATTGTCCTCGTACGGCGGACGATCCTCTTGCCCCTGATGCTGATTCCGCTCGTGCTGTCGGTGATCCTCACGCTGCTTCAGGTCGCGACGGGCAGCGATATGCTGGCGCTGCTCTTCCCGTGGCGCGCCACGGCGGTGCTGGTGCCGCTGGCGACGGCGGTCATCTTCGCGCGGCTGGCCACGTTGAGCCCGCCCGCGCGCATTGCGCCCGCGGTTTGCGGCGTTGCCATCGCTCTCTGGATGGTCGCCGGCGTGCGGATCATGGCCGGCGGCTACGCCTACCGCATGAGCCCCGAGGAGTTGCCGCTGCTCGATTACGTTCGCGACCACAAGCAGCGCGGCGATCTGTTCCTGTTGCCCGTGGAAGTGCCGAATCTGGCGGCGGGGCCGCGCGGCGTTGTCTCCACCAGCTTCACCCCACCGCCGAAGCGCGAGCGGCAAGAGGGGCTGATCTCGGTTGATCTCCAGCGCTGGCGGCTCTACACCGGAGCGCCGATCTACGTCGACTTCAAGTCGATCCCCTACAAGGACCGCGAGGTCATCGAGTGGTGGAACCGCATCCAGTTTGTGCAATGGCTCTACGAGCAGCCCGACTGGTCCGCCGGCGAGGTGCGGCTGGCGCTGGCGATGCACCACATCACCCACGTCGTCGCCCCGGCCCACAAGCCGCTCCGCGGCGCGGGGGAGGTCGTGTACCGCGACGAGCATTACCTGCTGTACCGTGTCGATCCGGCACACCTCGCCCCGTGACTCACTCCGTCTTTGCCTTCTTCGGGTGCGCGTTGAAGAACTCGAAGATCTTCGGCAAGTTCTTGAATGCGACGCTGATGTGATCGCCGCCGGGGACTTCGACGTAGTCGTAGGTCATGCCGAGCGCCTTCATCTTGTCGGCCCACGGGCGGACGCGCTCGACCTTGACCAGGTTGTCCTTGTCGCCCTGAACCAGGATGATCGGGATCTGCTTGATCTTCTCGAGGTCCGAAACGGGGTGGAAGATCGCCGGGGCGATCGGCGCGAGGGCGGCCCAGAATTCCGGGTGCTTCATCGCGATGTGGAACGTCCCGCCGCCGCCCATCGAGTGACCCATCAGGAACGTGCGCTCGGGGTCGGTGTGGTAGTCCTTGCGGACAATGTCGAAGACGTTCATCACGTCCTTCTCGCTGAGTTCGCCGATGTTGTCCGGGTCGCCGGCCATGCGGCCGACGCGTGTCATTTGCCCGTACCAGCCGCGCGGGTTATAGCCCATTGGGGCGACGAGAATGTAACCGTGCTTCTCGGCGAGGTCGGTGAAACCGCCGTAACGCAGAATCTGCTGTGGGTTGCTGCCCAGGCCGTGCAGGGCGACGATCAGCGGTGTCTTCTTCGCCTTGTCGTAGGTCGAGGGCACGAACAGCCCGTACTCCATGTCCTTGTCGGCTTCCTTGAACGCGTAGGTCTTCTTCTCAATGCGGCTCCACGTGGAATTGGCCTTTGGCTTGTCGTCGGCTTTGGGCTTGTCATCCGCCCGCAGCGGCAGCGTGAGGAGCAGGGCAATAAGCGGGAGCAACAAGCGAGTCGTCGGCATGGTTGGTTTCCTTTTGGAATCGGTGTACAGGTTAGGATACGGTCCGGGCTGTGTATCGAATTCAACACCGGAATTTCAAAATAATTCTGTCAGCAGATTTGACCGACTCAAATTCGTGACCTAGGGTCGCGGCAACGGTGTTTCCGCACCGCGTCTTCATCCTCGAAAAGGCAAACCCGCTGCAAGGCGGGGGCGCAAAGCCAAGGGCCCGGTCCTCCCGCCGGGACGCCCGGCTACCGAAAGGATGAGCGGCCGAGTTCGTGCGCTCGACCGCCGACTTTTGGATCGGGGATGGGGATTCGCCCGCGCCTTTCTTAGGCTGCCTCCCTCCCCGATCAAAAGTCTCGCCCTTCGCCCCTCGCCCGGGGACGAGCCGCCCTGCTCGTCCCATTCTTCGCCCTCTCGTGTTCGCCCCCTAACGGCGCGGCCGCAACGAATGCGGCCGCCCTCCCCTGACGTTTCGGACACCGAGAAAGGCCACCATGTTCTCCCTCACGAAGCTCCTCCGTCGTACCCCCTACCGCCCCGACACGCGCTGGCGGCCGTCGCTGCTGCCGCTCGAAGATCGCTCGGTGCCCTCGACGCTGTCGTCGATCACCGGGAACTTCAACGGGACAAGGATCCCGGCCGGCGACGACATCTGGTTCAGCAGCGTCGCCAAGGTCTCGGGGATCGGCTCAAGTCCAGTCACACTGCACGTGACCGATCAAGCGATCACGTTCACGGCCAATGGCACGCCCTACACCGTGGACGTGCCCGACACCGATCTGACACTCACGCCCGGGGCCACGTCTGCCGCGACGACGTTCGCCGGCGGCTGGCACACTAGCGCCCCGGCCTCCTTCAGCGGCAACGTGTTCCTGGGCGGCGCCGTGTTCGAGGCGGTAGGCGGGCTGCCGAGCGGCATCAAAAATGTCACCTGGACAGCGTCTTTCTATGCAGACACGGCTGGTCTCACCGTCAACTGGCAATGGGCCGCCGCCGTGTACACGCAATTCAGCACCGATGGCTCGGCGCTGAATGTGAAGCCGGTCGATGACAACAAGCTGAGCCTGATCAAGAACTCCGACCATGCCGGCACCCCCGAGAGCTTCAAGGCGTTCGTCGTGGGCGGCGCGACCGGCGGCGGCGGCTCCAATTGGACCGGCTCGTACAGCGCCACCAAATCCGTGAAGCCAGATGTCGGTGTCGCCCCGGCCGCCAGCATCAGCACCAGCATCAGCGGCTACGTGTACGCCGATTACAACGGCAACGGACTGCGGGACGCCACCGACGGCGGCTTCTCCGGCATGACCGTGACGCTGACTGGCATAGATAGCCACGGCAACGCGGTCTTTCTCACGACCACCACCGACGCCTATGGCTACTACTCATTCGCGGGCCTGTCGGGCGGGACGTACTCCTTGAGTCTGACTCACGGCACGAGTTTCCTCATGACGGGCGTCAATCCCGGTAAGGTTAATGGCTTGACCGACGGCATCGTGGTGGGCGAGAGCCTCGGCTCGATCGTGCTCAACGACGGAGACTTAGGCATCGAGTACAACTTCGGCGGAATAGTTCTCGGCTGAGCGACGTGGAGCGTGCACGCAACCGCCGAATTACAGACAGTAAACAACAATCAAAGTCTCGCCCTTCGCCCCTCGCCCAGGGATGGTAGCTCGGCGCTGCCTCTCCCACTCGCCCAATGGTCTTCCTCCCCGAGCCGGCCGCCACCCCCCTGGCGGCCGGCTTGTAACTCCTCATCTCGTCCGAGGATACGATGACCGTAGTCGAAAGGCTCTCCCGCCCCATCCGCAACACCCTCGCGCGCTCGCACCAGGCGATCAAGAAACTGAGTAAGTCGCATCTCGGGCGGACGAACGCCCCGAGCTGGAAGCCGGGGCTCGAATCACTCGAGGCCCGCGCCGTTCCCTCCGCCGCAACGCCCGACGTGGACCTGTCGACGCGCGGCGCGACGGGCAGCGTCAACGGGGCGGTCTTCACGCAATATACCCCGCAGCCGACAGGCACCGGCTACATCCGGTCGTTCCTCCGCGTCGATGCGCCGGGCAACGCAACGCTCGAGCAGGGATACAACACCGACGCCCGGCCGCTGCAGTTCGACGAAATGAAGGCCGCCAACTTCACGCGCGCGATCCGGCTGAACGAAGTCGCCGAGGTGACGTCCGGCGGAACGGCATATCGTGGCTTCCTGCTCGACATCAACCAATCGAGCAAGAGCCCGCTCCTCTCGCTGGACCAGCTCCGCATCTACGTCGGCACGAGCGGGAGCCTGACCGGTTACGACGCAGCGGCCGGTACCCTTGCTGGCCTAGCGCCCGTCTACGATCTCGACGCGGGCGGCGATCACTGGATCGAGCTGAACGCGAAGCTCAGCTCCGGCAGCGGCTCGGGCGACATGGTCGTCTACGTGCCCAACAGCGCCTTCGCCGGCGCGGGCGACAACCCGTACGTCTACCTCTTCTGCCGCTTCGGCGACCACCTCGGCTGCAACGGCGGCTTCGAGGAGTGGAGCACCGCCCGCGGCCTGCCGGCCCCGACGCCGCCCCCCGCTGCCGGCCCCGCGACGCTCTCGGGCTACGTCTTCATAGACAGCAATTTGTCCGGGGTACACGACAACGGCGACTACGGCTTCGCCGGCATGACGGTGACGCTGACCGGCACCGACGCCTCCGGCCACGCCGTCACCTTCACGACGACGACGGACGTCAACGGCTACTACAGCTTCGCGGACCTGGCGGCCGGCACCTACACCGTCAGCCATCAGACGCCGGTCGGTTACTACGACAGCGGCAGCTACGTCGGCACCGTCGGCGGCTCGAGCGACGGCACGCTCAACGCCGACGGGACCATTGGGCAGGTTGTCCTGAAGGCCGGCGACGGCGGCCTCAATTACAATTTCGCCGAGCTGAATATCCCGGGCGCCTGACCCGGTCAGTGCTCGACCCGAATCGTCGTCGTCAGCGACTTCGCGCCGACCTTCAGGGTCAGCGCGTAGTCGCCGGCGGCGACGAGCTTCTGATCCGGGCCCCGCAGGTTCCAGATCAGGCGATGGAATCCCGCCTCGCCGGTCCCTTGCGGCGTCGCCACTACCTTGCCCACTGCATCCGTGACCACAAACGTCGCCGGTTTCTCGGGAGCGCTGCTCAGATAATACTGAATCACCGCGCCGACAGGCGGATTCGGTGCGGCGTAGCCCTTGAACGGCTCCGCCGGTTTTGTTAGCTCGAACGCGACAGCGGGTTTCACACCGAACAGGTACACCTCGCTGGATCGTACCGCGGGAATCAGCGCCTCCAGCGGAGCGACGTCAATGATAAGGATGCCGCGGCCGTGCGTGGCGATGATCAGGTCGCGGTCGCGCGGGTGAATGAGCAGATCGTGGACTGGGACGGTCGGCAGTCCGCCGCGGATGCGGTCCCACCGCTTGCCGCCGTCGAGGCTCGCATAGAGCCCGGCGTCCGTACCGACAAATAGCAGGTCGCGATTTTTCGACGACTCGCGGACGACGTAGACCGGCTCCTCTGCCGGCAGGTTCGCCATGATCGACGTCCAGGTCGCGCCGAAGTCGGTCGTCTTGAACAGGTACGGCCGCAGATCATCGTTGCGATGACGATCGATCGCCACGTAGGCCGTCGCTTCGTCGAAGTGCGAGCATTCGATGCGGCTGATCCAGCGCTCTTGCGGGACACCCGGGATGTTCTTGCTGACGTCGGCCCAGTTTATGCCGCCATCGCGACTGACGTGGATGAGGCCGTCGTCGCTGCCGGTCCAGAGGACGCCAGCCTTCTTCGGCGACTCGGCGATCGTGCTGAGCGTATGCCCGAAGCCGGCGCCGGGCTTGCCGAGGCTCAAGTCGGGGCTGACCTTCTCCCACTTGTCGCCGCGGTCGGTGGATTTGAAGAGGAAACTGCCGCCGAGGTAGACGGTCTTCGGGTCGTGCGGCGAGAGGAAAAACGGCGTGCACCAGTTGAAGCGGTAGGCCGGCTCGTTGGGGGCGGGCAGCGGCTGGATGCGCTTGGCCGCGTTGCGGCCGCCCTTGGGGTCGATGCGCTGGGCCCGGCCGTACTGCCCCTCGGCGTAAACGGTGTTCGCGTCGGTCGGGTCCGCGGCGGTGTAGAAGCCGTCCAACCCGGCGAGCTGGCGCCAATCATTCGGCCTGATCCCGGCCGCGCTGCGCGTGGCGCTCGGCCCGCCCCAGGAGCCGTTGTCCTGCAGCCCGCCGTAGACCCAGTACGGCGAGCGCATGTCCGCGGCGACGGCGTAGAACTGGCCGATCGGCAGCTCACGAATCGCCTGCCAACTCTTTGCGCGGTCCTTTGACACGTACAGCCCGCCGTCGTTGCCCACGATCAAATGGCTCGAATCCTTCGGGTCGATCCACAGCGCGTGGTGGTCCGGGTGAATGGCGCGGCCTTGCAGGTTGTTGGGGAAGGTCTTCCCGGCGTCGTCGGAGACGAAGAACGACGCGCCGAGCACGTAAATGCGTTTGTCGTCGTTGGGGTCGATGCGAATCTGGCCGTAGTAGAAGGGCAGCGGGCACAAGTCGTTGAGTTTCTTCCAGGTCTTGCCATGGTCCTCGGAGCGGAAGACGCCGCCGATCTCGACGTTCGTTCCCTCCTTCGCCGGCTGGCCGGCGACCGAGACATTCGTCTTATCGGTCTGCACGACGGCGTAGACGATCTTCGGGTCCTTGCGGTAGACGGCGAGGCCGCAGCGGCCGAGCGGGCGGTCCGGAAGTCCGCTCGTCATCGTCTCCCAGGTTTTGCCGCCGTCCTCGCTGCGGAAGAGGCCGGTGTTCGGACCCCACTGCGTCGCCGGGTTGCCGCCGGAGTAGCCGTCGCGGCGCACGCAGTACGTCGCGGCGTAAAGTCGCTTCGGTTCTACGGGATCGATCGCCACGTCCGCGAAGCCGGTGTTCTCGTCGATGAACTTCGATAGCGTCCAGGACTTCCCGCCATCCGTGGTCATGTAGAGTCCGCGTTCCTTGTTCGGGCCCCAGAAATGGCCGAGCGCGGCGAC
>JACXTT010010967.1_pt1 | contig 12165 bp, 12 predicted proteins | sample 9270951 | NCBI WGS metagenome assembly JACXTT01 (sample SAMN15532306, study PRJNA645909) | rock metagenome | isolation source: weathered quartz diorite | place: Puerto Rico | collected 2017-06-21 | reverse complement strand
CGATTTTTCACCTGATTGAAGACCTGAAGGGTTTAGAGGGCAAGTTAAAGCCGGGCGCGCTCGTCACCGACGGCGGCAGCACCAAGGCTTTGATTTGCGCGGCTGGAAAAGCGCTGGGCGAGCAATTTCTGGGCGGGCATCCGATGGCCGGCAAAGAGGCCCGCGGCGTGGAACATGCGGACGCGAATCTGTTTCAGGGGTGCAATTGGGTGCTGACGCCCGCGGACCGCGCGCATCTCGATACGGACGCCGCCCGGTGGCTGCAATCGAGGATCCGCGCGTTTGGCGCGAAGCTGGTGGTGCTCGAGCCCGAGGAACACGATCGCATTGTCGCGAGTACGTCGCATTTGGTGCAATTGCTGTCGACCACGCTCGCGGCGACGCTTGCGGAGTCGCCGGGCGCGGCTCGAGTGGTGGGTCCGGCGGGGATCGAGATGACGCGGGTGGCCATGAGCGACTTCGGCATGTGGCAGGATATTCTCGCCACCAATTCCGAACACGTTCGCGCGGCGGTGAACGCATTCCTGCAAAATCTCGAACAGGTTCGGGATCGCATCGAAGATCCGGAATTGCGAAAAACCTTTGAAAAAGCAGCGGAATCGGCGCGCAGGCTGCGTGCGCCGAATGTGATAGAGTTCCAGAAATGAAAGCGTTCCCGCTGGCGTTCCTGTTATACGCCGCCTGCGCCATGGCGCAGGTCGTGGTGTTTACCAAAGACGATCTCATCAAATTCACCAAGGACAATCCGTTCGAGCGATCGGCCGATGGCAGGCCCCGCGTGCCGGATGCCCTGCTCGAGAAGGTTCGGGGACTGTCGATCGAAGAAGCCTGGGGACCCCTGCGCAACAAGGGTTTCATCAATCAGTTCGAGACGGGCTGGCAGATTCTGCATCCGGAACGGAAGCTGGTTGGGCGCGCGGTCACGGTGCAGTTCATGCCGACCCGGCCCGATGTGATCGGCGTCGTGGATGCCGAGGCGAAGGCCAAGGGGTTGGGCCGCAACGGGCATCAGCGGGTGATCGACATGCTGCAGAAAGACGACGTGCTGGTGGCGGATCTGTTCGGCAAGATCGATTGCGGGACGATTGTCGGGGATAACCTCGCGACGGCTGTTTATGCGGCGACCAGGCAGGGCATGGTGGTGGACGGCGGAATCCGCGACCTGGAAGGGATCTTTCCGATACCGATGTCGGCCTATTACCGCGGCGTGCATCCTTCAGCCATTTGCAATGTGATGGTGACTGGCGTGAATATTCCCATACGCATTGGCCAGGCGACGGTGATGCCGGGCGACGTGGTGCTCGGGGATCGGGGAGGCGTGGGGTTCATTCCTCCGCAATTTGTGGGAGAAATCGTCGATCAGGCGGAGGAAACGCACATCCACGACGAGTGGACCAAAGAGAAGCTCATGACAGGCAAGTACAAGTCGAGCGATATCTACCCGACGCCTCGGGATCCGGCCCTGCTGAAGGAATATCAGGATTACAAGAAAAAGCGGCTCGGCAAGTAGCGGGAACGGCCCGCGGAACTCCGCCAAACCCCCTGCGTTACATTGATATGAGATGCGAATTCTGGTTGTCGAAGACGAGAAGCGGATTGCGGATTTCCTCCAACGCGGGCTCGAGAGCGCGGGCTACGCGGTGGACACCGCCAACGATGGCGCCACCGCACTCGATCAAGTGCATGCCGCCGATTACGACCTGATTATTCTGGACCTCGGCCTACCCGACACCGACGGTCTGACCCTGCTGACGAAAATCCGCAATCGTAAAGCCAGTCCGCCGGTGCTGATTTTGAGCGCCCGCGACCAGGTGGACGACCGCGTCAAAGGCCTCGAAGGCGGCGCCGACGACTACATGGTGAAACCCTTCGCGTTCGTGGAACTCCTCGCTCGCGCCCGCGCCTTGCTTCGCCGCGGCCAACCCACTCCCGAACGGTTGCAAGTCGGCGACCTGTCGCTCGATTGCATCCGCCGCCGCGTGACCCGGGGCGGGGAAAACATCGAGCTCGCGCCGAAGGAATTCAGCATTCTCGAATACATGATGCGCAACCGCGGCCGCCCGCTCAGCCGCACCATGATTGTCGAACATGTGTGGGACATGGACTACGACGGCCTCACCAACATCGTGGACGTCTACATCCGCCACCTGCGCAGCAAGATCGACGACAAGTTTCATGGCAAGATGATCCATACCGTGCGCGGCATCGGTTACATGCTGGATCTGCCCGACGCCGCATCAGACCGTGGCTAAAAGGCTCCCCAACCCGCCGTGGCGCATGCACCCCTATGTGATGGGGCTCCGCTTTCGCCTTGCGGTCAGCTACGTAATCTTCTTCGCGATTCTGCTGATCGCGGTCGGCTTCGCCATGAAGGGTTTGCTCGCATCGATCATCGAACGCGAGCTTCGCGATGTGCTCGAAGAAGAGTATGGCGCCGTCAAGGGCTACATGCGCATCGAGAACCAGCGGCCGTCATGGTCCTTCGAGCGCTATGACCCGGAAGAAGCGGAAATTGTCGAGCGCATCCGCAAAGGCGCCTACATGGTGGCCGCCAAAGACGGCACCCTGCTCGAGCTTTCGGAAACCTACAAGACGCTATCGCCCGAAAAACCGCAGCAGATTCGCGAGGCGATCGCTCGCAACCAACCCTTGTGGATCGACCGCATCGACGATTACGGCTACCCCTACAAGCTGCGCGGAGGCGTGGTGTTCGATCAGGAGCGGCGCCCGTACTACCTCGTCGTCGGCAAGCCGATTTCCGAATATCAGAACGCCATCAATAACTTCACCCGCTATTACTTTCTGTCGCTGCCAATCGGCCTGGTGGCGAGCGGTTTGCTCGGATGGCTTCTCGCGCGGCGAGCTCTTTTGCCTCTGGATCAGGTTTCGCATGCCGCTCACGCGATTACCGGCTCGAACCTCCGCGTGCAGATTCCGCCCCGTGGCGCGAACGACGAGCTCGAGCGGCTCATCAAGTCCTTCAACTCGATGTCCGCGCGTCTTGCGGCCTCATTCGAGCAGATGCGTCAATTTTCCACCGATGTGTCGCATGAGCTGCGCACGCCGCTCACCGCGATCCGCGGGCAGCTCGAGGTCGCCCTGTTCACGGCTCAAACCACCGAACAATACCGCGACGCGATGGTCAACGCCTTGCAGGATGTCGAGCAATTGTCGAACATCGTGCGCGCTCTGCTGCTGCTTTCGCAGGCGGAATCCGGCCAACTGGCGCTGCAGCTCGCGCCGCTCCGTATGGAAGGGGTGGTTGAAGACATCGCGGAACAGTTCCAGCTTCCCGCCGAAGAAGAGAAGCTCGAGCTCACAACGGACCTCCAGGCGCCTGACGCGTTGATTCGCGCCGACCGCACGCAGATCGGGCGCCTCGTCACCAACCTGCTCTCGAACGCCGTCAAATATACGCGCGCCGGAGGCAAGGTCCACGTCAGGACGTACACGACCGAGACCGATGTCGTGTTCGAGGTGAGCGACACCGGCGTCGGCATCCCGCAGGAAAACCTGCCGCACATCTTCGACCGCTTCTACCGCGTGCGGCCAGCGCATACGTTTCCGGCGCAGGGCCTGGGGCTCGGGCTCAGCTTCGTGGCCTGGATCGTCAAAGCGCACAACGGCGAAATTCATGTGGAAAGCGAACCCGGCAGAGGCACCACGTTCCGCGTAGAGATTCCGCTGTACAACCCCGCAGCCGAGCCATTGACGCCAATGGTTCCGGCTGCGGAAGTCTAATCAATCGGCCGCGTTGTGGGCGGCGCCGGAAACCGGCAGCCCCCAGTCTTCGGGAACCTGTCCTTCCGGCAGCAATTGGCCTTTTTCCAGATAGCGAATGCGTGTCGCCGCGCGAGCCGCATGCGGATCGTGCGTCACCATCACGATGGTTTTGCCGTAATCGCGATTCAACTGGCCGAGCAGTTTCAGCACCTCCTGGGCGGAAGCGGAATCGAGGTTTCCTGTCGGCTCGTCGGCGAGGATCAGGTCGGGATCCGTAACAATCGCCCGCGCGATGGCGACGCGCTGTTCCTGGCCACCCGAAAGCTGCCGGGGCAGGTGTCCCATGCGATCGCCGAGCCCCACCAGTTTCAACGCTGTCGCGGCATGCTCCATCCGCTCCTTGGCGCTCAGGTTGGTGAGCTTCAACGGCAGTTCCACATTTTCAATGGCGGTCAAAACCGGAATCAGATTGAACGACTGAAAGATGAACCCAATGTGGGCGTTGCGCCAGCGCGCGATCTCACGGTCGCTCAACTCGCGCAGGCTCTCGCCGAGCACCACGATTTCGCCATCGGTGGCCCGATCCATCGCCGCGATCAAATGCAGCAGCGTGGACTTGCCCGAACCCGACGGACCCATGAGCGCCATGAATTCGCCCTTGCCAATGTCGATGTTCGCGTCCTTCAATGCAAAAACGTGGAACTCGTCGCGGACGTACTCTTTGGTCAGCCGACGAGTTTGAATGACTGGTTCGCTCATTGTTTGGTCCTCACTTTGTCGCCATCTTTCAATTCCGCGGGAGGGTTGTCGATGACATCCTCGCCGCCCAAAAGGCCGCTGTCGATCCGCACGCCCTGCTTGCTCGCAGGCCCGGTCTTCACGACCCGGCGCACGGCTTTGCCCTCCACCAGAAGAAACACGGCGCCGTCTTTCACGGCGGAAGCCGCAACGTAAACAACGGGTTTCTGGGGAGCGTCGCCCGATTCTCCAGCCGCAGCCGCAGGAGATGGTTTCGCCGGCGGCGCGTCCGCCAGAAACGCCACGCTCGCATTCATATCGGGCCGCAGGAACTCATCCGGGTTCATAACCTTCACCTTTACCTGCACAGTCGCCTTCTGGCGGTTCGCTTCCGGCGATATCTCGTCGATCACGCCGTCGTACTTCTTGTCGGGATAGGCATCGGTGGTGATCGTCGCCTTGTTGCCCATGCGGAGCTTTGCGAAGTCGTTCTGGTTGATGTCGAGCTCGACCTTCAGATCGTTCAGGTCCGCGATGGATACGACGTAGCCTTTCGCTCCGCGATCGCCCACAAATCCCGTGGTGACGAATTCACCGCGCTCGACATTGCGTTCGAGAATCGTACCCGTCACGGGCGCCGTGATGATGGTGTTCGACAACTGCGTCTCATAAAACGCCAGCGTGCCCTTGGCCTGCGTAATCTGTCCGCGAATCTGCTCGATGACTTCTTTGCGAGGCCCGATCTTCACCAGTTCCGACGTGCGCTCGAGCGATTTCAATTTCGCTTCCGCCGCGTCGCAGCGGGCCTGCGCGTCGTCGAGCTTCTGTTTGGCCTCGACGCGTTCTTCCACCAGCTTGCGCATGCGGTCGAGCTGCACTTTGGCGTTCACCAGATCGGCCTTCGCCTGATCGACGTCGGCAATCGCGCGCTGGATCTCCTCGGGCCGCGATCCGTTGACGACCTCAGCGAGCCGCGCTTCGAGATTTTGCAAATTGCCCTTGCCCTGCTGCACCTGCGCCCTGTATTCGTCGTCTTCGAGGCGCACGAGCACCTGCCCCTGCTTGACGCGATCGCCTTTTTCGACGCCGATCCAGGCAACTTTTCCGACCACCTTGCTGGCCAATTGAATCTTGTGGGCGGCGACAACGTAGCCGGTTGCATTCAAAGCGACGGCGCCTTGGGCAGCCGCGCTCGCAGCCGTAACCGATTTGGCGCGCACGGTCTCGACTTCAATGGACTTGTTGACCCATCCGTATATGAATCTCGCCGCGCCGGCGAGCAGGAACAGCGCGATCCCGATAATGATCCAGCGCGACGCCCATTTGGATTCGTCACTACGTTTCTTATGGCTGCGGTCAATCCGCAGACTCTTCAGTTCGGCTTCCATGTTTTGGTCGAAAGGTCTTTCTAAACTTCACGCAACGCGGTGAGAATCTCTTTTCGAGCGGCGCTCAGGGCAGGGAAGAGTCCGCCGATCGCGCCTAGAACCAGGGCGAATGCGATGCCATTCATCATGACTTCCGGCGTGACGCGGAAGTTGAACGAAACCTCGCTGAACGTCACAAAATTGCCAATCCCCGTGGTGATGCCATTCAGCGGCAGCACCAGAATGCAGCCGAGGATGCCGCCCAGAATCGACAGCAGCACCGACTCGATAAAGAAGCTCAGCAGGATGCTGCCCTGGGAGAATCCAAGCACCCGCAGGGTCCCGATCTCTTTGCCGCGGCGCGACACGGCCGCATACATCGTGTTCATTGCGGCGAAGCTCGAACCTACAGCCATAATGATCGAGACGAAGATGCCCAGAAACTGGATCGGCGCGCCGGATGAGGTCTGGGACGCCATGTACTCGTCTTCGAGCCGCGCCTCCATGTTCAGTTTCACGTCGTCGTTGATGTTGTTGACGAGCGCTTTGGCGCTCGCGCGGTCGGTGGTGCGCAGCAGAATCGAGCTGAGACCCTCCATGCGGTTGTAGTCGCTCGCAACCTGGTTGAGGTCGCCCAGGATTTCGCTGTTCGCGGCGCTATCGCCCGCGTCGAACACTCCGACCACGGTCCACGAGCCTTTGCCGAAGCGAAGCTGCTTGCCGGTCGCCGCGTCGGGATAGCGTTTGGCGATGCCTTTGCCGACTGTGATCTCGCGCTGCCCTGCCGAAAACCAGCGTCCGCTCGCCAGCTTCAGCCCGCGCATTTCCACGCCCGCGGGCAGAATGCCGCGCAGCGTGACATTCATTCCGTTCACGCTGTCGACGCTCTGCAAATTGATAATGGTCACCAACTCGAGGGACGCGAATGGTTCGCCCGCGGCATTCGCCGCCAGGCCCGGCCGGAACTTCAATTCCTGAAACTGTTGGCGCGTCACGCCGCTTGAAAGTTCCGCATTGGCGCCTTTGCGCAACGCCAGCACATGCAGCGGATTGCCTGCCGTGGCGAACGCCGACTTCAGCCCGGCCATCAGCGCCAGCACCGAAAGCAACACGGCTACCGTCAGCGCGACGCCGAGCGCCGTCATGAGTGTGGTGGTCTTGCGCACCGTCAGGTTGCGCAGGTTGTACGAGAGTGGGATCGCCATGTTCTAGCCCGTGTACCTGAGGGATTCGAGGATCGGCGTCCGCGAGGCGGTGGCCGCCGGAATGAGCGCGCTCGAGAACCCGATCAGCAGCGCCACGCCCACGCATAGCACGGCCACGTCGGGTGTGAGCCGCAAGGTTTCGAGTTGCTGAAAGTTCGTCGGCATGCTGCGAACCGCTCCGCAGAGCAACACGGACATGACAGTGCCGAGAATTCCGCCAATCAGCGAGATCACCATGGCCTCGCCCAGCACGATGCCGAGGATTTCGCCATTGGTGAAGCCAAGGGTCTTGAGAATGCCCACTTCGCGGATGCGTTCGCGAACCGACATCGCCATCGTATTGGCCGACACCAGCAGGATCGTGAACGTGACCGCGCCGCAGACCGACAACAGAAACATTTTGACGTTGCCGAGGAAGGAAACGAAACTCAGCATGAAATTCTTCTCGGACTCCGTCTTTGTGGGCTCCGGAGCGTTTTCGAACATGTCGTCGATCGCCTTGGCGATGCGCGGCACCGCTTCCGGACTCTCGGCCAGCGTGTAAAACGTTCCGACCGTGTTGTACCGGCGGTTGTTCACGCCCATGGCCTGCTGCAGATACTCGTTGTTGAAGATCATCGTCTTCGTCTTGTCCACATCCCGGTAAAAGCCCACCAGCGTGAATTCGAGCGTCACCGGGTAGATGTCGCCCTTGATGGTGATCTTGTCGCCGATTTTCCAATTGTGGATCTTCGCGAGCAGATCGCTTGCCACCGCCGCGGTCCGCTGGGAAATGAACGCCTTGCGTTCTTCATCGGTGAACTTCCATTCGCTCAGAATCCGCAGCGCCTGTTCGGGCTCCACCGCGAATCTGGCAAAGAAGTTGTTGGGATCGCGAGCATCTTTGTAGACACCCTGGAACCAACTGTAAACCGAAACCTCGCGAACCCCGGGAATCGTGCGAATCTTCTGTTCATACGAACCGGGCAGCGCCACAGTCAACGAAACTCGGTGGCGGGTGATCAGCCGCAGCGCCGACTCGGGAGTCTGGTCGCCGTGAAAGAAAGACCGGTACAAAGCGAATAAAACACCCAAAAGGCACAGCGACATCGCAACGCTAGCAATGGTCAACAAGCTGCGCCGGCGGTTTCGGAGGCTGTTTTTGAAAATGAACGGAAGGAAACGAATCATGCTTCTCCTCTGGTACGAAGTCTCGCGGGAGACTGTTCCATGTTAGATACCATTCTGAAGCATATGGACGCGGAGAGTAAGGGCAATCCGACGAATGACGGATCGAACACCGGCGAACTGCGTTCCGGGATCGACGAACGGTGGATGCGCAGGGCGTTGGAATTGGCCGGCGAGGCGCGCGAGGCCGGCGAAGTTCCCATCGGCGCCGTGCTGGTGTCGCAAAACGGATGCGACGAGCTGGCGTCGGGGCGAAACTCCCCGATCGGGACCAATGACCCCACCGCGCACGCCGAAATCCTCGCTATTCGCGCCGCGGGCCTCGCCCGAAACAACTACCGCCTAGGCGGAACCACGCTCTACGTCACGCTCGAACCCTGCCCGATGTGCGCCGGCGCGCTCGTCAACGCCCGGGTCTCGCGCCTCGTCTTCGGGGCTCGCGACCTGCGCTTCGGAGGCGTGCGCAGCAAGTTTCAAATTGCGGATTCGGACCTATTGAACCACCGGCTCGAAATCACCGAAGGCGTCCTCGGCGCCGAGTGCCTGTCGATGTTAAAGGACTTTTTCGACGACCTCCGCGGCGAGCGCTAAACCTTCGTCTCGCGAACCACCTCGCGAATGATCGCCTTCAACTCCTCCTGGTCGAGACCCGCGGGAGCGCCAGCCGAATCGAAATGAATGCTCAATTCCCGCGTCGCAAAGCGAATGCCTGCTTTGGCGAACCGTGCGCGAATCCGCTTGTTCGCCTCGCGGCCCACGCCCCACTGCTTGTGCGGCAGCGTCTTGATTCGCCCGCGCAAGACAATGCCCTGTTCGACGATCCGGTCCAGGCCGTGCACTTCGAGGGACCCTAGAATCAGCGATTTGTACGCATCTTCGGTGCGCATTTCTTCGATGGTTTCCGACATGATCTCGAACGCCTGATCCACGTTGGAATCGTGCTCGACCGTGTACTCGAACACAAAGTGCGCAAAGCCGCGAGAGAGGTTGGCCAGCGCGGTGATCGAGCCGTTGGGAAAGATATGCAACCCGCCGTTTTCGGCCCGGATGACGGTTGTCCGCAGGTTCACCTCTTCCACCGTCCCAGTGACGCCGTTGATCGCCGCCGTGTCGTTGACGCGGATCTGATTCTCGATCAGCAGGAACAGCCCGGCGATCATGTCCTTGATCAGCGTCTGCGAGCCGAAGCCGACGGCGACGCCGATCACGCCAGCGCCGGTGAGAAACGGGCTGATGTCGAATTTCAGCTTCTTCAGCACGACGAGCACGGCGCTCGTCCAGATCATCAGGGAAACGGATCTGGCGAGCACGGCCTCGATCGTCTTGACGTTTTTTTCGATGTCGAGCGCGTTCGCGTCCCCGCGCTTATTCATTCGTTCGACAATCCAGCTCTCGACGCCATGCAGCAGCCTCTTCCATAGAAATGCAGCGACGGCGGCAAGCCCAAGGATCAACAGAATGTCCGGACCCTCTTCGATCAACGTGATGACTATCTTCGGCAGTTTCGGCATCTGTACTTAGTATCGCCAAACCCGCTATAGTCAAAGAAGATGTCATCGAATAGCGGCAGCGCCGAGGTTCGCGTCTCGGCGTGGCTCCCCCCTGTGGTTCTGGCCTGGTTCATACCGGGTTCCGGTCATTTTTTTCTTAAGAAGCATGCCCGCGGAGGTTTGCTTGCACTCGCCGTGGTCACGATGTTTTTGTTTGGCATCATGATGCAGGGCGCGACGTTTCAGAAGGCGTACTTCGACATGTCGGAGATGAATCCCCGGCCCGATCTGCTGACGCGGGTGATCAATACCGGCGGCTACGTGGGCAACCTGTCCACCGGCATCCTGTACATGATGACAGCGTGGTTCGGCTACGATCAGGCGGATGTCGCCGGGCACGTGCACGATTACGGAACCAAGTTCCTGGTCGCCGCCGGGTTGCTGAACATCCTCGCCATGGTCGATGTCTTTGAAATCGCTACGAGGAAGAAAGACTAACAAGATGCCGAAGGTGAACCTGACGCACTTTGAGGCGTCTCTTCTGTTCGCGCTGCTGACCTCGATCGTGCTGGGAATCGTGTCGCGCAAGACCGACCGCGAACGGCTGATGTACGGCCTTTATTGCTTCGGCTGTTTTGTCTTTGCGATGTTCGCGCTGAGTTGGCTGATGTATCTCGGCCACGGCTAGTAATCGTTTTTCAACTCGTGCAAAACGGGTGCGGCACGAATAGTTCCTGAATCACTGGCGATGCGCCAAGCCGCACCCTTTGCACTTAATAGTCCAACCAGGCCTTCCGCGCGAGTTCGCCGACGTTGTGCATCTTCATCAGATTCGTGGTCCCGCGCTGCCCGATCGGCTGCCCGGCCACGAACACAATGGACTCGCCCGCCGAAAGTCCCGCTTGCGCGCCTAGCAGTGCGTCCACCTGTTCCAGCATTTTGTCGGTGGATGGCACGAGCGGCGCCACCACAGGGTGCACGCCCCACCAAACCACCATTTGCCGGGCCACCTCTTCACTCGCCGTGAACGCATACACCGGAACTGGCGGGCGGAAACTGGCGATACGGTGCGCCGAATAGCCCGAAGTCGTAAAGACGGCGATTCCCGAAGCTCCCGCCGCGCGCGCCGCGCGATAGGCGGACTCGGCGATGATCGTTGCATAATCCGCGCCAACCGTCACCGACATCGCCCGGTACCCTTTGGTTCGAACCTGCTTGTCGGTTTCTTCCGCGATCCTCGCCATCGCACGCACTGCCTCGAGCGGATACTTGCCGGCTGAAGTTTCCGCGGACAGCATCACCGCGTCCGTCCCGTCATAAATCGCGTTCGCAACATCGCTCACTTCGGCGCGCGTGGGGTACGGATTCTCAATCATCGATTCGAGCATCTGCGTTGCGGTGATGACGAACTTGCCTGACGTTCGCGCCTTTTCAATCGCCATTTTCTGCACCGCCGGAACTTCTTCGAGCGCCAGTTCCACGCCCAGATCGCCGCGCGCCACCATAATGCCGTCTGCCTCGCGAATGATGTCGGGGAGGTCGGTGCATGCCTCCGGCTTCTCGATCTTCGCGACGATCGGTTGCGTGGCTTTTTTCGCATGCATGTAGTTGCGAAGTTCCACCACATCGGCCGCGTTGCGCACAAACGACAGCGCCACCATATCGATGCCCTCGACCAACGCGTCGTCGAGATTCTTCTTGTCCTGATCGGTCAGCGAAGGCGTGCTGACCTGCACGCCCGGCAGGTTGATGCCTTTGCGGTCGCCCACCATGCCGCCTGAAACTACCAGACACTTCGCCGAAACGCCATCGGATTCCAGCACCCGCAACGTCACCGCGCCGTCGGCCAGCAGCGCGCGATCCCCAGGCTTGACGTCGTTGGCGAAATCCTTGTAAATCGTGGACGCGAGCGCGGCTGTGCCCATCACTTCATGAGTGGTGATCGTAAACGTCGAACCCGTGGGCAGTTCGCACTTGCCACCCTCGAACCGCCCCAGCCGGATTTTCGGCCCCTGCAGGTCGAGCAGAATCCCGCAGCGGATTCCGGTTTCCTGCGATACTTTGCGGATGGCGTGGATGCGGGACGTGCGTTCTGCCGCTGTTCCGTGAGATGCGTTTAGCCGGAAGATGTTGACGCCTGCCCGCAACAACTGCTCGAGCATCCCTTCGCCATCGGTTGAGGGTCCGCAGGTAGCGACAATTTTAGTTGCCCTTGAAGAGTCCATGTATCCTTCCATGGTAAGCTACACGAATCATGAGGCCGGTTCCTTCGATAGTGATAATTCTTACGGTTTTGCCGTTTTTTGCGCTGTTCTCAAACGCCCAACAGCCCCTCTTGCAGCAGCAACAGCAGAAGCAAACCACCGCGCCGCCGCCCCCGTCGAACCTTCCCTTCATCCGCAATACCTACACGAAGTTCGAGCACAACATCGCCATGCGGAACGGATTCAAACTGTTGACGGCGTTTTACATCCC
>JACXTT010010966.1_pt1 | contig 12165 bp, 10 predicted proteins | sample 9270951 | NCBI WGS metagenome assembly JACXTT01 (sample SAMN15532306, study PRJNA645909) | rock metagenome | isolation source: weathered quartz diorite | place: Puerto Rico | collected 2017-06-21 | reverse complement strand
GAGTCAAGATGATCGCCTGGCCCGCTACCTCGCGAACCGCCCCGGCCAGCTCCACCGCCGCCCACGCGCCCGAGCCGCGTGACGTCCCGCCACTGCCCTACAAAGGCGGTCCTGCACCCTTTTCGCGCAACGCCAGCGAGATCTTCGGCTGCGCGGATGCCGTGGTCACCAGGGTGAGCAACATGCTCTGAGCACTCGCATGATCGTTCCAATCATTTGCCAGGTCTTGGCAGTTCCAGCGCCAGGATGCGGCCCAGTTCCTGAATCGGCGTCTGGTGGTCATCGACGCGGAAATCGACAACGCGGTCGCCGAGAGCGGGATCTTCCGTCTGCACGCGCACGACAACGATGGCGGCAGACTGCTTGCCGCGCTTGTCGCCGCCGGCTTTCTCTCCGGCTTCCAGGGCGGCCATGATGCGCCAGGCGAGTGGGCCCTTCGTCCTTTCGAATACGGCAGACATTTGCTCCACGACTTCCTTGCCCGCGAGCAAGTTGCCCAGGCAAACGTGGTGCTTGCCGAGCTTGTGCCCGTGCCAGCCGTCGCAATTCTTGCCGGTGAAGACTCCCGGCGTCCCCCTGGCATCGACGATTCCGAGTTGCCGATCGTCGCGGTCCTTGTCGTCCTTGGTGAGCAGCTCGATCGTTTGAGCTGCGCTTTTACCTTTAGCCAGCAGTTCCAGGCCGCGCGGCCCGTAAGTCACGTTAGTAGACGACTGTGTCGCAATCGCACCAACGTTCGCCTTGGCCCACGGCACGCCGGCGCCGACGGCCAGCGTCTTCGAGGCAATGCCGACGCCCCACTCCTTGTGCTCAGGATCGTAGGCGACGATGGAGAAGGTGTTGTGCTGCGGTGTAGCCTTCGGTTGCGCAATCGCGCTCGTTGCGACCAGCAGCAAAACGATCTGAGCCCAAAGCGCAAACGCAAGTCCGGCAAGCTTCTCTCGCTTGCGCGTCGGACTCAGAAGAATGAGGACACGATGCATCGAGAATAAACCCTACTGCTCCGCCAGCTTCAAATAACATTGCCGCACCGCGTCTTCATCGCCCGGCAACGCCTGCGCCGCCGGCTCGTCGAGCACGCGGCCGCAGATGGCGCGCGCGGCAGGCTCAGCTGGAAACAGCCCGACTTGTTACAGGCCGTAGTCGTCGCTGGCATTCAGGTGCAGCTTCAGGACCGCATCGAGGGTCGTCTCGCTGCGCCGATCGATGCCGCCGTGGGCAATATCGGCGCAGGAACCTCTTGACACGTTCGTCGATTGCAAGTAATATGTACGCATGTACACAATCGACAAGATAACCGTCTCTTAGCGACGGTCATCCAAAGGATCAGACAACCATGGAACCGCTGGCCCCTTTTGTGATTGAAGAGAAAGCGATGAATCCTCGCCCCAGCTGCCCGGCGTGTGGCGGACTGCTAATCTTGTTGCGCGGCTTCTTTCGCTGTGTTCGCTGCACTTACTGCATCTGCGAGGCTTGCGAACCGGATATAATCGACCAAGAATGACCCCAACCACTTTTTCACGGAGGATCACCCCATGCTCGTACTCACCAGAAAGCCCGGCGAGAAAATCCAGGTCGGCAGGAACATCACGGTTACGGTGCTGGAAGTCAACGGCACCAAAATGCGCATCGGCATCGAGGCACCGGATGACGTCACCATCTTGCGCGCGGAATTGTGCGATTTCATGCACGAGCCATTGGCGCAGACAGCTGAGCGCGATTGCTCAAAGTGATTTGCGATCACATTTTTTCCTGCGCCAGGGGGACGGATGGTTGTAAGCCTTCCGCCGCCGTTTCGCTGCTGTGCGCAGGTGTTTCTTTTTCATGCTCATGCCATTCTCCTTGTAGTTGAATTCAGCGAGCCGAGTCCCGTGCAGGGCTCGGCTCGCTGCGTTGTGTCAACTATCTTACGGCCAACGGTGCCGGAATCCATTACTTCTTGAGCCGTTCGATGAGATACGCCTGCGCATTCGCATACTGCGGATGCGGATGGCCGGTGTACGACAGCACCACATCGACGCCGAGCTTCTTCAGCTTCTCGGCCAGCATCATGCCCATGACGGGGGAATGCGTGGGGTCCTTGTGGCTGCCGCCGACCTTGGCATCCTTGTCACCGGTATAGAAGAGGCCGATCGGCGGATCGTCCTTGGTCGCGTGTTCGATCGGCGAGTATTCCTTGATCCATTTCAGCACGCTCTCACGCTTCTCGTGCAACTCGTCGAAATTTTTCAGGCCGAAGGCGTGCGCGCCGTAGGTGTAGTTGGGCAGCCACTCGCGCAGCTCTTTGGGATCGAGTGAGGTCTGGGCGCCATTGACGGCCGCGCAGTAGAGGCGTGTCGATTCGCGCGCAATGGGGTCGTCGCTCTTGGGGTCGGCCATGTCGTCATGGAAGGCGAGCCAGAGGGAGGAGCAGGCGCCCGCGGAACCGCCGGTGGCGCCGATGCGCTTCTTGTCGATATTCCATTCGGACGACTTCGAGCGGATGAATTGCAACGCCCGGGCCGCGTCGTCGAGCGGGGCCTTCACCGGCGGCATGACCTTGTCTTCGACGCCGTTCTTGACGTAACGGTAGTTGATCGCGGCAACGGAGATGCCGGCGTCGAGAAATGGCTTCGCGTTGTATCCAGCCTTGTCGCCGGCCTGCCAGCCGCCGCCGTGGATGTACAGGACCATCGGCGTCGGCTTGTCCGATTTCGCCTGATAGAAGTCGAGCACCTGGCGTTCATGCTTGCCGTAGGCGACCTTGGCGAAGGTCGCAGGCACGGGAGGCGGCGTGTGCTTGTTTTTCTCTTCCTTTTTCTTGTCCTCCTTCTTGTCCTTTTCCTGAGCCTGGCCGTACAAGCTGGTCAGGCTGAGACCAAGGGCAAGGCAAAGAAAGCACCACAGGATGCGGGTCATGATCGAGTCTCCTTTGTGTTGATGGCGAGATTGGATGAGAGGATACGGCCAATCAATTGCGTTGTAAAGAAATATTCCGGAGCACGGGCATTCCCAGCTCTTCGTTTAGCGTCCGCAATGCGCCGCGCGGGACTATGGCTCCTCCAACTCCTCGATCGAGCGCGGCCAATCGTCCTTGAGCAACCGCGACAGCGAACGGTCAGCCAGCACCTTGCCACCCGTTTGACAGCGCGGGCAGTAGTTTGTTTCATTCTCGGCATAGACGATGCGCTGCACCTTGGCGCCGCAGGTCGGGCACGGCTTACCGAACTGGCCATGAACCGCCATCTCATCGCGAAATGCCGTCACCTTTTCGGGGAAGCCGGCGCCGACGTCGCCGCGCAATCGTGCCAGCCAGTCGAGTAGGCATTCGCGGCTGGCGTGAAAGAGCCGGGCGATCTCGTCGGCGGAAAGACGATGCGTCAACGCCAGCGGCGAGAGGCGAGCGCGGTGGAGGATCTCGTCGGAGTAAGCGTTGCCGATCCCGGAGAAGAGGCGGGGATCGGTCAGTGCCCGTTTGAGCGTGTGATTTTCGCGGATGAGGGCGGCGTGAAAATGCGCCGCGGTCGTGTCGAGCACTTCGAGGCCGCCGGGATTGTGCTTCGCCAACTCGGCCTCGCCGCGCACGAGGTGTAGCGACGCCCGGCGTTTGCTGCCGGCTTCGGTAAGGATGAGCGTGCCGGTCGAAAAATCGAAAGCGGCCAGCCCGACTTTGCCCGGCGGCCTGGCGCCGGGCTTCTTCCAGTGCAATCGGCCGGCAATCATCAGGTGCGACACGAGAAACAGGTCCCCCTCCAGCGCGATCACGATACGTTTGCCAAGCCGACGCAGGCCGATCACGACGCGCCCCTCGGTTTCCCTCAGCGGCGGCTCGACGCTGCGCAGCAAGAACGGGCTGGCGAGCCTGACGCGTTCCAGCCGCTGCCCCTGGATGCGCCGCTTCAGGCATTCGAGATACACGACGATATCGGGAAGCTCGGGCATGGCTACTCACGGTTTGTGGTCGGTGGTCCACTGCCCGATGCGGATGACCACGAATTCCGCGGGACGTAGCGGAGCGACGCCGACCAGGCAGATGAGTCGGCCGTTGTCGAGATCGTCCTGTGTCATGGTCGTGCGGTCACAGCGCACGAAGTATGCCTTCTGCGGCAAGTCGCCCAGCAGCGCGCCCGCTTTCCATTCGTTGTGCAGAAAGGCCTCGACGGTTCGGCGGATAGTCGCCCACAAGGGCTCGCCGTTCGGTTCAAAGGCGGCAAACTGAGTCCCGTTTTCGATGGAGTGCTCAAGGTAGCCCGTATATCGGCGTAGGCTCACGTACTTCCACTCTGGATCGGCAGATGCCGTGCGCGCGCCCCACAGGCGAATGCCTTGACCAGGGAGCACACGAAAACAATTGATTCCCGCCACATTGAGCGGGTCAAGCTGGGCCTTGGTGAGGGTCCGTTCGACACCGCTGGCCTGAAATATGGCCTCGTTGTCCGGCGCCTTGGACACGGCAATGCGCGTGAGCACGCCGGCAACGAATCCGCTCGGAGGCAGAGAGGTCAAGGCGTTCGTCCGCGGGTCGAGCGTGTGCACCCACGGGTAATAAAAAGCGGCGCGCGAACTGTCGAATTTTGCGCGCCATTGGCGGACGGCGTCGAGATCCTGACTGTTCCCGCTGTCAAGGATCGCGATGCGCCAGCGCATCCTTTCAGCATGTTGGATGAGTTGCTGCAGGATCTCCAGGCCGTCGGCGCTGCGATCCGGTTGGTCGATGCCCCAGGTGACGCCGGGCGCTGCCACGATGGAGATGTCGTCGATCTCCTCAAAGGCGGCGAGCCCGGTCTTGACGGCGTGAGGCGAAATGGTCACGCCAGCGTATTCCGCGGCGGTCGGCTGCTGCCCGTCGTGATTGCTCGACAGCTTGACGTCGAGAGGCTTGAAAACGCGGGCGATGTAGACGCGTTGGCCCCCGTTCTCGAAGAACGTCCGCACGGCGTGCCAGAGATAATTGTCTCGGGGCGGCAGGTCGGCGCCCGCCGCGGTCTTGAAATGCAATTGCTCGCCGCCGCCGTAGATTCGCTCGAAGCTCGCGAGGGTGGTGATGGCCTTGGAGGGACGGCCAACCGGGCCGCGGCGGGCCGGGCCCAGGAAACCCGCCGTGTTCGTGCGGACACCCTTGATCGTCTTCGTAGGCATGGCCGATTCTTCGACGTATTTATCCGGGGTACACGATTCGTGCCCCGATCCGGCATATCGAAGCCTCCTTGGCCGGATTGTAGCACAGACTTAGCCGGCCCGTCCAGTAATCGGCATGCCACGTTTTTGGGGAGTGGCGCCTGAAATTAGCGCGCGATTTTCACCAAGGCATGGTAACATGGAAAACGTCCGACGAAACACGCAGTCCATAAGGAGATGAGCCATGAAACTACTTTGCCCTCTCTTGTGCGGTTTTCTCTTCCTGGGGCCAGCGGTGCATGGTGCGCATGCGCAAGAAAAGAAATTGGATTCGCTCATCCGGGACCTCGACAACAAGGACCGCGAAGTCCGACTGACGGCCGTCATGGCCCTTGCGGAGCTTGGTCCCGAGGCGGCAAAGGCAGCCAAGGGCCTGGCCGAGCTGCTGGCGGAAAAAGACGCCGAGTTGCAGCTCAACGCCGCCATCGCGCTGGGCAAGATCGGCAAGGAAGCGGTGACGCCGGTCGCCAAGCTGCTCGGCAGCAAGGACACCGATACGAGATATTACACTCTCGCGGCGCTCGGCTGGATTGGGCCCTCCGCCAAGGATACCGCCCCCGCGGTTCTCAAGGCGCTTGGCGACAAGGACGACGGCATCCGCGCCAAGGCGGCGTTCGCGCTCGGCAAGATTGGCGCCGACCCAAAGCTCGCCGTCAAGCCGCTCCTGCGCCTGCTCACCGAGAGCAACCCTGACCTGCGTCGTGCCGCGGCCGAGGCGCTCGGGCAGTTCAAAGCCGCCGCCGTTCCGGGCCTCATCGAGGCGCTCAAGGACGACTCAGCGGCGCTGAAGATTGAAGCCGCCCTGGCGCTTGGCCAGATAGGACCTGACGCCAAGGATGCGGCCCTCGCCCTCAAGTTCGCTGCGACGGAGAAGAGCGACCCGCTGGCCGAGGAGTCGATCAAGGCCCTGGTTAAGATCGGCATGGCGGTCCTGCCGACGGTCCGTGAAATCCTGGCCGACGAGGACGCCAAGGTGCGCGACCGAGCCCTTGCCAATCTTGAAAAAGCGGGTCCACCTGCCGGCCTGTTCCTGGCCGATGCGCTGAGCGCCAAGCGCGTCGAGGTACGCCGTCAGGCGGCCCGGTCGTTGGCGACATTGAACCTAAAGGAAGAGTCGATCATCCCCGGCCTCACGCAGGCGCTGCGCGACGACGACAAGGAGGTGCGCAAGCACACGATGCAAGCGCTGCGGCCTGTCGCGGTAGGCGCCCGCCAAGCGGTGCCGAACCTGCTGCTCGTGCTCAAGGACAAGGACGTCGAACAGCGCACGCTGGCGTTGATCGTGCTGCGTGAAATTCCCGCGGAATCCGAAGCGATCGTGAAAGCCGTCACGCCGCTGGTGGACGATCCCGACGAGAACGTGCGCAAGCTGGCGAAGGAAGTGCTGGCGTTTCAGGGCAAGCAATGATGAATCATTCGATAAACTAACGAAATGAAAATCACCCGCATCCGTGCCTACCAGGTCGATCTGCCGCTCTGCGAAGGCAGCTACAGGTGGTCCGGCGGCAAGGCGGTTAACGTCTTCGACAGCACCGTCGTCGCGGTCGAGACTGATGCCGGCGTCGTCGGCCACGGCGAAGTCTGTCCGCTCGGGCCGTTCTACCTCCCCGCCTACGCCGCCGGGGTTCGCGCCGGCATCAAGGAGCTGGGGCCGCACCTGCTCGGCGAAGATCCGCTGCAATTGCCGAAGCTCAATCGCCGCATGGATGCCGCTCTCAAGGGGCACGCCTACGTCAAGTCGGGCATCGACATGGCGTGCTGGGACATCCTCGGCAAGGTCACCGGACAGGCGGTCTGCATCCTCCTGGGCGGCCGCTATGGCGATGACTTTGGCCTCTATCGCGCGATCTCGCAGGAGGCGCCTGAAGCGATGGCCGGGCGCGTCGCAAGCTATCGAGCCGAGGGTTATCGCCGTTTTCAGCTCAAAGTCGGCGGCGATCCGGCGGACGACGTCGCCCGCATTCGCGCCGTTGCCGCGAAACTACAGCCCGGTGATCGCCTGATCGCCGACGCTAACACCGGCTGGCTGATGCACGATGCCATGCGCGTCGTCCGGGCCGTGCGCGACATCGACGTCTACATCGAACAGCCGTGCCTTTCCTACGAGGAATGCCTGTCGATCCGCCGGCACACCGATCATCCGTTCGTGCTCGACGAAGTGATCGACTCCATCGACATGCTCCTGCGCGGCCATGCCGACGGCGCGATGGACGTCGTCAACCTCAAGATCAGCAAGCTCGGCGGACTGACGAAGGCGAAGCAGGCGCGCGACCTGTGCGTGTCGCTGGGCATCGCCATGACACTCGAAGATAGCTGGGGCGGCGACATCGTGACGGCAGCAATCGCGCATCTCGCGCACAGCACGCCAAGCGAGCTTCTGTTCACGGCAACCGACTTCAACAGCTATGTCACCGTCAGCATCGCCGACGGAGCGCCGCGCCGCATCAATGGGAGGATGGCCGCGAGCACAGCGGCGGGGCTAGGCGTGACGCCGAAGATGGACGTGCTGGACAAGGCGGTTGTTGAAGTCTCCTAACCATGCAACAAGGAACGAGGATATCTGATGCGAACACATACACCGGTCGTGACTATTCTCCTGGCTGCACTGACACCACTGAATGCCCAGGCGCCGCCGATCCCGACCGCGCACACCAAGCGCGACATCGAAGGCTGGACCGTGCACATCGACAACCGTCTCCTCAACGGCGACAAGAAAGTCGGCGATCATGCCCTGCGCATCCTCGCCAATCGGCTCTATGACATCCAGCATGTCGTGCCGGCCGACAAGGTCGCCAAGCTACGCAAGGTCGCCATCTGGATCGACGCTTCGCATGGCAAGCTCAAGCCGGCCCAGTATCACCCAAGCGCTCGCTGGCTGCAAGACAACGGCTACGCCGAGGCTCTTGCCAAGTGCGTCCACATCCCGGTGGCGGCCGAGTTCTCCAGCGTCGCCCATCAGCGCGTGCAGCCGTGGTCGGTCATGCACGAGTTGGCCCACGCCTACCACGATCAGGTGCTCGGCTTCGACGATGCCGAGGTCAAGGCCGCCTACGAACGCTTCCGCGAAAGCGGCAGGTACAAGAGCGTTCTGCACATCAACGGCAAGAAGACACAGCACTATGCGCTGACGAACGAGAAGGAGTTCTTCGCCGAGATGACGGAGGCGTACTTCGGGCACAACGATTTCTACCCGTTCAACCGCGCCGAGCTGAAGCGCGACGAGCCAGAGTTGTATGACTTGCTGACGAAGATCTGGGGAACGCCGAAGTGACGGATTTCCAAGCGCGAAACGATGGATCACGGGCTATTTCGCGCTGGCGCCGCCAGCGATCTTTTGCAGCCGCACTTGGTCGAGCCAGCAACGATGTCGGATGTCCAGCTCCTCGAGGGTGTGATCGTCATTCGGGCCTCGCCCTAACTTTTCGGATGCGGCGCGAGCGAACGGAACATGCACGCAACAGCCGCTGCATAAGGTGGAATCCCTAAAAACGATGAAAAATGCGGGATTTTCGAAGCAGAATCGGGCACGCACGCAAGTTACGGGGAGACAAGCCGATCGGGCGGTAACTCATGAGATGTTTTCCTTTGCAATAAAACGCCCAGCTCAAGCATCGATGGGTGGAGTGTCCGACTCCGAAAATGCTTGTCGGCACAGACGATTGCCGCGGAAAATGTGCGTTGCAATCAACGCGCGGCAACGACTCGCTCTCTTCACTTGGCTCCAGGCCCGGCGCTTTGCATCAGCGATGCCGTAGCTGCCGGTCCTGGCGTCGTTCCATTATACGTGCGCGTAAATAGGGCAAGCTGAAGTTGACAGGAAATCTGTTCGCATCTGCGAATCAACGCAGGATTTTCACGTTCGGCAAAGCCTTTTGCAATTCGCCGACGGCAAGATCGGACACTTTGGTATCCGCGAGTTCGAGCCGTTGCAGCGCGGCCAGTTTGTGCAAATGAATCAGTCCCGCATCGGTGACGGCTGTGCGCGCGAGCTTCAAGTCCTTGAGCTTGGACATCCTGGCAACGTGAATCATTCCCGCGTCGGTGACCTTGGTGTGGCCGATGTGCAGGAACTGAAGGTTGGACAACGTCGCAAGATGCGCCAGCGACTTGTCGGTGATGAGCGTGTTGCTGAGGTGCAGTTCCGTTAGCTTGGACAGTTCCTTGAGATGTGCGACGCCTGCGTCGGTCACTTCGAGCCTGCCGAGATGCAGCTCCTTGAAGTTGCGGAATTCCTTGACGAGTGCCAGGCCCTTGTCGGACACCTTGGTGTGGGCAATGTGCAGAGCCGCCAAGAGCTTGAGGCCCTTGAGATGCGCGATGCCGACATCCGAGATATTGGTCTTGGCCACGTCCAACTCGCGCAAACTGGTCAGACCCTTGAGATGCGCCAGGCCGGCATCGGTGATCTGCGTGCGGCGCAGATAGAGTTGATCAAGATGCTCGAATGGCTTGAGGCGCGCCAGATCCTCGTCGCCCGCATCGGTGTTGCTGAGATCGATCATCACGACTGGCTTGTCGGAGCTATTGTGGTCGAGACGATATTTCCCACCGAGCTTCGTGACGGCGGCCAGCGCACGCTCCCGGTCCGCTTTCTTTTCCTGAGCGGCGAGGGATGGCGTGCAAATCAGGATCAAGCCGAGGGTCAACAACGACAGGTGCATTGGGTACTCTCACTTCTTGTTTGCAGTCTTTTGACAAATAGAGTCCTGACTTCGCCGCGAGCGGCGAACTCGGGTGCAGTTTATCGATCCAGGCCATGAATTCTATGCGTGCCTTCGTTGGCTTTTGCGATACCGTCCGCTACTCTGGAAGTATTGTTTCTCGCACGGAGCATCGGCGCATGGGCAAGCAGGTCATCGTGATCGGCGGCGGGGTGATCGGGGCGGCCTGCGCCTATTACCTTTCCAGGGCCGGCTGGCAGGTGACCGTCGTCGATCGCGGCGCCTTCGGCATGGGCTGCTCGCACGCCAACTGCGGCCTCATCTGCCCCAGCCATCTGCTGCCTCTCGCCGAGCCCGGCGCGGCCTGGAAGGGGTTCAAGTCGCTCTTTCAGAAGAATTCAGCGTTTCGCATCAAGCCGCGGCTCGATCCGCCCTTGTGGTGGTGGTTGTGGAAGTTCGCGCGCCGCTGCAAGATGCCCGCCATGATGGAGGCGGCCCATGCCTGCCAGGAACTTTTGCAATCGTCGCGCCAGCTCTATGAAGACCTGATCGCCCGCAAACGGCTCGAATGCGAATGGCAGAAGCGCGGCTTGCTGTTCGTCTTCAAGACCCACGCAGAGATGGACGAATACGCCAGGACCGATCGGCTGCTCACCGATTCGTTCGGCATGCCGGCGATCCGCTACGACGAGGGGGCGGTGTCGCGCATGGAGCCGGCTCTCAAACCCGACCTGGCGGGAGGCTGGTATTATGAGCACGACGCCCATCTGCGCCCCGACAAGCTAATGGCGTCCTGGCAGCGCGTGCTGAAGAGCAAGAATATCCCTATCCGCGAGAACTGCGCGGTGACCGGCTTCTTGCGCGAAGGCAGCCGGGCCCGCGCGATTCTGACATCGACCGGCGAGTACGCGGCCGACGCCTTCGTGGTCGCCGCCGGCGCGCTGACGCCGCTCTTGAAGAAGGCGCTCGGCTGCCGCATCCCGATCCAGCCGGGTAAGGGCTATTCGATCACGATGCCGCGACCGAAGATCTGCCCCACGATTCCGCTGATCTTTCCGGAGACGCGCGTCGCCGTCACGCCGATGCGGAGCGGCTATCGGCTCGGCTCGACGATGGAGTTCGCCGGCTATGACGCGACGCTCAGCCGTGCCCGGCTCGATTTGCTCAAGGAAGGCGCCCGGCCCTACCTGCTCGAGCCGTTTGCCGAACCGGTGCAGGAGGAATGGTTCGGCTGGCGGCCGATGACGTTCGACGGCAAGCCGATCATCGACCGCAGCCCTACGCTGGAAAACGTGGTGATCGCCGCGGGACACAACATGCTTGGCGTGTCGATGTCGCCGGGGACGGGACGGCTGGTCGCGGAGTTGCTGAGCGGAGCACCACCGCACCTCAACCCGGAGCCGTTCTCGCTGCGGCCCTTGTGAGCCGCTTGCGGCTTAGCGTTCGCGCGGCGCTGCGCGAACGCTAAGCCGCAAGCGGACTTACTCCCCCTTCGGAAACGGCGGCGCGCCTTCGAGAATCCAGCGGCGGATCGTGTCGATCTCTTCTGGCGGAAGCCGATCGTAGCCGTCCTTGGCCGGCGGCATGCGTTTCTTGTCGTCCGGGGCTGTGATGAGTTCGTATAATTCCGAATTCTCCGGCTGCCCCGGAATGACGACCTGGCGGACCGTCACGAGCAAGCGGTGATGCATGATCTTGAGGCCGCTCTTCGCCTTTTCGTAGTTGTGGCAGTCGTAACAACGTTCCGCGAAGATCGCCTTGGTCTTCGCGGCGAGGTCCGAGTATGGGGCGGCGCTGGTCACGCCGTCCTGGGCATCGACGGTCGGCAGCGGCGGCGCCCCGCCGACGATCCACTCACGCAAAATCACCAGCTCCTTTTCCGACACGCGCGGCAAGCGCAGCTCCTCCTCCTCGGGAGGCATCGACCCGTCCGCGATCCGTTGAATCAGGCGCGAGTCCTCGGGCTTTCCCGGCACGACGATGCGGCGCACCCGGTCGAGCAGCAGCGCATGATTGAGAATGTTGAGATTCTTCTCGATGTTGTTCGGGTCTTGGCCGTGGCACTCAAAGCAGTTGCGTTTGAGGATTTCGCGCACCAGCGGCGCTTGCACTTCCGCTCGGAGCCTGATTTGCCGCTGATGCTCCTCGGCCTTGAGATGGATTTGCCGCACCGTGTAGAAATGCGCGACCACATAGTAGACCGGCACAAAGGCGAGCAGGAGCAGGCTGGCGACCAGGGCGACGCCTTGCGGATGACGGCGCATTCGCTTCCACACGCGCTGTAGCGGGCCGATGCGCCGCGCCGGCACCGGCTGGACGTCCAAGAAACGGCGCAACACGGCCGCCC
>JACXTT010010965.1_pt1 | contig 12165 bp, 8 predicted proteins | sample 9270951 | NCBI WGS metagenome assembly JACXTT01 (sample SAMN15532306, study PRJNA645909) | rock metagenome | isolation source: weathered quartz diorite | place: Puerto Rico | collected 2017-06-21 | reverse complement strand
CAGGTCGGGCTGCGCGGCCAACGCCGACAGATCGTCGGCATAGTGATCCCTGTCGTGGCCGTCGCCGGTCTGACTTGACCGGCCATGCCCGCGCCGATCATGCGCAATCACGCGGAAGCCCTTGCCGAGAAAGAAAAGCATCTGCGCGTCCCAATCGTCTGCCGAGAGTGGCCAGCCGTGACTAAAGACAACGGGTTGACCTTTGCCCCAATCCTTGAAATAAATTTGCGTCCCGTCTTTCGTGGTGATCGTGCTCATGCTGAAACCATATCAGCCGGCGCGCACTTGAAAATTGGACAATGGACGGAAGGAACTCTCCTACCAAAGTAGGACATGGAATGTGAATAACTCGGTCATGATCGGGGGCATTCCCCTGACTCGTCCCAACCGACCGGGCTTGATCACAGATGAAGCAATCCCCTGCGGTTTGCGACGGCGATGGCTTCGGTGCGACTCAAAACGTTGAGCTTTCGGAAAAGCGATTGGACGTGGCTCTTGACGGTGACTTCTGTGATCGTCAGGTCCGAGCCGATCAGCTTGTTGGGCTTGCCCTCGGCGAGCAGCCGCAGCACGTCCAGTTCGCGTGGAGTCAGTTCTTCGGTGGGCAATCGCTCCGCAAGTTTTGCGGCGACGGCGGGAGGAAGGAACGTTCGGCCCGCGTGGATTTCGCGAATGCACTGAAACAATTCTTCGCGTCGCACATCCTTGAGCAAATATGATTTCGCTCCGGCGCGCATCCCACGATAAATGTCCTCGTCGCCATCGAATGTGGTGAGGACGATAATCCGGGCTTTGGAATCAGCCGCGCGAATTGCGTAAATGGCGTTCACACCGTCGAGGCCGGGCATCCGCAAATCCATGAGTGTCACGTCTGGCCGGTGTTTCTTCCAAAGCTCGACTGCTTGCAGGCCATCGCCGGTTTCGGCCACGACTTCCATGTCTTGTTCCTGTTTGACGATGGCGACCAGGCCATCGCGCACCACCGTATGATCGTCCGCAATGAGGATTCGGATGACATCACGCCGTCCACCCGCGCGCCTCTTGCTGGGCTAGAGGGGCGAAACAACGGCTTCACCCGGAATTTTAACTCTGCTCATGCGGGTTCTCCGATTTTGGAGCGGGTTGATTTTTCAACTCAACCAGAATTTCAGTGCCGACATCCGGTTTTGCGCGGATTATGAACTGGCCGTTCATGCGGTCAACCCGTTCCTTCATGCCGATCAAGCCGAAGCCCTCGTGCTCCGCCTGCGGATCGAAACCGCGACCATCATCCACAAGCCGGAGTTGGACTTTGTCGCGTCTATGCTCAATGTCGCCCTGAAATTCCGGGCGTCCGCGTGTTTGACGGCGTTGGTGAGAGCTTCTTGCGTGATGCGCAACAGGCCTTCCTCAAATTCACCAAGTATGGATTGCTCATTGCCTTCTGCTTGAAACTCCGCGTTCAGGCTCGTGCCTTCCGTCATGCGTTTGAGCAAACCGTCCAAAGCCATGAACAATTTTCCGTCGCGGAGCGAACGGGGACGCAGTGCACGAACCGACCGGCGAGCTTCTCCCAGACTCGACCTCGCGAGATCGCTGGCTCGCTCGATGCGATTGGCCGTTTCCGCCAGATCGCCCTGAGAGGTCGCGCCTTTGGCCGCTTCCAACTGCATAATGACGCCGGTGAATCCCTGCGCGAGCGTGTCGTGAATGTCGCGCGCCATGCGGTTGCGTTCCTCCATGACGGCGGTCTGACGATTTTGCGCGTGAAGAGTGGACAACTGCATTGCCAGCATCGCCTGATTCGCCAGCGCCTGGGCCAGTTCGATTTCCTCGGCGCGGAAAGTTCGCTTTTGCGTGAAGCGGATGCCAATCGCTCCTTCCAGCCGCCCGGTCACGGACATTGGGACGAGAAGAATCGTGATGATTCCAAGTGGCAGCAAGCGGTCTCGCAGAGGAAACGGCTCACCGAGGCGGATGTCCTCAATCACGCTCGCCTTTCCGGTGCGAAAGACTTCGGTCCAAGGCCGCAGATCGTCCATTGGCAGCCAAAGCTCTGTCCCGACAAACCTTGCATCGGTTTTGCGCAGGAGTTTCCCATTCTCGAAAGAGGTTTCAAAACCGATCCTGCCGCTGGCTTCGTCCCGCCGCCACACGCTGACGCTGTGCGCTCCAAACTGTTCCGCGATGGTGCGGAGGATGTGTTCAAGCAAGCGGTCGGGGTCGGACTCCGTCGCCAGCGCATCCGAGGCGCTCTTGAGCGCCTCGACCTGGCCGCGGGCCAGATGTTCCGAAGCGTGCAGGGCTTCCTGCACCACTCTTTGTTCGGTCATGTCAATCGCCGTCCCGACGAATTCCACGAGGTCACCGGCTTCGTTCAAAACGGGCCGGCCAAAGGCATGTTGATGCCGGATCGCTCCATCGGGGAGAACGATGCGGTAATCCGCTTGATAGGGGACTTTCTCTCGCTCGCTGATTGCGAAAAGCTCCTCGATGCGCGGCCGGTCTTCGGGATGAATCCGGCCAAAGTACAACCTAGGGTCGGACGCATCCTCACCGGGTTGGATCGCAAAAATTCGATAAACTTCCGGTGAAACTTTGACTTTGCCCGTTACGAGGTTGTGTTTCCAACTGCACGTGTGAGTCAACCAGTGCGCTTCGTGCAAATCGGCTTCGCTTCGCCGCAGCTTTTCCTCCGCGAGTTTGCGCTCGGTGATGTCACGCAGGATGACGGTGAACAACACTTCAGTGCCGAGGTCGAGTTTGGAAATAGATGCCTCAGCCGGGAACTCCGTGCCGTTCTTGCGGCGGCCAAAGACTTCCCGGCGCTGTCCCATCAAGCGCGAGACCTCCGGCGATTTGGCGAACGCTTCGATGTGCCCCCGGTGCGCGCTCGCGAATCGTTGCGGCAGGAGAATGTCGAGCGACTGGCCGAGAACTTCCGCTGCAGTGTAGCCGAATGTTTTCTCCGCGCCCTGATTGAACAGCGCGATGCGCTGATCGGAATTCACTGAAATAATCGCGTCTTCGGCAATGACGAGGATGCCCTCGAACCGCGCCTTTGCGGCGCGCATTGCCTCTTTGGTTTGATTCCGCACCGTGATGTCTATCATCGCGCCGCCAAACTCGATTCCGCCCGACCCTGGTTTGACGCCGCGAGCCATGACTTGGACATGCTTCACCACGCCATCGGGCATCAGTAGCCGGTGCTCGAAATCGAAATCCCTTCCGTCACGAGTGGCGCGATCAATTGTTTGTTGCACCAGGGTTAGGTCATCGGGATGAACGCGCTGGAGCACCAGTTCCAGGGTTGGCCTCGTCATTGGGTCAACGCCCATGATGCAGAAAGTTTCCGCCGACCAGACAAGTTGCCCCGTGGCGACATGCCAGCCGAAGCTGCCGGTGCGACTCAATCGCTGCGCTTCCGCCAGGTACGCTGCGCCGCGCCGCAACTCGTCTTCTTTATTTTTGCGTTCAATCGCAACGGCCGCCAGATGCGTCGTGTGCTCGATGAGTTGACGATCTTCCGATGTTGGGCTGCACGGTTCGCGCCAATACACGGCAAACGTGCCCAGGACGCGTCCGTCGGAGGCGAATATCGGCGTGGACCAACACGCTTGTAACCCGCATGACAACGCCACGCCGCGCCACAGGCCGGCCCAACGCGCGTCCGAGCCGATGTCGGCGGCGATTACTTGCTCCCTGGTGCAAACCGCGAGTCCGCACGGGCCTGCGCCCGGCTCGATGAAAATTCCATGAATCGCGTCGTTGTAGCTTTTCGGAAGGCTCGGGCCTGCGCCATGCTCGACGCGGTTGGTAGCGTGATTCACCAGGAGAATGCCGCACTGTGATCCGCGCGATAAACCCTCGATGAGCAGGCACAACGCAGCCAATGTTTCAGGCAGTGGATGCCCCAGCGCCACCATTTCGAGAAGCTGCTTTTCCCCCGCGAGCAAGGCCTCGGCCCGTTCTTGTGCGACTCTTGACGTCTGCTGCTCGGTCACGTCCCGACACGTCACGATGATCAGATCGCGGCCTCCGAGGACTCCTCGAGCCAGTCGCAGTTCGGCCACGATTTGTTCGCCGCGTTTGGTCCGGCAGGTTCGTTGCACCGTGACCGGCGCTCCCGGTTTCATGCTGTGCCAGAGCTTGAGAATTTCCTCACGCGAGGCACTCGTCACAATGTCCCACTGGTGGAAGGTAAGCAGTTCCACTTTTGAGTAACCCAACATCGCGCAAGCCGCCGGATTGACCTCGATGATGCGCCCATCGGGCTGGGCGACGAAAACGGCGTCGGCTACGTGCGCGAACAATCCCTCCTTTTGCTCCAAACGCAGGCGGCACTCACCAAGTTCGCGCCGACACTCCTCCAAATCGAGCCGCAGTGCTTCAACTACCTTCTCGGCATCTACGTTGTTTTGCACACGCTCTTTCATGACGCGCCGTCATTTAGTCACACGCGAACGCACAACATTTATTCGATTTGGAAATGAATGTCATCCCGCAAAAGCTCCGTCGGCTGAGCGTATCAAGAGGTTTCCGCAGGCATCCGCCGATCTGGTTTCCGTCGTGTTCACCCGCCTGTGCCTGCGCCTCTGGTTGCTCCGTGCAACCTCGTGCCAGCGGTCGAAACATCTTTCGTCCACTGTCACTTCGTTGCTGATGCTCCGCTGCCCGGCGGCGCAGGCACACGCGGGTGCGTTTCGTTAGGAGCAGTCCTGCTCTCTCAGTGCGGAAGTGAAGAGAGCAGCCCCGCTCCTTCAGAACGAAACGCAAAACATGAACACGACAGAAAACCTCATCGCCACTGGAAGCACCGCAACCGCTCCGCAGCCCATCAATCAAGTTATCAAGCCGGTAAAATTCCCGGCTCAACCACAGGAATGGAAAATCGTTTCATTACGGGAATGTCCCACACCCGACACAATGCAACATTGCGAAACACCGGACCAGGCAGCCGCCTATTGGAAATCGCATATCGCGACACATCCATACTTCAATTCTGAATGCGAATGTCTGGTGGTATTCATCCTCAACACTCGGCGGCGCATCAAGGGTCACTATCTGGTGTCCATAGGCACAATGGATACGATTCTCTGTCATCCCCGCGAAGCATTTCGTCTAGCCATCATGGCGAGTGCCGCTGCCATCATCATTGCGCACAATCATCCAAGCGGTGAGCCAACGCCGTCCGAAGCTGACATCAAAATCACCCGCGACCTCATCCGAGCCGGCCAACTTCTCAAAATCGAAGTCCTCGACCACATCGTCATTGGCAATCCCAATCACTCATCACTTCGATCCTTGGGTTATTTCTACTCCGCCTAACGGCGGTCTTTCGCCTTATGCTTGGCTGCGCGGAGCTTAGAAAGCTCGCGATCAAACGACTTCACTGCTCGTCGGATGCAATCTTCGGCCTGCTCAAGAAGGACTTGGTTTACTTGCGAATGGTCGCTCTTGTGACACTTTTGCCAGTCAAGAATTCGAGAACGGCGTTCACGATACGATTTCAATGTCGTTGCCTTCTTACGAAGAAAGGCATCCCAAGCTGTATTCAGTTTCTCGTATTCATTACACCGACCGCAGGCGAGAGCGATGTTGCCAAGATTGTTGCCCCCTTTCGGCACAAGATGGTCATAGCTGGCATCCTCCATTCCAGGCCGAAGTTTACGCCCGCAATACGCACATTGATTATTGAAGTGCTTCCACAACTTCTGGAGCGCAGTGCCGGATGGATGCGGGTCTGCCACGGCTCGAAGTGAACGAGCGATGAAGTTTTTGGCCTGCGATGGACTGACTTTTCCTGCCGCCATGAGCAGATGGAAACAAGCATTTGGACTACTGTAAAGCGCCACGCGTATCTTCGGCTCGCTTCGGCTGTGATTCCATTTCGGTTACAACTATTTCAACGACCACCGGCTGGCCGTCCGGAATGAGTGATCGCTGTTTGCCAGACAATGTGGTGAGAAGCGACAACTCCGATCGTTGCATCGCCGTCTCGATGCGTCGCAACGAATGGCCGCGAACCAAGACTTCGTGCATGGCGAAGACCAGCCGGAGTTCTTGCGCCTTGCCTTCGCCCTTGAGTTCAGCGAACGCAAATTCGTCATGGGGCAGCAGCATGGAATGCTCTGCCGAGATTTCAACGCGAACACCGCGGGCTTGCGGATCATTCGCCCAACATTCGGGTGATTTTGTGCTCATAATCCTGTGTGAGTTGATGGTGACGGCGGCGAGCCGACTTCAGCCGGACAAAGATGTCGGCGGCTCGGCGACCGAAACGAAGTAGATAGCCATGCAGCCGATCCCAAAGTCGGACTGCCCGGCGCGAAGCGAATCCGGATGCAAATTCCATCGCCAACGGCCTGTGCCCGGGGCGCGCGACGTTGTCGCGGGGCTGCGTCTTGTCCGAACAACATTGCGCCCCCAGAACAGACCACTCCGGGGAGGTCACCTTGCGGATGGAGTTGTTGCCCTGGTCGGCCACTTAGATGTTGCCGCTGCTATCGACGGCCAAGCTGGAAGGAAGTTGGAAAAGCGTATCGCGACCCGCTATTCTTACTAAAACGGCCGAATTCGGTCTGGGGACCCACTTGGAAATGCGAGGGTTGAGGTGTTGGCAGCCCTCGGGTCCGAACTGATTTATTCTTACTTTTATTCTTACTTTCCGATTTCAAGGCCGATTTTGGAGGTAAACTCTTTAAATTTATTAGGAAACTTGGGGGTTGGAGCGGGTGAAGGGAATCGAACCCTCGTCTCAGGCTTGGGAAGCCCACGTTCTACCATTGAACCACACCCGCGACCGGTGCGTTGTTTGTAACAGTACTCGCCCGCCGATGCAACTGTCGGATAGCCGACTTAAAACCGAACGATGTTCTCCAGTTTCGCGACCCGCTCCTCAATGGCAGCCCGCGTTACCTTCGTCGTGCGCATCAGACCAAAACCCTGGCAGCAAAACGAGGCCACCACGCTGCCGTAAATCATCCCCCGTTTGAGGTTCGTCTCGATTGGGCCTTTGCGGCTGGCCAGATAACCCATCAAGCCGCCAACAAACGAGTCCCCTGCGCCGGTCGGGTCAACCACCTCGCTCAAAGGAAACGCCGGCGCCACGAACAGGCCGCCCGGCGACGAAAGGATAGCGCCATGCTCCCCTTTCTTCACGATCACGTATTTCGGTCCGAGTCGATGAATTCTGTCCGCGGCCCGGATGGCGTTGTCCTCTTTGGTCAGTTGGCGGGCTTCGCTGTCGTTGAGCACGAAGACGTCGATCCGCCGAAGTAATTTCAGCAGGTCAGCCAGCGCAATGTTGAGCCAGAGATCCATCGTGTCGGCGACGATCAATTTCGGCCGGCGCATCTGGTCGAGCACATGGTGCTGCAAGGCCGGCGCAATGTTGGCCAGCAAAACAAACGGTGTCTGCCGATACTTCGCCGGCAGTTCGGGGCTGAAGGTCTCAAACACGCCGAGTTCGGTTTTCAGCGTGCGTCGATTGTTCATGTTGACTTCATATTCGCCGGCCCAGTGGAACGTCTTTCCGGCCGCGATCTGCAAGCCTTCGAGATCCACGCCGTGCCGGCGATACAATCTGAGGTAGCGTTTCGGGAAATCTTCGCCGACGATGCCAACCAGTTTGACCGGGGCGAAGAAACTGGCCGCAATCGCCGCGTGGCTGGCCGAGCCGCCGAGTAACCGCGGGTTTTCGCGCCAGGGCGTCTTGATCGAGTCCAAGGCGGTGGAACCAACGACGAGAACGCTCATGATTGCCTTTCCGATAGTCGCGACGCCGCGTGCCCTTGCACAATGGCAGCTTTTTCTTCCCGGCATGTATAAACAGATACCGGGCTTGACGCTACACGAATCCAACACTGTTCGACGCCTGCGTGCGGCGGCGTTCATTTCCATCTTTTGTTGCACCTGCAACAAAGTTTGATGGGCCGCCTTGGCAGCCGGCTTCGGGTTGCTAAGCGGTTTCAGCAAGAAAAAGACTCATCGCAAACCCAAATTTTTGCTAACCTGTCAACCATGGCTGACGGGCAGAATTCATCCTCGACACTGCACGTCGCGGTGTTCTCCGGACCTACCGACTACCGCGACACCAACGCCGTTTTGCAGTTGGTCGACGCGACGCTGGCCGCGTTGCGTCTGCCCGATGGGTTCATCCAACCCGGTGACCGAGTCGTGCTCAAACCCAATTGGATCAAGGAACATGACGAGCGTTTCCCTGGCCCGGATCGTTGGCAGCACGTCGTCACGCACCCCGTCGTGATCGAAGCAGTCGCGTGCTGGGCGGCCAGACAACTGCAAGGCCGCGGTTCGATCACCCTTTGCGACGCGCCTCAAACGGATTCTTCCTTCGACAAGATCCGCGAATATTGCGGCCTGGACTCTCTGGTCGTCCGTTTGCAAGCCGCCTTTCCCGGAGTTGAGTCTTCGCTGCTCGATCTGCGCCCGGAAGCCTGGCACGCCATCGACGGTGTGACGGTGGGCCGGAGGAAACTGCCGGGTGATCCCGCCGGGGCCACTCTCGTCCGGCTGAACGGCGCGAGTGAATTCGTCGGATATCGCGGACAAGGCCGGCTCTACGGCGCTTCGTACGACATGGCGGAGACCAACGAAAGGCACACGGGCGCGCGCCACGAATATCTGCTCTGCCGCACGCCGATGGAAGCGGACGTGTTCATCAACCTGCCCAAACTCAAAACGCACAAGAAAGTCGGCCTGACTTGCGCGTTGAAGAATCTGGTCGGCATCAACGCGAACAAGAACTGGCTGCCGCACCACACCGAGGGCACTCCCGACCAGGGAGGCGACCAGTTCGGCGACGCGACCACCCGGGCGCGGCTGGAGCACTCCTGGATGGGCGCCGCAAAGCGGTGGTTGAAAGATCGTCCGCGCATGTCGCGGTTCTTTGTTCCACTGAAGAAGGCCGGCCGGCTGTTCTTCGGCGACACGCAGCTGGTGGTTCGCTCCGGCAACTGGCACGGCAACGACACCTGCTGGCGGATGGTGCTGGATCTGAACAAGTGCCTTTTCTTTTTCGACGGCAGAGGCCAGCCACGAAAAAAACCGCTGCGTTACCTCAGCGTCGTGGATGGCATCGTCGCCGGTGAAGGCAACGGCCCGATGTCGCCGGACCCCAAGCCCTGCGGCGTGCTGCTCGCCGGCATGCATCCGGTGGCCGTGGACTGTGTGGCTGCTACGCTCATGGGTTTTGACTGGCTGAAACTGCGGCTGCTGAAAAACGGCTTTCAGATGCGCCAACTGAATTTTGTTTCGTTCCAACCCGGAGACATCGAGGTCGTTTCCGACAAACCCGCATGGAACGGCAAACTGGAACAAGTGGACGGCGCGTTTTCTTTCCGGCCGCACTTTGGCTGGGTCGGAGCGATTGAAAACACACGCAAGAGCGTGGTCGCATGAGTCTTGAGGACCGGCTTTATCCGTTGCTGAGCCTTTACGAGCGCTTGCCGCAACGGGTCCGGAACGGCATCGGATTGGGCTATCGGTGGTTGCCGAAAACCTGGCGCTACGGGGCGCGGTATGGTGAATTCAAGGAACTCACCTTGGGCGGCGAACAGTGGTCAGTGGAGGAGATTCGACACTACCAGCTCAAGCAACTTCGCGTGGTGTTGCATCACGCCGCCAATCACTGCCCCTTCTACCAGAAGCGTTTTGTGCGCGCGGGTTTTCGGCCGGAAAATGTGCGCGGACTTGAGGACTTGAAGGAGTGTCCGTTCGTCGAAAAACGGGATCTGCAACAGCATCTCGAGGAGATGATTTCCACGAGCATTCCCGCCTCCCAGCGACTCTACCTGACGACGGGCGGTTCGACGGGTGTGCCGGTGGGTTTTTATCTGCAGAAAGGCGTCAGCCGGCCGAAGGAGCAGGCCTTCCTCGAAGCGCTGTGGCGCCGGGCCGGTTATTGTGAAGGCGCGAGGCTGGCCGTGATTCGCGGACAGGTCACCAGTTCCCGATCGGACGGGCGCATTGATTCGTACGATGCGACGCGGGACTGGCTAATGCTTTCCTCCTATCACCTCACGCTGGAACGCCTGCCCGAATACCGGGCGGCACTTGAGAAGTTCAAGCCGGAATACCTTCACGCCTACCCCTCCGCCGCGCTGCAGCTTGCCGAATATCTGGAAAAAAGCGATGGGCCGTGGCGCCTGCCGCTGCGCGGCCTGCTCTGCGGTTCGGAACGGCTGACGCTGCCCCAAAAGCGGACGCTCGAACGCGTGTTCAAGTGCCGCGTTTACCGTTGGTACGGCCATGCCGAACGCGTCGTATTGGCCGGTGAAGGCGCACAGTCGGAATTGTTCTACTTCTTCCCGCAATACGGCTTTGTCGAGTTTGGTCCGCCGGACGAGGACGGACTACGGGAAGTCATCGGGACTTCATTTCATAACCTGGCGATGCCATTGGTTCGTTATCGCACCGGCGACTGCGTCCGGCTGGCGGAGCCGGAAGACCCCTCGAGTCTCGAATACCCCTGGCCGGCGGCGGTGGAAATCGCCGGACGCCAGCAGGAGTGCCTGGTGAGCGCGGCCGGCCGGCGGATTTCGCTAACCGCGTTCAACATGCACGACGCGGTGTTTGATGATTTGTATGCGGTGCAATTTTATCAGGAGCGGGCGGGGCTTGCGGAATTTCGCTACGTTGCCGGGACGAAGTTTCATCAGTCGCGCCTTAGCCGAATCGAAGAGAGCCTGCGGCGCAAGCTGGGGGACGATTTTCAGCTTACTTTCCGCGAAGTAAAGGAAGTGGAAAAAACGGCGCGGGGCAAACATCGCTGGTTGGTGAGTCAATTGCCGGAATCGGGTGCGGCGCCAGGTTGAGTTGCTGGGCGCTGATTGTCCTTTATCGGTTCCTCGAAAGCACTCTTTGCTTTTGGCATGCGTCAGGACCGTGAACATAGTATCCACCGAAGCGAGGCGTCATTGCCGAGGTGCTGCCGGAATTTTCCCGGCAGAGCTTTGCTTCGATTCGTCTGTCGGCAAGATGCCGGCAAGCCCTCTGTCAATGCCGAAAATGGCGCACGCCGGTAAAGACCATAGCCATCCCGCGTTTGTCGGCGGCGGCAATCACTTCCACGTCGCGCACGGAGCCGCCCGGTTGGATCGCCGCGGTTGCGCCCGCTTTGGCGGCGGCGATCAATCCGTCTGCGAACGGGAAGAAAGCGTCGCTGCAAACGACGCTCCCTTTGAGCGAGAGTTTTGCTTCGCCGGCCTTCCAAACCGCGATGCGGCTCGCATCCAAGCGGCTCATCTGGCCGGCGCCGATGCCGAGTGTCCGGTCCTTGCCGACAAAGACCATCGCGTTGGACTTCACATGCTTGACCACGCGCCAGCCGAACCGCATTGCTTGCCATTCTTTCCGGGTGGGTTTTCGCTTGGTCACCACTTTCAAGCCCGATTCGGGCATGGCTTTCAGATCCTGCTCCTGCATCAGGAATGAATCCGCGCCCACGCTCCGGATTTCCCAAGGCGATGCGGTGCGCGGATTATTGAGGATCTGCAACAACCGCAGGTTCTTCTTCCGGCGCAACAGTTCGAGCGCATCCGCTTTAAAGTCCGGCGCGACGATGATTTCGCTGAAGATTTCCGAGATCGCTTTCGCGACAGCCAGGTCCAGTGGTTGGTTGACGGCGATGACGCCTCCGAAGGGCGCTTGCTTATCGGTGGCAAAAGCTCTGTTCCACGCTTCGCGCAGATGCTTTCCTTGTCCAACCCCGCACGGGTTGGTGTGTTTGAGAATGGCGAGGGTCGGCGGGTCGTCCGTGAACTCGCCGATCAAATTCGCCGCAGCGGTCAGGTCCAGAATATTATTGAAGGAAAGTTCTTTGCCGTGCAGCTGTTGGAAGTAGCGGGCAAAGCGTCCATACAGGGCGGCGCGCTGGTGGGGGTTCTCGCCATAACGCAAGGGTTGCGCCAGCGGGGTCTCCAGAATCAACATGGGCGGCAGCCCCGTTGAGGCCTGTACCAGCGGTAACGGGGGTTGGACGGGTTCGACCGGTGCGGGCGCCACGGGGCCAAACACTTTGACCAAGTAGGTGGCAATCGCGGCATCGTAGGCCGACGTGCGCGCAAACGCGCGCGCGGCCAGCTTGCGCCGCAGATCCAGCGTGGTGTTGCCTTTGGCTTTAATCTGGTCGACGACTTCCGCATAGTCGTTCGGGTCCATCACTAC
>JACXTT010010964.1_pt1 | contig 12166 bp, 9 predicted proteins | sample 9270951 | NCBI WGS metagenome assembly JACXTT01 (sample SAMN15532306, study PRJNA645909) | rock metagenome | isolation source: weathered quartz diorite | place: Puerto Rico | collected 2017-06-21 | reverse complement strand
GCCATCTTGATCTCTTGCCTCAATTACATCGGCATCAAGAGAGCAGGCGATTTCCAACTGCTTTTCACCGTCCTCAAGGTGGCCATCATTCTCAGCATCGTAGCGATTGGTTTCAGCTCGAGCGGGGGGAACTGGCAGAACTTCGCTGGAAATTTTACCGGTGCCAAAGGCGGCATGGCGGGGTTCATGGCGGCTTTGGTGGCAGCGTTATGGGCCTACGACGGCTGGAACGATTTGAACATGGTCTCGGGAGAAGTTCGCAATCCCGAGCGAAATCTTCCCCTGGCTCTGATTTTCGGTGTGGCGCTGGTCGGCATTTTGTACATGCTGGTGAACGCGGCCGTGCAGTATGTATTGACGGCATCGGGCATCGCTGCCTCACCGCGGGCGGCGTCCGACGCCATGGCGGTGGTCTTGGGAAGTACCGGCGCAGGGATTGTGTCGGCAGGGATGGCGCTATCGATGCTAGTGGCCATGAACGGAACGGTCATGAGCGGCGCCCGGGTGCCATACGCCGTAGCGCGCGACCGCTACTTCTTTTCCGCCCTAGCCGAAGTGCATCCCCGCTTTCACACGCCCTCGGTTGCTATTGTCGTGCAAGCGATCCTGGCCATCATTCTGCTGCTTTTTGGAGGGAACTTCCGGCAGTTCTTCTCGCTCGCGATCTTTGCTGAGTGGTTGTTTTACATGGTCGCGGGGAGCACCGTATTCGTGTTTCGCCGGCGTGATCCCGGGGCGTTGCGCCCCTACCGGGTCTGGGGATACCCGGCCGTTCCCGGGCTGTTCGTTCTCGCCTCCACGGTGCTGCTGTACTACACATTTAGGGGAAATCTAAGTATATCGGCACTGGGATGCTTGGTGATCATGGCTGGCGTGCCGATTTTCTATTTTTTTTCCTGGCGACGCGGTCCGCTAGCATAATCGGGTTGTCGATAATTGCCGGCGTTTCAATTAGTTCCACACTGGGATTACCTGGGTTACTGAAGGACAGCCCCGCAGGGTACGTTTACCCCTCCTCATTTCTGCCGTAAGTTAGAACTTCCACCCGGTGCACCCCCAGGCTCGGGTCGTTCCCTTTTTTCGGAGTTAATGAATGCCTACGCCTGACGGTTTTCAGTTAGGGATTTTGCCGGAGCGTAAGCTTGACCGGCGTGCGCTAGCCGCCAGCTACGGCCTCTTGATCGGTCTGATCGTCGTGGTGATCAACATCGGATGGATCTGGCCTGATAGTCTGAACCTCTCCCGCCGCTATCATGTGACGGAACTGATTCCCATGCCGAGCCTGCAACCGGCGCCGCTGGAAGTCAAGGCTCCCCCGCATATCCAGCGTGCCAAGCTGCTGCCGGAAGCTCCGGTCCTGGCCGCTCCGAAGTTAACGGTGCCGCGTGAAATTCGTGCTCCGAAGCCGCACACCGAAGAAGAGGCGCCACCCAAGATCGAAGTCAACAATTTCACTCCAACGGTGCTGAAACAGCTGCCCGGAGGGGCCCGGCCGTCGCTGATTGTGCACACGGGCGAGTTCGGTAGCTCGGCGACACCCACCGTGAACGCCCCCGTAGAGAAAGTGCAGACCGGAGGGTTTGGAGATCCCAACGGAATTCCAGGGCAAGGCAAGCCAAACGCCCACCTGGTCGCGGCGAACTCAGGTGCGTTCGATCTGCCTCAGGGCGCGGGCAACGGAAATGGCTCAGGCGGCACCAAAGGTATGAAAGGCACGGTCGCCAGCGCCGGCTTTGGGAACGGAATCGCGCAGGGAGGCCAGGGAGACGGTCGCAGCAATGGCAGGGGCACGAGCGTGCAGAACGCTGGCTTCGCCGAGCAGCAGGTGACACGAGGCAGCAGCAAGCAGCAAGCGGTCGAAAGCCTACCAGCCACCGCCCCTGTGGAAATTTTGTCCAAACCCAGCCCGGTTTACACCGAGGAAGCGCGCCGCCTCCGACTGGAGGGAGAAGTACTATTAGAAGTGATGTTTGGGGCTAACGGCCAACTGCACGTCAATCGCGTGCTGCGGGGCATGGGGCACGGATTGGACGAAGCCGCGATCGAAGCGGCGAATAAGATGCGGTTCAAGCCCGCCCAGCATTACAATCAACCTATTGACTCTACCGCCACCGTACACGTGGTTTTCCAGCTCGCGTACTGAGTAATGCGTACTGCGCAGGACAGAGAGGATTTGACTCATGCGTACTTGGAAATGGACGATCACAGCCTGCCTCCTGGTTGGGTTGGGTGCGATGGCGCAACAGGCCACCACACCCGCTGCCCCGGCGACGACCGCGAATCCGGTGCCCGAGATCAACGTCACCGCACCCAGTACAGCGACTCCGCCCGTGACCAGCCCAGCCGCACCTACCACCATGGATCAGGTGGTCGACCGTGCTCTTGAGCGCGAGCACACTCTGATCAAGTTCCTGCAAACCCGCAACCCGCTGGTCGAGACCTACCTCCAGAACCTGAAACTGGATCCGCAAATGGGTCCGGCACCACGGGAAGACCACTACTTCTTCGGACGGTTGGATCTGAGCGATTCCGTGGACCGGCAGGATTACCTTTCCGGCGGACAAAGTTTTCAAAGCCGCATGTTGGGGGGCTTTACCAAGCTGTTCAAATTCGAATACAAACCCATTGGGTTTTCCTGGATGATCTTCGCCGATCGCGACGATTTTGACCGCGCCCATTACGAGTTCAAGTATGTGCACCGCGAGTTCCTGGGCGATGTGCGATGTATCGTCTTCGATGTCACTCCCAAGAAGGATGCCGGCAAAGGACGATTCCTGGGCCGTATTTGGGTAGAAGATCAGGACTTCAACGTTGTCCGCTTAAACGGCACCTACGCGCCTCGGCCGCGGAACGCGCAGTTCTTCCATATGGACAGCTGGCGCCTGAACCTAATTCCAGGCTACTGGGTGCCATCGTACATCTACAGCGAAGAGGGCGACTTCAGTTCCGGTTCCAAGGACAAAATGGCCTTCAAGGCGCAAACCCGGATCTGGGGCTATGACTTGAAGAAGAACGGAAAAGAAGATGAACTCACCCAGGTGGTGGTCGATTCTTCCGTAAAAGATGAAAGTCCCACGTCACAAGACGCCTCCCCGCTGCAGGCACAGCGCGAATGGCAGCAACAGGCGGAGGACAACGTACTCGAGCGTCTCGAGAACGCGGGTCTGCTGGCTCCGCAAGGGGAAGTGGACAAGATCCTGATGACCGTGGTCAACAACCTTGCGGTCACTAACAATATCGATCTTCCCCGCCCAGTACGCACTCGTGTGATGCTGACCTCTCCGCTAGAGACTTTCAGCGTAGGCAATACCATCGTCGTGAGCCGCGGCTTGATCGATGTGCTGCCCGACGAAGCCTGCCTGGCGATGGTGCTCTCGCACGAACTGGCGCACATCGTACTGGGCCACAACCTGGGCAGCCGGTACGCATTCAATGACCGCATGCTCTTCTCCGACGAGTCTACCTACCAGAACCTGGGCTTCAGGCACATTCCGGAGGAAGAGACGGCTGCCGACAAGAAGGCCGTGGACCTGCTCAAAAGCTCACCCTACGCCCAGAAACTGGACACGGCAGGATTGTTCCTCCGCCAACTGTCCGAAAGAGGCCAAGGCCTATCCGCGCTCCTGACCCCGCATCTGGGCAACAGCTTCACTGACGGCAAGGGTGGGATCGAACGCATGGCGGCTTTGATGACTTCGGCGCCGGCTTTGGATCCGACTAAACTGGATCAGATTCCAGCATTGCCGCTGGGCGGACGCGTCAAGCTGAACCCCTGGGACGATCACGTGGAGTTGATCAAGACCGCGCCAGTGGCGATTACCTCGGCTCGCGACAAGATGCCGTTCGAAGTTACTCCCTTTTTCCCGCGGCTCAGTCGCTACGGAGCCAATCCCGGATCTTCAACCAGCACGGCGAATGCAGCCTCTAGGAACAACTAAGCAAGCGACGACGTTGGCACAAGCGTCGCTTCCGCGGCGCTGGGCGCTCAGGTGCGCGATCCCTTTTTCCCCGGCAATCCCGCCGGGTTTTCGTGGGTACGCTCGCGGAAGCTGCCCCGCAGCCCGCTAGCCAGGGAGACACTAGATTCCCCGAATTTGTCGCGCAGGCGGTCGGCGGCGGACAGTGCCTGCTGCCAGCGCTGGCGCCGTCCGTCTTCCAGCAGATCGCCCTGTTCGGCGTGTGCCTCGAATGTCGATGCATGGACACCCAGCAATCGCACCTGACTGCCCTTATGCCAGTTCTTGCGAAACAGCAGCTTGATCTGCTCGAAGATTTCGTGGTCGAGTTGCGTAGCCGACGACAGAGTGTGGGCGCGGGTAATGGTCGTGAAATCGCGGTAGCGTAACTTGAGTTGCAGCGTGCGGGCGTGGAGGCCGGCTTCGCGCAAGCGGCGGCCCACCATCTCCGACAAGCGCATCAGCGTGGATTCCAAGTGCTCGAGGTCGGCGGTGTCTTGATTGTAGGTATGCTCGTGGCTGATGGACTTGACCCCTGTATCGGCGCCGACTTCACTGTCGAACCAGCCGCCAGCGTCTTCGCCGCGGGCTTTGCCGGCCAGCGCCAGCCCCCATTTCCCGAACCGCTCTTCGAGGAAAGCTTCGTCGTATCGAGCCAGATCCCCGACTTTATGAATCCCCAGGCCATTCAGGTTTTGTTCCGTCACCTTGCCCACTCCGGGAATTTCGCGCACGTCGAGAGGAGCTAGGAACTTCGCTTCCTGTCCGGGAACGATCCAGAGCACGCCATTGGGTTTGGCTCGAGCCGAGGAAACCTTGGCGACGAGCCGGGACATTCCGATCCCGATCGAGCAATTGAGTTGCGTTTGCAACTTCATCTTCTGGTGGAGCAAGTGGGCGGCGCGAAGTGGAGGGCCATGCAGGCGCTCAGTACCCGTCATGTCGAGATAGGCTTCATCGATCGAGGCCATCTCGACTTGCGGCGAGAATGTCGTCAGCACGCGGTGGACTTTCTCCGAACACTCACGATAGCGGTCGGGATGACCATTCACAAAAATTGCGTGCGGACACAGCTTGGCCGCCGTGCGCAATGGCATGGCGGAGTGTACGCCGAACTTGCGTGCCGCATACGAGGCCGCGGCAACTACTCCCCGCTCATCGCGTTGCCCGCCGACGACCACAGCTTTGCCCACTAATTCGGGCGTGAACAGTTCTTCCACGGAAACAAAGAACGCGTCCATATCGACGTGGAAGATCGTCCTGGTGAAGCAACTCATGGAAAGGCCGGCAAGACGCGAGTCGATTTTACCAAGGCGGGGGGACCAGTGGGCGCGCTTTGGTGTTCGCCACACTCGGCTTGAACGGCCGAGCCAACTATCGTTTATAGTTTCCTGACTCACTCGATGAGGGGTCCGATGATTCCGCTGCGCCGCTTCATTTTTGCCCTATGCCTTCTAGTCGCCAACCGTTCGGCTGCTCAGCAGCCCGCGGCCCAATGGCCCGTCGTCGGACAACCGGCGCAGGAGGTGCCCAAGGCTCATCTCGTACTGCTGTCGCAAATCAGCTCAAAGTCGCCCAGCGGCTCCTCGTTTATGGCGAAGCTGGAGGCACCGCTTGAAGTTGACGGCAAGTCCATCTTGCCGAAAGGCACTCTTGTGGATGGCCACCTGGAGACGATTCCGGCGCGCCGGATGATGCGGCGCGGCGCACTGCGAATGATCTTCGATCGCATCAAGCTTCCCGACTGTACTGTCCGGCCCGCCAGGTTCGAACTCTCCGCCACCCAGAGCCATTCCGCCACGACCGACAGCGAACGAACCGTCCATCCCACACTGAGTAAGAAACGGCTGGCCATTCAGCTCGGGGGCACTGCGCTAGTCGCGAAACTAGCTGACGATCTTTCGGAAGAAGCGCTGGCTACAAGCGCGGGCAGCGCACGCTGGTATGGCCTGGCGGCCAGTACTGCGTTCCTTCTGCTACAAAAGGGGCGCGAAGTGAAGCTTAATCCAGGAGAGATCATTGAGGTTGACCTGGTGCGGGACGGGGTACTGCCGATGGGCGCGGCCGTGCGATAGGTTCTTCACCCTTCACGGTCACCCGTCTCCTACCGCCAAGATGGACAATCGCAATGGCGGCTTGGGAACTCCCGACAGAGCGATGGTTCGTGCTGCGATCGCGTCTAGGCCAACCCTTCGTCCAGCCCAATCGCCGGAGGGGCAACGCTCTTGCGAAGATTAGCGGCCAATCGGTTCCAGGTCAATTGTTTCGAGCCGGTTGCCCGCGGTTGCGCTCCCCGTTCGGAGTTGCCGCGCGCGCTCGTATACGCGAACGTATTCTTTTGCGGAAGCGCCCCAGGAGAAGTCCTTGTTCATGCCATTGCGCATCAGTTGCTGCCAGGAAGTCTGATCGTGGAAGGCTCGCAGAGCCTCCTTGATGGTCAAAAGCAAAGCCTCGCCGTTGTAGTCGGTGAACTTGAACCCGGTACCCTTGCCCGTGCGAGGATCCCAATGCTCGATCGTGTCGTCAAGGCCGCCGGTCGCGCGTACGATGGGCACGCTGCCGTATTTCAGACTGTAGATCTGGTTCAGGCCGCAGGGTTCATAGCGGGACGGCATCAGGAACATGTCGCTGCCGCCTTCGATTTTGTGCGCAATTGCGTTATCGTAGGCGACCTTGACCGCGATCTTCTGCGGAAATTGTTTCGCTAGCTTAAGGAACAGATCCTCGTAGGTCTTGTCGCCATTGCCCAGTGCGACGATGGTTATTTCCTCGCGTGCCAGACGTTCCATGATTTGAGCGATCAGGTCAAAACCTTTTTGCGCTGCGAAACGGGAGACGATGCCGATTACGGGCAGGCGGACATCGGCTTTAGCCAAGTCGAAGGCGGCGAGCAGATCCAGCTTGCACTTGGCCTTTCCAGACAAGTCCTGGGGGGAGTACGGGGCCGCAATGAACGGATCGGTCTCGGGACTCCACTCCTGGTAGTCCACTCCGTTCAGGATTCCGGTGACGGTCGAGGAACGGGTACGAAGAACGCCTTCCAGGCCAAACCCGAATTCCGTCGTCTGGATTTCCTGACTGTATTTCCGGCTCACGGTATTAATGAAATCGGAAAATATTAGCGCTCCCTTCAGGAAATTCACATTGCCAAAGAATTCCATGCGGGAGATCGTGAACAAATCCCAAGGCAGGGTTAGCAGAGGCAGGGTATCTGGCGGAAACAGGCCCTGGTATCCCAGGTTGTGAATGGTGAAGACGGTGGCCGCGTCGCCGAAGACCGGATCTGCCGCGTACTGAGTGCGCAACAGCACTGGAATGAGGGCGGCCTGCCAGTCGTGACAATGAAAGATCTGGGGTACACCGAGAATCTTGGACGCTTCCAGCACGGCGCGGGAAAACAGGGCAAAGCGCTCAGCATTGTCGGGATAGTCGCCGGCGGAAGTACCGTAAAGCGCTTCGCGATCGAAAAATGGGGGATAATCGACGAAGTAGAAATTCACTCCAGAAATGTTGCCACCGCTGATGACTGAGCAGAAGCGATAGCGGTCGTCAAACGGGATGGTGACGCTGTTGACAACGGTCTCGGCACCCTTCAGTTTGGTTTGGCGGTATCGAGGAACGTAAACGCTCACTTGGTGTCCCAGGGAAGCCAGGGTGCGTGGCAGGGCACCCACGACGTCGGCCAGTCCGCCGGTTTTCGAGAATGGCACACATTCCGACGCAGCAAAAACTATGTGCATGAGGGCAACTCCTTAATAAAGTGCCGGCCTGCCTTTGCCGGCACACGCTATCATATGTTGTCGGACGCGGTTGCGGGGACGGGCCCCTTGCAGCATACTCCGCCAAGCTGCCGCACTCGCAGCGCAAATCTCGGGTAGACAACTCGCTAGTGTAAACGCCGGGGGCGAGTCAGAAAGAGGACAATGTGACAAAAGTCGCCGTCCTGGAAGGGCGCCGCAGCAAGCCCAAACTAGGCCAGCATTTCCTGGTCGACTCGGCCGCGCCCCTGCGCATCATAGAGGCACTAGGGGATATTTCGCGGTCCACGGTCCTTGAAATCGGCCCCGGCCGTGGGGCTCTTACCTCCCCTCTGGCAAAAAGGGCGCGGCGGTTGATCGCGATTGAAATCGACCGGGTGCTGGCGGCGCAGTTGCGCATGAATTTCTCTCAGGACCCGAATGTGGAGATCATCGAGGGCGACGTTTTGGCTATCGATTTTCACACCCTCTTCGGGCCGAAGCCCGGCAGCACGCGTCCGGGCATGAGTCCACAGCCTGAGGCCGTGCGGGTGGTCGGCAATCTCCCCTACTTTCTTACTTCCGACATTCTGTTGCGGCTGTTTGAATTCCGCCAGTATTTCGAAACCCTCGTGCTCATGGTGCAGCGCGAGGTGGCGGAACGGTTGGCGGCCGCGCCAGGGGGAAGCGAATACGGGTTGCTGTCGGCCACGGCCCAGCTCTATGCCCGGGTGGAGACGATGTTCAGGCTTGCGCCGGACGCCTTCTCGCCGCCCCCCAAAGTCGAGTCCGCGGTGGTGCGTCTGCGGATTGCCCCGAAACTCGAGAACCTGCGGGTCACGGAAATGGAATTTATCAGGTTTCTAAAATTGTCCTTCGGGCAAAAACGAAAGACCCTTTGGAATAACCTAAAGTCGCAATACAAGCCGACGGTTCTGCGGGCTGCCATGGAGAAGGCTGGCGTGAAACCAACCGTGCGCGCCGAGGCCCTGAGCCTGGAAAAAAGTGCAGCCCTGTTTCGCGGCTTGACGAAAGCGAATACGGACTGAGGAAGGGATGAGCCGAAGGCGGATTGTCCTCGGGACAGTCAGGGTTGCTGGTATGAGCGATTTCAACTGAATGTGGGAGCGAGTGTCTTCGTTCGCGCCTAAAAATCAAGAAAGTGGCACGACAAGGGGGCATCATGGCCTCGTCGATTCGTCCTCCCGCGGTCGCAGGACGTTTCTATCCGCGCGATCCCGACGATCTGCGCGCCGACCTGCGATCTTATTTTCCACCGCAACAGGAAACGGTTCAGGCGTTCGGGTGCGTCGTGCCGCATGCCGGTTACATGTACTCCGGACACGTGGCAGGTGCGGTATATGCCAAGCTGGACCTGCCGCAGCGATGCATTGTGATGTGCCCGAACCATACCGGCGTCGGACAGCCACTCGCGATCATGAGCGAAGGCGCGTGGGAGACTCCTCTGGGAAGAGTGCCCATCGACTCATCGTTAGCCGAGGCCCTGAAGCGACGCTTTCCCTCTCTGGCTGAGGATGCGGAGGCACACCGCGCCGAGCATGCGGTCGAAGTGCAACTGCCATTTCTGCAAATCAGCAATCCTGACTGTACCTTCGTTCCGATCGCTGTGGGCACTAGCCGCTACGAAATCCTCGGAGCTCTGGGAACTGCCATGGCGGATGTGTTGCAGGTGCTGGGCGCGCCGGTCTTGCTGATCGCGTCGAGTGACATGAATCACTATGAAAACGACGCCGTGACCCGGCAGAAAGACTACATGGCCATCGAACGCATCCTGGTAATGGATGGGCGCGGAATGTTCGATGCGGTGATGAATGCAAATATCAGCATGTGCGGCTTCGGCCCCACCGTGGCTATGCTCACCGCGGCCCGGCGGTTGGGCGCAACCGGCACGGAACTCGTCAGGTACGCAACCTCAGGTGACATTTCGAACGAGCGCGATCGGGTAGTGGGCTATGCCGGCATCATCGTTACTTAGAGGGCACGATAAGAGGCGGGGCCTGGCTCCGTGCGTACCTATTCGATCTCCAGTTCGGTATCTTGCTGCTTCGTTGCTATCGCCGGAGCAGCCTTCACCGCGGCAACAGATGGGCGATCCAGTCCCAGGTCAGTCAGTTGCAGCCGCAGATTGCCGGGATTGGTGGCATAGGCCATAGCCGTGTCGTAGTCGATCAGATCGGCTCGAATCAGCTTCTCGATTTCTCCGTCAAAGTGTTGCATTCCTTCCGTGTCTCCGTCCCGCATGGCATCGAGCAGGCTCTTTCCCTCTACTTCGCCCTTCTCCAGATACTCGCGCGTACGCAGGGTCGACTTGAGGATTTCGAGCGCCGCTACGCGTCCCGCTCCCTGCTTGCGGGGAAGGAGCCGCTGAGAAACGATGTATCGGAAACTCTTGGCGAAGCGGTTGCGAATCGTCTGCTGCTCGCCCAGGGGAAACACGCCGATGATGCGTTCGGCGGTCTTGGAGGCGTCGGTGGTATGCAGAGTGGAAAGCACCAGGTGGCCGGTCTCGGCCGCCTCCAGTGCGATCTCGATGGTCTCTTTGTCGCGCATTTCGCCGACTAGAATTACCTTGGGAGCCTGTCGAAGGGCGGCTCGCAGGGCTAGGGCGAAACTGGGCGTGTCACTGTGCAGTTCTCGCTGATGAACGATCGAGCGCTTGTGACGGTGCATGAATTCAACCGGATCCTCGATGGTAAGGATGTGATAAGCCCTGGTCTCATTAATCCGATCAAGAATGGCGGCCAGGGTGGAAGACTTTCCCGAACCAGTGGGACCGGTCACCAGCACGATTCCGTTCTTCAAATCGGCGATGCGGCCAAGGTCCTCCGGCAGCTTCAGGTCGGCGAAGCTTGGGATCGTTTTGGGAATCGCGCGCATTACGATGGCATGGCTGCCCCGCTGCACGAAGATATTCACTCGAAAGCGCGCCGATCCCGGGAGACTGTAGGAGATGTCGCAGGAGCCTTGCTGCTGTAGCGTTGCGATGGCCTGTTTGTTATCCCCAATCAGTTCCTGGGCGATGCGTTGCGTGTCACTGGCACTCAGAACCGGCAAGCCCGGTATCTTCACCGGAACCAACTGACCACTCACCTCCACATGGGGATGGTTTCCCGGCGAAAAAATAAGATCGCTGACATGGGCGGAAACCTGCAGCATGGCTAACAGCAGCGCGGGCGCAGGCGGAACGGATAATTGAGCGGTGTTGGGGGTGGGCGCTCTGCCCGGTGTGGCCATGGATCCTCCGGTCTTCGGTCTATGTAGGCTACGATCCAGGTGCCGGGCTCTCAAGTAACGCTGGTAATTTGACGGCGGCTCTGGGGACGAAGTCTGTCAGAAAGGGAGGATGCAGAACAGGCGAAGCCATTGCAGATTGCTCGGTTCAAAAAACTCATTCAAGAACAAGGGCGACCCGGCTGGGGTCGCCCTCTTTGTCGTGACTACCTGTCTCGAAGATCTACCGGATGACCTGAAAGTCGCCGCGGCAACCATGATCGACCCAGATGCCACGCCGATCGTAGCCCCAGCTATAGCCCTGGCGGCAGGATGAATCGCTTCGTTGCTTCAGGAGCCGCACGCCGCCTCGCGTGTTAACCGGGCAGGAATGCCGGTGCATGTCGTCGGAAGCGCAGGAGACGACCAGGTCAGCGTCCGATTCGTCGTTGTCGCCTTGATTCCAGTCATGATCGTGGTCCCAGCCACCGCCGCGGCGGCCTTCCACTGTGAAATCCGCACGACATCCGTGGTCGACCCAAATACCTCGGCCATCCGAACCCCAGCTGTAGCCTTCCTGGCAGGGAGAATCGCTACGCTGGCGAGCGAGTCGCACGCGACCTCGAACGTTTGCTTCACAATAGTGCCGACCGCCATCGTCCGACGAGCAGGAGATAGTGTCACCGCCTCCTGGACCGCCGTACTGGTATGCATCTACCGCGAAGTCCGCCCGGCATCCGTGGTCGACCCAGACTCCTCGGCCATCCGAACCCCAGCTATAGCCTTCTTGGCAGGACGATTGGCTGCGCTGCTGGAGCAGCCGAACCCGGCCCGGAGAGGTTGAACAATAGTGGCGGTTGCCGTCGTCGGAAGAACACGAAATCGTATTTCCCCCTCCGGACAGGGGTCCGCGGTACTCGTAGGCCATCACTGTAAACTCTGCCCGGCAACCTCGATCTACCCAGATACCGCCCCGGTCAAAGCCCCATGTAGAGCCTTGCTGACAAGGCGAGTCGCTACGCTGTCTCGACAACTGCACCCCACCGCGCGTATCCGCCGGACAATAGTGACGATGGCCGTCGTCGGAAGAACAAGAAATGGTCTGCGCCGAGCTGCGTGGGCCAAAAATGAGAAATGCCGCTATCACCAAAACCAGTCGCACCCAAGCCTTTGTGCTAAACATTCCCGACCTCCTGAAAGTATTAGGCAAATTTGCTTGCGAGCTTATCAAGCTTTCCAGGA
>JACXTT010010963.1_pt1 | contig 12167 bp, 10 predicted proteins | sample 9270951 | NCBI WGS metagenome assembly JACXTT01 (sample SAMN15532306, study PRJNA645909) | rock metagenome | isolation source: weathered quartz diorite | place: Puerto Rico | collected 2017-06-21 | reverse complement strand
CAACAACAGGAATCCCGATTGGCCATGCCGAGTCGCGAGCCAGCTGCCAACATGCTCTCCCCAGGATCCGTAGAAACAGGTCTCACCCGCCAAAAACCGCCCCACAAACTCGGAGAGCGGGAAGCCATCGGAAATCAGTTTGCGCTTGCGCTGGAAGTGATATTGCGAGACCACCACATCACGTGGGTCGCGCACGATGTAGATCACCTGCTTGTAACGAGGATCGAAATATTGGTGACTCTTGATGATGCGCGGCCGCGGAATCCGCATTAAGTCGCGGTTGCGCGTCACTTCCGGACCTGGAATCACGCGATTGACGTTGGAGAAATCGATCTTGTCGTTGGGACGCACTAGATTCGCGATCAGGAAGCGCGCCCAGGTGTTGCCGGATTTCGGAAACGAAACCAGGAAGGTATCGTCGGGAAAGACGGCGAGGTTGCGCCCCGGGCTATGGAGCCCGAAAACCCTTTTCGCTTCGACAATTGCGCGCCTTAGCACCGAAGTCTTCTACCCTCGCGCCATGCCCGCCCGGCCAAGCTTCGACGGGGACAATCCGCTAATAACACGGCCCCACAAAGAAACCAGCTTGCTGGTCACTTTCGGGGCGATCTTCAGCCCAAACAGCACTGCACTCAATCCGGGAGCCTTGAGTTTTTGGTTGGCCTCGGTGAAAAGTTCCCGCGCCTTGCCAAACTCGCGTTCACCAAGCTGCCGCTTGCCTTCTTCCACCAGATAGCGGGTACGAATGGCCTCCGCCCGTTTCCCAACGACTTCGCGCTGGGCGTCATTCAAGGGCAGAATACGCTTGAATCTCTCGAGGATATCCCAGTAGGCCTCGACCATCTTCGAGTTTTCCTGAGACATGGAACCGGGGCGTCCGATGTACATGTGGACGGTCAGCTTGCGGATGTAGCCGATCTTCGCGCCGTGGAACGCTGTGCGGACCCACATGTCGTAGTCGTCGCAGCGCGGGATTTTTTCATCGAAGCCACCCGCTTTGACGATCGCCTGCTTGCGCACGACCACCGTTGAAATCGGAATCTGGCATTTTTCGACGACTAGAGTCTCGAACGTGGCGGGGCCGTTGGATGGACAGCGCTCCATGAATCGGGACTCGCGCTCTGGGTCGCCCACCAACAGCGAGTCACAATAAACCAGGTCGAGCGTGGGATCGTCGGCGAACTGTTGCATCTGCGACGCCAGGTGTTGCGGATACCACGTATCATCGCTGTCGAGGAAAGCCAGAAATTCGCCGCGCGCCTGGCGGATGGCCGTGTTTCTGGCTCCCGCGCAGCGTTTGTTCTCCTGCTTGATATAGACAATCCGATCCATGTACGGCTGCAGCACTTTTTCGAGTTCCGGAGTATCCGGTGAACCGTCATTGACAACGATCACTTCGAAGTCCTGGAAAGTCTGCGCCATGACAGTGTCGAGGCAACGAGCGATCAAGTGGGCAGTTTTGTAGCTGGGGATGATAACGCTGACTTTCGGTGTCGCATTGGCAGCAGATGGCATAGGTCCTGTCAATTATGGACTGCACTCATTTAGGAACTGTGAAAGACCAGCTCTTTTTCTCCGGCCAGGATGTTGTTGACCGCTTCTACACCCATCAGGACGGAGTGATCCATGTTTCCAATTTCGTAACGCCAGGCGCCGAAACGCCCGCGTGAGTAGATACCCTTCTCGAGCAGCGCCGGTTGCAGCACGCCCAGAGCTTGATCGCGACCCAACGTCGGGATGGGGTACGAATAACCGACAATGCGATGATAGCGGGAAACGATTCGCTCGCGATCGGACTCCTCCAGGATAGTGGACCTGATGAGCCCCGCAATTACCTTGTCCAGCACCTTTTCCGGGTCGGGCTTCTCATCTACCTTGAACGACATCTCGCACATCAGGGAGCTGTAGTGTTCCGTATCGCCGTTTGGGACGTTGAAGGGCGAGTAGTGGGAAAAGTACGTGGCGCGATAGCAGGGCATATCGGAATCGGTGAAATAAATCCAACAGCGGCCCGTTTCAATCTTCTTCTTGAGACCGATTCCCATCACCAGCAGATTGTTGTGCTCGAGGCCGGCGGCCGCATCCACCAGCTTGCTGTCGGTCGGGCGGATCATTCGTGCGAGAAGATCGAGAGGTGCGGTCGAGATCAGAAGGTCGTAGGTGTCGCCAGTGCCGTCGGCGAAGGAAACTCGGCGGCGGTTCAGATCCACTTCAGCAAGCTGCTTTCCGGCCTTCACTTTGTCGGGAAAGTGGCTGGCCATACGGCGATAAATTTCGCCGGTCCCGCCGTGGAGGGGAAACTTGAACTTGCTGTTCGGACCCCACCCTACGTCGTCGCGCTCGTAAAGAACGTTTTCTAGCAGCCGCTTGAAATCCAGCACGGCAACCCGGTCGGCGATCCAACCCTTTGACATCTGCTCGAGCGGAGTCGTCCAGACTTTTGAGTTGTAGGGGAACATGAAGGCGTCGGCGATGCCCTCACCGAAAGTCGCCAGAATCCAATCGCGAAAGTTGGCAGCCTCTTTACCTGCTCCGTTGGCTGCAGCTTTTGCCGCGCCCACCAGGCACCTGACTTGGACCTCTTTCGGCAGATAACGAAGATTGCTCTGGAAGGGATACGGGACCCATCCACCGTCTTTCACAATCCAGCTTTCACGAATGCGCTCGTGAACTTCCTTGCCGAGCATGGTGTCGATCAGCTTGTCGAAATATGGGTAGTGCGAAAAGATGACGTGCCCACCTTAATCCCAACCTAAGCCGGTACCATCCATGTTGGAGGTCGAATGCCCTCCAACATCGTCCGATTTCTCGTACAGAACCCAGTTGTCGTAGCCGAGTTCGTGCAGCCGGTAAGCTGCGCCCAATCCGGTCGGCCCGGCTCCGATGACGACAATCTTTTTCCTATCCATATTCTTTGAAATAAAGGGTGAAGCTCATGAGCCGGAAGGGTTTAGCGCATTGGGTGATGCGTCACCGCATCTCTGGGGACCAACGAATCCGGACTCGATTTTCGACACCACCAACTACAAACGGTGACCTGCCAACCCGGTCAACGATGTCAAAATTCTAGCATCTTCGTACTCAACCGCTCCTGTACCGGAGGTAACGGAAACTGTTTCTCGCGTAAATTGCTGTCGGCACAAGGCTCTTCGACCTCCCTGGCAGTTCCGGAAAGGCCAGAAGCGGGTCGAATCCTAGCCAGGAAATCCTGCAATTGTCCTACCTTAGGTTGAAGGACACTGCCCCGCGCCCAGCAGAAAACAAACAGCTTAATGATGAACATGCAGTGAATCACCACAGGTGTGCAAGTCCTTGCATTTTCTGGAGGCACTATGGGCAGGTTAGAAGGCAAGTCCGGTTCCTGTTTGCCGGTTTTACGATTTCTTCAAGTGCGGTTCTTCCGGCGTGGCCGGCCCGAGCACCGACTGCAATTGCAGTTCGAGCTCCCAAACGGTAAACGGGAAGTTGCCGCGTTTCAGAATGCGTTGCCGTTCGCTGCAGAAGTTCTCTCCCCCATAGGCGGAAAAGACGTTCTCGTAGTTGGCGCATGCGATGTCCGCGGCCGCCGGTGAGATGTTATGCGGCATACCGAAGGGAAAGGAGAAGTGTGACGTCGAACCCAGCTGCCCTTTCAGGTCTTCCCCGGAACCGACAATTTCCGCGCGAAGAAATTCCGGGTCCACAGCACCGCAATCGGCATGGTTGCGGGTGTGGCTGCCGATCTCGTATCCGCTGTCCTTCAGAAACCGAACCTGCTCCCAGGTGTTGGGCGCGAACCCGTGTTCGCTAAAAAGATGGTCATGAGCGAACTCCTTGCCGGTTGAAATATGCTCGGTTGCAATGAAGTATCCGATGGGGACTCCGGTTTCCTCGGTCACCGCCCGCAGATTGACGTAGTTGTCGGCATAGCCGTCGTCGAACGTGATAGCGACGGTGGGCACGTTCACCGGCCCTTCTCGGATGAGACGGACCGCCTCGCTCAGGCTCACGACTCGATAGTGCCGGAGCAGATAGTTCACCTGCCGCAGAAAATACGAGGTCGCGACGCCGAAGCGGTGCGGACGATCGGAAACAAGGTGGTGGTAAAGGATCATCACCGGAAAATTTGCGTTGCGGCGGCATCGCCGGTTGCAGAGCGCGACCGGAATGGCAAACAGCAACGACTTCGCGAGCAGCTTCCAGGGCGGACGCCGGTAAGGATTGCCGTAGCTTTTGCGGCGAGCCGCAAGTTTTTTCTTCATTTGCAAGAAGTCTTCGGCGACCGGCGAGCGTAGAGTCTTGCCGGGGCCGGTCTGCGGAGTTTCCATCACGGTTCCGAGAGCGAAGTCGCGGATCGCTGCAACGATCAAATCGCAGCCGACGACATCCGCCTTCAAGGCAAGGCCTTCGAGATCGTCAAATGGCTCGATGGGGATCGTCGCCGAGCGAATGATGCCACCGACATCAACCTTGGTTTCCACCCGGTGAACTGTAATTCCAATTTCCTTCTGGTTATCGAGCAGTTCCCAAAGTCCGACCGCACCGCCACCGCGGTAGTCCGGCACTTTGCGCTTGTGGATGTTGATCGAGCCTTGTTTGGGAATGTTGTAGAGTGCCGGCTTGAGAATGCGCGTACCAAACACCAGACCCAGGTCGGCATCCATGCGGCGCACGAAGTCGAGAGCCTCATCGGTATGAATGTCTGGAGTGATGAACAGTTCAGCTCCAATCTGCTTGCAGCTCTCGCCCAGATCGTCCAGTCCGTATCCCGTCTTGCCGTTGGGCCACTTTGGTGCCGAATGAATACAACGAATCACCGCGTCGAGGAAATCGAAAGCGTGGCGCTCGATAGTGACGCCCACGCGGTGCGCAACATAACGCCAGTACGCGAGGCGTCTCATCTTCCTGCGCCAGTTGTCGATGCGCTGCTTCAGCGTTTTGGGCGAGCGGCGCTCGTAGAGCACGCCGCAGACGCGGGCTTCCGGGGCATCGCGGCGGATACGGGCCATGATGCGAGCAACCTGTCGAGGAGGAACCGAGGAGAAGATGATGACGTTGAGCGGATTCCCCGGCATGCTTGTTTATTCAACCATCCCTGTGACGAACGGCGATCATACCACGCGGTTTCGGAAGCCCTAGCGCCTCGGGACATGCGCTGAATGGCAGTGTGCCCCTTGCGGGTTACTAGCTCTTAACTGCCAAGATCGCGAAGGCTACGCAAAGTTCGCAGAGGATCACTACCGCAGAAGGCTAATCCTTAAAGAGATATAATTTTGTTGTGAGTAGAGCTAAGGTACAACAGGTCGCGTCAGCCGACTTCCCGACCCGCTGGGGACAATTCCGTATTCACGGGTTTACAACAGGAAGCGCGAACGGAGCCGGTAAGAGAGAAGAGGCCGTAGCGCTGGTCATGGGCGACGATCTTTCTGGCTCGCCGCTCGTGCGGATTCACTCCCAGTGCCTGACCGGAGACGTGTTCGGATCGCTGCGCTGCGATTGCCGGCAGCAGCTGGAAATGGCGCTCTCCATGATCGCGCAGCGGGGCTCCGGCGTTCTGATTTATGAGCAGCAGGAAGGACGCGGCATCGGCTTGATGGCTAAGCTGCAAGCCTATGCGCTCCAGGATAGCGGGCTGGACACGGTCGAAGCCAATGAGAAACTCGGCTTCAAGGCCGACCATCGAGAATTTCAGATGCCGGTGGAAATCCTCAAGGCCCTCGGCGTCAAACAAGTGCGCTTGCTTTCGAATAATCCGGATAAGGTCGGGGCGTTGGAGCGCGCAGGAATCAGAGTGACCGAACGAGTACCCTGTGAAGTCGCGCCCAGTAAATACACGGAAGACTATCTGAAGACCAAGGAAGAAAAGCTGGGTCACCTGTTCACGAAACGCTAGTGTGGCGCCGTCGTCCCGGCGCCACAAAACCGCTACTCCTGCAACAGTCGGCGAAGTTCGCTTCGATTCTTAACCCGGAGCCGGCGGATGGCCGAGCGTGCGAGCGCCACATACACGGCGCGCGCTTCGGGATACTTCCTCAGCACCGCCAGGTGCTTGCCGACGGTCTTTGCGTCTCCGCGAATGATCGGCCCGCTCAAGGAGTGCGCTGGGCCGAGACGCGAATAGTTTTCCAGCGTCTGGCGGATGATGGGCAGGCTCCCGCGGCGCGCATCCTGGAGACTGAGTCCGGCTGCGCGAGCCGCGTCTTCTAGTGTCACCAGAAATGCTAACAGCAACGGCGACGTAAACGTTGCCCAGGTGTGATAAGCCGCCTTGCGCGCGGCGGGAACCGCGAAGCTCTTGCCTCCCAGGTCGCGGACGATCCGCCGCGCGACCCGCAGGGCCGCAGCATCTCCCTCGAGAGCGAACGGCACGCCGACCAGCGATGGGCGCGCGCCCGGGACGAAGGTCATCAAGGGATGAACGGATGCTACCGAAACTCCTCTTCTGCGCAGAGCGGCCAGTTCGTTGCTGGTGAGCGCTCCGCTCGAGTGAAATGCAAAGCGCACTTTCCCCGCTGCCCGACCCGTCAGCGCTGACGCTGCCGCACGAATTTCACGATCGGGAACGCAGAACCAAAGCACCTCGGCACCGAAGCTAACCGTTTGTACGGTTGCCGCCTGAGCGCCGACCTTGGCCGCCAATCGGCGGCCGCTCTGGCGCGAACGTGGCGAGTCCCGGCTGACGATCTCCGTGATGGAATAACCGGATTCGTGCAGGGCTGGTGCAACACAGTTAGCAAGGCTACCCGCTCCAACCATCGCTACTCTGGGCTTTTGGGTCACCGGCGCAGCATACCATCGTTGCGCGTTCTGAATCATGAACCGCTCGATTCTGCAACGCTGCTGGCATTTGCCGGGACAAGAGTGTCCATCTCACACGGTATATTGTTGGCCATGTCGAAATTGAACAGATCCAAGTCCAAGAGAGCGCGTGTCATCTCTTCCCGCATCGCCTACCAAGGCCCAGTGTTTTCCGTCACTACTGATCATGTGGAAGAGCCGGGTGGCATTCGCACTCGCCGCGACGTTATTCGTCATTCAGGATCGATTGTCGTCCTTCCGATTGACGAGCCAGCCGCCGACCCCCGCGTGCTGCTGGAAAGGCAGTACCGGCACGCGGCGGGACAGAGGATGTGGGAACTCCCCGCAGGCCGGATTGACGAAGGCGAGCGGGAACTGGACGCAGCCCGGCGCGAACTGCTGGAAGAGACCGGCTACACGGCTCGCAGCTGGACGAGAATTCTGTATTTCTACGTGAGCCCCGGATTCCTCGACGAAACCATGAGCGTCTACCTGGCTCGGGGCCTGCAGCCAGGGCCCGCCCGACCGGAAGAAGATGAGAAGATCCGGATCAAGTTTTTTCCTCTTTCCGCAACCCTTCAGATGGTGCGCAAAGGCCTCATCCGCGATGCCAAGACCATCACGAGCATCCTGTGGCTTGCTCAGGAACGGCGCGAAAATCGTTGAAAACTGGCGATTCTTCCCTTCTACTACATTGGCAATACCTGCCCAATCCCGGTGTTTTTGTCATGTGGCTCCTTGACAGTGCCCGTACACAGCAGCAAAATGCCTACACATTTTGCGGGACCTGGAATTCTTCCACCGTTTCAGGGGGAATCCGCAAAACGAGGGGGCGCACGTGGAACGTCTGAAAGGCACGGTCAAGTGGTTCAACAACGCGAAAGGATACGGGTTCATCGGCAGAGACGATGGACAGCCGGACGTGTTTGTGCACTACAGCGCGATTACCTCTGAGGGTTACAAGAGCCTGCAGGAAGGCGACAAGGTCGAATTTGAAATCACTCAGGGGCAAAAAGGTCCGCAGGCATCGAATGTAACGAAGGCCTCCTAGCCCAGGAGGCAATTCCCTCACGCCCAGATCATTAAATTCCTCTGGCCGGGGCGGTGGTGCGCCTGCTCGGTGAGAGTGCCTGCCTCACGGCAACAGCGCTACAATTTCCTCTCCCATGGAAAACAAGTCCATCGCCGGCATTCTGTACGAAACTGCCGACTTGCTCGAGATTGACGGCCAGGATTCATTCCGAATTCGTTCCTATCGCAACGCCGCCGCCGCCATCGAGGCGCTGGCGCAGCAGGTCACGCAGCTGATTCAGGAACCGAAGAAACTTCTCGAAGTCCCCGGAATTGGCAAGGGCATGCTACTCAACCTCCAGCAACTCCTGGGTGAAGGTCGCCTGGAAGTTCACGCCGAGCTGCTCAAAAAATACCACCCATCGATGCTGGAGCTGTTCAAGATCCAGGGGCTGGGACCAAAGACCATTGCGCTGATCTGGAGCGCTTACCAGGTCAGCGATCTCGACGGCGTCGAAAAGCTGGCGCGCGAGGGCAAGATTCGCACGCTCCCGCGCATGGGAGAAAAGCACGAACAGAAGCTGTTGAAAGCCATTGAAGACTATCGCCGAATTGGCGGACGTTTCCTTCTAGATACTGCCGAACAGCTGGCCGAGAAACTGGTCGAGCATCTGGAGCAGATTCCCGGAGTGGACAAAATTACTCCCGCTGGCTCGCTGCGCCGCGGACGCGACACGGTGGGAGACCTCGACATCCTGGTGACCGGCAAAGCCTGCATCAAAGACGAATCACGTCAGCAGGTCGTTGACCACCTGGTGCGTTTTCCTGGGCTCATGGAGATCATCGCGCAAGGCGAGAACAAGATCAGTTTCCGGCATCGGAATGGCATGCAGGTAGACGTGCGTCTTCTTCCGCCGGAGTCGTTCGGCGCTGCCATGCAGTATTTTACCGGCTCGAAAGCGCACAATGTCGCGTTACGACAGCGCGCCCTCAAGATGGGATTTACGCTCAGCGAGTACAGTCTGGCGAGTCTCGAAAACGAGAAACCGGTCGCAGGCAAGAACGAGGAAGAGATCTACGCCAAACTCAAGCTGGATTTCATTCCGCCTGAACTGCGTGAGAACCTGGGCGAAATCGAAGCGGCCGCCAACCATCAACTGCCGAAACTGCTGGAGCTGGCTGATCTCCAAGGCGACGTGCACATGCACACGGTGGAAACCGATGGCCGAAACACCATCGAAGAAATGGCCGGGGCCGTTCGCGAACGTGGATATCAATACATGGCGATCACCGACCACTCCAAGAACCTGGCCTTCGCCAATGGTCTGACGGATGAGCGCGCGCTGGTTCACATCGAGAGGATTCGGGCAGCCGAGAAGACAATCAAGGGCCTCCGCATCTTTGCCGGCGTTGAAGTGGACATTCTGGCCGACGGCTCGCTCGATCTCTCCGATCCTGTGCTCGAACAGATGGACATCGTGATCGCGAGCGTGCATTCCCACTTCCACCAGGACCGTGACACCATGACCGCCCGTCTGCTAAAGGCCATTGGCAACCCGAACGTCTCGGTGATCGGCCATCCTACCGGGCGCCAGCTGTTGCGCCGCGACGCCTATCCATTTGACCTGGACACAGTACTCAAAGCCGCTGCAAAGCACAAAGTCGCGATGGAGTTGAACTCCTTCCCCGATCGGCTTGATTTGTGCGATATCCACTTGCGGATGGCCAAGCAGCACGGGGTCAAGATCGTGGTCAACACGGATTCACACCACACCTCGCACCTGGAAAAAATGCGTTTCGGAGTGACCCAGGCTCGGCGTGCATGGCTGACCAAAGATGACGTTCTGAATACCCTCCCCCCACCGAAATTTGCCCAAGCAATGAAGCACGGCTGGTAGACTGTCGGGCAAAGGTGGGAAACGAATTACCCACGGTTACCGCATCACGCCCAAAATAGCAGCAACTTCTTTCACACCAACCGCGGAGGGAGGGTCACCGGAAGCCATCGCCATACTTCATGCCTGTTTTCAAGGACTTACGGTAGCCTTGTACCGTGCGTTAGGGAATCGGAATTGCTCTTCCACGGTGTTGGGATGACTTTATAATAGTTGGAAGAGAACTTGATACTCATCTCGTTAGGAGTTCCGCAGCAGCTGCCTAGGCGGCTCTTGACGGGCAGGTTGAACAAAGCGAATCCGAATAGCCCCCCAGCGACTTCGATCATCAACAAATTTTAGCCACATATCCGGGAGGATTACTGCTTGACCGCTTCGACCAGTCACCTTATCGCCCCTCATGGGGGGGAACTCGTTCAGCTGCAAGTGCCGGCGGAGCGCGCCGCGGAGTTGAAAGCGCAATCGAAAGACTGGCCGTCATGGGACCTGACCGCGCGGCAGCTTTGTGATCTGGAACTGCTGATCAGTGGCGGATTCTCACCGCTACGAGGATTCTTGAACCGCGCCGACTACGAAGGCGTCTGTCAAAACATGCGGCTGGCCAACGGCACTCTGTGGCCCATGCCGATCACCCTCGACGTCACCGAAGAATTCGCCAAGAAGCTCACGCCGGGCAGCAGCAAGATTGCGTTGCGCGACCCTGAGGGGGTGATGATCGCAGTCGTACACGTAGAGGATGTCTGGCAACCCGACCGCGCCGCTGAAGCCAAAGCTGTGTTCGGGTCAACCAGCGCCGCTCATCCCGGCGCCGACTACGCCATCAACAAATCGAATCCCTGGTATGTGGGCGGAAAGGTCGAAGGGCTGCAGGAGCCGTCGCACTACGATTTCCGTGAACTGCGTTTGACTCCAGCGGTCGTGCGAGCGGAATTCCAGCGTATGGGCTGGACTAAAGTAGTCGGTTTCCAGACCCGCAATCCCATGCACCGCGCTCACGTCGAGCTGACAATGCGTGCCGCCAAGCAGGTCGAGGCAAATCTGCTGATACATCCTTCAGTCGGAATGACGAAGCCGGGCGATGTGGATTACTTCGTCCGCACGCGCTGTTACCAGCTACTGCTTTCCAAGTACCCCCACGGCACGGTGAAGCTTTCCATGCTCCCGCTGGCCATGCGTATGGGCGGACCACGGGAGGCGATCTGGCACGGTCTGATTCGCAAGAACCACGGCTGCACCCACTTCATCGTGGGCCGCGACCATGCCGGCCCCGGCAAGGACAGCGACGGCAAGAACTTCTACGGACCTTACGACGCTCAGGAGCTCTTCAAGAAGCATCAGGTGGAAATGGGCGTCACCATGGTTCCCTTTCAGATGATGGTCTATCTGCAGAACGAGGATCGTTACGTTCTCGCGGACGAAGTTCCGCAGGGCGCGAAGGTTCTCGACATCTCCGGGACGGAACTGCGCAATCGCCTGAACGAAGGCCGCGACATCCCGGGCTGGTTCACGTATCCCGAGGTTGTGCAGGAACTGCGCCGCAGCTATCCGCCGCGGCACAAGCAAGGCGTAACGATTTTCTTTACCGGTCTTTCGGGGTCCGGAAAATCCACCATCGCGAACGCGCTGATCACGAAGTTCCTCGAAACGGGCGGACGTCCAGTCACCCTGCTCGACGGCGACCTGGTCCGCAAGCACTTGTCGTCGGAACTCGGATTCTCCAAAGAGCATCGCGACATCAACATTCGCCGCATCGGTTACGTTGCTTCGGAGATCACCAAGAACGGTGGAATCGCGGTTTGTGCTCCGATCGCCCCGTATGAGGCGACCCGCAAAGCTGTGCGGCAGATGATCGAACCGTTCGGCGGGTTCATTCTCGTGCACGTGGCGACTTCGATTGACGTGTGCGAGCAGCGCGACCGCAAGGGTTTGTACGCGAAGGCGCGCGCCGGCATCGTCAAGGAGTTCACCGGCATCTCCGATCCCTATGAGGCGCCAACCAACGCCGAAGTGGTGATTGACACAGCGAAGTTGAGTCCCGAAGAAGCCGCGCAGACCATCATTCTTCATCTGGAACGCGAGGGCTTCATCGGGGTAAACGGTAACGGATAAAAACCGGTTCTCAGTTCCCAGTTCTCGGTTCTCAGTCCTCAGTTGAAACTGATGACTTCCAGACCACCGAGACTTCGATTTTGGTTCTGACTGGGAACCGGGAACTGGGAACTGAGAACTGAATGGAACTCCTGCTGGCAAAGATTCTGATCGGCTTCGCGGTGGGAACGCTGATCGGGTTGACGGGATTGGGCGGCGGCGTGCTGCTGCTGCCCACGCTCATCTTCGGCCTGCATGTGCCCGCCATCATCGCCGTCGGCTCCGATGCTCTGTTCAACTTCCTCACCAAGATTCCCGCTGGTGCTCTCCATCTCTGGAGGCGTACGGTTCGCAGGAAAGTAGTGCTGGCGATGGCGGTCGGCAGCATTCCCGGCT
>JACXTT010010962.1_pt1 | contig 12168 bp, 14 predicted proteins | sample 9270951 | NCBI WGS metagenome assembly JACXTT01 (sample SAMN15532306, study PRJNA645909) | rock metagenome | isolation source: weathered quartz diorite | place: Puerto Rico | collected 2017-06-21 | reverse complement strand
TCCGCGTACGACACTAGCCATCGTTCATGGTTTTCGGGAGCTTCGTGTTTTTTACGTGCCATTGCGTTGTATCCATCAACTCTTGGCCGGGGCGGCCTGTGGGGTGGCAGCCGGCTGCGGCTTTTCCGCAGCGGCTTTCACCGGTTTCGCTTGAGCCTTCTCCTCATGCCGATAGGCCTCCAGCTTGCTGCGAATCAACTTCGGATTCAAGCCCTCCACAATAGCCACCACGCCCTCCAGTTTCAGTTGCTTTAGCTCCGACTCCCACTCGATTCGCGACTTGATCTTGGTGGCGGCAGGCAGCAGGAAGACATTCGCCAGACCGACGCCGTACACCGTCGCAACGAAAGCCACCGCGATTCCGCGCCCGACTTCCTCGATATTGGCCAGGTTCTTCATTACCTGGATCAGGCCCATCACCGCGCCGATGATGCCGATGGTTGGCGAGTACCCGCCGGCGCTTTCGAACACCTTGGCCTCTGCAAATGCACGGTTCTCGGTGGTATCGATTTCTAGCTGCATCATGTTGCGAATCTCTTGCAGGTCCGTGCCGTCGACGGCCAGTGTCAGGGCCTTGCGCAGGAACGGATCTTGGATTTCCAACGCTTCAGCCTCGAGTGAGACCAACCCATTCTTGCGTGCCTTGGTCGCATAGCCGATCAATTCCTCGATGGCTGTGTCGGGAGACTGCGTCCTGTCCAGAAACACGTGGATCAACCGCAGCGCGGCTCCGTTCAGTACACGTAGCGGCGTGCTAACCATTACTGCTCCGAAGGTTCCTCCCAGCACGATGAATGCAGCGGTGATCTGCGAAATGTCCTTAATCTTGCCGCCTTCCATCAGCAGACCGCCGACGATGCCGCCCATTGCGAGCAAGATTCCGCCCAGAGTGGCGAAGTCCGGCCGCCAGCCTCCGGCTTTTTTGTCTTTGCCCTGCTCCTGCTTTTTGACCTTGCCAGGCGCCGCGGCTTGCTTTTCTGCCTTGGGTTGCTCCGCCATATGGTGCTAACGTTCTTCGTCCGTGGCCAGTATCGGTTCTTCACAAACCGACACTTTGTCTGGCCGGTTCGAGATCGTCCGGCGAAAGTCAATCACCCTCTGAATCACCTCATCGGCCGATTCCAACACCATGAACTTCTGCCCGCTGGTCATGGCGATTACGGTATCCGGCGTAATCTCCACGTGCTCAATCAGATCCGAGTTCAGCACCAAGGGAACGCGGTTGATGCGAGTGAGTCGAATCATATAGAAACTCAAATTCCTTATCGTCCTGAATAACAGCTATTTGAGAAGCCGAAGCCTGATTTGGGAGGGCAGTCTAAGCGAGAATTTCCAGGATTTCAGCGAGTTCTTTGCGGATCTGCTCGACGGCGCGCGTTGGATCGCGGAACAGGTCGCCTTGCGAGCGCTTCGTTTTCTTAACGGCTCCATCCGAGGTCTTGGCGGGAGCTTCCCGAGTCCGCGAATCGAGGAATTTCCGCGCTCCCTCGATGGTGTAGCGCTTCTCATATAGCAGGCGCTTGATTTCGAACACCAGCTCTACGTCCTTGCGCCGGTACAAACGGTGACCTTTGCCCGACTTCTTCGGCCCCAGCGAGGAAAATTCGGTTTCCCAGAATCGCAACACGTACGGTTTGATTCCTGCCAGGCGGCTCACTTCACCAATGCGAAAGTAGAGCTTGTCGGGGATTTCGGTACGATGATTTTCTACCGCCGGCTCTGACATCCTGCGCACATTCTAACATGGGAGAGTTCGGAAGCTCGACACGAGGAGACAGAATGACCAAGCATCGATCGTCAAGCCCGCCACAAGAGAGTCGAGCGCGCGGCGTGCTGGCCGGTGTGCACCCCGTGCGGGAAGCCCTGCGTGCCGGACGTTATATCGACCGTGTGCTGATTGCGCGTGGAGCCGGTGGTCCGCGTTTGCAGGAGATCATTGATCTGGCGCGTGAACGTTCCGTCGCGGTGCGTTTCGAGCCGCGCGAGGCGCTCGATCGCGCTTCAAATAATGCCACCCATCAAGGTGTTGTGGCGTTTGGTGCCGCGCAGCAATATGTCGAACTCGAAGCCGTGTTGCCGGGCGCGGAATTGCTGGTTCTGCTCGACGGCGTCGAAGATCCTCATAACCTGGGCGCCGTCATTCGTACGGCCCACGCCGCGGGGGCAGCCGCCATCCTTGTTCCGGAACGCCGCGCCGCCGGCCTCACCGAGATCGTCGCCAAAGCAGCCGCCGGCGCACTCGAGCACCTGCCCGTAGTTCGTGTCGGCAACGTCAGCCAGACTCTGGAGTCCCTGAAGAAACGCGGCTTCTGGACTTATGGGCTCGACGAAAGCGGCGAGCAATTGTATAGCGGGACAGACTACGCGACGCCCACCGTTCTGGTCTTAGGCGGGGAAGGCCGCGGGTTGCACGAGCTGGTCAAGAAGCACTGCGACCTGCTGGTGCGCATCCCGATGGCCGGGGCTATTTCGTCGCTGAACGTCTCGGTCGCCGCCGGAATCGTGTTGTTCGAATGGCGCCGTGTTCATCCCCGGATCAACACAGCCAAATCGTAGCAGATCACACTCCCGCGCTCCTTACCGATAAGTTTCATCGAAGGAGACATCGGCGAAATGCGTCTGCTCACTGCGGTTTGGTTGATCATCGTACCAATGCAAACGAGTGCACAATGGTGGGATTTCCCAGGACGGCTGGGCGAGTCCGTAGCCACGGGCTCCGAAAGCAAGTGGAAGCTGGGCTTCGAGTCACGTGCCCGCTACGAAACGCGAACCGGGACATCATTCGGGAAGGATCCGGACACCAGCACCGGCTTGGTTCGCACTCGCTTATCGCTCAGTTACCAACCTGTATCCTGGATAAAATTCTCCGGAATGCTGCAAGACTCCCGCGCCCCTTGGTACGGGGTAAACGCGCCCAACACGGTTCGAGACCCGGTCGATTTACACGAGTCGTATTTTGAAATCCGGCCGGGCGCCAAAACCGGCTTCGGCCTGACTGCCGGCCGCATGATGCTCAATTACGGTGAAGCCCGCCTGGTTGGAACACCGCAATGGGGAAACCTCTCGCGAACGTACGATCATGCGCGCATGTACTACATGTTCCCGAGGGCGCGATTCGAATTTCTCCTGGTCGCTCCGGTAAAAATCCGGATCGATGAATTCAATCGGCCTGCGCTGGGCGATCGGATCTGGGGCGCATACAACGTCTTCTCGAATGTGCTCACCAAGAGCGCCGCCCTGGACGCTTATATACTACGACGCGATCAAAACCGGCCCGCCGGTTTCTCCGGAGGCACGAAAGCAGCTGCTACCGACCGGCTCCGGATCAATACATTCGGTGTTCGTTTGTACGGTCCGATTCGTTCGCAAAGCTCGTACAGCATCGAACTCGCCGCCCAAAACGGAAGAGTCGGGCCTGCCGATCTGCGCGCCTTCGCGTTGGCGGCGGTGATCAAGCGGCGCTGGAAGGCGATGGCGCACAATTTTGCGGCCACGGGTGAGTACATGTACGCGTCTGGAACAAAGAATCCACAGGATACGGCGCACACCTCGACATTCGACCAGCTCTATGCGGCCAATCATGACCGGTTCGGTCATCAGGATCTTTTCGGCTGGCGCAACACGCACACATTTCGCAGCCATACCATGTACGAACTTACGAAGTCTGTCGCACTGAACTTCATGTACGACAGCTTCTGGTTGGCGAGCGCGCGCGACGGGCTCTACAACGGAGGCGGTAAGTTGCTCCTGCGCTCGGAGAACGGCACGGCGGGACGTCACGTAGGCGAGGAAGCCGATCTCTACGCCACGTACAAACACAAACACTTGGTGCTCGGCGCCGGCTACGGTCATTTATTCGCTGGCGGATTTATCCGCGACTCCAGTCCGGGCGCCAGTCCAACTTACTTATACCTGTTTCATACCTATTCTTTCTAGGGCGCGAGTGCGCCGCCGCAGGTCGTCCGATTTGACGCACCGCGCCATGCCCATGCTATCGTGGCACCGATGCTTAATGCGCGCGGGATTCTGTTCATCGCCCTCGGAGTGGTTGCCGTGGGCTATGTTTGGATCTGGCTCAACGGGCGCGGGCGAGCGCCGGGAGTCCCCTCGCTGTTCGAGCTGGCAATTGGATTCGTTACGAATTTCTTCGACACGCTAGGCATTGGCTCGTTCGCTCCCACTACGGCGATCTTCAAGTTCCGCCGCATGGTACCCGACGAGAAAATTCCCGGCACGCTGAATGTTGGGCACACTCCGCCAACGATCCTCGAAGCATTTCTTTTCATCGCCTTCGTGCAAGTGGACTTCACAACTCTCGTTTTGCTGATGGCCGCTTCCGCCTTTGGTTCGTGGTTTGGCGCCGGAATCGTCCGCCGCTGGTCCCGGCGTAGGGTTCAAGTCGGAATGGGCATCGCGCTTTTGACCGCAGCGTTTTTCTTCTTGATGGCCAACTTCAATTTGTCGCTGGTACCCGCCGGCACCGCGCTCATCCTTACGGGATGGAAACTGTGGGCAGGCATCGCCGGCAGCCTCGCTTTGGGGGCGCTCATGACGCTGGGCATCGGGCTCTTCGCGCCTTGCATGATCATGGTCAGCCTTCTGGGTATGGACCCGAAAGCCGCGTTTCCAATCATGATGGGCTCGTGCGCGTTCCTGATGCCGACTGCCAGCGCGCGATTCATTCGCTTGGACAGCTATGCTCCTCGCGCATCGCTCGGCTTAGCGCTCGGTGGACTGCCGGGCGTTCTGATCGCCGCACTGATCGTTAAGTCGCTCCCGCTGACAGCCATGCGATGGCTCGTCGTGATTGCGGTAGTCTACGCCGCGTTTACGATGTTGCGTTCGGCGATGACGCACGAGCCTGCGGCAGCAGTCGCCGCTACCGATTAATTCAGCTTCTGGGATGCGCTTTATCGTAAACAGCCATCAAGTCAGCGAGCGACACCTGCGTGTATTTCTGGGTGGTCGAAAGCTGCGCGTGTCCCAGTAATTCCTGAATGGCGCGCAGGTCCGCGCCGTCACTCAACAGGTGCGTGGCGTAGGCGTGGCGCAGGCTGTGTGGATGAATGGATGAGTCGCCGCTGATCATTCGCGCGTAGAATTTCACTATGCCTCGCGCCCCACGATCCGTCAGTCGCGTGTCGCGATGATTCAAGAACAGCGCTCGTTCAGCGCGCGCCGGCGGCTTTCGGACAGTCAGGTATCGCTCGATGGCCTGAGCCGCCTTGTTGCCGAACGGTACCTGCCGCTCCTTGCGTCCCTTGCCGCGCACGAGCAACCAGCGCTCGCTGAAATCGAAATCGTTGAGATCCAGTCCAACTGCCTCACTGATCCGTAGCCCGCAGCCGTACAACAACTCGAACAACGCCAGATCGCGCTCCGGAAATGGACGTTCGAATTTTTCGGCGGCCGATGGAACCCCATCTACCAACGTGTTGGTCTGCTCGGCGGTCATAATTGCCGGGAGCGACGTTGGCGCTTTTGGCGTTCTCACCAGACGCGCGAAGTTGGTGGCAACAACGCCTTCGCGTACCAGAAACTTGAAGAACGACCGCACCGCCGCCAGCTTCCGCCGCATACTCACAGCGGTCAGACGCTGCTGGTACAAATGTCCCAGCCATTCACGAATTGCGAGTGCGTCGACTTCAGCCAAGGTTGGCGTAGACTTGCCGCCCACGGAAAGATATTCCAGAAACTGTTCCAGGTCCGACCGGTAATTTCGCAACGTGTGTCCGGAAACGTTCCGCCGCCTCAGCTCCTCCAGAAACCGCTCGATTTGCCCCGCCAAGTCAGGCATAGACCGCCTTGTACTCGTCCAGTTTTTCCAAGGCCCGCCGGCAGACTTCGGCGTGACGCGCCCGCTTGTCGTGCCGCAAGCGATTCCGTGTTTGCTCATCGAGCTGCGGCAGAAGATCGAACGTAATGTTGGCGGGCTGATAGTGCAGCGGGTCCGCTCCGCAAACATAGGCGCACAGTGACCCGATGGCGGTCTCGCGTGGAAAAGCGCGAATCTCCTCTCTCGATGCTAATTCCACCGCATGCCTTCCCGACACCAGCCCAGTCGCGATCGACTCGACATAGCCCTCGACTCCCGAAATCTGACCAGCAAAGAACACCGCTGGCCGAGTTCGAAGCTGCAGCGCCGCAGTCAGTAGGGCCGGCCCGTTGATGTAGGTGTTGCGATGAATCTGCCCGTAGCGCAGGAACTCGGCATTCTCAAGTCCTGGAATCATGCGCATCACGCGGGCCTGTTCGCCGAAGCGCATGTGATTCTGAAAGCCGACCAGGTTGTAACTATCCGCGCGCGCATTCTCTTGCCGAAGCTGCACAACCGCGTACGGCCTGCGTCCGGTGCGTGGATCGACCAACCCCATCGGCTTCATTGGTCCGAAGCGCAAGGTCTCGCGTCCTCGCCGAGCCAGTTCCTCGATCGGCAGACAGGCTTCGAAAAACTGCGTACGATCTTCCGGAATGTGCGCGGGAACTGCTTCCGCAGCCAGAAGCGCGTCCACGAAACGCTCGTATTGATCGCGATCGACGGGGCAGTTCAGGTAATCGTCGCTTCCATCCAAGGACTTGCCGTACCGTGACGCACGAAAGGCGATCGACTGGTCGATTGATTCCGCCTCCACGATTGGACTGATCGAATCGTAGAAGAACAGCCGGTCGACGCCCGTGATTCGCCCAATCTCTTCAGCCAATGCGCCACTCGTAAGCGGGCCCGTCGCGACAATCGTGATCGCTTCATCGGAAATCGCGATAACTTCCTCACGCCGCAGCTCTATGCGTGGATTGTCCGCTATTGCGCAAGAAACGCGCTCGGCAAATACCTCGCGATCCACAGTCAGCGCATGTCCGCCAGGAACTCGCGCCTCTTGCGCCGCATTTAACAAGAGCGAATCAAGCCGCCGAAGTTCCTCTTTAAGCAGCCAGGGCGCGGAATTCTCCGATTCGCTCTTCAACGAATTGCTGCAGACGAGTTCAGCCAGCCGGTCGGTTTTGTGCGCGGCTGTCGATCGTAGCGGGCGCATCTCGAACAACACGCATTCCAGTCCTGCGCGCGTGATCTGCCACGCGGCCTCGCATCCCGCCAGTCCGCCGCCGACAACATGAATACGCTCAGCCACAAGACCAGCATACAAGCGACCGGAAAAAGTCACCACACCCCGGTCACTGCCCAAGTTGAATGTGATCGCTCAACCCTACCCGACCGGATGGCGCAGAATCGTGCGCAGTTTCTCCGGCTTCACACGCCTCGGGTCCGAGAGATAGATCTCGTGATGCACCCCGCGCAAGGCTAAGCCGTGGACCGCAGCGAACTTCTGCATCGCCTCGATATTCGCCGATTCCTGGTCGTAGGGCCCGACATGCAGCACCTGCACCGATCGGCCTTCCTTCAGTCTCTTGATCTCCACCTCACTGACTTCGCGATCTTTGCCCTTGGCGAGCAGTTTGCCGACAGCCTCCTTCAATTCTTTCGCGCCAATGAATTCGGGCGTCCGGATCATGAGCGTCCAGTTCCACGGGCCCGTCTTTCCGCCTTCTCGCCACCACAGACCTTCCAGTTTGCAGACTGCGTAGTCAACGCCGCCGAATTTCTTCGCCATCTTGATGGTAAAGGCGACGTTGTAAAGCGCTCCCAGTCTCTTTTGGAACAGAGCGTCGCCCGGCTGTCCGCTGCCTGAGATTGCGAGATATTGCGCCGGTGAAGCGTCGATCAGCACGGGAGTCCTGGGCGTGACATATTCGGTCTTGTTGTCCGCGTATAGATCAAGCTTTTTGTTCTTCGTCATGGCAGCAAAGGTAAGTAAATCTCTGTTCTCAAGTTCTCGGGCGCAGTGTCATAGGGCGTGTTCAAATACCGCTCGAAAGCCGGAATAGAAGCCAGCTCGCGCCCACTCGCCGGAAGCCAATCACCGCACAGCCGATCGTAAGTTTCCTGAATTCGCGGATAGGGACCCTGATGCAGGATCACAGCGTACTGGCACCGCGCGATTTCCTGTACTCCGATCTCGCCCTCTCCTTTCACTTCACTCTCCACAACAACCGCGGCGTCGTATCTCAGCTTGGCCTCTTCAGTCACCTCGGGCGCATCGTAGATAATTCCCAGAACTACTGGACTCGATCCGATCAGCCCACGTCGACCGGCCCACATCATAAGCCTCTGCCATACTGGGCCGACTTGGTCATACGGACCGACGTGCCTAAGGAATGCCACCTGTTTCGGCCCGAACTCTTCCAAGCGAACGTCCGGCGCGGCATCCGGATCAGCGGGCCTCCGTAACTTCCGGTAGCTCGATGGCGACAACCCGAATCGCGTCGAGAACGCCCTCGTGAAAGCTTCATGCGATTCGTATCCGGCATCCAGCGCTACTTCAATCACGGGACGGTCGGAGAACCTCAACCGTTGTGACGCCTGTTCCAAACGCAGTCTTCGGACGTATTCCATCACCGACTCTCCCACCATTCCCCGGAAAATCCGATGAAAATGAAACGGCGAGAAACAGGCCACGCCGGCGAGTTGCTCGAGATCGAGCGGTTGGTCGAGGTTCCGCTGAATGTGCAGCAGCACCCGCAGTAGTCTTTCGTGATATGACTGCTGAATCCCTTCGATCATGAACCTTGCCCAGTGTAGCTCTGGCGAGAACCGGTTTCTTGATCATTCTTGCTTTGTTGACCGCCGAGCGATTCGGGCTCGCGAATTTAATCGAATGGATGGATCGCCGAGTGTTCTTACAAGCGACGGCCGCGACACTACTCGCCCACGCTGCGCTCGGTGATCGAGACTAATCCCGATGCACTCTGGATTGCCGACTCGCTAGACCGGGAGCGCAAAGCTGGCTTACTCTTTCGAGAGAGCGGTGAACGCACGCAAGCCACCGCGATACTTGCCAACGATTGCTTCGTGAGTCCAGCTAGAATGGTGTTGATTCTATGACCCGACGCGCCGCCCTCGCGGCTCTAACCACTGGCGTGAGCAGCGCTCAACAAAAGAAGGGCCGCAGCGACAATCTCTATGAGCTTCCTAAGAACCTGCCCGTTCCAGTGGACGATGGCGCCTGCAATCATCTCACCGGCATGACGGTTCCATCGATTCCACGGCGCTCAACCAAAGGACGCACCGTAGATATCTCCAGGATCACCCTGCCTCGTACCGTCGTCTATGCTTATCCGCGCACGGGCGAGCCCGACAAAGATCCACCTCCGGGATGGAACGAAATCCCGGGCGCTCGCGGATGCACTCCGGAAACCTGCGCCTTCCGCGATCACTATAAAGAAATGAAGGCCTTGGGCGCCGAAGTTTTTGGCCTCAGCAGCCAGACCACCGAGTATCAGCAGGAAATGGTTCAGCGCCTGCACGTCCCCTTTGAGGTGCTGAGCGACGCTGATCTCAAATTGACCCACGCGCTGCGGCTGCCGACATTTTCGATTGCAGGCATGACCCTCATCAAGCGACTGACGCTGGTCATCCGCGACGGGAAAATCGAGAAATTCTTCTACCCGGTTTTTCCGCCGGACAAGCACGCCGGCGAAGTGAAGGCTTGGCTGAAAAGCCATCAGGCCTAGTTCAGGCAGCGCCAGCGCTCAGACGTGCATGTCGCGGAAAATCTGTGCGTGCGTGGCCACGATCCGAGTCTCGGCCTCGCGGTTCGGGGCCAGGTCCCAGTTGCCTTGCTCGTGCGTGCCCCCGAGCACAATGCCGTCTGGACGTGGAAACATGTAGAGGCCGTCCGGAGGCAGTGTCGCATAGTCGATCTCGGGCTGCGGCAACAGCACCGTTAGCTGTCCTTTGATCGGCGTGAGCTCGGCATCGTTGAATAGCGATTTCGCGCCTAGCCCGGTGCAGTTGACGATCACCGTTTGAGGAAGCGCCAGCACTTCGCGTAATTCATGCATTTCCTGCACAACGATCGCGCCGCCCGCGATCCGGAACTCGCGCAGCATCGCCTCAAGGTAGTGCGATGGATAGACGAACATCGTGTCGAACTGGCGGACGTACGGGAACGGAAACGGATGCTCTTGCGGCTTAAGATCGCGCAACTCGGGCATCACCTCGGCCAGAGGGCCTCGACTGCTGACCTGGCCGCCTTCGCGAAACGGCTCATGGCTAAACATATAGTTGGGTCGCCAGCGGATGCCGTAGTAGTCGCCCACCATGAGCTGGTAACGCCGGTACGAGAATCGCGCCGCCTCAATGAACTGCGAACGAAACTCGGGAGTCGCCCTCGACTCGTCGAAAACAGTCACTGGCAACACTTGTGCCCCGGCAATGTTCGAGGTGGTGTTGGGCGGAAGATCCTTGGTGTAGATCGTGACTTCAACGCCGCGCTCTTGTAGTAGTCGCGCCGTTGCGAGCCCGACCGCGCCCGCTCCGAGCACTGCCATGCGAGTCGCGCCGGTCGGCAACGCCTGTTCCACAGCCAGATGCCCTGAGCCCCACGAGAGCGTGACGCCGCCGCCACCATGCCCGTAGTTGTGGACGATCGTTTTTTCGGCGATCGATTCGCGTCGCACGACAAAGCCTGATGGGCGATACGGCCGCAGGCCGACTACGGTGCGGATCACGCGATCCGGCGATACGTTTACACGCGCGAACTGGCGCGCCGGCATTGGAGTCGTGGGCGCCTGAACGCGGACTCGTCTTGTCGAACATGCCGTGGTCAGTGCCAGCGTGCCCAAAAAATTGCGTCGGTTCATTGATCTTTCCGGAATCTCTAGTTTAGCGATTCGTTATCCTAACCTGTATATGAAAGTTGGATTCATTGGATTGGGGCACATGGGCTCCCACATGGCGCGCAACATGATTCGGGCCGGACACGAGGTGGCCGTCTTCAACCGCAGCCGTCAAAAAGCCGAAGCGCTAGCCTCTGAAGGCGCGCGCGTGGCCGATTCTCCTGCCGCTGCTTGCGGCGACGCCGAAGCGGTGATGACGATGGTGGCCGACGACGCATCGCTCGAGCAAGTCGTCTTCGGTGAGAACGGGATCGCCGCGGCGATGAAACGAGGCTCCGTCCACGTTTCCCATAGCACGATCAGCACGTCGCTCGCGCGCCGCCTTACTGCTGAGCACGGCCATCGAGGACAGGAATACTTGAGCGTTCCAGTCTTCGGGCGTCCAGAAGCGGCCGAGGCCAAAAAGCTGGTCATTGCCGTGGCTGGTCCAGCCAAAGTAGTTGAACGATGCCAGCCGCTTTTCGACGCGATGGGACGTATCACCTATATCGTCGGAACCGAAGCCTGGCAAGCCAATGCCCTCAAGGTCTGCGGAAATTTCATGATCATCAGCATGGTCGAATCGTTCTCAGAGGCGTTCGCAGCCATGCGCAAGGCGGGTGTCGCGCCCCAACTCTTCGTCGACGTGGTCAATGCGCTGTTTCAATCCCCTGTCTACGGCAACTATGGACGCATGATGGCGTCCGAACAGTTCGAGCCCGCCGGTTTCGCTTTACGGCTAGGGCTGAAAGACGTACGACTGGCGCTCCAAGTCGCCGAAGAATGCACGGCGCCGATGCCTGTGGCCAGCCTGATTCGTGACCACATGCTCGACGCTCTCGCCCACGGGCAAGGTGAAATGGATTGGTCCAGCATCGCGAGAGTTGCGGCGCGCAACGCCGGACTCTAAGCCCCACTCCGATGATCTTGCGGCCGGCCTCAGCACAGGACCTTCCCCTTATCCTTGGCCTCGAGCACGAGTTCCGCGAAATGCGGCTCCTCGGCGGCAGCGACTTGGCCACGCATCAGCGCCAGTTAGCGAGTCCGGACTGCTCGTACTGGATCGTTGAAACCGAAGCCGGACCGTCCGGATTCGTAATTCTACGCGACATCCATTCCGAGGATCGCAACGTGGAATTGCAGAGGATCGCTGTCGCCGAGCCTGGCCGCGGACTCGGGCGAGAGGTGCTTCACGCCGTCATGGACAAAGCGTTCCGTGATTTCGGCGCCCATCGTCTGTGGCTCGATGCATACTCCGACAACACTCGCGCCCGGTATGTATATCGTTCTGTCGGATTTGTCGAGGAAGGCGGGATGCGCGAGTGCAAGAGATGGGGCGACGAGTATCGTCATTTGGTGCTGATGTAAATCCTGTAATCCGAGTACAAGGCGCGGCAATAAAGAAATGCCATATGGGTTTACTTTCCGCAGTTCCTCCAGCCCGCCATCTGTGTC
>JACXTT010010961.1_pt1 | contig 12168 bp, 9 predicted proteins | sample 9270951 | NCBI WGS metagenome assembly JACXTT01 (sample SAMN15532306, study PRJNA645909) | rock metagenome | isolation source: weathered quartz diorite | place: Puerto Rico | collected 2017-06-21 | reverse complement strand
GGAGCGGGGGGGCGAGAAGGCCGGCAACGGTCCCGGCCCCGCCGACGACGACGACGATCAGGAAGTAGACGAGGAACTTGAGCGCAAAGGTGGGATCGAGGCCGAGCACCTCGATGCCGAGCGCGCCGCCGAGCGCGGCGAGGCCCGAGCCGAGCGCGAAGGTGACGGCGAAGATGCGATCGACGTCGATGCCCAGGCCGCGCGCCGCGGCGGCATCGTCGACGGCGGCGCGCACGTGGGCGCCGAAGCGCGTGCGCGCGACGAGCACGCCGAGAGCGACGGTGATGACTGCGACCATCGCGATGAGGAACAGGCGATAGACGCCGAAATCGATGCCGGCGAAGCGCACCTGGCCGCGCAGCGCCTCGGGAAGCCGCACCAGCTGCTGCGACGAACCGAACACCCACGTGGCGGCGGCGATCGCCATGAACGTGAGGCCGATGGAAAAGAGCACCTGGTCGAGGTGGCTCGCGCGATAGAGGCGCCGGTAAAGCGTGCGCTCGAGGAGCGCGCCGAGGGCGGCGCCGATCGCGAACGCGATCGGCAGCGTCGCGAGGAAGGGCACGCCATAGCGGTTCATCGCGACGACGCACGCGAAGCCGCCCGCCATCGCGAAGGCGCCGTGCGCGAGGTTGACGAAGTTCATGAGGCCCATCGTCACCGACAGGCCGACGCTCACGAGGAAGAGCAGGCTCCCGTAGGCGACGCCGTCGAAAAGAACCCCGACCACCTTACTTGCCGGGATCCTTCACGTCGGGGAACTTGTCGAACTCGACGTTCCAGTACTCGTTGCCGCGCTTCTCGACCTTGCGCACATACACCGTCTGCACGATGTCGCGCGTCGCCGGGTCGATCGCGATGGGGCCGCGCGGGCTCGCGAGCTTCAGCGTCTTCAGGACCTCCATCGCCTTGTCCCCGTCGATGGAATTGCCGAGCTTCTTCACCACCTCGGCGATCGCCGCCATGCCGTCGTAGCCGCCGACGCCCATGAAGTTCGGGCGTCCGAGGTCCTTCGCGACGTCGTGGAAGGCCGCGACGAACGCCTTGTTCTCCGGCGAATCGTGCGCCGCCGAGTAATGGTGCGTCGTGATGACGCCGACCACCGGATCGCCGATCGAATTGAGCACGTAGTCGTCGGTCAGATCGCCCGGGCCGATCGGCTTGATGCCTTCCTTCGCGAGCCCGCGCTCCTCGAAGGCCTTCATGAAGGCGACCGCATCCTGGCCCGCCGGCACGAAGATGAAGAGCGCGTCGGGCTTCGCGTCCTTGGCGCGCTGCACGTACGGCGCGTAGTCGGGGTTGCGAAGGGGCATCCTCACCGCGTCGATCACCTGCCCGCCGAGCGCGGTGAAGGCCGCCTTGAACGACGTCTCCGAGTCGATCCCCGGCGCGAAGTCGGTCACCAGCGAGTACACCTTGCGGATGCCGTTCTTCCACGCCCAGGTCGCCATCGGCGCCGAGACCTGCGGCAACGTCATGGAAAAACGCGCGATGTAGGGCGAGCGCGTCGTCACCACCGAGGAGGCCGCGTTCATGACGATCATCGGTGTCTTCGCCTCGGTCGCGATCGGCGCCGCGGCGAGCGCCTCGGGCGTATAGCCGAAGCCGGCGAGGAAATCGACCTTGTCGCGCGTGACGAGCTCCTGCGCCAGGCGCTTGGCGACGTCCGGGTTGGGGCCGCCGGTGTCGCGGATGAGGAGCTGGATCTTGCGGCCGGCGAAGGTGTCGCCGTGGATCTTCATCCAGGCGCGCATGCCGCCCTCGATCTGCTTGCCGAACCCGGCGGCGGGCCCGGTGAACGGCGCGATCACTCCGACTTTTACCGGTTCCTGGGCGAGAGCGAACGCGGCGGCGAATCCGGCGGCGGCGGCGAGCCAGGCGAACGAGCGTCCCATACCTTGTCCCCCTCGGTAGGCGATGGCGCAGATGATAACGGAACCAATGGCGCGCCCGCCGATCACTCGGCTTGGATGAAGCCTTTCACGTTCTGCGCCGTCCTGGTGTTCGCGCTGGTGGCGCTCGTGCAGCTGGTCCGGTTCGTGCTCGGCTGGCCGGTGATGGTGAACGGCGTGCAGATCCCGGTGTGGGTGAGCGCGCTCGCCGCGGTGGTCGCGGCGCTGCTCGCCGTCATGCTGTGGAGGGAATCCACGTCGCGTTCGCGTTAGTCGGCGGACCCGAAGCCCCGGGGTGCGTGGCGCCCGGCGAGCGGCCGTAGTTAAATAACCGCGTGCAGATCCTGCTCAACCTGCTCGCCGCGGTCGCGCTCCTCGTCTGGGGCGCGCACATCGTCCGCACTGGCGTGCTGCGGGTCTTCGGCGGCGACCTTCGCCGCGCGCTTTCCAGGAGCGTCGGCAACCGCCTCTCGGCGCTGCTCGCGGGGCTCGGCGTCACCGGGCTGGTGCAATCGTCGAGCGCGACGGCGCTCCTCACGAGCTCGTTCGTCTCGCAGAACCTCATCACGCTGCCGGCCGCGCTCGCGATCATGCTCGGCGCCGACGTCGGCACCGCGCTCATGGCGCAGGTGTATTCGCTCGACCTGTCGTGGCTCTGGCCCCTGCTGATCCTCGCCGGCGTGGTGTTCTTCCTCTCCCGCCGCGCCTCGCGTGCGGGCCAGCTCGGGCGCGTGGCGATCGGGCTGGGGCTGATGCTGCTCGCGCTGCAGCTCGTGACGATCGCGACCCGGCCGATCACCGAGGCCCACGGCGTGCGCGTGATCTTCGGCACGCTTTCGGGCGACCCGATGCTCGACATGCTGATCGGTGCCGCGTTCGCCCTCCTCTCGTGGTCGAGCCTCGCCGTGGTGCTCATCGCCGCCTCGCTCGCCGCGGCGAATGTCGTCTCGGTGCCCGTGGCGTTGTGCCTGGTGCTCGGCGCGAACCTCGGCAGCGGGCTCCTCGCGCTGATCGTGACCGCGCGCTCGCCGGGCGCGGGACGCCGCGTCGCGTCCGGCAACCTGCTCTTCAAGGTCGTGGGCTGCATCGTGTTCGCGCTCGTGCTGCCGTGGCTTCCCGAGCTCATCGCCCGCTTCGATTCCGACACGCGCCGGCAAGTGCTCGACTTCCACGTGCTCTTCAACGTCGCGCTCGCGGCCGGCTTCGTCGCCTTCACCGCGCCGGTCGCGCGCCTCGTCCGGACGTTGGTTCCCGATTCCAGGGAAGGCCAGCGGCGGATCGAGCCGCGCTATCTCGATCCCACCGCGCTCGCGACGCCGGCCATCGCGCTCGCGAACGCCGCGCGCGAGACGCTTCGCATCGGAGATGCCATCGAGCAGATGCTGCACGGCATGCTCGAGGCGATGCGCGGCAACGACTCCGCGCGCGTCGACGAGATCATCCGGCTCGACGACGAGGTCGACCGGCTCTACACGGCGGTGAAGCTCTACCTCACGCAGGTGAGCCGCGAAGCGCTCGACGACAAGGACAGCCGCCGGTGGGCCGAGATCATCTCGCTCGCGATCAACCTCGAGCACGTCGGCGACATCCTCGAGCGCATCCTCCAGGACCTGCGCGACCGCAAGATCGCGCATCGCCTCTCGTTCTCGGAGGCCGGCATGAAGGAGATCACCGAGCTGCATGCGCGGCTGGTCGCGAATCTTCGGCTGGGGATGTCGGTCTTCCTCAATCCGGACGTCTCGATGGCGCAGCGCCTGCTCGCCGAGAAGGAGCGCTTCCGCGACCTCGAGCGCGCGTACCACGACACGCACCTCTCCCGCCTGGCCGGACAAACAGTGCAATCGATCGAGACGAGCTCGCTGCACCTCGACATCATCAGCGACATGCGGCGCATCAATTCCTTCTTCTGCTCCACCGCGTATCCGATCCTCGAATCGGCGGGCAAGCTGCGCAGGAGCCGGCTCGTGAGCGGCGCCTCGGGCACTTACGAAGCACGCCCCGATCTCGCGCGCGATATCGCCGCGCCGTCGAAATAGCCATGGCGCTCGAGCACTATCTGCAAATCGCCGGTCGTTGCACGCTCGGCTAGGAGGCTCCATGCGAAACGCGCCGGAGTGGGCACCGGGACCATGACGTTCAGCGACGCGCACCACGCGCGGCTGGATTGGTCGTTGAACGGAAAGGCCGGCACGATCCAGCCGAGCGGCCGTTATTTCGTGGCGACCGGACAGAATTCGTGCACCGGCGGCTCAGGCGGGTCCGGTCCCTTCACGCAGACCATCCTCGTCCTCGACCACGTCGTCGTGATCTGGGAGACGCGCCGGGTCGGAAGCTGCACCATCACCGCGCAGTGGGCCCTCGCGCCTCGCTGAGCGTTACTTCCTGAGCATCCCGAGCCGTTCCAGGATCTGCGTGTGCAGCTTGTATTCGCGCCACAGGTCGGCTCGAAGCACGTCGCCCGGCCGATACTCCGCGTCGACGCCGCGGCCGGCCATCATCTCGACGAACTTCGGATCCTCCACGGCGGCCTTCACGCTGTCCTGGACGGACTTCTGCACTGCCGCGGGCATGCCTTTCGGCCCGAGCACGAGATACCAGACGCCGTTCGACACGTCCCAGCCGAGCTCGCGCGCGGTCGGAACGTCGGGATAGACCGCGTGCCGCTGCGGATGGAAGGCGACGAGCGCGCGCATGCGCTTGCCGTCGACCATCGGCTTGAGCTCGCCGGGCTGCACGACGACCGCCTCGATGTGGCCGCCGAGCACCGCGGGTCCCGACTGGCCCCAGCCCTGGTAGGGAACGTGGATCATCCTCGTCCCCGTGACGCGCATGAGCTCCTCCAGGTTGAGATGGCTCGATGTCCCCTCGCCGGGCGACCCGACGCGGATCTTGCGCGGATTCGCCCTGGCGTCGGCGATCATTTCCTGGATCGTCCTGTACGGCGATTCGGTCGTGACCGCGATCAACGGGTAGTAGGTCACGACGTTCGCGATGGGCTCGTAGTCGTCGGGCGTTTTGTACGCGAGGTCCTGCATCTGCGCGGCGATGACCAGCGCGGAATGCGGCGTGAGCGCGAGTGTGTAGCCGTCCGGCGTGCTGCGCGACACCTCGCCCACCGCGACCGAGCCCGCCGCGCCCGGGCGATTCACGACGACGATGCCCTTGGGGAACCGCGCCTTCATGCCTTCGGCGAGGGCGCGCGTGACGACGTCGACGAGGCCGCCGGGCGGATAGCCCGCGAAGAGCGTGACGGGGCGATCCGGATACTGCGCATGCGCCGCGATCGCGCAGAGCATCGCCGCCGCAAAGGAAACGATCCTTCTCATCGCCGGTCCACTCCTCGCGCGCCATGATGCGCCAAATGCAAGATAATCGCCGATCGTCCCGAGGAGGGTCGCGATGAAAGCGGACGTGAGGAAGGGCAAGCCCGCGAACCGGCACGACGACGTGCTCGAGGCGGTGCGCGGCTCGGCCGCGCCGAAGGTGAAGGTCGCGGTCTCCGACATCGACGGCGTGCTGCGCGGCAAGTTCATCCACAAGGACAAGTTCTTCTCAGCGGTCGAGGGCGGATTCGGCTTCTGCGACGTCGTATTCGGCTGGGACATGATGGACGAGCCCTACGACAACACGCGGATCACCGGCTGGCACAAGGGATTCCCGGACGCGATGGTGCGCCTCGACCTCGACACGCACCGCAACGTCCCCTGGGATCGCGACGTGCCGTTCTTCCTCGGCAGCTTCGTGAACGCGGACGGCTCGGCGCATCCGCTCTGCCCGCGGCAGACGCTCATGCGCGTGCTCGAGCGCGCGCGGGACATGGGATTCGAAGTGAAGACCGGCGTCGAATACGAGTTCTTCAATTTCGCCGAGACGCCGCAGTCGTGGGCGGCGAAGAACGGCCAGCCGCCGCAACCGATCACGCCGGGAATGTTCGGCTATTCGCTGCTGCGCATGAGCGCGAACCGCGATTACTTCAACGCGCTCATGGACGAGATGGCGCGGTTTCGCGTGCCGATCGAGGGCCTGCACACCGAGACCGGGCCGGGCGTGTACGAGGCGGCGATCCTCTACTCGGACGCGCTCGAAGCGGCCGACCGCGCGATCCTCTTCAAGACGGGGGCGAAGGAGATCGGCGCGCGCTTCGGCATCATGCCGTCCTTCATGGCGAAGTGGAGCCCGCGCTATCCCGGCTGCTCGGGCCATGTGCATCAAAGCCTCTCGGACGGAAAGAAGAACGTCTTCCACGACGCGAAGGGCCGCTACGGCGGCATGTCGAAGCTCTTCGAGAGCTATCTCGCGGGACAGCTCGCCTGCATGCTGGAATTCGCGCCGATGTTCTGGCCCACCGTCAATTCCTACAAGCGGCTGGTCTACGGTTTCTGGGCGCCGGTGAAGCCGACGTGGGGCGTGGACAATCGCACGGTCACCTTCCGCGTGATTCCCGGTGGGGAGAAGTCGACGCGCCTGGAGACGCGCGCGCCGGGCGCGGACAGCAATCCCTATCTCGCCGTCGCCGCGGCGATCGCGGCCGGGCTCGAGGGCGTGAGGCGCAACCTGAAGCTCACGCGCAAGCCCGCGACCGGCGACAACGCCGGCGCCGACGACGTGCCGCGCGCGCCGCGCACGCTGATCGAGACCACGCGCATCTTCCACGCCTCGAAGGTCGCGCGCGACTGGTTCGGCGACGATTTCGTCGACCACTTCGCCGCCACGCGCGAATGGGAATGGCGCAAGTGGCTCGACGCGGTCACCGACTGGGAGCTGAAGCGCTACTTCGAGATCATCTGACCTTCGCGCGGTGCGCTTCCCCCAATTGGGGCAGAATGCGCGCATAACGCAGCCGCCGTAAGGTGGGGAGGCCTCGATGGCAGCGACGCGCGCCGCCGGCGGCATTGTCTTGGCATGCCTGTCTCTCGTTAGTCTGGCGCAGTCGGTGGACGGCCCGCAGCCACCTCAGCCGGCCAGCGCGCCCCAGGCACCGCAGGCACCACCTAAACAAGGCGATGCGGACTGGGTAGTAACGACCCCCAGTCCCGCCCAGGCCCCGGCCCCGGCGCCAGCGCAGCAAGCCGCACCACAGGCAGTCGCAGCTCCACCGCCCGCAACGCCGGTGCCGCATCCGGCGTTCCTGGTGCCGGAGCCGGCATCGGGTCTGCCGGCCGGACGCTTGTGGTCGCTTCCCGTCATGTCGCCCGATCAGCTTCAGGAGCTTGTCGCCGACCTCGCCCGGCACATCGAGCTCACGGGCGCATATACCAGGATCGACCTGGGGAAGAACGCAAGCGTGCCGGCCTTTCCAAAAGCGGTCGAGTCGCCGACGATGCTGGTTCGCGACAATGCGGGCGAGCGCAGCGTGATCCGGCTCGGATACGTGCTCCTGCCGCGCCGCCTGCCGCACCTTTGGGAGCAGGCGTACGTCGTGCGCGACAACAAGATCGCGCCGAATCCGGAGGGCGATCCCGGCACGCTCGACCTGGCCGTCAAGGTCATTCTTGCCGAGCGATCGCGGCTTCTCTCGAAGCTGCGCATCAATGATCTGGCTTCGCGAACGATTCGGCTTTCCTACGTCGACGCCGATGCAGCCCTGTTCGCGCTCAGGGCGATGGGATACGCGGCCGTGACGGATTCGGAGTCGATGCCGCGAGAAGAGTCTTACAAGGGGGAGGACGTCGACTCGTACGAGATCGCGCGACTCGGCGCCGCCGCGGACCAGCAAGTCCTGCAGCAACAGCTCCAGATTCAGATACAGCTGCAACAGCAGGCGTCGGGAGCCGGTCCTGCTTCGATGCAGGGCTTGCCGCCGGAAGAGCAGCGAAGATTTCTTCCGAAGTTTCCGGCGATCAAGTACCTGCCGACGACGATCGCGCTCGACCGCTTGCCGCTGGTGGTGAAGATGCCGTCGACCGACGTGCGCAATCTCGGCCTCGTCGGCGGTGACCTGAGCCAGGCGCAGCGCGAGCAGGGCATGGGCCTCACGATCATGCCAAGCGCCGCCAATCCGCTCGCCGAAACTGTCGCGGGCGGAACCGCCGAGCTCCTCGTGCTCTATCACCCCAGTTACCCGCAGCAGTTCGCGAGGCTCAAGAAGATCATCGACGAGACGATCGACAAGCCGGCGCGGCAGGTCTACATCGAGGGTCTGGTCCTGGAGATCAGCAAGGAGGGCCTCGACGAGCTCGGCGTGGAATGGCAAATGAAGAAGGGGAACTGGACGTTCAACATCGGCAGCCTGATCCCGGTTCCGAGCGGCGCGGCCGCATTCGGCTTCATCCGCGACCAGTCGAACGTCACACCCACGCAGATCACGGCGAAGATCGCGGCGCTCGTCCATTCGAACAAGGCCGAGATCCTGTCGCGTCCGAGCGTGATCACGCTTGACAACAGACAAGCGACGATCCGCGTCGGGACCGACATTCCCGTCGCGACTTCCAAGGATGCGAGCAGCGTGGTGACCGGCGGTTCCAACCGGGTGGCATTTTCATTCCAGTACATCCCTACCGGAATCCTCCTCAACGTGCGGCCCCGCGTCTCCGAGGATCTCTCCGAAATCAGCCTGCTGGTCGACGCAACCGTCTCGGCGACCGTGCCGGGCCAGGACCTGCAGGTGCTCGATCCGACGACGAAGATCTCGCTCGCCTCGGCGCCGACGATCTCGACGCGCAGGGTGCAGACGTACGCGCGCATCCTCAACAACCAGCCGCTCATCATCGGCGGACTGCTCAGCCGCAACCAGATACGCGCCACCGATCGCGTTCCCGTGCTGGGCAAGCTGCCTCTGATCGGCCCGCTTTTCGGGCACACCTCCGTGCAGGACGACAAGCGCGAAGTCATCATCGTCCTGACGCCCTCGATCGTCACCGAAAACGTTCGCGAGACGAAGGCGCAGTATCCGAAGGATGACGATCGTTTCGACCAATTCGAGACGACGCTGTTCAAGGAGCACTACCGGATCAGGGCCGAAGACCTGGTCGACAGCTCGGATTTCCGATTCAACGCTCGCTTTCGGCTGTACCGCGACGCCGCGAACAAGCTCATCGAGCGCAGTCCGGCGCTCGCGAATCGCGGCCCGTTTTCACTCTTCGCCGGCAACCGCATCCCGGGCGAGTTCATATTCGTGACCGGCATGATGTATCGGATGCTCGATCGTCTGAATGTCGCGGACTCGATCCGCGTGGAGAACCTCAAGTTTTTCGAGGGCGCCGCGGGAGGGCAGCGCCCGGTCTCGATAGCGGAGGTGATGGCACGGCACGGCGATGGCGTCCACCCCGCGAGCTTCTTCGAACGCAATCGGGGCAAAGCCCTCGCACTGGTCTTCACGCTGGGGCGCGCCTCGCTCGCCGCAGAAGACGTTTTCCGCGAGACGGCCCCCGAGATTCGCCTCGTCGAATGCGCGGACCGCGAAACGTGGCGCCAGGCGCTATGGGACCTGAGCCAGGCGGATGCACGCGGCATCCCGCGCTACGCGATCCTGATTCACGACGAGTCGGATTTGCGGCGCCTGCAGATCGCGTATGCCACGCAGAACACCGTGCTCAACAACGGCGGCGTCGGCGCGATGGTGTTCGATCATTTCCTTGTGGGACAGGTGTTGCGCCTGCAGGAAGTGTCGCCGACGTGGGAGCGGCTCGTGAATGCGCAGATCGCGCAGTACTTCTTCATCGGGGAGCACTACTACATGGCCTTCATCCAGGCCCATCAGGCCGCAATGCGCAGCCTCGATGCGGCCCTGCGAAGCGAAGAATTCACGCCATTGCTCGAGGGCGCCGCGCTCCCGCCATAGCGATGACCTACCGAGCCGGCCATTCGTTCACGTTCTATTTCGTGCGCCACGGCATCACGGAGCCGAATTTCGTGGGGCTGCGCTGCGGCGGCGATGTCGACCTGCCGATGATGGACATCGGCTGCGACCAGGCCTACCTCCTAGCCAAGCAGATCGAGCGCATGCACCTCGCCATCGGGCTCATCGCTTGCGGGTCGCTGCTGCGCACGCGCCAGACCGCGGCGATCATCAGCAGCGTCCTCGGCATGGTCCCGGTCGAGGTGGAGCCGCTGCTCAATGAGCGGCGCCTCGGCGGCTGGAACAACCGCTCGATCGCCGAGACCGAACCGATGCTCCGGCGCGGCGAGACGCCGCCGGGCGGCGAATCGGAGGAGCAGTTCACCGCGAGAGTCGAGCACGCCCTCGAGCGCATCGAGCCGTACCTCGAGCGCCGTCCGCTCATTGTGAGCAGCAAGGGTGTGGGACGCGTGCTCTACCAGATCCTCGGCGGACAGGAGCGGATGCAGGTCGGCAATGGCGAGATCGTGGAATTCGCGGTGGCATCCGGCGGCATGCGCAGCGACCTGCACATGAGCCGGCTGCAGCCCGGCTGATTCTCAACGACTCTTCTGCGTGACGATCATCCCGACGTAGTGAAACGCCTTGGGGTTCGCCTTCAGATGGCCGTGAAGGTTCAGCGGCGACGTGATCGAAGCATGCCGATCCATGCCCGGGTACATCTGGATCTGCCCCGCCTGCATCTGGGGATTCCCCTGCAGCTCGTGCGAGACGACCGCACCCTGGTAAGCCGCGATCACGAACTGGGAGCAGAACATGCCGGTGTGTCCCGGGGGGCCGCCGACGACCGACGCTCCGTGGCCGTAGCCGAGAGCTTCGCTCCGGGCGTGGGGTCCGAACCAGGCATCGCGAATGGCGAGATCGTAATTCGACGAGTACTTCATCTTTCCCGTCGCCCACGTGCGCGCGACCTTGGCCGCATCCACGCCCAGCTGCGCGTTGGCCGGGCGGTAGACGAGCCACAGATAGCCAGCGTGATGCGAGACGTGCCGCAGGCTGACCATCGCGGCATCCTCGTCGGAGTAGTTGTGCGCCTCCGCCGTCTGGCCGTTGCCGACGTAGATCGCCACGTGCACCGCGGCCGGATTGCCCCGCCGCTCAGCGTCGCTCATTCCCTCGTACATGGCCTTCATCGCGGCTTCGGTGACCGCGACACCCCAGCTCGTCGCGTGCGACTTGGTGTTGATCAGCTTGATCATCACGTCGCCGGGCCGCAGGAACTGGTCGGCGTTCGCGTCCGTGATCGGGGTGACAGTTTCGGCGAGCGCAGGAGCGGCGAGCGCCGCCGCGAGCGCGATACTGGCGACAAAGCGGTTCGACATGAGACCTCCCTCGTGCGAGGAAAAGGAAAGGGCCGGCGGACGTGCCGCCGGCCCGGATCGCGAAGCTTCAACCCGAGATGGGCTTCGCGCCCTTCAGGCGGGCCTTCAGCTCGGTTTCGTTGAGCTCGCGGACCTTGATCCCCTTCGGCGTCGGCGCCGCGCTGGCGGCCTTCGCCGGAGCGGACGTGCCAGGCGCTCCACCCTTCAACGCGCCGTACGGCTTCGGCGGCGCAGCGGCGTTCATCGCCATCTCGTGACCCGCAGGCGCCGCCGCGCAGGTGTCCTGCCAGTCCTGCTGTGTCATGGGGTAGTTGACGATCTTGGTCGAATCAGGCGCCGTTCTGGAGATCTGCTGCGTGCCGCTCGCGGTGAACGTGCGCTTCCCCTCCGGGATCGAGCCCTTGATCGACGAGAAAGCAACCGACGCCGAGCGCGTCGCCCCCAACACTTCGATCGACCCGATCTGGTTTGTCCAGCGGTAGTCGAGCACGGTATCGCCGGTGAAATCGTTCGACTCGCCGGACATCCCGGTCCCTTTCCACGCACGTAGCGTCAGCTCGGCCGGCACGGTGAGCGACAGCGTCCTGCCTTTCATCTCCACGATGTCGCCCTTGCGTCCGATTCCGTAACATTTCTTGTGGCCGGTGAAGTTCGCGGCGGCCCACAGGCAGACCTCCCCGCTGCCGCTCGTACGCTGCGCGGTGATCTGGATCGAGTCGTCGTCCGCCGGCGTGAAAGTCGCAGTCCACGGAATCTGGTCGGATTGCAGCTTCAGGGCCTGCAGCACCGAAAGCCGCCCGCCGACATCCTGGAACGTGATGCTCGTCGACTGGGCGACGGTCACGCTCTCCGACTGACTCGCGGTATTGCTGTCCGTCATCGACATTCCGGCCGTGGCCGTGGCGCTACCCGAAACGACCCCGCCGTTCACGCCGACCGTCGCCGAAACGCTCGCATCGAGGGTGGTGCTCTTGGTCACCGACGTGGAGTTCGTCAGGTCCTTGCTGAGGCTGATCGTCTGCGTGGTCAACGTCGCGTCGCAATTGACGACCTCCTTGCTCGCGACGAACACGTATTCCGCCTTCGGCAACGTCATCTTGACGCCTGTGTTGCGCAT
>JACXTT010010960.1_pt1 | contig 12169 bp, 12 predicted proteins | sample 9270951 | NCBI WGS metagenome assembly JACXTT01 (sample SAMN15532306, study PRJNA645909) | rock metagenome | isolation source: weathered quartz diorite | place: Puerto Rico | collected 2017-06-21 | reverse complement strand
CGCCGGCGACGCGATCGACCGGAGCTTCGGGAGCGACGAGATCGAGGAGACGAGGATCGCGGGTTTCGAGCGTCGCCATGGGTCACTCCGCCGCCGCGTGTTCGACCGGCCCGAGCGCCCTTTCGACCCGCGGCTTGACCTCACCGATCATGAGCTCCATCGAGCGCATCGCCGCCGCGTGCGGCGTGTCGCCCACCTTGAACGAAAAGCACACGTGCTCGGGCTTGGTCGCGTGGATCTCGGCGACGAGCTTCTCGGCCACCGACTCGACGTCGCCGATCAGCAAGTTCTGGTAGATGGTCTCGAGCGGCGGCTCGTCGGGGAAGGGCACGTCGACCAGGATGGTGCCCTGCATGACCTCCTGCCGGCGCCGGAGGCTCGAGGCGAGCCGCGACTGATAGCGCGCGTTCTCCGCGAAGCGCATCCCTTCCTCACGGCTGCCGGTGATGTGGGCGAAGCGGTTGAGCGTGAGATGCGCCCGCGACACCGGCACCTTCTCGGCGGTGAAGGCGGTGACGACGTCGCCATATTGCTCGGCCAGCAGCTTGACGCCGCCGACCCGGCCCGACGTCAGCACGCGATAGCCGTGCCGCGCGGCCGCGCGGAACATCGCCTGGGTATGGCCGGCGACGTAGATCGGCAGCGGGTTCTGCGCCGGGCGGGCCGGGATGTGAGTCTCGGGCATCTGGTAGTGCTTGCCCTGATAGCTGAAGAATTCTCGACTGAAGGCCAGGTCGAGGATGTCGCAGAACTCGTCGGTCATTTCGAGGTTCCGGGCGATGTCGACGCCGAAGCGCTCGAACTCGTAGGGCTGATATCCGGCGCCGATGCCGAGCATCAGCCGGCCGTTCGACAGCGCGTCGGCGGTGGCGATCTCGGCGGCCAGCCGAGCCGGATTGTAGAGCGGCAAGACCACGACGGCGGTGCCGAGCCGGATCCGCTTGGTGACCGAGGCGCAATGCGCCACCATCATCAGCGGCGATGCGCACAGGCAATAGTTCGAGAAGTGGTGCTCGGCGAACCACGCGATCGTGTAGCCGAGCGTGTCGGCCAGCCTCGTCTGCTCCGCGACTTCGCCGAACACCTGCGCCGTCGGCTTGTCCGGCTGGCGCGCCCCCATCAGGTTGAAGATTCCGAAATCCATTGCCTCACCCTCCGGCGCGAGCGGCCTCGAGCTCAGGTCACCGCATCGAGCGGAGGCAACTTTAGCACTCTCGGGCCACGGGCGCGCCGGCGTGCTCGCCCGACGGCGCGTGGCATATACTCCCGGGGGAGACGGCGATGGCCGACGCACTTCTCATGGACGGGATGTTCCAGCGCATCATGCGCGGGCTCGTCGACACCGGGTGCGGGCCGCACTATGCGGAGCTCGCCCGGGCGCTGGGCCTCGGGGTCGAGGAGGGACGCCTGCTCCTCCACGACGTGATGCGCGCCTATCCGATCGGCTGGCTGCACCCCGAGACGGACTACATCGTGTCGTTTCCGCCGTTGAGCAACCTGCCCACGCAGTACCGGATCACCGTGCGCGGCGAGCAGAAGTGGTTCGCCCAGTGCGGGTTCGAGGCGACCTCGGTCACCTGGCTCTTTCCCGGCGAGACCGTGCGCGCCGACGCCGCGTGCCTCGACTGCGGCGATCCGGTGAGCGTCGAGATGCGGGACGGCCGGATCGTGTGGGTCGACCCGCCCGGAGTCGTGGGGCATCTCAACTACGGCTTCGGCCCGTCCCGGGGGCGGCCGCCGTTTCTGTGAACGGGCATGAACCTCTTCCGGTCGGAAGAGCACGCGCGTCGCTGGCCGGCCTTCCAGGCGCGCTCGGAAGAGGGCTTCATCGGTCTCGCCGAGCTCGCCGGCTTCTTCGCCACCGAATCGCGCCATCACATGCTCGACGCCGACTACCTGTCGACGTGGTATCCACGTCGCGGCGAGGAGCGCCGCGCCTATCTCGAGCGGATCGGCAAGACTAGCCCGTTCTGGATGGGGACGCCGGACCCCGGCGCCGCCTGATCGCGATATGAAGAGATCGCTCGGCCGCACCTCGCTCGCGCTCGCCGCGCTGCTCGTCGCTTCGGTTCTGCCGGCCCGGGCGCAGGCGCCCGCGGGCCAGGTCACCTGGGGTGTTCCGGTCTCGCTGCCGCCGGCGTGGTTCGATCCGGCCGATGCGACCGGGATCCTTATTCCATTCATGGTGTACTACGCGCTCCACGACGCGCTGGTGAAGCCGATGCCGGGCAATGCGATGGCACCTTGCCTGGCCGAGTCCTGGAGCGTGTCGCCCGACGGCCTGGTCTACGAGTTCGTGCTGCGGCGGGGCGTGAAATTCCACGACGGCGACCCGGTGACCGCGGACGACGTGAAGTTCAGCTTCGAGCGCTACCGCGGCGTGTCGGCGAAGATCCTGAAGGACAAGGTCCGGCAGGTTCAGGTGGTCGACCCAAACCACGTGCGCTTTCAGCTCAAGGAGCCGTGGCCTGATTTCCTCACCTTCTACGCGACGCCGGCCACGGGCGCAGCGTGGATCGTCCCGCGCCGCTACGTCGAGAAGGTCGGCGACGAGGGCTTCAAGAAGGCGCCGGTCGGGGCGGGTCCGTACCGGTTCGTCTCGTTCGCGCCGGGCGTGGAGCTGATCGTCGAGGCCAATGAGCAGTACTGGCGCAAGATCCCCAGCGTGAAGCGCCTGGTCCTCAAGGCCGTGCCCGACGATGTCACGCGGGCGACGATGCTCAAGCGCGGAGAGATCGACGTCGGCTACACGTTCCGTGGCGCGGTCGCGGAGGACATCCGGCGGACGGCAGGCCTCACGCTCAAGCCGGTCCGCTTCTACGGCGAGCAGTGGCTCCTCTTCACCGAGCAGTGGGACCCGAAGTCACCGTGGGCCGACCGGCGCGTGCGACTGGCGGTCAACCACGCCATCGACCGCCAGGCCATCAACGAGTCGGTGACCCTCGGCTTCTCGCGGATGACGGGCAGCATCATCCCGCGCGACTTCGAGTTCTCGTGGCCGGCCCCGCCTTATCCGTATGACGCGGCGAAGGCGCGGCAGCTTCTGGCCGATGCCGGTTACGCCCGGGGGCTCGAAGCCGAGCTCTGGACCGACACCGGGTTCGCCGAGTCGACCGAGGCCATCGCGAACTACCTCGGCGCGGTCGGTATCCGGACGCGCATGCGCATCCTCGAGCGCGCCGCATATTTCACCCAGCTGCGTGAGAAGAAGCTGCGTCCGCTCGTCTACGTGGCGAGCGCCGCGTATGGCAATGCGGCGACCCGCATCGATTCGTTCGTATCGGCCGGCGGCCTCTACGCATACGGCAGCTATCCCGACATCGAGGGACTCGTCCAGGAGCAAACGACCGAGCGCGACCGCAAGCGCCGCACGGAGATGCTGCAGCGGATCCAGCAGATGATGCACGAGCGCGTGATGTTCGCCCCGATCTGGGACATCGCCAGTATGGCCGGGTTTGGACCGCGTGTCGCCGAGCCGGGGCTGGGGCTCATCGGCAGCTATCTGTGGAGCGGGCCCTATGAGGACATCAGACTGAAGCGGCCGTGAAGCTCCTCAGAGGACCCCGCTACTCTGTGCGCGGTGGAACCTTGATCCACGGCTCCGGGCACGTGGGTGCCGTCGGATAGTAGGCGCGAGCGCTGGGACAGTAGTACCAGTATGACTGGGACTGCTGCTGCGCCTTCGGCCGCATACGCTGGACGGCGTCCAGCGTGTCCTTCTGCTGCGCGAGGAAGGCATCGCCGAGCTTCTGCATCCAATCGAGCTGGCCGTCCATCATCTCGAGGATCTTTGGGTAGCTGACCAGCGACTTGACGCTGTCGTCCCATCTCTTTTGTTTGAGTCCTTCCGCGAGGGCGTTGCCCGTCAGGTTTGGATTGGCTTTCGCGAAGCGTGCCGCCTCGATCACCTGCAGCGGATACGTCGACGCCAGGAGAATCTGCGCCACGAGCGGATCCGGATACTGCGCGATGGGCGCGACGATCTGCTCCAGCTCCTCGGGCTTGAAGGGACGGGAGCCCGCGCCTTGCGGCTGTGCCCGCAGAAACGATGGCGCCGCGAGGGTGAGCGCAAGGCCGATCAGGATCAGACGCCTCATGGCTTTTCCCAGCATACATGCTACCTTTTCGCGAGGCCTCGCGATGGGGTCCCGGGCCATGGGCTTGAGGAGATCACGATGACCACCCGCAAGACTCCGGTGATGGATGCGCTCGTCGACTTCGTGCTAGGTCTTGAGCTGGCGGCGGTGCCGCCCGCGGTGGTCGAGGCCGCGAATCGATCGATGACGGACTGGCTCGGCACCGCGATCCGCGGATCGGTCGAGCCGCTCGCCGATGCGATCGCGGCGGTAATCGCCGCGACGGGGGGCGAGCCTCAGGCGACCATCGTCGGCCGCGGCCGGCGCACGAGCGCGCTGCTGGCGTCGCTCGCCAACGGCGCCCAGTGCCACGCGCTCGACTTCGACGACACACATCTGCCGGCGGTGCTCCACGGCTCCGCCACCGTGGCGCCGGTCGTCTTCGCGCTCGCCGAGTGGCGCCATGCCTCGGGCGCCGATGCGCTGGCCGCCTTCATCGCCGGCTTCGAGCTCGAGACGCGCATCGGCCGCGTGATCGGCAAGCGACTCACCGAGCGCGGCTGGCACGTGACGGCGACGGTCGGCACCTTCGGCGCCGCGGCCGCCGCCGGGCGCATGCTCGGACTCGACGCACACCAGCTCGCGCACGCGCTCGGCATTGCGGGCACGCAGGCCGCCGGGCTCACGCAGTCGTTCGGCACGATGGCGAAGCCGCTCCATCCCGGCAAGGCGGCGATGAACGGCCTGCTCGCCGCGCTGCTCGCCCGCGAGGGCTTCACCGGCTCGACCGCGATGCTCGACGCGCCCGAGGGGCTCGCCGGCACCTTCCTCGGCATGACCGATCTCGGCCGCGCCGCCGAGGACTTCGGCAAGCGCTGGGAGCTCTCCCACAACAGCACGAAGTACTATGCGGCGTGCCATCTGACGCACGCGACGATCGATGCCGGGCGCGCGATCCGGGCCCGCACGCCGCTCGCCGTGGACGCGATCGACAGCGTGCGCTGCCGCGTGATTCCGCTCACGCTCAAGGCCGCCGACCAGCGCGAGCCGAAGACACCGCTCGAGGCGAAGTTCAGCGTGCGCTTCTGCGCGGCGATGGCCCTGCTGCGGGGTGACGCCGGCGAGGCGGAGTTCAGCGAGGCGAGCCTCGGTGACCCGGCGGTCGCCAAGGTGATGGCGCGCGTGACGCCCGAGGCCGACGACTCGCTCTCGATTCCGGCCGCGCATATGACGGTACGACTCTCGGACGGCCGCGTCATCGAGGAGCGGATCAGCGCGGCGCGCGGGACGCCGGACAATCCGGGCACCCGCGACGACCTCGAGAACAAGTTCCGGCGGCTCGCCGAGACCGTGCTGTCGGCGCCGCAGGTCGCCGAGCTGACGACCGCGATGCGCGGCCTTGCGGAGACAAAAGAGGTGGCAACCATCATGGCGCTCGCGAGCCGCCGCGCCTGAAGGCCGACGAGGGCAAGCGATGGCGACGACAATCGGGTTCATCGGCCTCGGGGTAATGGGCGAGCCCATGTGCCGCAACCTGGCGAAGAAATCAGGGACGGCCGTTGTGGCGTTCGACCAGCGCGCGGAGCCGCTGAAAGCGCTCGCGCATGACGGCGTCGCGGCGGCGGGATCCGCGGGAGAGGTACTCTCGCGCGCGGACCTCATCTTCATGTGTCTACCCGGCGAGCCGCAGGTGCGCGCCGTTGCTCTCGGGCCCGACGGCCTCGCGATGCGCGTGCGCGCGGGGCAGACGGTGGTGGACATGAGCACGGCGCCGGTGGCCCTGGCGCGCGAGCTAGGGCACGCGTTCGCAGCCCGGGGCGTGGATTTTGCCGACGCACCGGTAGCGCGCACCGCCCAGGCGGCGAAGGACGGTACCTTGTCGATCATGGTCGGCGGCGACGCCGCGGTGTTCGAGCGGCTGCGGCCGTATCTCGCGTGCATGGGCACGGAGATCACCCACTGCGGGCCGGTCGGCGCGGGGCAGACGGTCAAGCTGATGAACAACATGGTCGTCGCGCAGACCGTCGTCGCGCTCGCCGAGGCGCTCGCCGTCGCGCGTGCCTCCGGCGCCGTCGATCCGAAGATCTTGTTCGAGACCTTGACCAAAGGTTCGGCGGACAGCTTCGTGCTGCGCAATCACGGCATGAAGTCGCTGCTGCCCGATACGCATCCCACCCAGGGCGCGTTCCCGACGAGCTACATCATCAAGGACCTCTCGTACGCGCTCGCGCTGGCCGAGTCCGCGGGGGTGAAGCTGGAGCAGGCGATGACGACGCGGCGCCTGATGGAGCGCACGGCGGAGGCAGGGTACCGGGACAACTACTACACCGCCGTGATCCGGACGATCGCGAGGCGCTGACCGCGAAGGCCGACGGCGGCACGAAGGACCGCCCGACGACACCAAACCAGGAGGGAGCACACATGCCCGAGTACATCCCGAGTCCCCGCCAGTGGGTGCGCGACCAGGTCGATCTCTACGAGAGCAGTGGCGGAACCAAGGGCACCACGCTTCGCGACACCGGCCTGCCCGTCATCGTCGTCACGCACAAGGGCAACAAGACCGGAGCGATCCGAAAGAGCCCGCTGATGCGCGTGAAGGACGGCGACCGCTACGTCCTGGTCGGCTCGATGGGCGGCGCGCCGTCCAACCCGGTGTGGGTGTACAACCTGCGCTCGAACCCGGCCGTCGAGATCCGTGATCTCACCACGGTGCAGTCGATGCGGGTGCGTGAGGTCACCGACGAGGCCGAGCGCGCGCGGCTGTGGAAGCTCGCCGTCGCGGCGTTTCCGCCTTACGAGGAGTATCAGGCGAAGACGACCCGGCGCATTCCCGTCTTCGTCGCGGAGCCGCGGGCCTGACGGAACGCCGCGCCGGCGAGTCCCGCCGCTGGCGCGCTCACGGCTCTCCGGCGATGCGTGACTCGCGTCTGACCGGCGTCGGCACGCGCGGCAGCCCGAAGTGGTCACGCAGCGTCGCGCCGTCGTACTCGCGCCGAAACAACCCGCGTGACTGAAGCTCCGGTACGACCAGGTCGACGAAGTCGACGAGCCCTCCGGGGAAGTAAGGCGGAAGGATGTTGAAGCCGTCCGCGGCTTCCTCGACGAACCATTCTTCCAGGGTGTCAGCGATGCCCTTGGGGGTGCCACAGAGGACCCAGTGGCCGCGAGCGGCGGCGGTCAGGTTATAGAGATCGCGCAGGGTCATGTTCTCCCGTCGCGCCCTCTCGTAGAGCACGTGTGAGAAGGTGCGGCTGCTCGCGTCGGCCGGCGGAGCCGGCACGGGCCCATCGAGTGGGAAGCCGGTCACGTCGTAGCCGATCCGGCTCGTCACCAGGGTGAGGGCGTTGGTCGGCGTGAGCCAGCTCTGCAGCCGCGAGAGCTTGTCGCGGGCCTCCGCCTCGGTGCTGCCGATGATCGGCATCACGCCCGGCAGCACGGTGATCTGATCCGGCGTGCGGCCGTACTTCGTCATGCGCCCCTTCAGATCGCCATACGCACGCTTCGCCGGCGACAGCTCCTGCACGACGGAGAACACGACGTCGGCCGTCCGCGCGGCCAGCTCGAGCCCGGCCTCCGAGCCGCCGGCCTGAATGATGATCGGATGACCTTGCGGGCAGCGGGACATGTTGATGGGGCCCTTCACCTGAAAGAACCGACCGCGATGGTCGAGCGGGCGCACCTTCGACGCGTCGATGTAGACGCCGGTCGCCTTGTCGGCCACGATTGCGCCGTCTTCCCAGCAGTCCCAGAGGCCCTTCACGACGTCGACGAACTCCTGGGCGACCTCGTAGCGCAGATCGTGCTCCATGTGCGCTTCGCGGCTGAAGTTGAGCGCGGCCTTGCCCGCCGAGCTCGTCACCACGTTCCAGGCCGCGCGGCCCTTCGTGATGTGGTCGATGGAGCCGAAGGCTCGGGCGACGTGGTAGGGCTCGCCGAAGCTGGTGGATACGGTGGCGCCCAGGCCGATGCGCGAGGTCGAGCCGCTCAGCGCCGAGATGAGCGTGGTCGGCTCGAAGCGACACAGGAATGATGGATGGTCGCCGGGGTCCATGACGAGCCCGTCGGACACGAACAGGAGGTCGAACTTGCCGCGTTCGGCGTGCCGCGCGATCTCCTGGATGACCGACAGGTCGTTGTTGCTGATTGCCGCGCCGTCGTAGCGCCATCCGGCGGAGTGATTGCCGGTGCCGAGCACGAACACGCCGAAGTGCATCTCGCGCCGCTTCGTAGCCATGAGCCCGCTCCTGTTCTTGGCTGGTCGCCGCTCCTCGCCCGTCCGCGACAACCTACCACTTGCCGACGGGGTTCCGCCGCAACGTGTTCGCGGCTGAGAACGGACACCTTGAGGTATGATCCCGGGAATGTCGCGTCGGGGCGAAGGGAAAGGGGTGCTTGTGTGCACTACATGTTGAAGGGCTTTCCGAAAAGCGACCAGGAGCCTATGAGAAACGCCTACCACCTTGCGGCGAAGGCGTCCGGCAAAGCACTCAAGGCGTTGTTATCGGGCGATCTCGACCAGTACAGAATCTTCTTCGAAACCCAGGATACCAAGCACCTGATGAAGGTCACATCGGTGGTCAAGGACATCGATGAAACCATACGCAACAAGAAGGTGCTGTTCGTCTACGCGGGCCCGCGCGTGCATCGCAATCAGCAGCAGGTGTGTGGCAATCACGTGCCGCTGCCCAAGGGCACCCTGGCGGAAGTCAAGGGGCACTCCACGGCGTTCGCTTCCCAGAACTTTGGGTCCACGGTCGTCAATACCAGGGACAAACCGGTGACGGTCGAGCAAGCTTGGGAGCTGAAATGGTTGCCGTCGGAAGGTCTAACCGTCTACGTCGTTCCCAAGAACCACAGTGGCGGCACCAGACAGCTCGCGGAAACGCTTTACCACGAGCTGTCGCGCGCGATAGCCAATACGGACGACCTCACCTACGATCCGGTCGCGTGTCGGCAGCTGGCCGCCCGAGGCGGGGCGTCCGCGAACGCCGAGAACTACTGTCTCTTCGCGTCCGCTTACATGGTCTAGCATCGCTGTGGCGCGCGGCGAAAACCAGCGAACACCGACGCTCGCCGGCCGGGGCGGAACTCAGTGCGCCCCGCCCACGGCCCGCCCGCGGGTGCGGCGCAGGAGCAGGAGCAGCGGCATGCAGCAGAGCGCGGCGAGCGTGATCAGCCGGAAGTTGTCGAGGAACGACAGCAGCGTGGCCTGCCGCAGAACGGCCGCATAGAGCACCCCGAGCGCCTGGGCCGGCGCCGTGAACGGGTTGCCGTGGGCGCTGAGCGCTCCGCGCGCCGTGCGCAACCACTCTTGTACGGCCGGGTCGTAGGGCGTGATGTGCGAGACCAGCGCAACCTGATGGACCTGGGCGCGGCGCGCCAGGAGCGTGGTCATCATCGAGATGCCCACGCCGGCGCCGATGTTGCGCATCAGGTTGTAGATGCCGGCGGCGTTGCCCATGCGCTCGCGCGGGACGAGTCCGAGCGCGGTGGTGGACAGCGGCACGAAGATGAGCCCGCTGGCGGCGCCGTTGATGATGCCGGCCGCTATCACGTTGCCCATCGCGATCTCGAGCGTGAGGTGGCTGTACATCCAGCCCGACAAGGCCAGCGCGCCGAAGCCCACGGCCAGCAGCAGGCGGCTTTCCACGATGCCGATGAGCCGACCGGCGATGAACGCCGACAGGAACGATCCGAACCCGCGCGGGCTCACAGCCAGACCGCTGTCGAGCGCGGTGTAGCCGAGCAAGGTCTGGAGGAACAGCGGCAGCATCGCGGTCGTGCCGTAGAGCACGACGCCCAGCATGAAGACCAGGACGGCGCCGACGGCAAAATTGCGCTCCTGTAGCACGGAGAAGTTGACGATCGGCTCGTCGGTGACGAGCTCGCGGATGACGAACGCCACGAGGGCGGTGACCGACACGATCGCCAGCACGCAGATGCGCGTGGACGAGAACCAGTCGTCTTCCTGGCCCTTGTCGAGCATGATCTGCAGCGCGCCGAGCCCCACCGACATGAACCCGAAGCCGAGGTAGTCCATCCGCCGCAGGCGCGAGCGCTCCAGGTAGGGCGGGTCCTCGATGAACGAGAGGACCAGCAGCATCGCCAGCAGGCCGATCGGCAGGTTGATGTAGAAGACCCAGCGCCAGGAGTACTGATCGGTGATGTAGCCGCCCAGGGTCGGGCCGAGGATGGGCGCCACGATGATGCCCATCGAGAATGTCGCCATCGCCACGCCGCGCCGGGCCGGCGGGAAACTCTCCATCAATATGGCCTGGGCGATCGGCTGCAGCGCGCCGCCGCCCGCGCCCTGCACGACGCGGGCGACGATCAGCATGCCGAGGCTGGTGGCGGCGCCGCACAGCGCCGACGAGAGCGTGAAGATCGTGATGCACGTCAGCAGGAAGCGCTTGCGGCCGAACACCGAGGTGAGCCAGGCCGTGGTGGGCAGGATGATCGCGTTGGACACCAGGTAGCTGGTCAGCACCCACGTCGCTTCTTCCGGCGTGGCCGACAGGCTGCCGCCGATGTGCGGCAGCGCCACGTTCGCGACCGACGTGTCGAGCACCTCCATGAACGTGCCGAGCATCACCGCCAGCGCGATGAGCCACGGATTGTGGCGAGGACGCCACTCGAGACCGCCCATCCGGACCTCCGTTGAGGAAATACTGAAACGTCATTATAATGTATGAAACGTGAGTACAAACGGACGACGGCTCCCCCCCACTGGCCGGCGCGCGCGCGCGCGCGCGCACCGGCGGGCCGAGGTGCTCGACACCACGCGGCGGTTGTTCGCTCGCAAGGGCTACCAGCGCACCACCATGGTCGAGGTGGCGGCCGCCTCCGAGGTCGCGCTCGGCACGCTGTACCAGATCTTCCCCTCCAAGGAAGCGATGCTGTGCAGCCTGCTCGAGGACTACATCGACCGGCTCATCGAGCGCATGCGCCGGGCCGCCGACGAGGCGGGCGATGCCCGCGAGCAGCTGCGGCAGGTCGTCCGTACCCTGCTGGCCTTCTCGCAGCAGAACGCCGACGTCCTGCGCTTCTACCTCTCGGGCTGGACGGGCTACGAGTTCAACGTGCGCCAGCGCTTCGGCGAGCGCATCGACGACAAGTACGAGGAGTACCTCAGGTTCCTCGAGAGCATCTTCCGCCGCGGTGCCCGCGACGGGGTCTTCGTGGCGGCGCCGCCGCGCCGGCTGGCCGTGGCGCTGGCCGGCATGATCCATGCCGTCGTGCGGCGCTGGCTGCGCGAGAAGTCGCTGGACCTGCTCGCCGAGGGCGATGCGCTGGTCGAGCTGCTGCTGCACGGCATCGTCCGAAACGGGAACCGCCGGTGAGCGAGCCCACCCTCGGCCGCGAGACCCAGGTCGGGCATGGCAACGGCTCGGACTGGCTGCACGAGCTCAATGCCTGGCGTGGACACCAGCGCCGGAGGCTGCCCCGAAAACGCGTCATGGCGGCCGGTCTCGGCGTGCTCGTCGTATTTGGTGCGCTGGCCTACGGACTCTACTGGTGGCACTGGAGCTACACCCATGTCTCCACCGACGACGCGTTCATCTCCGGCCACATCGCACCGGTCAGTCCGCGCGTGAGCGGCACCGTCGCGGCCGTGCTGGTCGACGACAATCAGGACGTCAAGGCGGGCGACGCGCTCGTGCGCCTGGATAGCGGCGACTACGAGGTCGCGCTGGCCCAGGCCCAGGCCACCGTCGAGGCCGCCCGCGGCGAGCTCCAGAACGCCACCGCCAACATCCCGCTGACCGACGAGACCACGCGCAACCTGTTGCAGGATGCGGATGCCGCGCTGGCCGGCGTCGGCCACGCGCAGGAAGCCTCGCAGCACGACCTCGAGCAGAAGCGCAGCGACCTGGCCTCGCGCCAGGCGGCGGTCGAGGCCGCTCGGGCCGCGCAGCAAGCGGCCGCGGCCGACTTCGAGCGCGCCAAGCTGGATCGCGAGCGCGCCGTCGAGCTTTTCAGCAAGGAGCTGATCGCTCGCCAGGACCTCGATCACGCCGAGGCCGGCTACAAGAACGCTGCCGCCATGCTCGACGTCGCCGGCCACCGCCTGGGCCAGGCCGAGGGCGACGTGC
>JACXTT010010959.1_pt1 | contig 12169 bp, 9 predicted proteins | sample 9270951 | NCBI WGS metagenome assembly JACXTT01 (sample SAMN15532306, study PRJNA645909) | rock metagenome | isolation source: weathered quartz diorite | place: Puerto Rico | collected 2017-06-21 | reverse complement strand
GTTTTCTTGTGAACCGGGAAAACTACACCGGCCAGGGACTCGCGCAGCACCAGCCACGCGCCCCACGCCAGACCGGCCAGACTGACGATTTCGCCGAGAAAAAACAGATTGTCCAAAAACAGTTTCATATTCATTCCTTGATAAATCTATTGAATCACTCAGGCATTAACGCCCCTTTTTTATATAGCTTAAATGCGGCTGTGCGGCGCGGTTTGCAAGCAAGCCGGGCGCCGGACATCCTGCAGGCAAGCTGTTGATTGATTTTTATTTTTTTACGGCTTCCGGGGAGGAACGATTTCCGGACCAACGGCAGAGATTCAGACCGCGCACCGTCTGCATTGCGCAGGCTGAAACGCCGGGCGAAGGGGCGCCCGATTCAGGCCATGAAGACGCGGCTATCCCCCGCCAGCCGAAGCACGGTCATCCAGTATCTCGATCCAATGTCGCACCGGCAACACGGCCCCGCTTTGCAGGTGCGCCAGACAGCCGATGTTGGCCGTGGCAATGACGTCGGGTCGCCCGGATTCGAGCGCCGCCAATTTTTTTCTGAGCAAACGCTGCGACAGTTCATGGTGCAGGATGGAATAGGTTCCCGCCGAACCGCAGCAGAGGTGCGCATCCGGCACCGTCACCAGCGCAAAACCGGCGGCGCGCAGGATTTTCTCCACCACACCGCCCAGCTTCTGCCCGTGCTGCAACGAACAGGGAGAATGGAACGCGACTTTCATTTCCGGTTTCGCGCCCGAGGACAGTTTCGACAAATCCTCACGCGACAGAATCTCGCCGATGTCCCTGGTCAATCCGGAAACTTTTTTCGCCTTCGCAGCGTAAGCGCGATCGTTCTTCAGGAGCTGACCATACTCCTTCACGTGCACGCCGCAACCGCTCGCGGTCATGACGATGGCCTCGGCGCCGGATTCGACATGCGGCCACCATGCGTCGATGTTGCGGCGCGCGAAATCGAGACCCTGTTCCACGCCCGAGGTGTGGTGGCTGGCCGCGCCGCAACAGCCGGCGCCGGAAGCCGCGACCAGGCGAATGCCGAGCCGGTCGAGCACGCGCGCCGTGGCGGCATTGATGTTCGGCGAAATCGCCGGCTGCGCACAGCCTTCGAGCACCAGCATCGTGCGGGCATGCGCCGTGGCCGGCCACGGCGCCGCTGTCCGGCGCGGCGGCACGGAACGCTTCAGGAAAGACGGGAGCAAGGGGCGGAAAAACTGCCCGACCCGCAATATCGGCGTGAAACGCTCCGGGTAGGGAATGATGGCGCGCAATAACCAGCGCGTCAGCCGGTCGAACCGGCCCCGGTTGACTTTCTGCTCCACAAGATCGCGGCCGATATCCAGCAGCTTGTGATACTGCACGCCCGACGGGCAGGTGGTCTCGCAGTTGCGACAGGTGAGGCAGCGGTCGAGATGCGTCAACGTATGGCGCGTGACGTCCGCGCCTTCGAGCATCTGCTTGATGAGATAGATGCGCCCGCGGGGTCCGTCGAGCTCATCGCCCAGCAGCTGATAGGTCGGACAGGTGGCGTTGCACATGCCGCAGTGCACGCAGCTGCGCAGCACGGCATCGGCCTCGATGCCCTGTGGCGTGTGGCGGATGAAATCGGCCAGGGCGGTTTGCATGATATATGACTATCTACCGCAAAGGCGCAAAGAGCGCAAAGATTTCTGGGATTTTATTCTTCCGAGCTTTTCTTTGCGTCCTTCGCGCCTTTGCGGTAGGTCATATTATTAAATTTTTTATTTAATCTCGTGCTTGGCCAGCATTTCCAGCGCGCGCACCATGGCCGAGTGATCCCAGGCGCTGCCGCCATTGGCGGCACAGGCATTGAACAGCTCCTGGCAGGTGGCCGTGTTGGGCAGGCTGATATGGAGAGAGCGCGCACCCGACAGGGCCAGGTTCAAATCCTTCTGATGCAGCTCGATGCGGAATCCGGGGTCGAAGGTGCGCTTGATCATGCGTTCGCCGTGCACTTCGAGGATTTTCGACGAAGCAAACCCGCCCATCAGGGCCTGGCGCACCTTGGCCGGATCGGCGCCGGCCTTGGAGGCGAACAGCAGCGCCTCGCCCACCGCCTCGATGGTCAGCGCCACGATGATCTGGTTCGCCACCTTGCAGGTCTGGCCGTCGCCGTTCTTGCCCACGAGGGTGATGTTCTTGCCCATCAGCTCGAACAGCGGCTTGACCTTGTCAAAAGCGGGCTGGTTGCCGCCGCACATGATGGTGAGCGTCGCGTTCTTCGCGCCCACCTCGCCGCCCGAGACCGGTGCGTCGATGTACTCGCAACCCAGCTTGTTGATCCGCTCGGCGAACTTCTTGGTTTCGAGCGGGGAGATCGAGCTCATGTCTACCACGGTCTTGCCGGCGGACAGACCCTCGGCCACGCCATCCTTGCCGAACAGCGCGGCTTCGACGTGCGGCGTGTCCGGAACCATGGTGATGATGATTTCGGCATTCTGCGCGACCTCTTTCGAGGACTTGCAGGCGATCCCCTTCTCGCCGACCAGGTCCTGGGGAATGCTCGGGATGCTGTAGAGATATACGGTGTGGCCACCCTTCATCAAATTGTGGGCCATGGGGCGACCCATGATGCCGAGACCGACGAATCCGATTTTCATGGTTATTCTCCTTAAAGATTATTTAGTGCGACAGATAAGCCGCGGCCCAACCGAGGCCCGCAACCGTCGTGGCGGCCGGCTTGTATTCGCAGCCGATCCAGCCGTCGTAACCGATCTGGTCGATATGTTTGAACAGGAATGAATAATTGATTTCACCGGTGCCAGGTTCGTTGCGTCCCGGGTTGTCGGCGATCTGGATGTGGCGGATGCGGCCAAGATTTTTTTTCAGGCTCGCCGCCAGTTCGCCCTCCATGCGCTGCATGTGATACACGTCGTATTGCAGGAACAGGTTATCCGACCCCACCTCGTTCATGATCTCCAGCGCCTGCGCGGTGCGGGAAAGATAAAAGCCCGGGATGTCGAAGGTGTTGATCGGCTCGATCAGCAGCCTGATGCCGGCGGCCTTGAGCTTGCCGGCGGCGAAACGCAGGTTTTCGACGAACGTCTTGCGCAGCGCATCCGGCGCCACGCCCGCCGGCGCGATCCCGGCGAGACAATTGATCTGCTGGCAGCCGAGCGCTTGCGCGTATTCGATGGCCTTGCCAACACCCTCCTGGAATTCACCGACGCGGGCGGGCAGACAGCCGATGCCGCGCTCGCCGCCGGCCCAGTCGCCCGCGGGCAGGTTGTGCAGCACCTGGGTCAGCTTGAGCGTTTTGAGCTTGTCCGCCAGCTGGTTCTTGTCGTACGCATAGGGAAACAGGTATTCGACCCCGCGGAAACCGGCCTTGGCGGCAGCGTCGAACCGGTCCAGGAAATCGACCTCGTTGAACAGCATGGTCAGGTTGGCGGCAAACTTGGGCATCGTCGTTCCTTAATTAAGGATTGAACGCAAGTCGCGGCAGACATCGCCGCGACGTTATTCCGGCAGGCGGCGAAAATCAGGCTGCCTGCGTCTTTTTCTCGGGCTTGCGATCGTAAATCTCTTCGAACTCGTTGATCTTGTCGATCTCCGGGCCCATGGAGATATTGGTCACGCGCTCGGTGATCACTTCGACCACGACCGGCACCTGTCGCTCCGCGCTCACGCGGCGCGCCGCCCGGAACGCATCGGCCATCTGCTTCGGATCGAAGACGCGCACGGCGAGGCAACCCAATGCTTCCACGGCCTTCACATGATCGACGCCGTAGTCGCCGATCTCGGGGCAATTGATGTTGTTGAAACTCAATTGCACTTCATAGTCCATCTTGTAGGCGACTTCGGCCTGGCGGATCAACCCGAGATAGGCATTGTTGATCAGCACCATCACGAACGGCACCTTGTGCTGGGCGGCGACCGCCAGTTCCTCGATCAGGAACTGGAACGAATAATCGCCGACCACGCCGACGACCTCTTTTTCCGGATTGGCCAGTTTGGCGCCGATGCAGGCCGAGATTTCCCAGCCGAGCGGCCCAGCCTGGCCGCAGACGATGTAGTTCCGCGGCTTGTTGATTTTCTGGAACTGGCCGGAGGCGATCTGGTACAGGCCGATGGCGGTGACGAAACGGGCGTCGTCGCCGAACACGTTGTTGATTTCCTGGAACACGCGCTGCGGCTTGATCGGCACGTTGTCGAAATCGGTGCGCCGCTGCATGGTGAACTTGCGTTCCTGGACCTCGTCGATCCATTGCTTACGGCTGACGATCTTGCCCGCCTGCTTGCGCGCCCGCGCGGCGGCGACGAATTCCTCGAGCGCGTACTTGGCGTCACCGACGATGCCGAGATCGGGACCGAACACGCGGCCGATCTGCATCGGATCGATGTCGACATGGACGAACTTGCGTCCCTTGGTGAAGACGTCGATGCTGCCGGTCTGGCGATTGGCCCAACGGTTGCCGATGCCGAGCACGAAGTCGCTGCGTAGGAACGTGGCATTACCGTAGCGGTGCTGGGTCTGCAGACCCATCATGCCGGCGTTGAGCGGATGATCGTCGGGGATGCTGCCCCAGCCCATGAGCGTGGGGATGACCGGCGTCTGGGTCAGCTCGGCCAGTTCCACCAGCAGGTCGGAGGCATCGGCGCTGATCACGCCGCCGCCGGAAAAGATCAGCGGCCGCTGCGCGGCCATCATCATGTCGAGCGCCTTCTCGATCTGCTTCCGGTGCGGGCGCGGCCTGAACACCTCCATCGGAAAATCGGAGTCGGGATCGTACTCGATGATCTCCTTCTGCACATCGATCGGCAGATCGATCAGCACCGGGCCGGGACGGCCCGAACGCATGAGATGAAACGCATAGCGGAACGCGCGCGGCACCTGCGCGCCTTCCATGACGGTGATGGCCCATTTGGTCACCGGCTTGGCGATGGCGGCAATGTCGACCGCCTGGAAGTCTTCCTTGTGCAGCTTGGCGCGCGGCGCCTGGCCGGTGATGCACAGGATCGGAATGCTGTCGGCCATGGCTGAATACAGGCCGGTGATCATGTTGGTGCCGGCCGGGCCGGAGGTGCCGATGCAGACGCCGATGCGGCCGCTCGCGGCGCGCGTGTAACCTTCCGCCGAATGGGTCCCGCCTTCTTCATGGCGAACCAGCACGTGCTTGATCTTGCTCCCGTTCATCGCCTGATACAGCGGCAGGATCGCGGCGCCCGGAACGCCGAACGCCAGCTCGACGCCTTCGCTTTCCATCACGCGGATCGCCGCTTCGGTTGCGGTCATTTTTGCCATGGCTTGTTTCCTCGTTATTTGCAATGCAAAACAGCGGTTCCTCCGGACGGACATCCGGAATGAACCGATTCTACCAGCGCCCGATGACTTCCCGGGCCCTCTTGCCACGCAGGCTAGCGCAGGCTAGGATGTTTCACAATACATAATCGTTTTCATTGTACGAAATATGCTCAAAACCGCCGCTTCCTCCATCCAGGTCATCGACCGCGTCACGACACTGCTCGAGGCGATCGCCGCGCGTCCGGAACCTTCGAGCCTCAAGTTCCTCTCGGCCGAAACGCATCTGCATCCGTCCACGGCGTTCCGCATCCTCAAGGCGCTCACGGGTCACGGTCTCGTCGAGCGCACGCCGAACGGCCAGTACACCCTGGGCGTGAAGCTGCTGCATTTCGGCAGTCGCGTGCACGGCAAGGTGGACTTGCTACGCGAAGCGAAGCCGATCATGGAGTGGCTGCGCTCGCAGGTGGGTGAATCGGTGAATCTCACAGTGCGCGAAGGCGATGAAGTCGTGTACGTGGAACGCGCGATTCCCAACCGCATGATGCGCGTGGAGCAGGTCATCGGCAGCCGCGCGCCGTTGCACGTCACCGCCGTCGGCAAACTGTTCCTCGCCGAGGGTGGTGAGAAGGCCTGCCGCGAATACGCGCGCCGCACCGGACTGCCGCGTTACACGCCCAACACCCTCACCCAGGTCACGAAACTCTGGGCCCAGTCCGAGACCGCCCAGAAACTCGGATACGCGCTGGACAACGAAGAAGCCGAACAGGGTGTTTCCTGCATCGGCGTGCCGATCCTCGATCGTCACGGCATCATGGCCGCGGGACTCTCGATCTCGGCCCCGCGCGACCGGCGCCGCGACAGCTGGATTCCGCTGATCAAGAAAGCCGGCGTCGATATTTCCGCGCGCCTGGGTTATCTGGCCAAATCCGCCTAGCCGCCGGATCCCGAGGCGGACGCTCTTTCGGAGGTGGCGACCGGTGCGCCTCAAAGAGCACGCTTCCTGTGGCAGCCCGGCATCCTCCTTTCGAAGGGGCTGCCACCTCCCGAGGCGCTAGTTCCTTCGGAGGTGGCAGCCGGTGCGCCTCAATGAACAAAGTTTCTTGTGGCAGCTCGGCGTCCTCCTTTCGAAAAAGCTTCGCCTCGGAAAGCAGGCGCCCTGCGCCTTGGAATAGAGTCGCCCGTTCGCCTCGGGCACCGGGCGCCAGGACGCGGTTGCCGACGTTTGCCGGAGAGAATTCCCACCTTATAATGCGGCAAGCCGCGCGAACGCGGCAAGCAACGTTATTTCCATATCGCGTGTTCTGCGCAACAGGTCATAAAGAAACTCGAGGTCGAACATGAGTTTTACCTCCTTCAATCCTCCGGTCCGCACCTTGATGGGGCCGGGCCCCTCGGACGTGCATCCGCGCGTGCTCACGGCGATGGCGCGCCCGACCATCGGGCATCTCGACCCCGCGTTCGTGGCGATGATGGAGGAAATTAAGTCACTGCTGCAGTACGCGTTCCAAACCGGCAACGCGCTGACCATTCCCGTTTCCGCGCCCGGCTCCGCCGGCATGGAAACCTGCTTCGTCAACCTGGTCGAGCCGGGCGACAAGGTCATCGTGTGCAGCAACGGCGTGTTCGGCGGACGCATGAGGGAAAACGTCGAGCGCACCGGCGGCGTGCCGATCGTGGTCGACGACGCCTGGGGCGAGCCGGTGGACCCGAACAAGCTCGACGACGCGCTCAAAGCCCACCGCGATGCCAGAATCGTCGCGTTCGTGCACGCCGAGACCTCCACCGGCGTGCAATCGGATGCGCGCAAGCTCGCTGAAATCGCGCGCCATCACGACTGCCTGACCATCGTCGATACCGTGACCTCGCTCGGCGGCTCGCCGCTGAAAGTCGACGAATGGAACCTCGACGCCGTCTTTTCCGGCTCGCAGAAATGCCTGTCGTGCCCCCCGGGACTGTCGCCGGTCACGTTCAGCGACCGCGCCGTGGACAGGATCAAGCAGCGCAAGACCCGGGTGCAGAGCTGGTTTTTCGATCTCAACCTGGTGATGAGTTACTGGGGTTCTGGCAAGCGCGCCTATCACCATACCGCGCCGGTCAACCAGCTCTACGGCCTGCACGAAGCGCTGGCGATGCTCCAGGAAGAAGGGCTGGAAAACGCCTGGACACGGCATCAACAGCAGTATCACGCGCTGCGCTCGGGCATCGAAGCCATGGGGCTTTCGTTCCTGGTCCACCCCTCCGCGCGCCTGCCGCAGCTGAACGCGATCATGGTTCCGGAGGGCGTGGACGAGGCGATGCTGCGCAGCCGCCTGCTCAACGAGTACAACCTGGAGATCGGGGCCGGACTTGGCGAGCTCGCCGGCAAGATCGTGCGCATCGGTCTTATGGGTTACGGCGCCAACATGAAAAACGTCATGTACTGCCTCGAAGCGCTCGAGGCGGTGCTGGCCGACATGCGCGCGCCGATCCGGACCGGCGTCGCGATGAACGCTGCGCAGAGCGCCGCGGTTTTGAATTAAAAGAAATTCATCGTAGGGATGCAGGTGGGAGCGAGGCGCGGAGCGCCGAACCCCAACATACGTTGATCTGGCCGTTGGGGTTCGCTTCGCTCACCCCAACCTACATTAGGTTATCGACATGACTGAACCGTTACTCATCGCCAAGGCCAAACAGCCGCTCTATCTCCTGCCGAAGATGGCCAACCGGCACGGGCTGATCGCCGGCGCCACCGGCACCGGCAAGACCGTCACGCTGCAGGTCATGGCCGAACGCTTCAGCACCATCGGCGTGCCGGTGTTCATGGCCGACGTCAAGGGCGATCTGACCGGCATCAGCCAGCCGGGAACGGATTCTCCCAGGCTGAGCGAACGCGTCAAGACGCTCGGTCTCAAGGATTTCGCCTTCCGCGGATTTCCGGTCACCTGCTGGGACGTCTTCGGCGAGCAAGGTCATCCGGTGCGCGCCACCATCTCCGAAATGGGACCGCTGCTGCTCGGGCGCCTGCTCAACCTCAACGACACCCAGGAGGGCGTGCTCGCGCTGATCTTCAAGATCGCCGACGACAACGGCTGGCTGCTGCTCGATCTCAAGGATCTGCGCGCCATGGTGCAGCACGTCGGCGACAACGCCAGGCGGTACACCACCGATTACGGCAACGTCTCCGCTGCCTCGGTCGGCGCGATCCAGCGCGCGCTGCTCGAACTGGAACAGCAGGGAGCCGACAAGTTCTTCGGCGAGCCGGCGCTCAATCTCGACGACCTGATGCAGACCGGCGACGGCGGCCGCGGCATGATCAACATCCTCGCCGCCGACAAGCTCATGCAGTCGCCCAAGCTGTACGCGACGTTCCTGTTGTGGATGCTGGCCGAGCTGTTCGAGAAGCTGCCCGAAGTCGGCGATCGCGAGAAACCCAAACTGGTTTTTTTCTTCGACGAGGCGCACCTGCTGTTCAACGACGCGCCTTCGGCGCTGCTCGAAAAAATCGAACAGGTCGTGCGCCTGATCCGCTCCAAGGGCGTGGGCGTTTATTTCGTCAGCCAGTCGCCGCTCGACATTCCCGACAACGTGCTGGGACAGCTCGGCAACCGCGTGCAGCACGCGCTGCGCGCCTTCACGCCACGCGACCAGAAGGCGGTCAAGGCCGCGGCCGAAACCTTCCGCGCCAATCCCAAGCTCAAGGTGGCCGAGGTCATCACCGAACTCGGCGTGGGCGAGGCGCTGGTGTCGATGCTGGACGAAAAGGGCAGTCCCACGCCGGTCGAGCGCGCGCTGATTCTCCCGCCCGCGAGCCGCATCGGTCCGATCACCGACGCCGAGCGCGCCAAACTCGTCGAGGGTTCGCTGCTCAAGGGCCATTATGAAAAAGCCGTGGACCGCGAATCGGCTTACGAAATCCTGAAGAACCGCGCCGCCCCGTCCGCCCCGTCCGCCACGCCGGCCGCGGCCCAACCCGCGGGCAGCGGCGGCGGGCTGCTCGACACGCTGCTCGGCGGGACCGGCCCGCGCGGCGGTCATCGCGAGGGCGCGGCCGAGGCCATGGTCAAAAGCGCTGCCCGCAGTATCGGCAGCCAGATCGGCCGGCAGATCATCCGGGGCGTCCTGGGCTCTCTCCTCGGCGGCCGGCGCTAGAGAATCCGCTCCCAATTCCCCGCTACCCCTGACCGTCACCTGCACAGGTAGGGCGATCCGGCTTCCTGTCTCCTGCCCCGAAAAATGCCCGATTTAGGCCGGTATTCCGGTCTGACCCCCCGCCCGCCCTGCCCCCGATTCTGGCACGGCCTATGCACTAAACTCACAGAGAATCAGTCAATTAGGTCTTTTTGCTCAAACAACGACTCGGTGGTCACCGGCATCAAAAGATGCAGACACTGCTGACATTAAGCATCATCGTCGAGCCCGACCGGCAACGCTTCGCGCGGTTTGCGATGGACGCCGTGGAAGCGCTCGGCGGCAACGTTTTCGCGGCCGCGAACCGGCTCGAGGGTCTGATGCGCCGCCTGCGCGAGGACTGCGCCCGTGCCCGCACGCCCGTCGACGCCAGTCTGCTGCTGGATGACCTGTCGCTGTGCCTGGCCTGGGGCGATCAGCGCGAACCGCTGACGACGCTGAAGCACCCGCCGCTGGCGGACAGGATCACGGCGCTCGCCACGCAACTCAAGAACGCCAGCGAATCCGCCGACAGCACCCTGCTCAAGCGCCGCAACGAACAGATCATCGCCGATCTCGAGGAGGCCCGCGAGCGCGCCCGCGCCGAGATGGAACAGCTCGAGACGCTGCTCGAGATGAAGAAAAGCGAGCTGAACGATTCGATCCAGGCCGCGCAGACCGACAGTCTCACCGGCCTGTACAACCGCGGCGGCTACGACACGCGCCTGCGCGAGGCGTTCCTGCGCTGCAAGCACCAGGGCGAGCCGCTCAGCCTGATGCTGCTCGACCTCGATTTCTTCAAGCAGGTGAACGACACCCATGGCCACCAGTACGGCGACGAATACCTGAAGCGCATGGCCAACGCCCTGCGCGCCTCGGTGCGCGAGCACGTGGACCATGCCTGCCGCATGGGCGGCGATGAATTCGCCATCGTTCTGTATTCGGACATGACGATCGCCAAGCGCGTGGCGAGCAAGGTGCTCAGTCTGATGGAAAACAAGGTCAGCATCGGCATCGCGCAGATGCGCGACAGCGACAGCGTCGAAAGCCTGGTCGGGCGCGCGGATTCAGCCCTGTACGAGGCCAAACGCCGCGGGCGCGGGCAGTTCGTGACGGACGAGATCAGCGAGGTTCGGGTCAAGGCGGTCTGAAAAAAAAAGAATTCGTGCGGCAAGGGAAATCATGAAATTGCTGATCGAGCAGGGAGCGAAGGGAGACAGCGGCGTGGTGCTGTTGCGGTCGAAGCTGCGGGCGGTGTCGCGCCGCATGGGTTTCAGCGATCTGAAGCGTGAACAAATGGAACTGGTGTGCAACGAAATGGTGACGAACCAGAACAAATTCGCCGCCGGCAACGGGCTGGTGCAGATATGGGAAACCACGCATCCCGGGCCGGCGCTCGACCTGTTCGCGTTCGACTACGGCAAGGGCATCCTGAACATCAAGGCGGCCCTGCAGGACGGCTACACCACGGCGGGCACCATGGGCAAGGGGCTCGGCGCGATCCGGCGGCTCTCCTCCGAAAGCGAAATCTACAGCCTCGCCGAGGAATACGCCGGTGAAAGCCCCTGGCACGGCACCGCCGTCTGGGCGCGATTCCACCAGGACAATCATGACGAGACGCTGCCGCACCAGATCGGCTGTTACACACGCTCCTATCAGGACAGCGCCTTCAACGGCGACCTGATCCAGGTCCGCTGCGGTCCGCACAAGACCCGCTGGCTGCACATGGACGGGCTCGGCCACGGCCGCGAGGCAGCCGAGGTGGTCGAGGGCATCGGTTATTTTCTCGACGACGAAACCCCCGTGGACGGACTGATGCAGCGCCTGAGCAAGCGGCTCGAAGGCACGCGCGGCGCTGTGGCCCTGATCTGCGAGGTCGACGCCGTGACACAGACCTTCAAGGTCTGCGGCGTCGGCGACATGGTCGCCTACCTGATCGCCAGTGGCGACAAGAAGGCGATCTCGTTTTCCCCGGGAGTGCTGGGCCACGCCCACCGCACGCCGGAAACCACCACCCTGTCTTTTCCGTCCCAGGCGCTGCTGTTCACCGCTTCCGACGGCCTGCGGCGCAGCATCACGCTGCGCAGCTTTCCGGAACTGTGGCGATTGCACCCGCAAATGATCGCCCTGGTTCTGGGACAAGTCATGGGCCGGCATAACGACGACCGGTCCGTTTTCACCCTTCGCGTAAACCCAAGTATGAGGACATAGTCATGGCCAAGGAAACATCCCAGGAAAAAACCACGAACCAGATCCTGATCGAACAGCTCATGCAGAACGTGGGCAAGATCTCCGCCATCATCGAGAAGCAGGGGCAGAGCATCTTCGGTCACAAGAACCTGCTCTCGAACAACGAGATCAACGACTACAGCCTCGAATTCCTCGAGCTGCTGACGATGCTGCTGCACGCCGGCGACAAGGTCGACCGGCGCGGCGCGGAATACAAGGCGTTGCGGCAGTTCTTCGCCAACTTCTCGCAGCAGATCCAGGTGCGCGGCGGCGACATGGACGAATTCGTCCGCTACGTCCACTTCCTGCAGCGCGTGTTCCTGGAAAACCTCGAGGCCGACAAGTCAGTCAGTTTCGAGAAGGCGCGCGAAATCCTGATGATGCTCGGCATGATCTTCAACGACATCATCCTCGACGTGTTCCACATCTATCTGGAAGGCAAGGAAAAGACCATCCAGGCGCAGCAGGAGGAACTGCGGCAGATCTCCACCCCGATCACGGAAATCTGGGACGGCGTGCTGACGC
>JACXTT010010958.1_pt1 | contig 12170 bp, 11 predicted proteins | sample 9270951 | NCBI WGS metagenome assembly JACXTT01 (sample SAMN15532306, study PRJNA645909) | rock metagenome | isolation source: weathered quartz diorite | place: Puerto Rico | collected 2017-06-21 | reverse complement strand
GCCCGATGCGGACGATGGCCGGTGATCCTGCCCATCATCGGCGTATCAATCGCGCCGGGGCACACCGCATTCACGCGCACGCCGGATTTGGCGTATTCTAGCGCCGCCGTTCGGGTGAGTCCTACCACGCCGTGCTTGCTCGCCACGTACGCCGATCCGCTCGGATACCCCACCAGTCCAGCTGTGGAGGCGGTGTTGACAATCGCGCCGCCGCCGTTTTTCAGCATCTGCGGGATTTCATACTTCATACACAACCAGACGCCCTTCAGATTGATAGCGATCACCCGGTCCCACATCTCTTCAGCATATTCAACAGTGGGGGCCCCAGGGCCTTCAATTCCCGCGTTATTATGCGCGCAGTCGAGCCGTCCATATGTTTGCACAGCTTGAGCAACCAATGCTTCAACTTCGGCGGCTTTCGCTACATCGGTTTTCACAAAAATCGCCTCGCCGCCGGCTTGCTTGACGAGGTTCACAGTCTCCTCCCCGCCTTCTACGGTCACATCGGCCACAACGACTTTCGCCCCTTCACGCGCAAATGCGAGCGCCGAGGCTCGGCCAATTCCTGAACTCGCTCCCGTCACTAACGCCACTTTCCCAGTCATAAGTGCTGCCATACTGCTTGCCTCCTTAACATGCGATGTTCCGCATAATGAAACTCACACGCACAGATGGCAACCCCGTGGTCTGCGCTTATTATCAGCGGTTGTCAGAGCCTACTGCTTAGAGTACCGTACCGGCCAGGGCGCCAATGGCCTTCGGTGAGGGAACACTTGTCATTGCAAGCACAATTGAGCGCCATTGGTTAGTGCATGGACAATGTTTGCATTCTATCGTCAACTTTTCGTGGGCTTACCGCGAGACGTCTGGTGTCTCTCACAGGTGACCTTTGTCCAGCGTAGCGGCACGATGGTGTTGCCATTCTTAACATTATATCTCACCAGCCAGCAGGGGTTTTCGGTACGCGAAGCGGGAGGAGTACTCAGTCTCTACGGCGTCGGCGCGATCGGCGGCGCGTACATGGGAGGATGGCTCAGTGACCGCGTGGGCTCATTCACGACTCAGCTGCTCAGCATGAGTTTGTCCGCGGGAGGCCTCATCGCGCTTAGCGCCATACATTCTCCCCATGGCATTGTCGCGATGGTCATACTGTTGAGCGTTCTGGTGGAGAGCAGCCGCCCGGCCAACGCTGCAGCGTTGACAGAATTAAGTCCGCCTAGTCTGCACGTGCGAGTGTTTGGGTTACGCCGTCTGGGCACAAACTTGGGTATGTCGATTGGACCAGCGGTAGGCGGCGTGCTCGTCGCCTACTCCTATCTCTGGCTTTTCTTCGTCGAAGCCAGCATCAGTCTCCTTGCCGCCGGTTTATTGTGGATACTGTTTCACAATATCCGTCCATCTCACCACATACCGAGACCACAACATCTCGACCCAGCAAGGGTAGAGACTCTCCCCGTATCTCCCTGGCGCGACGGAGTATTTCTCGCCGTAGCTGGTCTGGTCGCACTGCTCGCGACTGTGCTCTGCCAGTTGTTCGGTGCGTATCCATTGACGTTAAACCAGGAGTATCACCTGCCTGCATACACCATTGGTCTGGTCTTTACGCTGAATACTTTGGTCATTGTCGTCTTTCAAATGCCGATCGTGCACGCCGTTGAGCGGTTTGACACGCTGCGAGTCGTCGGCGTGGGCGCATTTCTGCTGTGCGCGGGTTTTGGACTCCTGCCACTCGCCTCTTCGATGGGGCCGATTGGCGTAACCGTCTTGATATGGACTCTGGGAGAAATGCTGACCATGCCGCTGGTCGAAGGTTTTGTCGCGCGACGCAGTCCCATTGAAGGTCGCGGCCAATACATGGGCGTCTTTAGCGCCGCTTTCTCGCTGGCCTTTGTGCTTGCGCCTTTCTGCGGAACGTGGGTCTATGAAGTGTGGGGCTACCGAACACTCTGGGCGCTGTGCGGCACGCTCGGTGTTGGATTATGGATCGCCTTTACCCTACTTAGTACGACCGTGCGCAAGCAAAGTGAAAAAGTGCGCCTTTCCCTTGACGTACAGAGACAGCGCATGTCATGTTGAGACACTCAACGTCCTGCCGTATCTTGGCAGGGAGAAGAAAAAAGAGGAGGCAGGAATGGCCACAATTGCACTTGAGAGTGTTGAGATCTTTGGATCTGGAGTTCTGGAAGCCGAGGGCGTCGTTATTGACCGCGAGGGAAATGCCTGGGGAGGCGGTCGCAATGGCATCGTCTACAAAGTGAGCCCGGATGGCGTGGTGCATGAAGTCGCGCAGTTACCCGACCGAGCGGTCCCTAATGGCGTGACGCTCGATCACGCGGGCAATTTCATCTATTGCGACCTGAGGCATAAGGCGGTTATGCGTCTTTCGCCAGACGGTAAAGTCTCGATGGTCGCGGACCGCGCAGGCGATTTGCCGCTGTCGATCCCCAATTTTGCGAGTTACGATGCGGAAGGGAATCTGTACGTCTCCAATTCAAGCTCACAGCGGGGCAGTAAAGTGTTTGAGGAGTTTGACAATCCAGCGCCCAATGGCGCAGTGGTGCGCATCCGACCTGATGGCCGCGGCGAAGTGGTCGCTACCGGCATTTATTTTGCCAACGGCACGGCGATTGATCCCAATGAAGACGCCGTCTACGTCCTAGAGAGTTCGCGGAACGACTGCGTGCGCATTCAGATCAAGAAAGACGGCACGTTCGGCAAGCCGGAGATTTACTCCAAGGGATTTCCCGCGCTGCCGGACGGGATGGCCTTTGATGTAGATCGTAACCTCTACATCACTCTGCCCGGCACTCCGAAAGACGGCAAGCTTGCTCCCATTCACAAAGTCATCAAAGTGGACACGAATGGGAATTGGGAGTTGTTGATCGACGACCCTGCGGGAACGAAACTCGCGTTCCCCACAAATTGTGCGTTTGGCGGACCGGACATGCAAACGCTGTATCTTGCTAATCTTGAAGGTCATCACTTTAATCGCGTGTGCACATCGTTTCGCGGTCATCCACTTTACCATCAACGGTAATACCACATTGAGGCGAGCACGAACTCATAATTAAGGAGGCGCAAGCTATGGTGGACTTTGGGTTTGTTACAATACCAACACACTACGCCATCCAACCGGTCGATTTAGCGCGCTGGTCTGAAGACAACGGGTTTGAGTCGATTTGGTTTGGGGAACATACGCATATCCCAACCAGTCGCAAGACACCGTTTCCGCTCGGCGGAGAGCTGCCCGAGTATTACAAGCAGTTTTATGATCCTTTCATCGGGCTCACTGCGGCGGCGGCAGTCACGCAGAAGCTCAGGGTGGGCACTTCGGTTTGCCTTGTCCCCGAGCATCCCCCGATTACGCTGGCGAAGACCATCGCCTGTTTGGATCGAGTATCCAACGGTCGTTTCCTTTTTGGCATCGGCGCAGGCTGGAATGCCGAAGAGATGGCCGACCATGGCGTAGAGCTGAAAGATCGTTGGAAAGTGACGCGTGAGCGCGTATTGGCCATGCAGGAAATCTGGAGCAAGGATGTAGCCGAGTTCCATGGCCAATTTGTCAATTTTGACCCGTTGTGGTGCTGGCCCAAACCAGTCCAAGCTGGCGGGCCGCCAGTGCTCCTCGGCGCCATGTCCAAGTGGGTGTTTAAACGCGTCGCCGAATATGGCGATGGGTGGATTCCGTTGGACGGCGCTTTTGATCTGGAGCGGGGACTAGGGGAACTCCGTAAAGAAGCCGAACGTGTAGGACGATCGATGACCGAGTTTGATCTCAGCGTTATTACGGCCTACTCGCTGGCGGGCGTGAGCGGCTCTGAACAACGGATTGGAGAGCTGATCAAGCTCGGGTTCAATCGCGTCTTGTTCTTGCTGGACCCAGGCGCGCCAGACACGCAATGGCCGATTTTAGAAAAATATGTGGGCCTTATCCGTAACTTCCGTTAGGCAGATGTAGATTCACAATGACCGGCAGATGGTAGGGCGCCCTGGTGCGCCGAACTGGCTGGCGCGTAGAGCGTCCTTTAAACTCAACAAATACTATACGTTTTTTATGATATAAGGAGAAATCCAGTGATCCAGAACGAACGCTTTCCATATTCCGGCGCGATTGATGCTGATGGGCACATTCTGGAGCCGCCGGACATATGGGAGAAATATATTGATCCCCAGTATCGTGACCGCACCATCCGCATCCGTAAAAACCACGAAGGACTCGAAGTGATCGATATCGGCGGCGCCCCGGCCAAATACTTCAAGCCTGGCCAGTTAGCGATGTCCGGCGCAATGGGGAAAAGAGGGAAGGATCTAGAGCCAAGTCCGGAGAAAACCTACGTAAACCAAGCGCCTTTTGGCTCTATGGACCCCAAAGAGCGTCTTGCCCGCATGGACCAAGAAGGTCTTGAGAAGGCTATCATCTATCCCAGCCTGGGACTAATGTGGGAAGCCGAAGATATTGACGATCTCGAGCTGCAAGCCGCCTACGCACGGGCTTACAACCGCTGGGTAGTCGACTTTTGCGCCAACTCCAACGGGCGGCTTGTTCCCATCGCACATATTTCTTTTGGCGATCCCCAAGAAGCCGCGCGCGAGCTCGAACGCGCAGTGAAGAGCGGCTGCCGGGGCGCGTTTTTCGTGCCGTTTACTCCGACCTACAAGTCCCATGCGCATCCAGACTACGACGCCTTTTGGGCGAAGGCGCAAGAGTTTGACGTGCCCGTAGGCATTCATCCGAGCGGAGAGCCGCCGGCTAAGCGCGTCCATCAGCGGTTTCGCGATCTGCAAAAATGGGCCATGTGGCATCACAATGTGCATGGGGCGCAGGGCCCGCTGCAGGCGTTTACGGCGATGTTCCAGCATGGACTGTTCGATCGTTTTCCTAAGGTCAAGGTTGTCGTGTTAGAGTCAGGCGCCGGTTGGGCAGGCTATCTGCTTAACCGCATGGATGCGGTGTACGATAGCGCGCTCGGAGAGACGGTGCCATTGAAAGAGAAGCCGAGTTATTACTTCTATCGCCAATGTTGGATCTCAGGCGATCCGGACGAGAAAGCTTTCGGCCACATTGTAGACTTCGTAGGGGCGGACAAATTTTTCTGGGCCTCGGATTTTCCGCACTTCGATCATCCAGGCAATTACATGGACGAACTAAAAGAGCTGGTGGAGCCGATGTCTGCCTCGACCCGGCAGAAAGTCATTGGCGAGAACGTGGCCGACGTCTACGGTCTCTAACACTGGCTGTGAGGAGGAATCGCATGGCTCAAGACGATATTGCGCGCGACAAAGCGGAGATTGCCGAGCTGATTGCGCGGTACAATTTTGCTATTGACCACAACGACTTTCAGGGGTGGGCCAACTGTTTTGCGCCAGAAGGCGTTTTTGACGGCATGATTGGCCGTTTTACCGCGCACGGAGAGTTGGATAAGTTCACCGCTGAAGTAAAAAAGCTCACTACAGCCTCGCCAAACTTGCGTCATTATGTAACGAACATCTTGACCGAGGTAAAAGGAGACGAAGCGCAGTCTCGCTGCTTTTTGTTGATGACCTCGACTACCAAAGAGGGTGGCACGAAGGTCGTCATCTCCGGTGAGTATGAAGATCAACTGGTAAAACGTGATGGGCGTTGGCTCTTTACGCGGCGGAAGGTGTTGGTGGACGGGGCCTAGTCTAGCTCTGTAATGGAACAGGTAGGGGCGCAGCATGCTGCGCCCCTACGAATGCCTATATGATTAACGAATTCTGCTGTCTCAATCACTGTTAGCCTCGCACCCAGGCTCTGCCTGGGTGCGAAAGGAGAAGAGAGGCTCAGCCTCATTGCTATCCACAGGCTACAGTGTAAACATTCCGAAACCCCGCAGGCAGCGGAAATTCTCTCCAGGTCGTCCCGCCGTCCTGTGTCCCAAATACTTGACCAATACTATTCACACCGTACACACATTGCGGATCGCGTTGACTCGGCGCTACGGCCATCATAGTGCGGCGCGGTGAAACGTGGTGATCAAAGCGCTCCCAGGTCTGACCGAGATTCTGGCTGCGATAGAGAGCGCCCGCTTGACTCATCGCCGCTGGGCTCAGCGCAGCATAGAGACTCCGGGGGTCATGCGGCGCTACCTGAATATCGCGGCCATACGCAAAGGGTGAGAAACGCCAGATCTCCAGCTCACGCCAGTTTTCTCCTCGATCAGGACTACAGAATAACCCCATACGATTGGCTAAAAAGACCATGCCTGGCTGAGCGGCGCTTACTGCTACGGCGTGAGTATCCATCATCCCTTCGATCTCGGTGTCGCTGCCGAGCTGGCTCTTGAGGTGAGCCTTGTCCGCCAACTTCACCAACGCCGGTGTACAGTCGTTCCAGGTCTCACCGCCGTCCACACTGCGGATCAGCCCGCTAACTTCCATCCCAGCATAGACTTCATCGGGTTGACTTGGATCAATCGCCAAGCGAATGACACGAGTTGGAAACGCCATACGCACCATCCCCGCTGGCGAGACAATAGGCAGGCGACGCCAGCTCTCGCCGCCGTTGTCGCTTCGATAAACCGCAGCCGGAGCTGTACCAAGATAAAGAAGCCGCGGATCGCGCGGATGAAAGATGATGGACCACACCACTTCACCCGCATCCGGAAACGCCAGACGTTCCCAATGGTCGCCGCCATCTATGCTGCGATATGGACCAACCTGTGTACCTGCATACACAATCTGCGGATCCTGGGGATGGATAGCGATGGTTCGCACTTCGACTTTATCCGGCAATCCTTGATGCAGATGCCGCCATTCGTTACCGCCAACCTCCTGACGAAAGAGGCCGCCAAGCGGGCCTGAGTTGCCGCCGTCAATCCATTGCGGCACGCCGACATAGACATACTGGGTCATATTTTGTCCTCTTTTGTGAGCAAACGACGGAAAAGCCCACGTCGTTCGGCTTGATTACTCTACTCCCCAAAATTTTTAGGAATAATATCCGCGTTATCTGTCGATGGTAAGAGGACTTCCACAAGAAGAACCTCACCGCAAATTTTCACGCTTTAGCCCTGGAAAATCGAACCAATGTAGCGTAGAGTCCTCAGCTATGGACATCGGTATCGTCTTTTTTCCAGAAGAGGAATCGAAGGTCATAGTAAAAATACACCCGCAAGAAGGAGGGTTAATCGCATGACAGAGTATAAACTCATCTCAGCGGATTCGCACTTCGTTGAGCCGCCCAGCATGTGGGCCGAACGGCTGGACCAAAAGTTCCGCGACCGCGCGCCGCGCACGGTCAAAGGACTCAATGGCCGGGCTGGGGAATGGTTCGTGTGTGAAAATATCACGCCTATGTCGGTCGCCGGTTTCTTCGGCGCGGGCGTACCGTCCCAGGAACTCCCCGAACATAGCAAGAAAGGGTTTGACCAAGCGCCGAAGAGCGTGTGGGATCCTTCCTATCGCATCGCCGATCAAGATCGTGACGGCGTGCAAGCCGAAGTGATTTACACTTCGATGGGTATGCCACTGTTTGGGTTAGACGACGCGGGGTTGCGTTTCGCTTGCTTCCGTGCGTTCAACGATTGGGCGACAGAATATTGCAGTTATGATTTGAAGCGTCTGGTTCCGTTGGGACTCATCACGCTTGAAGACATTCCTTCGGCGGTAGAAGAACTCCACCGCATCGCCAAAAAAGGCATGCGCGGGGCAATGATCTGGGCCGAGCCGCCTGACGACCGCCCCTACAGCCATCCGGATTACGAACCGTTCTGGGCGGCGGCGCAGGATCTCAATATACCGCTCTCGTTACACATCCTCACGGCGCGTGGCGGCACCGGAGCCAACCCGACCAACGGTCAAAGTTTCATCCTCTCTCTTTCCACACTGCACCATCAGATCGAACGCTCGATTTCTGTGATGGTGTTTGGCGGGGTGCTCGAAAAGTTCCCAGGCCTTAAAATCGTCTCCGCCGAGAATGACGTGGGCTGGATGCCGTATTTGATGTATCGCTTTGACACGATACAAAACCGGCTGGGCGCACTTGGTGGGCTCAAGTTGCCGATGCGCGCCAGTGAGTATGTGAAGCGTCAAGTCTACGCTACGTTCATCGCCGACCCAGTGTTCGTAGATTCGTTGCATCGCTACGGACCAGAGAACATCATGTGGTCGTCCGACTATCCGCATACCGCAGCGACCTTCCCACGGTCACAAGAGATCGTTGCTAAGCGCTTCGGCAGCCTGCCTGACGAACAGCGTCGCAAGATCGTCCACGACACCGCCGCTAAGGTGTACGGGCTAGCGTAAGTCAACATACGCTGAAGGGTGGGCCCCGGCCCACCCAGACCTGCCCGCGCTAGGAACTATCTCACCTGCTTGGTAAGATATCGCCCAGATTATTTGTGCTCGCGAAAATATGAAGACCAAGCTCATACATTCTGATCCGACAGTAATGATGGGAAAACCTGTAATTGTGGGGACTCGCATCACCGTCGAGCTGATTTTGGAGAAGCTGGCGGCTGGAGAAACTGTTGAGCAGATTCTGGAATCTCATCCACGTTTGACCAAGAAGGTAATACTCGCGGCTTTAGCTTATGCTGCGGAAGCAATACAAAACCTCCCGCCTTTGTGTCCACATTCATTCGGGGGTAGGCCATGCCAATCGAATACAGGATCGATCATGAGCAGCGGCTCGTTATAGCCAAAGGACATGGCGTCTTAACGCTCAAGGATATTCTGGGGTACCAAGAAGATGTCTGGTCGCGCTTGGAGCTGTCAGGCTACAATGAGTTAATAGATATGAGCTGCGTCGAGCATATCGCCTCACCGTCAATCGAAGGGGTTCGGGACTTGGCGAAGTTCTCTGCAAGAATGGATACGGACGTGTTAGTATCACGGTTTGCCATCGTCGCGCCGTCAGACTTGGCTTTTGGGTTGGGGCGCATGTACGAGGCTTACCGCAGCCTAAACGAGCGGAGCACCAAGCAGGTCGGGGTCTTCCGGTCACTGGATGAGGCTTTAGCGTTTCTGGGCATCAGCGGACGGCTCAATGAGCAATGACACTGTGATGAAGAGCTTTCGGCTTGCGCCGATGTCCCCGCTGATCCTGACGATAACGCTTGTTCTGTTGGCGCTGCCGCATTCCTCGTGGGTGTTCTATTCGGGGGACGCCTGCTCTCCGTTCCGGCCCTGTTGGTCGTCGCTATCTACGCCTGGGTGTGGCTCCGGTTCCGACCAACCCAGTTTATCGTGCATCAACACATACTCGAAGTGATTTGGCCGCTGAAGCGTCGAGAAATCTCTCGCGAAGATATCTCGAATGTACGGCTTATCAACGGACAAGAGTTGCGAAAAGAAGTCGGATGGGGCATGCGAGTGGGAGCCGGGGGACTTTGGGGCGGCTTCGGCTGGCTCTGGACGAAACGGCGGGGCATCGTGCAGATGTATATCTCGCGCACCGATGGTTTCATATGGATCGAGCGTGCTAGCAACAGGCCGTGGCTTATCACACCGGAACAGCCCGAAGCTTTTGTGCGTGTGCTAGCAAGTGAATCGTTACCGCGGCTCGCGACTAGCGATTCGCAGTAAGAAAGGCCACACACTTTTATTGTTCCTCGCGAAGTGATAGGGACCTGAGGCAGGAAGGAGTGCGGTTATGCAGGTTCCCTTTTCTGGCGGCTGCGCGTGCGGCGCGATTCGTTATGAGTGCGCGGCTCAGCCGGCTTTTTCTTGGAATTGTCATTGTCGAGATTGTCAGCGGGCAAGCGGCAGTGCGTTCTGCCCGGTGCTCTACGTCCCCAAAACGGCGCTGACTACTACTGGCAAGAGCACCTATTACGACGTGAAGGCGGAGAGCGGCAACCTGGTGAGTCGAGGGTTTTGTTCCGAGTGTGGCTCGCCTGTTTTTATTCAAGCGGAGCTCGTGCCCAATCTACAAGGACTGTGGGCGGCGAGTCTCGATGATCCAAGCCAGTTCCAACCTTCGGTGCAGGTATGGTGCGGAAGCGCTCAGCCCTGGGATTCTTTGCATCCAACTCTACCGCAGACTGTAAAGGCGCCGACCGAAAAGCAAATGCAGGAGCTGCTGGCTCCTCAGGGATAGCGTGGGGAAAATAGTTCGAGGCGTCAGCGTATCTCGCGCGCAGAGTTCATAATTTTGCTAATGTCAATAGAAGGAGGACTCTATGAAACTGGTCACGTTCACGCAGAGCGGTTCAACTCGTATAGGAGTTTTGCAAGGAGACTCTATTGTAGATCTGTCGGCGGCCGCCCCACATCTTCCCCGTGAAATGTGCGCCTTCCTGGCTGCGGGAACAGCGGCGTTAGACGCGGCGAAACAGGCCGCCAGCAACGCTTCCGCCCGAGTGGCGCTTAAAGATGTGAAGCTGGAAGCGCCGATCTTACGTCCGCCCAAAATTCTTGCGGTCGGACTCAATTACAAAGATCATATCGCCGAAACCGGCAATAAAACGCCTGAAGTGCCGATGATTTTCAACAAGCAATCTACCGCAGTAAACAGCCCATACGGCGACATCCATTTGCCGCGAGCCTCCGAGCAGCTCGATTATGAAGGGGAGTTCGCCGTCGTCATTGGCCGTTACTGTCGACACGTGCCCAAGAACCGCGCTCGTGAAGTGATCGTTGGGTACACGATCGCCAACGACGTGAGCGTGCGGGATTGGCAGCGGCGGGTGCCCACGTTCACCATGGGCAAGTCCTGGGATACGCACTGCCCGTTAGGTCCGTGGATCACCACGGCGGATGAAGTCGGGGACCCACACACGCTCGATCTCAAAACCTGGGTCAACGGTGAATTGCGGCAGAGTTCGAACACCGGCCAGTTACTTTTCAACTGCTTTGATTTAGTTGAACATCTCTCAACAGCGTTCACTCTAGAGCCAGGGGACATCATTTCCACCGGGACCCCGGGAGGCGTAGCGGCGGCGATGAAACCGCCCAAGTGGCTGAAACCAGGCGACGTAGTAAAGATTGCTATCGAGAAGTTGGGAGAGATTGAGAATCGGGTCATTGCTGAGCCCGAAAACACGCCGCGGATATAGAGAGGACGTGGGGCGCTCTTGTAGTCCGCCATACTTTGATTACAAAGGGAGTGGTTTCGTCATGCCAGCGAAGGCTGGCATCCAGGGAGATTCAGCACTTGCCTTTGGTTATGCCTCCTGGATTCCGGGCCTCGCGTTGCTCGCCCGGAATGACGTGGCCGCTTTCACCCCTCATATTCACAGTAGCAATCTCCTAGTAGCGCCCATCCTCACCCGCTCTCAGATCCCATAAAACGCGCGAGCATTGGCCCCCAGGATCTTCCCCATAGAGACTTCCGGCAACGGGGAGAGCAGCGTGCGCATGGCCTGAACAGGTTGGGTGAACCCTTCAGCATGCGGATAGTCCGACCCCACAAAAAATTTATCGTCGCCAACGAACTGGACAATCAAAGGAAATAACTTCTCGCTGGGATCGGCGTTCACCCAAATGTTGCGTGCAAAATACTCGCGAATCGGACGCTTCATTTGGGATGTGTGGCGCATGTACTGATAGCGGTACTCAAACCGCTCGATCCATTCTCCAACCCAACTGCCCATCGCTTCGACCGTCGCCGCGCGCAAGTTCGGGAACCGCTCAAATGCCCCATCGTACACCATGGTGGTTAACGCCATGCGAGGGTCCTGAATCACATTCATCGAGATGAACATGAACCCCGGATTACGATCCCGATACCAGGCGCTGCCTATATAGTCCCTATTGCCGGCTGGATGAATGCCCACCGCCAGGTTGAGGTCCTGCGCGGCCGCCCAGATCACATCATAGTCTGCGTGCCCGAAACTCTTGCCATGCACCGGAGCGGATCCGATCATAATCGAACGCGCGCCTAACTTGGCAACGCGCTGCATTTCCTGCGCGGCCAGCGCTGGATCACGTAACGAAATATGGGCTGCGGGAAAGAGACGATCAAGATGACCAGCGCAGACCTCAAACGCCCAGGTGTTGTACGCCTGACAAAGCGCCGCTGCGAGCTGGGGATCGCGCACATCGCCTTCCCACAACAACCCTAACGTAGGAAAGAGCACCTGGTAATCGATTCCCTCGGCGTCCAAAAACTGCACCCGCTTGTCCATGTTCTGCCAATCTCCCTCAACGATCCGCTCCCGGTCAAAGTCGTTAAGCGCATGCCCCTCTTCTTTTTGTCCATAGCCCAC
>JACXTT010010957.1_pt1 | contig 12170 bp, 12 predicted proteins | sample 9270951 | NCBI WGS metagenome assembly JACXTT01 (sample SAMN15532306, study PRJNA645909) | rock metagenome | isolation source: weathered quartz diorite | place: Puerto Rico | collected 2017-06-21 | reverse complement strand
AATCGTGTGATAGCTTCGTTTCACGGCGGTTCTTCCTTTCAAAGGTTTGGCGACCGATTCTTTATTAAAGAATCAGGCTGAACCGCCGCTCAACTTTCAACTACGCTCGGGAAACCTTCGAAAATGTGACCAAGTACCAACAAACCTTATATACGCAGCCAGACACCAGGAGCGCGCCCAAAATTGAATCCCAGACAGTAAAGGACGGCAGACCTGAATGGAATGTGTCCATCCCAGTGATACAAACCGTTCGGGCTGGCAACAAGAAAGCCACTAGGTATGTGTCAATTAACATGACAATTTCAGAGGGAACGGCGTTCATAGGCGTTCCAACTCTTAACGTGGTGCAGTGGGCAGAGAACATTCCTACGATACCTCGGAAAACCGTCGAACTTCGCTGTGGTGACCAGTTAATGCCAGATGGAAATATAGCCAGCTATGTTTATAAGGCCGGGACATCGCCGTGCGACAAACAGCCGCCATCGCCTGCCCCGGGACCAAAGCCTCAATAGAGTTTCCACGAAAAACGTTGTCACACATATGGTTCCTGCTCCGCATGTCAATTAATTGGAAGAGCAAGAAAGTTGGAGCCGTATTTGGCTCATTCGCCCTCTTTTTCTTCTGCATGATGGCCCTGATTAATAGCCGTGTCCTGTTCAATAGCACTGGTCGGTTTTGGCAAAACATCTTATTCGATGCACTCATTGCATTTATCATCAGCCTTCTATCGCTTTCGGTCTGGGCTGCATGCCTCCCCAAGAGCTGGAAGATACGCCTAATCTTCTTGGCCCTGATCGTACCGCTAGTGTGGGCACTCTATTGGATTTTCTTTGGCAAAGACGTAACCAGTTGTAATTGTTCCGTTGTCGGCGGCAAACTTTATCCTTCCGAAACATCAGAACTAACGAACGGAGAATACGCTGCGTTGCTTGGCAGGTACGATGTCGCCGTCGAGCGCTTGCAGCCTCTAGCAGAACAGGGCAATGCAAAGGCCGAGTACTATATTGGCAAAATGTACAGGTTCGGACAGGGGGGATTAAAGAAGGACGATGTAGCCGCATTGAGGTGGCTTCGTAAGTCTGCTGACCAAGGAAATGGGCAAGCTCAGTTTGAAATTAGCACCATGTATGAAAATGGAGAGGGCGTGAATCAGGACTTTGCCGAAGCCTATTTTTGGAAGAGTCTTGCGACGAAAGCGGGAACCGCAATAATCGACGAGGACCCTGATTCCGAAATCAGGCACCTTAGTCCTGAGCAAAAGGCCGCTGTTGATAAGCGGGTGGCCGACTGGAAACCGAAGCCTGCCCTAACGGAAACGCCGAAGTAGATTTTACACGACGGATATTATGAAAGGCGCATGAACAAAGGGCTAACAGAGAAACCGGCTGACTGCCAGCGAACGCGCCGATTCCTCCGACCATTTCATCCGCTCCGGGCTTCCGCGCTCGATAGTCGCGCGTTTTCGGGTGATGACCTCGTCCTGCTTTAGCGCTTTCAGGGGCATCCCGAATTTGTTCTCGATGATCTCGTCCTTGATGACCGACAGGCGCACATAGCCCCGGCTGTCCAGCATGAGCACCGCCGCTGTGACGCGGCGCTCCCCGGCTTTCGTTGCCTTCCGCTTTTTGGTTTTGCGCTTCGGCTCCAGCCAGACGGCCTCCGTCCACCGCAACACATCGGGGCTGATGAAATCCGCCCCGCACTTGATCCATGTGACCGTTTTCGGCATCGTGGGCTCCAGTTTTGTTCCGACCGCGAGTTGCGCTAGACTGCGGGTTTTAGCAACCCTAGCCTATGCCGACGCCGAGGGAAATGGCTGTCATTGGCAGGCGCGCAGTGTCGCCGTAGAATGCGCCCGTAGGCACCGAGGGCCGAATACCGCTGTAAACCCTTAACATGAAAGACAAGGCAAAAAACATGGCCCAAAAGACCCGAGCCCAGGAGTTGACGGAGCAGTTCCACAAGACGCCGGAGATGCAGGAGTGCAAGCAGACGGCGGGCTCCATAACGAACAAGCTGGACCCGGAAGACACCGTGTCCATCCAGATTGATGTTCCCAAGGAATTCATCCGCTTGACGGAGTTTCTGGAAAAGAACCGCGCGTCCGAGGCGGGCGTAGCGCCCCGGCCCGCGGCCAAGGTCCTTAACCAGATCATGCTCAATGAACTCCACGAGCAACTCCATTTTCTGGTGGTCCAGCCCGCGCGTTACAGCTATTACCGCGACCTCTGGAACCGTTTCTGTGACGCGCAGGGCGCGCCTGAGGAGAAGATCCCGGACCCCACCAAGCCCAGCGACACGAGCGGAGAAGAGGGACCGTTCTGAACCTTCGGACTATCATCCCGGTGTTGGCGTTTTGCCTCGTCGCGCCCCGCTTCGCGCAGGGCGCAGACCGGCAGGTGATCGCAGACGCGATTAACGCCGCCAACTGGCAGGGCCGGCTCGACCTTGGCCGGGACCAGGTCAGGGCGCACCAATTCTCCCCCGAGGCATTCAAGAAGCAGGAAGAGGAAACCAAGGAGGCGATAGCCCGCCTTCGAGCCAGACAGTCCATATTCGACCGACCGATGTTCGAGTACGTCTTCTGGCGGGCAAAGCACGACGATGCGTATCGGATGACCGCCCTTAACCAATACGACAGCGGCGGCGGTTCGGACGGCATCCCGTGGGCTGGCATTGCCCTCGTCGTTATCATCGCCGTGATTTTCGCCAGCATGGTAATCAGCTCGAAGAACCGGGCGACGGCGACCGCCGTTCAAAAGCCCGTGAAAGACACGACCTATGGCTCCGCGGATTACGCCCAGCCGACAGCGGGTGTTCCGAACGAGGATTACTTGTACAACGGCGTTTTCTTCGGCAAGTCCTCCGCGCCCGGCATGGAGGAACTTCCCCCCGAGGAACAGGTGGGCGCCCCGATTTGCTCGACGCCACAGAATCACAGCCTGATCGTCGCCCGGACCCGGACGGGCAAAGGCACGCGCGTCGTCATCCCGACCTTGCTCCGTTACCAGTCCAGCGCATTTGTCATCGACCCCAAGGGCGAGAATGCCGCCGTTACGGCCCGCGCCCGGATGTCTCCGGGGCGGCCCGGTGGCGGGCAGACGGTCCACATCATCAACCCTTGGGGCGAGCTGGATACCACCTTCGCCCAGCTCGGTTTCAAGTACGCGACCTACAACCCGCTGGACATCCTTGACCCCAAGGACAAAGAAACGAACCTCGTGTCGAACGCCCAAGCGCTCGCCAAAGCCATTTGCCCCTCGGACAAGGAGGGCAAGGAGGCGTTCTGGAACCAGAACGCCGCCGCCATTCTGACAGCGGTGTTGCTTTGGCTCACCGTCACCAAGGGGGAGACGAAGACCTTGGCGCGGGCGAGAGAGATCTTAACGAAGTCCAAGAAGCAGTTTGAGGACAATTTTCTTGTCCACATGGCGGGTTCGGTGGAGTGCGGGGGCGCAATCCAGGAGAACGCCGCCCGTTTTGTGGGCATGGCTGCGGAGACATATTCGGGCATCATGGCGAACGTGGCGCAGAATACGGACTTTCTTTCCGACCCGCAGATCAAGGCCGCCACAAACACTTCCAGCTTCTCGATGCTGGAGCTGGTACAGCGCCCCACGACGATATACCTCGTCATCCCCCCGGACAGGATAGAGATGCAGCGGACCTGGCTCCGTCTGCTCATCACGGCCGGATTGCAGATTTACAAGCGCAATTCCGTACCCCGCAAGCAAGCCCATCGTTGCCTGTTCCTGATCGACGAATTGCCGGCCTTGGGGCGGATTGACGAGCTGCCCAAGGGCATCGCGGACATGGCCGGGTATGGGGTGGATTTCGCGCTCATCGTGCAGGATGTCCAGCAACTGGAGGACGCTTATTCCAAGTCGTCCGGGACAATTATTAACAATTGTCACTACAAGTGGTTTTGCAATATCGGCGAGCTCAAGACCGCGAAATGGGTGAGCGATACCCTCGGCAAAAAGACCGTGGCGACCCATGGCTCGACGATAGGGACCAGCTTCGGTCAGGGGCACGGATCGACCAGTCAGAGCACGACCACGGGACAGACCGGACGGCCGCTGCTCATGCCCGATGAAGTGTTAACGTTGGGCCGCGAGACGGCCATCCTTCTTGCGCCCACAGGCAAGCCCCATTACCTGATCCCGGTGGACTATTGGAAGCTCCCAGACGCCTTCGCTGCCCACAAGAAAAAGTACCCGCGTTGGCTCTGGAAGCCGCCCCTGGAGTGGGACGAGAACCCGCTTCCGCACTAGCCAGCAACGGAGTGTGGTGCGCCTTTTCGGGACGAAAGGGGCGCATGTTTGAGGTAGTCCGTGCAGAGCGATAGGCAGCAGCAGGGCGCGTCCTCGGCAAAGTTTCGCGTATGCAGGGCGCTCTTTCATCATGGCCGCAGTTCCTGTTGCGGAGCAGCGTGAAGCCTGCGGTGGCCTGCATTTTTTGTATTTACCAGAATCACGAACTCGGGTATCATTGTACCTATACGGACCACTTAGGAACACTTGCGAGCCATTCGCGGTATTACCGCGAGCGCCCCGTAAAACGGGGCTTGGCTTGCCGAAAGGGAGGATGCTTCGCCCTCCCGTTTCGGCTTTCCCTCCAGACCCAGGACTTCGCGTCCGTGGGAACCTGCGCGGGACTTCACGTCCTGCGACCTGTGCGGAGGCTCTGCCTCTGCGACACCGCTCAAGGGCTATTCGCGCCCCTGAGAACCAGCGACGAGGGGCTATCGCGCCCCTACGACCACTCGTCAGAGCCTTCGAGCTCCGACACCATGACGGGGGCCTTCGTGCCCCTGCGACCCAGACCGGTGTTTCGGCACCGGCTTCGTCAAAGGAAGGGGCTCGACCCCTTCATCATGCGGGCGCATCCGGAGCCCGTATGGCATGAGCGGGGCTGTAAAAGCCTGTCAGCACCGGCCACCAAAATCACCGGAGCAACCTCATGACGGACGAACAGCCCGCCTCCAAAAAACGTCACGGTACTGAGAACCGCCAGCGCCAAAAGATCACCCCCGTCCGATGGGAGATGACCGAGTTCAACAAGGTCGCCGCCAAGGCCAATAAGGCGGGCCTGCCCTTCGGCGCTTTCATGCGCGCACTCGCCCTCGACGGCGACGCAGGGGCGCGGTCGCAACGCATCCCGTCCATCGACAAGCAAATCCTGCTCCAGTATCAGGGCCAGCTCGGGCGCCTTAATAACAACGCCAACCAGATCGCCCGCGGCATTAACGAAGATGAATTCTACGACCTGCCCGAGCTTCGCCTGGTGCTCAAAGACTATATCGCCATGCGCGATGCAATTTTCGTTGCCTTGGGCAAGGAACCGAGCCCCGAGATGCAGGACTGGGATGAGTTGATTGCCGCTGGCAAGAAAGCCCTCACAGCCAATCCCGCCGCCGAAACCGTCGCAATCCCGGCCGCCCTGATGCGCCGTATTGTGCGTAGCACTGCCGTTTCGGCCGCCGCCCAGCCTGCCCCGGATGCCAAAGCTGTCGCGTCCGTAAAGGCGATGAAGCGCGGCAAAGCCCAGAGCAAATTCCTGCCCCCTGGGGCAACGCCTGAATGATCGCAAAGGGCGCTTCCAGAAGCGGACCGCGCCAGCTTGCCGTGTATCTCATGCGCGTGGAGCGGTGGGATACGGGCGAGCCCGCGGAGCTTTTGGAATTGCGCTCGCCATGGGCCGTAGGGCTCGACGGGGCGGACCGGCACCATACCGCCGACCAGCTCATTGAGGCGTTTCGGGACTGGCAGACCCTCGTTGAGGGGACCAAACAGGGGCGCGACGGCCTGTATCATGCCGAGATTAGTCCCGAAGTCCACTACGCGCGGGACATGACGCCCGAGCAATGGAAGCGCGCCGCCGACATTCTTGCCGAGGAGCTGGGCCTTCAGGACCAGCCCCGCGCCCTGGTGCTGCACGCCGGCAAAGATGACCGCCCGCACCTTCACGTCGTCTGGCAACGCACCGACATCGACACCATGAAGGTTGTATCGGACAGCTACAACTACGTCGCCCATGAACGCGCCAGCCAACGAATGGAGATGGAGTTCGGGCAGGAGTTCATTCCCGGCAAACACGCCAAGCGCGACCGCAAAAGGCAGGAAGAGTTCCCCCGCCAAAAACTCACGCAGGACGAGGATCAATACCAGAAGCGCACGGGCCTCTCGAAAGAAGAGCGCATTAAAGAGATCGCCGCGCTGAAAGCTGCCGCCGACAATGGCCCCGCGTTCAAGGCCGCCCTTGAGGATGCCGGTTACATTCTCGCGAAGGGCGACCGGGGCTATGTCGTCGTCGATCAGAAGGGCGGACATTCCGTCCTGTCCCGGAATGTGGGGCTCAAGAAGAAAGAGCTTGAAGCGTTCATGGCGGGCGTCGAGCTGGACAAGCTTCCGACCATCGAAGAAGCAAAGGAAACCCAGGCCGAGCGCCGCAAGACCGTTTCAAAATCGGATGTCTCAAAATCGGACGCTCAACCCGCACCCGCCAAGCAGGCCGAAGACAAGGGCGCGGAAGCCTCCAAATTCCTGAAGGACCAGACGGCCCAAAAACCGTTTGAACCCGCCCAGCCCACGGTAGACGCCGAATTGGAGGCCCTTAAAAAGAAGCTGGCAGCAGACGACGCGAACGAGGTCCGGAAATGGGCAGAGTGGTGCGCCCATGAGGTTCGGCAAAAGGAACATGAGCTGGATATCTACTACGCCCAGAAGGCGGCGGATTTTGATGCGCTGCAACAGCAGGAACGCGACAACCTGAAGGCCAAGCACGCCGAGAAGCGCACTGGCATCAGAGGCATCATCGAAGCCATCGAGAACCGCTGGAATCCGACGCTCGCCGCCGAAAAAGCGAAAGAGCGTCGCCGCGAAGTCGCCCAGCTTAAGCGCCGGCAGGAAAAGGAGCGCGAGGATTATATCGCCCTCCAGCAGCAAAGCAGGCAACTCGAAATCGAGAACTTGAGGGAACGCCAGGCGCTCCGCGATCACGACGAGGCTATAAAGCGCGCCGAGGACCAGGAGCGGCGTATCCGCGAGTATCACAACGTTCAGCGCATCCGGGCGGAGCTGGAAGAACAGCGCCGCGAAGAAGAGGAGCGGAATCGAAACGAAAGCCTCAGGGAAGGGCCACCCCCTCCAAAGTTGGGAAAGTGATTGGCTCGCGGTTTGTCGCAACGCAAATCCCGAGCAGGTTCCTCCAGGTTGCAGCAGCCCCGGTTTCCCGGTTCCTCGTGAGGCATCCGAAGCTTTCGCGCTTGGTTGCTCATATTCCTGGGTTGACGCAGTTTGTCACCCCGCCGCCCCATGCACCTGCTGTGCATATAGCGCCCGTTTATAACACCCGAGCGCGGAAGCAACGGCCCCCGATGCTCAGAATGTGAGCTTGACTGGCTGCACAATCAACGGCAGGATTGATTGAATCGCAGGACAATAGAAATCACACATGGAAACGAAAGATTGGTTGCCGTTGATCGGCGTCATCGTAGGGGCGGTTCTCGGCTGGTTTCTCAATCAGCTTGGACAGTGGATGAACGGACGCCGCGATGAGAAGAAAGCTATCGCGCGCGCCATATCCAATCTGCTCGAAATCCGCCACCATCTTTTAGCGTTTCCGAAAGCCACTGAAGTCCTTTCAGAGCACTTCGGCCTTCCGCGGGAGCATCACACACTCTTCAAAGTTGCGCTAAGCCAGTTGTTCCCGCCGGATTCAGACCTTTCCAAGAGATATTCGGATGCCGTGAACCTCGTCGCCGACCAGAATCCAATTCTTGGCTTTCGTCTGCGATCCCAAGACCGCGTCATCCCATTGCTCGACAACCTGAGGAAAATCGCCTTGAATGATCCAAATGCGATCAAGGCAATGCCAGCGCTCGAACAAGAACTCCTAGGGCAGCTAACGCCGCTTCTGGATAAACTTCTAAGAGAGCTTGCTTCTGCCCATGGCGTCATCACATCCTTCGCGGTGCGCCGCCAATTAAAGCGCGAAATGGAACTCCCTGCCGATTTATTGGCGTCTTTGAAGGCACGCCTCATTCCTCAGGCAACGCATAAGGAAGCAAACGATTCCCAAGTGAAACTTCAGGAGAACGCTGACCTGCCTTAGAGGCAGAGTGGCTGAAAACCACCACCACAACCAAGCTCCGAAAAGTTCTAAACGCTGAAAACAAGCCATAAACGCAGCGGCCCATCGCTTGCATAATCGGCAGCACCATGAAACGCGGATCTGACATGGCGATGAAAACGGCGACGCTGCTATGCGTACGACGATCACCGTTCCAGAGATTTCCGAGCGCCTCGGGATTTGCGAGGAGACCGTCTACGATATGCTCCGCGACGGATCAATTCCGAATATCCGCTACGGACGCCGTTTCATCATCTCCCGCGTAGCCTACGAACGCTGGGAGTCCACCATCGGAGAGGTAACTTCCGCGACCGCACCTAAGCCGATTGAGGCGACCAGAGACTCCTCCCGTAATGCACGTTCTCCCAAAGCGGCCTGAATCTTAAAGAGTCATTAAACCGGAATCGGACTAACGGGTTTTGTGTGTACAATCCTGTATGGCCATCCGCAAACGGCAGTGGAAAACCGCCAGAGGCGTGAGCACCGTTTGGTCCTACGTCTTCGATGCTCCCGGCTCAACCCGCAAAGAGAGAAAACAAATTTACGAGAGCGGCTTCGCTTCCAAGAAGGAGGCGCAGGATTCCGAAGCCGAGCGCCGCATCAAGGAACAGCGCGATTTCGAGCTCCAGAAGGCTACACCCACCGAACTGCCCGGCACGCTGTCTGGGCTCCTGAAAGAATTCTTCAATCAGCACGGCGAGAAGGCACTCGCTGCCAAGACGCTCTCGCGCTACCGCGAGATGGCGGATTACCTCGACACGGACCTCCTGAATATGGAGCTCCCGAAGATCAAGCCGCTGCACCTGTCGCGCGAATGGAACCGCCTGTTGGCATCTGGCGGCAAAGGGCGCAAGCAGGGCAAGCCGCTTTCCCGCAAGACGGTCCGCAATATCGCGGGCCTTGTTTCGAGCGCCTATACGCGCGGCACACGCTGGGGGCTGGTTGAACTGAATCCGGTGCCTGCATCTGAGCCTCCCGTTCCCAAGAAAAAGGAAAGCCTTGCCCTGACGGTCGAGCAGCAGGAAGAGGTTATCGCGAAAGCGACGGCTCCCTGGGGCATGGGCGTGTTTCTCGAACTCGACGCCGCGACCGGCGCGCGGCGCGGCGAGCTTCTTGGATTGCAATGGAGCGACCTCGAAGGAAATCGGCTCATGATCGGCCGGTCCCTGTCTCAGGTTGGGCAGCAAGTTTTTCTCAAGGAACCGAAGAACAAGAAGTTCCGTGTGGTGACAATTCCGGGTTCCGCTTTGAAGAAACTCAAGGCTCACCGAACGGCTCAGGAACCCCATCGCAAGCATTTTGGGGAGAGTTATTTGGGCGACTACATCTTCTGCAACCCAGACGGCTCACCGCTGAAGCCGGACACAGTTTCCGCCTCCGTCTCGCTCCTTTTCCGCAGTCTCAAATTACCGAAGGGTGTCAGCTTGCATACGCTGCGTCATACGCATGGCTCGCACCTGCTTGCCGCAGGCGTGCCGCTCACCGATGTGAGTAAGCGGCTCGGTCACGTGAACCCACATGTGACGGCGACCGTCTATGCGCATGCGCTTCCGGGACGCGACGATCTTGCGGCAGCGGCGTGGGAGAAGTTTCAAAAGCAGGCCGCGAACGAGAACCGCCCCTCGAAGCGAGGCCGCGACAGGAAGACGGGATAGCCTCAGAGGCGGTTTAAGCATTTCTGTTTTTGTAAACCGAGGGTGTACATTCAAGCGGTTTCTCAAACCGGACCGGCTTTCAAGCGCATCCCGCTCGGCCAGCAAGCGCCTGATTCTTCTGATAATTCGGCTGGATCGGCAGTCCCTTCCCCCGGAACCTGCAGCGACCGGACGACGTTGGGTATATGTATTACGATACATATGATCTTGACGAAATATGGACTCTATGTCATATTATAGAAGTGAGCTGGGATGTAGAGATCGGGGACGAGTTTGAGCCCGAATTCGACGCGCTGCATGAAGACGTGCAGACGGAAATCCTCGCCCTGACTAAGGTGCTGCAACAGTTCGGGCCGCAGCTCGGCCGCCCACGTGTGGATACTCTGAAGGGCTCAAGCCACGCGAACATGAAGGAGCTTCGTTTTGACGCTGCGGATGGCGTCTGGCGCGTGGCCTTCGCCTTCGATCCAAAGCGCAAGGCCATCCTGCTCGTCGCCGGCGACAAGTCCGGCGTTGGGGAAAAGAAGTTTTACCGCGAACTGATACGCAAGGCCGATGAGCGTTTCAACGCACATCTAGCCCGCCTGAAGGCAAAGGAGAAGAAAGGGAAGTAGCCATGTCTGTGAACGTGAACGATAAGATCAAGAAGCTGAGCCCGGCGCAGCGCAAAAAGGTCGAGGCGCGCGCGGCTCAGCTCATTGCCGAAGAAATGACCCTGCAAGAGCTTCGCAAGGCGCGCAAGCTCACGCAGGTGCGTATGGCGAAGTCACTTGGCATTACGCAGGACAGCGTCTCCCGGCTCGAAAAGCGCAGCGATCTGCTCCTCTCCACGCTCCGCAAGACTGTAGAGGCGATGGGCGGAAATCTGTCGCTTGTGGCGGAGTTTCCGGACCGGGAACCTGTCGTGCTGGCGGGCATAGCGGAAGACGATCCGCCGCAGAAACCGGGGCGCAAACACGCTCATGCCAGCGCCTGAGGCGGCAAGGCCGTTTCAAAAACCTAAAAATGTGTGAGCAAGTGTGAGCAGATACGCTATAAGTTATTGATTTATTGGTAGCGCTAACGGGAATCGAACCCGTATTTAAGCCTTGAGAGGGCTCCGTCCTAACCGTTAGACGATAGCGCCGAGGGTCATTCGTCATTGTAGCAATCCGGCCGGCCGCTCGACAGCCACGCGTCTCCGCGCGCCCGGAATTCTCTGGCCTCGGGTTATATACTAGCGTGATCAGAAAGGGCGTCATCCATGTGGATCCGGAAAGGTAAGCGCGACCGTCTGAAGGGCATCGACTCGCCCATGCCCACCCAGCTCGTTTCCAATGAAGAATTCATCCCGCGCCGGCAGAGCCAAAAACAGCAGGAAGTGGAGTATTGGATCGGCCAGATCGCGGACGAGAATTCGAAAAAACTCGGCATGGACCGCCGCAGATTCATGGCAAGCTCCATGGGCTTGGCCACATGCTTCCTTGCGGCCAACAAGGCCTGGGGAAATGTGTTCGACGTGGATGGGGCCGAAGCCACCGAGGAGGCAGCCTACCACGAAAAGTGGCCCAAGGGCGACTACTTCGTGCTGGATGTGCAGTCTCATTTCACTAATGGCATCCCCATCGGACTGCGCGGCGAGATCGGAAAAATGGAGTTCTTCCGCAACATGGGCTTCAAGCTCGGGGAGAGCAAAGACGAATACAGCTTCCACAATTTCATCAAGGAGATGTTCTTCGACAGCGAAACGGACATGATCGTGATCTCTGGCGTGCCCGGCCGCGAGGAGCAGCGCGACAAGTCCGGCAAGGTGCTGGAAGGTGCGGCGCGCACTCCGGGTCTGAACATCCTGCCCAGTTGGCTCATGGCACAGGCGCGCGATGAGATCAATAGCCTGGCTCAATCCAGGCGCGCTCTGAGCCAGGGCAACCTCGCTCCCAATCACTACTGGGACCATGCCGCCAACAAGGTGGACAAGGCGGCCGTCATCGAGCAGATGGAGCGCGAGCTCAACCTATATAAGATCGCGTCGTGGAAATGGTATTGCCACACGGATCCCGGCAAAAGCGGCCACGGCTTCCAGTGTGATGACGACAACGCGCAGTGGTTTATCGAAGAATCGCGCAAGCGCGGCATGAAGCGGTTCAGCGTGCACAAGGGCTACTCGTATCAGTCGCGCATCCTGGGGCATCTGGCCAATCCCAAAGACGTCGAAAAGGCTGCGCTGAACAATCCCGATATCACCTGGGTGATTTACCATTCGGCGATCCAGCACGGCCCCAATGAACCTAACTGGAAGGAATCCGACAAGTACGACGCCGCCACCGGCGACTTCGCCTGGCACAACGTGCTCATGGACATCAAGCGGCGCCATCCGAAGATCGACAACGTTTATCCCGAGGT
>JACXTT010010956.1_pt1 | contig 12171 bp, 11 predicted proteins | sample 9270951 | NCBI WGS metagenome assembly JACXTT01 (sample SAMN15532306, study PRJNA645909) | rock metagenome | isolation source: weathered quartz diorite | place: Puerto Rico | collected 2017-06-21 | reverse complement strand
CGCTCTCAGCTGACCACGTGCCTTTCGAGCGATGCGCTAACGCGCGGATTGTGCGGGACTGTTTAGGCGGGATGCAGTTGATACAAAACACTGCATAATCAAGTACTTATCTATGGCGGAGGACACAGTCTAGAGCAAACTCTTCTCCGGCCCCATTTTCCCTGCTAACAGGGAAAAATACAGGGAATTTCGCGTGTTCTGACGCCTCGAATTACGCCCCACTCCTCGTGAAACCCGCGCCCAGAGCCGATCTCCAGCCATCACACCACTTTTAGGCGCAAATCGGAACAGGGAATTAACAGGGAACGTATCAGGGAATTAACAGGAGGCGTAACAGGGAAAGAACAAAGGATTGTTTTTGGATGGGCGCCCATCGCGGTCCTGATTTTAGGGATTCGCCAGCCCACACCGTTGTCGGGGAATGCAACACACAGCGAGTCTCGTCCCCGTTCTCGATCGAGAAACAGAACAAGCTGGCCCCGGAAGCGTCGCGCCCGCAGTGAAGGTGGTGAGCGGCCCCACCGGGCCCGCATAACTCGCTTCGCCCACCCAAGCAAACAGCGCCATTATTGGCAGAACTTTCAGGTTCGTTTTCATGAATGCCTCCTTCAATTGAACGGGTCGTCGCCCCGCCTCAACCCCAGTTGCCTTGATCCCAGACCATCGAATCCCAGTTGTTCGACGGAGGTGCTTCGCCGCTCGATCCGCTGCCCGCCTTTACTGCAGGACGAAAGCAAAATCCGCCGCGCCAATCATGATTGCCGCCGCTACTCGCCTGATCGTCATCTTCTGCCTCCTGTCTGATTTCACTCCGCTTGTCTAACCTCTTTCGTAATTTTGTTCCTGGCTCCTCGCCTACGGGATGAAGTACCCGGGGCCGCTCGCCCCTTGGACGATCCGGTCGATTGTCTGGGAGTCCGTGTGGAACGCGATGGTGTCAAAGTCACCACTGACATGATTAATCGCGTAGAAGTCACGGTTTCCAGAACCGCTTCCGGTCCAACTGAGCTGGTTGCTGGCGGCCGTGTCAAGCTGCGCCTTGATCGAGTTATCGGGCGCGGCGACCCAGGGGAGCTGATTCGCGTCGATGAAGAGCACGCGACCGGGCGGGTGGGGCGGCAGGGATTTGGCAGGGTTGTTGGCATCACAGTCGACCTTACTGGAGAGACGGAAGGTGGCGGCACCGTCATTGCGATAGGAGTGAAGAGGCTGGGGGCCGGCGCCGGCGTCCTTAAGCAGCGTATAAGAACCAACGTTGGCGCAGAACGTATCAGCGACGCTGGTGCCGATCGTCGCGCCGACGGTTGCGGTTCCCGCGCTCAAGTTCACCTGCATTACCTGCCAGGCGCTCCCCATGTTCTGCAGAACAACATTCCCGTCGTCGTACATGTGCGCGTCGAGCGGGTTCGCGCCGCCGGGCGAGAGCAGGATGGAAGGGCCGCCGTTCACGGGCCAGAGGAGGGCGACGTGCTGCCCGATAGTGGGCTGGATGGTGATGAGGAAGTGTGATTGGCCGGGCGTCACGTCGTAGAGAAAAGTTCTACCAGCCGCACTCACGTGTACAGGATGCGCTACACTGCCATCGAAGCTGGCAGTCCAGGTGTCGTAGCTCCCGTTGACCAGAGTCCACCCCAGCGCGATCGAGCCGACGCTTCCCAGGAAGAAATCGCTACCTGAAGGATCTACCATTGACGCCAGCAAAGCCAGGGCGCCGGTGCCGTTGGCGGGCTGGGTGATGAGCCGGCCCCCACCGGTTGAGAAGATCGCGCTGATGCCGTCGGTTGCGAGGGGGTGTGTGTCAACTACAGCGGGGTTAGGGTTAGGCGCCTGGCCGGGAAGCGCCACAGCGGCCGCGAGGCCGTCGGAGGCGTAAGGCTTGCCGTCACAAAAAAACAGCAGGCCCTTCGCAAAGAGTCTACTTTGAACAACGCCGCACCCGCTCTTCAGCACCCGCATGTCGCTCCCGTTGGTGGCAAACGAGAGAATCGAACCGGTCCCATCCACAACGATGAACCGATTGTTGACCAGAAAGTTCGCAGTCCCATCGCTCACAGTCCCAGCGCTCAGGAAACTGTAGGTATTTCCGGACTGGTTGGCGAAAACAATGCGCTGTGCCCCGGGGGCAATCAAGCCAACCTCATCGCCGTTAGGCAATGTCTGGTAAAGTACGCCAATCCCATTAACCGAAGCGAGCGCCAGAGCATTGGGAATGGTCTGCACCGGTGCGCCGCCCGCCACATCGGCGCGGTAAACGTCGAGCTCTGACGTATTGTTGATAGACCGGTTCGCGACAATCCAGCCGGCGCTCGGGGTCGCACCTCCGCCCCCGCCGCCGCCTCCTCCGCTACCACCGCAGCCGTACAACAATCCCAGGCCAAGCAGCAGGCCCAGCAACGCCGCGCCCCTCGAATGTCTTTTGGTCCCGCCTGTCGTTTTCTGTTCCATGTTTGCTCCTCTCTAAAGAGCGCTTCATGGAGATCACTTTAGGCTTCTGATCGTTGGAACTCGCCGTCGCAGGGCCCAACGGTTTTGTGTCGGATGCACATTTCGGCGGCCCGGGCGGGTGTGTATCCTCGATTTTTCCCTGGGCCTAACGCTCAGCTCTGCTCTTTGATCGGAATGCCCCGGATCTTCCCCCGATTTTGTTGACACCGGGATTGTCATGTCAGCCGTTCAAACGTCGCTAGCGGCACGTAGTTGAGCGATGAGTGCAGCCGTGTTCCATTGTAGAAGGGAACGTAGGCGCGCGCGGCCTGCTCGCAGCTTGTAGCGGCGCTCGAGCTCCCGCAGACGTCTCAACTCCGCCACCGTCTGCACACCCAGCACCGCGCTCTTGGCCACGATCACGCCGTCGCGCACCTGCTTGCGCCACAACGAAAACATGAACGGGTGAATGTCCAACGCTGTCGCGACATCCTTTATCAATACGCCCGGCAGACTGCTCAGCTTCACCGCGGGCCTCGATCTCCGCGCCTGCGTCGGCAACCCGCTCACGCTCGCCCGGGCGCCGCCGAACTCGCTCCGAGCGGCATCGCCGCGCTCGGGGCTCGGCCACCGGGATCTACGGACGGTTCTGCACCACCGCCACGCCGTTCTCGAGCGTGATGTAGAGCGACGTGCCGCTCGCAACCACGCCTTGCGGAAACGCGAGCACCCCCGGCAACGCGCCCGGCACAAAGGCCCTCTGTCCCCCAACCCCCACCACGGTGCTCACCACCCCCGCAGGCGTGATCTTGCGGATGGTGTTGTTGTTGCTATCACCTACGTAGACATTGCCCGCGCTGTCGGTGGCAACGCTCCTCGGGGAATTGAAGCTTGCCGCGGGCCCGGTGCCGTCGGCGCTGCCGGTGACGAGCGCCGTGCCGGCGAGCGTGGTGACGACACCCGCCGGGGTGATCTTGCGGATGGTGTTGTTGCCGGTATCGGCCACGTAGACATCGCCCGAGCTGTCGGTGGCGACGCCGATCGGGGCAAAGAAGCGCGCCGCGGCCCCGGTGCCGTCGGCGCTGCCGGCCGTGCCCGCCGTGCCGGCGAGCGTGGTGACGACACCCGCCGGGGTGATCTTGCGGATGGTGTTGTTGCTGGTATCGGCCACGTAGACATTGCCCGCGCTGTCGGTGGCGACGCCGTTCGGGAAATTGAAGCGCGCCGCAGCCCCGGTGCCGTCGGCGCTGCCACGAACGCCCGCCGTGCCGGCGAGCGTGGTGACGACACCCGCCGGGGTGATCTTGCGGAGGGTGTGGTTGCTGGTGTCGGCCACATAGACATTGCCCGCGCTGTCAGTGGCAACGCCGATCGGGAAATTGAAGCTTGCCGCGGGCCCGGTGCCGTCGGTGCTGCCGAAGACGAGCGCCGTGCCGGCGAGCGTGGTGACGACACCCGCCAGGGTGATCTTGCGGAGGGTGCTGTTGTTGGTGTCGGCCACGTAGACATCGCCCGCGCTGTCGGTGGCAACGCCCCGCGGGAAATTGAAGCGCGCCGCGGGCCCGGTGCCGTCGGCGCTGCCACGAACGCCCGCCGTGCCGGCGAGCGTGGTGACCACACCCCCCGGGGTGATCTTGCGGATGGTGCTGTTGCCGGAATCGGCCACGTAGACATTGCCCACGCTGTCGGCGGCAACGCCCACCGGGGAATTGAAGCTTGCCGCGGGCCCGGTGCCGTCGGTGCTGCCGGCCATGCCCGCCGTGCCGGCGAGCGTGGTGACGACACCCTTCGGGGTGATCTTGCGGATGGTGTGGTTGCCGAAATCGCCCACATAGACGTTTTCCGCGCTGTCGGTGGCGACGCCGGTCGGGAGATTGAAGCGCGCCGCGGGCCCGAGGCCGTCGGTGCTGCCGGCCATGCCCGCCGTGCCGGCGAGCGTGGTGACGACACCCGCCCGGGTGATCTTGCGGATGGTGTGGTTGCTGGTGTCGGCCACATAGACATTGCCCGCGCTGTCGGTGGCGACACCCTCCGGAGAATTGAAGCGCGCCGCGGGCCCGATGCCGTCGGCGCCGCCGAAGACACCCGCCGTGCCGGCGAGCGTGGTGACGACACCCGCCGGGGTGATCTTGCGGATGGTGTTGTTGATGGAATCGGCCACGTAGACATCGCCCGCGCTGTCGGTGGCGACGCCGATCGGGGAATTGAAGCTTGCCGCTGGCCCGGTGCCGTCGGTGCTGCCGGCCGTGCCCGCCGTGCCGGCGAGCGTAGTGACGACACCCGCCGGGGTGATCTTGCGGATGGTGTTGTTGCTGGTATCGCCCACATAGACATTGCCCGCGCTGTCGGTGGCGACGCCGATCGGGGAATTGAAGCTTGCCGCGGGCCCGGTGCCGTCGGCGCTGCCGAAGACGCCCGCCGTGCCGGCGAGCGTGGTGACGACACCCGCCGGGGTGATCTTGCGGATGGTGTGGTTGATGGAATCGGCCACGTAGACATTGCCCGCGCTGTCAGTGGCGATGCCCTCCGGGAAACTAAAGCTTGCCGCGGCCCCGGTGCCGTCGGCGTTACCCGCGCCTCCCATATCCCCGGCGAAGAGCGCCAGGGACGCCGGGGCCGCACCCCCGCCTCCACTTCCGCCTCCCCCACCGCCGCAGGAGCCGAGCAACAGCGTGAATGCGAGCGACCAAACGCCGATCGTTCCCTTGGTAATCATTGACGCCCTCCTTTATTTCAGTTCCGTAACCCGGCCTCGCGCATGTAGCGCAGCACGCCTCCTTGGCTATTGGAATACGTACGCCGCACCCGCCTGCAATGCCGAATTGTCGTTCTGGTTTCCGCCGATGCCGGTGGCGGCGCTGGCCTCACCGAACGCTCCCACCGGGCCTGCCGCAAGCAAGACTGCACCGACGGCGGTCAGCATCACTGCCCTGAAGTTGATCATGTTCCTCCTCCGGATTTCTGTCGCGCTGCCCTCCAACTAGAACGCCGCCATCATTGTTCCGCCAGCCGGGCGGCGAAGCTATGAAGTGCGACAGAGAAAATCCGTGGAAAACGGACAGAATCGGCCTGGGCGCCGTTCTTGTTGCGTACTATTTCACGCTGGCCGCGCCCTTGTCGCGCGGCAACTTCCTGGCCACTCTCGGGCGCCTGCACCGCCGCTTGCGGCACAAGCCTTGCGCGCTCGCTCGCCCCGAACCCTCGTCGAATACCAGCCGACGTAGCGCAACAGATGTTCGAACGGTCCGAAATATGGCGGCAGAGCAGTTCGAGCCATTGCGCGCCGGCGCTTCAGACTCTTATGCATGTGCGACCGGTAGATGACCATGCCGGTCTTTGCCTCATAGCTCATCTTCTCCAGGGAAAGCGCGCGCCATACGCCACCGACTCATAGGTGACTGTTACCCCGCGCTCATTCATCATCTCCTCCACGTCACGAAAGCTCAGGGAGAAGCGAAAATACAGCCAGACGCAGCGGCTGACGATCTCCGCAGGGAAACGAGGGCGCTAATACCTTGGCGTGGACTGATTCATCCACCAGTAAATCACCCCGACCTTGACTTGACAATACCCTGGTCAGGACCCGGTGTCCGTGAGAACGAAGCTACTCGACGGCGACTACACTGTCCCTAGGACCTTACCGACGGCCCCAATCGCTTTACCGATAAGATCAATCGCCTTGGAAACGTTCGCGATCTTCTTGTCCGCATCGCCGACGAATTGATTCGCCGAGCCCAACGCTGCGATTGCCGCTTTGTAGTCGGCATCCTCTGCGTTCAAGTCCTTCACGATGGCGGCCATAGCGAGTTTTGCGAGCTCGTCCTGCTGCTCGAGTAACGTCCGACTATCGTCACCTGTCGTCAAGACTGCGAGATTGTTCGTTCGCGAGGCAAGGCCAGTGGTTAGTTCGGCGAGATCATGGCTGTCCACAAGTCCTCCGTCAGTGAGTCGGCAAGCTCTTATAGAACCCGCGCAGCCGCTGAGCCTCTTGGATCGTTTGGTGGAGTGCATCAAGGGGGTGTTCCCGGCTTTCAAGGCTCACTCGAATCTCCCTGTGCGCCCCGGGGAGCTGCTCAAGTGCAGAATTTGCCGATTGAAGAGCCTGACCTATCTCTCCGAACTCGGCTAACGCATCTGCAACCTTGACGTCGAAACGATATCGCTCCCAGGTCCCAAACGCCGGTCGAGCAGCTTGGGCGTGAGCGATGTACCGGTCGCGCATTTCGTCGGTGAAGCGCACTATCTTCACGTTGCTTTGACGCAGGAGCCCGGTGAGAGTGTCGACCCCAGGCTGGCCAAGATCCATCGCTTTCTCCAACGCTCTCTTTCGCATCCAGTTCGTAAGCTCCGTACCAAGGAGATCAGCGACTGCCCCGAACGCATTGGATGCCGCAGCATTCTCGCCGTCGCTGCGTAGGCCTCGCACACTAGCCGCAAGGTCTTGAGCCGACTTATCGATATCCGTCGCATAGTCCTTCCCGACGAGGGATTCGAGGGCCTTGGCGTACATAACGAGCACATTCAGCGTGGCCTCGCGATACTGCAATTCCGGACGTATATCGAAGCTCACTCCCTGGACCACGGGCCTAAACGTGTCCGTTGAGAGAGGCTTATCCGGAGCAGATAACACCACAAAGTCCCGTTGCCACTTCTCTATGCGTGCGTAGGTGTCAGTGGTTCTTGCACTAATCTCCTCGCTCGCCGCGGAGAAAGCTTGAAAGCGCCCGCTAGGAAGGGCATTGCAGCCGACAAGGGCAAGCGCCAATAACACCGTTGCCCCACGACGAACGCTATGGTTTAAGAGTCCGCTCGGTGCGCAGAACATAAGAGCCAAGCTCCGAAGGCAATTTCTCAGAGGTTCAGGATTGGGCAGCACCCAGCTTTACTTGCTAAAAGCAGGTGCAGATGCTCACGGCCGCAGCAACGCAAGAGCGCACCGGAGTGTCCTTATTGACAAATCCCCCGTTATACATTTGGAACAAACGCCCGAGCCCAACCGCCTCTTCTATGCTCTTGCATTGATCGTCGCGGATTCCGGTCTTTTCGGCTTCGAGCAGGTCGTCCATCAGCGCACGTTATAGGTCCTCCTTCCTGCGCTTGAACGCCCACAGCACACTACCGCGTTCGGCCTGGATGATCTCTGTACGATCCGTCATTTCTGATGCGCACCTTGGATCCGAAACTAGCAAGATCAGGATTCCGGAAGAATCACCGGGCCGACCCAAGTATTCTCTGCGCGCGTCCGTTCCGAACCAATCCTTAGGCGAGCGCCTCTTGCGCTCGGCTATAAAGTGCGAGCCGATCAGCTTTGCCTGTGAGCGCTCCGTTGATCCGCTGGGTGATCTGCTCAAAATCCCCCGCGTCTGCAAGCTCATTAAGTCCATGCGACTTCCAGAACCAACCGGCTGAGCGGCAGGCGGGCACCGGCTCGGCAAGCTGCTCGGGGTCACCCTCTAGATCTAATCCGAGGGCTTGACCGCAGGCTCGGTAGTTGGCCCGGCCGGTAATCTGGATAAGCCCTCGTCCTCGATAGCGATAGCCATCCCCAAGCTGGGTGTTGCCAAGCTCAGCGGCCTTCCTGCTCGGTGGCTCGTAGGCCTTCTGTGCTGCGGTGGGTCCCCAGATCTCCTTTAGCCATCTGAGCTCTCCCGATTCGTGACCGATTTGCGCGATGAATGCGGCCTGGCGCCCAGGAGAATTGACCTCAAATTCCCCCATCGCGGCATTCAAGGGATCAAGGAACGCCTGAGCGCGCTCCTTGGCATTAGGCATGATTTCAAGGAGCTGATCGCCAGTCATATTATTGGCCTCGGTGGATGCTTCAATCCAGTACCTGCCGCACGTGTAGTTCTTGCCCTAGCTGTCCTTCTTCTCGTGCGTTTTCGTCCCTACAGCTTTCCGCGTCCCTGCCGCTTCAGTAGCGTCGTGCTTTTGTCTGAGGGCGGTGCTCTTGATGTCCAGCACGTCGTGAAAGAACTTTATCGATGCCTTGCTGCCGCCGGCAATGATCGCTGCTGTGATGAAGAGTCCCGGAATTCCTGGTTTTTCGAGCTGGAAAATGATCGCTAAGGCGTCAAAGCCGGCGATCTTCACGACTATGAAAGACACGACAAGGCTCAGGAATTCCTTAAGACTCCGCATGTCATCAAGGCTCGTATTTACGAACAGCCGATTCTCAACCACGATGGAAAGAGCGCGCTCAACGAAGAACGACAGAACAACGATAACGACCAGAACTTGCGTCAGGATATCCCAGTCAATGCCAAACTGATTCGGACTCATCACTCCTCCCAGAGAGTTGACCGTTTAAGAAGCCTTAACGCTTTTCCAGGTACTTCTTGTACGCCTCTATCCAGTTGCCCTTTGGACTGCAGATCATTTGCTGCGCGTCCTCCAGCGACAAGTCGCCGTTGCAGACAAGCCGGTTGAGTCGCACCTCGAGCCGGTCCTTCTTCTTGGCCCCCCACTCCCCCGCATAGGGCTGCGGCCACAAGTTATGCGGATCCCTCGGGTGTCCCCCCAAGGTCAGCGGTATGCAGTGGTCCTCCTCGTATAGCTTCGGGTCTGTTTCGGTGTATCCATACTCCTCAATCTGCTTGCGCTTTAGTCGATTGGTGTAGCTAGCTGGCGGCCTGATCGTCTTTGTGAAGCCGGGGACGCAGATTGTCTCGTCGATGTTGTCTGTGGTTACATTTGTGTTCACAGCACCCGGAGTGCGCTGCGGGTCCGGCAAGTCGCCAGCCAATGCGCTTAGGGCCAGGGCCGTTCCGGCCACCAAGATCGCGAGCCTCATTCCGCTCCTCCTAACGCACTTCCGACCGAGACAATGACTCGAACGCGTCCGCGAAGGTCGCGATAAATCGGGCATGGTCAGTGACGCCGGACCGCGCAAGATCTTATGCAATCCACGTACGTGTTGAGCAACGTGCGAGGCTGGGCCAAGCGTGCAAAGACAATCTCCCCGGTACCAGCGACTAGCGCGCAAGAGAGTTTCCAGTGCTCTCGCGCCTTCTCTTGTCTTGCCAGCTTCAATCTCTCTTCCTCTTATAGGCACAATCCCTTCCGAAGTCCATCCGATGGATTCAAATGTAGGGATTTCCTGACGGGGTCATGAGGGGTTTCCTGACACGAAACGTGTCACTCGAAAACCGCATCAGTTGCTCTTCAGCGGTAAGAGATTCGCAGCGCAGGTTGGCAATTTTGAGGAGCAGCGCGTATAACGTGCAGACTCGGTCGGCAAACTCAAGGGGAGAGCTATGTGCAAGAACTTTTGGAACGGGCTGACGGTAATTTGCTGCCTCGGACTTCTAATCTGCCCGAACCTGACCAGCGCACAGTCAAAACAATCGAAACAAGCAGTCAAGCCCGCTGTGTGCTCGCAGTTCAAGATCGAAGACAAAGCGTCCCAGGCATTGCAGACGGTGAAACTTCCGCCCCAGGCGGGCAGCTGCAAGGCCTCAATGAAAAATGGATTCCTAATTCCCGATCCGCAATGCACGCCGGGGGCAATTAATCCCACCCTTACCTCGGAGGTATTGCGCAATCCAAAATTCACCACAAGGTGCGTGAGAAATGACACTACGACCGAGGAAGAAAAGGCGCAGACCTATGGGTGGTATGGAATAAAGCATCCGGCCAACAACTCTGGTTCCACTCAGACCTGCGAGCTCGATCACTTGATCTCGCTTGAACTCGGTGGCGCCGATACGCTGGACAACATCTGGCCGCAATGCGGGCCGGCCAAGGTCGCCCTCGCAAAGCGGTACTTCAAGCAAAAGGACATGGTAGAAAATTACCTCGCCAAGCAGATTAAGGAGGGCAAGATGCCCCTCGCGGAAGTCCAAAAAGGGATCGCTACGAACTGGCCACAGTATCTGGATGAGGCTAGGAAGGTTTGCCCTGGGGGAAAGTGCAAAAAGTAGGTACGGAAGACCTTTGCGCCTACTAGCCCCAACAGTTCTTGTCGACCGTCGCTCGACTAGCCCTTCCGCGCTGTAACCTGATAGCGGGGCTGCAGGTCGCTGTGGCGTGCGCAGTAGTGGGGTGCGCTTCGACGGAAGGCACAATGAACACAAGTAAGCTAGAGTTTCCGCCTTACGAAACTGGGGACCCCTCCAACCCTGGCTACAAACATCAAGAGGCTACGCAGTTCGTCGAGTTCTGTGTCGAACTGGACAATCAGGATGACCGCGTCAAGGCGCGGCTTCTTGGGAAAGATGCTGGCAACCTGAAGCCTCAGATCGACCCTAAGCTATGGAATCCCGAGCCTGTCTACGACAGTCGTAAGGCAGTCGCGAGGGACGTAGTGGAGTTTCAAAACGTCGGGCCGAATGATGAGTTAGTGCACTGGAAGAAGTTGCTTACTGGCATCACGGAGCGTGCAACCAAAAAGCTCGGCCATCCACCACCGTTCAGCGTAGATGAACTCTTCGAGGACCCGGATTTCAATGGCTTTGGTCCTTGGCACAACGCTTGGCTCTTGTACGAAGGCCGAGGGCCTTACGAAGGGGCCTACGCGATCGCGATTCGCGGAACGGTGTTCTCGGACAAGCCAAGCGCGCTCGAGGACGCCATCTTTCAGCCGGTCATCGCAAAGGCATTCTTGAGCGCCGCTGTGCAATTTGCGGATACGGATATTGCCTCACTGCATAGCGGATTTGCCCACGCTTCGTTTACCCTGCTCCTAGACGCACGCTACGGCATTCTGAAGATCCTGGCGGACAAAGCTCAGCCTAATAAGAAGCAACTCTATGTCGTCGGACACAGTCAGGGCGCAGCGATGGCAACGATCGCGCATGCCTTCCTCCACTACGCGATACGCCGCGACGACCTCGCAGACAATCCGATTTTTGGACTGAAGGGGCACCGCTACACGCTGAAGTCGTATGGATTCGCTCAGCCCAAACCCGGCAACTATGCATTCAGTACCGATTTCTCACGGATCACTCAACGAAGCGACAACGCGATTGTCATCAACAACCACATCGACCCAGTACCAAAGGTCCCCTTGACGCTCCAGGCCTCGGGTGATCTGGACGCGGATTTTCAGGGGGGATCAGGTTCGGTCAAGACTCTGCATTTCTTCTCTGGCATTGGCTCTGGGCTACGGGGGTTCATATCTGCAGTCTCGGAACCGTTCGTGCGGAAAAGTGCCGAGGGATATGGATACTTCTATAACTACGATGCGCTAAGGCCCCTTGGCGGTGAGAACACTGGTTCGTCCTGGAATTTTGTTTCCGCCGGCCGTGTGCTCATGGTTTATGGAACGCCAGGCGATCCCTCAGACCTCTTTCTACAACACCACGCGACGACGTATCGAATGCTGATTCGAGAGCAGCTAGGTCCCTAATCCACGACACGAGAATCTAGAGAGCCCTCATGCTGGTGCGCCGCACGCGCAATCTCTGGCAAAGGCAACCGCTGTGTTCATGCTCGATGCCGTGGCGCTGTGAGACTCAACCGACGTGACCTGACCCCTTCCGTAGTGCCACTCGAACCTCGGAAGACCATTTCCATGAGCCCTAACGGCCAAAAACCGACATTTGCTTATCACACACATTTCGTGGCGCGGCTAACGCGAATGCGCTGGCGGATTTGGAAGGCGAAAAAAAAGTTGCGCCTGGCGCGATGCAGGCGCAACCGGATCGGCAGCGTCGAATACGTTGAAGGCCGCTCTAGCCACCCTACTTCAGCTCGATCACATAGAAGTGGATGTTGCTCTTTCCAACATTCGTCGAATTGAAGGCA
>JACXTT010010955.1_pt1 | contig 12171 bp, 9 predicted proteins | sample 9270951 | NCBI WGS metagenome assembly JACXTT01 (sample SAMN15532306, study PRJNA645909) | rock metagenome | isolation source: weathered quartz diorite | place: Puerto Rico | collected 2017-06-21 | reverse complement strand
GGCACAGCAACCATGACTATGACGCGCAACGGCGTAACGTCGAAGAGTGCGTCGTTTAAGGTAGGCCAATTTTCGCCGGGCATCTACACCACAAATGGAGTTGGCACCGGCATGGCTTGGGCTATCTTCGCCAGTACCTCCAAGCTCAATTCAAAGGCACAAGTGGCGCAGTCCAGCAACGTCGGCACATACGTCGGCGGGGCGGCAACTGCAGGTGATCTCCTCTACATATACGGCGCGGGACTGGGCCCTCCTAAGAACGCTTCGAAGGCAACGGACGGACAGGCCCCTTGTCCGCTGAAGAACAATATTCCAGGCCCATGCCCGACAGGTTATAACGCATCCGACTACGCGACGCTCACCACGCCCGTGGTTACAATAGGCGGGGTTTCAGCCAAGGTGAATGCGTCCATTCTCGATCCGACATACCCTGGCCTGTACCTGGTATTCTTCACCGTTCCAGCAGGGACGCCGAAGGGCAGCGCGGTCCCGGTCCAGATAGAGATCGGGGGCACGACCACCCCCAATAACGTCACGATCGCCGTCGAGTAATAGTGTGGGAGCCTGGCTCCATGCGGGCTCCCGCCGCTTCACATCCGGCAAGCCGCTTCCCCGCATATCATAATGGAACTCATGGCGAACATTCGCGCCAAAGATGATGCTTGCGCGCAGTGGCAGACCAGGCTGCGGGACGAGTTCGGCGCCAAGGGCTTTTATCACAGCATCGAGCTGCCCGATGGCCGTGTGCTGGAAGGTATTCTCAAGATCGACACGCTGAAGGAACGGCTCAAGGCGATGTCCATTCCGCAGGACCTCAGTGGAAAACGCGCGCTCGATATCGGGACCTGGGACGGCTACTTCGCCTTCGAGATGGAGAAACGCGGCGCGGAGGTGATGGCCATCGACAAGACGGAATCGCCGAATTTCCGCGGCGTCCGCGAGCTTCTGATTTCCAGCGTCGATTACCGCGTGATGGACGTATACGAAGTGTCGCCGGAAACGGTGGGGCGCTTCGATGTCGTTCTGTTTCTCGGCGTGCTGTATCACCTGAAGCATCCGCTGCTGGCACTGGAGGCGGTTTGCAGCGTGACGCGGAGCATGGCGGTAGTCGAATCGTTCGTCACCAATGAAGCGCTACGCGACCAGAATGGCAAGAGCGACCTGCCGGCGATGGAGTTCTACGAAACCGACGAACTGCTGGGAGAAGTGGACAATTGGGTCGGCCCGAACGTGCAGTGCCTGTTGGCGTTCTGCCGGACGGCGGGTTTCGCACGGACGGTGTTGCTAAGCGTGAAGGAGCAGCGCGCCATCGTGGCCTGCTATCGCCAGTGGGAGCCGGAACCGGCCGAGCCGTCGGAGGAGGCCCCGCAGCTCAGCGCCGCGGTCCACACCGTGAATTATGGAGTTAACTTTTCCGCCAGCGGGGATGAATACGTGGCGGCGTTTTTCAAAACCCCGGCGCCCAACCTGACGATCGACACAGTGATGCCGCAGGTGGGGGGCTATGGCATACGGCCCGTGGCGGTGGTCCACGATATTGGACCCGGATGGCAGGTGAATTTCCGGCTGCCTCCGGGCCTGGAACCGGGATGGCAAGAAGTGCGGGTGCGGACCGCGAACAGCCTCTACAGCAACGCGGTCAAGGTGGCGGTGGATATTCCGGCACGTGCGGAGCAACTGGCGATCACCAACGCGTGCGACGCAAATACATGGGAGCTCTTTACGCTCGAGCGCGGGAATCCGGCGGCGCTTTCGGTCTGGGTGGCGGGGCTTCCTGAGAACGCCGACCGCCACAACGTCCGGCTTCGGTTGGGCAAGGCGGAACTCAGGATCGAGCACGTGGCGCCGCCTGAGGGGAACAAGCCCCGCCAGATCAACGCCGAGCTCAAACGCTCACCGGAACCCGGCGAACACGAACTGGTGGTTTCCATGGGTCACACGGTATCGGCGCCCGTCAAGATTCGCGCGAAGTGATTTAAAACTCCACTCGTCCGCCGAATTGGAACGCACGCGGTCCGCCCGATCCGAAGATTTGCCCCGCGCGGCTGGTGGGTAGACCGAAGGAAGCCGGATTGGTCAGATCGAAACTATAGCCCCCCAGATTCGCGTAGTTGAAGGCATTGAAAACCTCGCCAAAGACCTTCAGCGCCACGCTCTCTTTCCACAGCCGGAACTTCTTGGTAACGCGAAAGTCCTCCGAGGTGCTGTTGCGGCCCCAGCTAAACTGTGAGGGCACCGTCAGCATGGGAATGGGCTGGCCGATGGGGGTGGTCTTGCCGCCGTACTGCTGATTGAAGGCGTTGACCGCCTTGATCAGATCGCTGGTTCCTTTGCTGATATTGAACTGATTGTAGCCGACGCCGGGCAAGGGCACGCCGCCCTGGTCATTGCCGCTGCCATCGCCATAGAGATCGATTCCGCCGCCGATGAACGGCTGCACGGGACCGCGCGTACCGAAAGTGCTGATGGTCGAAATTTCAAAGCCCCACGGAAGCTGATACGTTCCCGAGAAGGTGAGGCTCTGCCGGCCCAACTGGGGTCCGTTGCTGGCGAACCAGTTGCTGTCGAGCGCAATGCCGTTGAAGCCATCGAGGGATTGGAACGCATACGAAGCGACGAAGGTGAAGTGGCGGGTGAAGCGCTTGTCCAGCCGGACCAGAAGGCCTTTATACGTAGACCGGCCGCCACTGACGTCAAAGGTCATTTCACCGGTGGAGCATTCCGCCGCCGGGTCCGCCGCCTGTGCAGCGCTGGTGCAAGCCGGAATCACGGGTCCTTTGGCGGAGTAGAAGTTATTCAGGTCGGCATTGCGGATGCGGGTGCGCAGGATGTGGCGGTAAACGAAATCGGCGCTCACCATCATATCCGAAGTAATCTGGCGCTGGATGCCGATCCCGGCCTGCTGGGAGTAAGGCGGCCGGAAGTCCTTCACGAACATATCGAGGCCAGGCGCCTGCTTGAAGATGTTGATGTTTCGAATGGTGAGATCGGTGTTGGTCGGGTTCTGATGCAGTTGCTGAGCCGCCCCGGCCCGCAGCGCGGGCAGGACCGCCACCAGATCGGCGCCCGTGAACGTAGTTGGGAACGTCGAGAAATTTCCCACCTGCAAAGGACCGGGCAGACTGGCGTTGATGCCGAAAAGCTGGTCGATACTGGAAAAAAAGACCGAATCGCCCAGCAGCACGCGGCCCGTGCCCAGCGGCCCGATAGCGGCGCGCTCCAGCAGACGGACTTCGAGATTCATGGTGTCGTAGTAGATTCCCGCCCCGCCCCGGATCACCGTCTTGTTGTCATGCCCGACGTTCCAGGCAAAGCCTAGAGCCGGACTCCAGTTGTTGTAGGCATGCAGCTCCTTACCCAATCCGTTCGCTCCCAGGATCGGCTCCAGGTACTGCGGTTTGGGGAGATCGTGATTCAGCAGATCACTTTCGAAGGACCAGCCCAGGCCGTAGATCAGCGTCAGGTTCGATTTGAGTTTCCAGGTATCCTGCGCGTAGAAGTGAAATCGATCATTGTGGTCGGCGTTGCCGCGGTTGTAGGACGGCGGCTGGTTGATGTCCCCGACGCCGGTTTGGAATCCGGCAACGGGCAACTGGAGGATATCCTGATACGTGGTGAAGGAAGATGGGATCTGGACAGCGAAGGAGCCCAGCCCCAACGAGGTGATGTAGGCGTCATAGCGCTGAACGTCCTCGGGCGCGTACAGCACGGCGCCGCCCGGCTCGGCATAGGCGTAAGTTCCCGTTCCCTTCTGGTACTCCCATTCGCCGCCGAATCTGATGCTGTGGGTATTCCTTTGCAGAGTTAGATTGTCGGCGAAGATGTGACGCCGCAGCAGGCGGCTCTGCGGCGTGTTGCTGGCGTTGTTTCCGATCTGGAAACCGCCCACGCTGTGAATCGTAAACTGCGGTCCACCCAGACCGATGCACGGCGATGGGCAGATGGACGCTGTGGGCGTGTTCTTGACGTTGCTCCAGTAGGTCATCGAATACCGGAATTCGTTCACCACCGACGGCGTAAAAGCGCTGATCACCGAAAAAACGCCGGAATCGGCGTAATTGCTGTTGACTCCCCAATTGGATGGCTGGCTGTTGTCGGTGGGCGAGTACGCGTTGTTGCCATCGTGGGAGTAGCGCAAGAACAAAGAGTGCTTGTCGCTCAAACGGTAATCCAGGCGCTGGGTGAACTGGTTACTGTTGTAGGGAACCGTGGCGTCGCTCAGGAAAGCGGAGAAGAGCGGATCGGTCGGCTCGGTGCTGTAAACGCCGCGCTGGTTGGCGTGTTCGTAGCTGGTGAAAAAGAAAAGCTTATTTTTCTTGATGGGGCCGCTGAAATAGAAACCCGGCTGGCGCCGGGCGAAGAACGGATCCGGCTGGAGGGGATCGCGCTCGAGATATGGGTACGCCGCCATATTGTGGTCGCGGAAATAGAAAAATCCGGAACCATGGAAATCATTGCCGCCGGTGCGCGTGACGACGTTTACCGCTCCTCCGGCCGTGATGCCTGTCGACAAATCAAAGTTTCCAGCGGAAACCTGAAACTCCTGCACCACTTCCTGGGAAAAGTTCTGCTGCGTGCCGCCGGTGACCGGGTCATTCACGGTAGCGCCATCGACCGTGATCCGGATAGACTCCGAGCCTGCGCCCAGGATGTTGACGTCGAACTGGCGGTTGTACTCACCGATGTTCGCCGGAGATACCGATACGCCCGGCTGCAACTGGGCAAGCTGCAGAAAGCTCCGGCCGTTCAGAGGCAGGCTGTCGATCTGCTGCTTGGTCACGACGCCATCGATGGTTTGCCGGTCGAAGTCCAGCTGCGAGGCCATCGACTCAACAGTCACTACTTCTTTGGGCTGCCCGAGCTCCAGGCGCAGCTCCACGGTGGAGATCCCTCCAGTCTGGACGGTCACCTGCTGCACCTGAGTGCGAAAACCAGGAGCCTCGCAACGCACCTCATACTTGCCGGCCTGCAGTGACGGGAAATTGAAATTTCCTTCGCCGCCGGACGTCAGTTTGCGGCTGGCGCCGGTATCAGTGTTGGTGAGCGTTATCACGGCTCCAGGAATGAGGGCGCCGGTGGCATCGAGAACCCGGCCGTCTACCTGGCCGGTGGGCGCCTGGGCTACGGCGCGGACGGAAAAAACAACCATGCACAGCAGTGCTACGTAAAGCCGCGTGGAAGGCAACATGGTCCCACCTCTCCGTGATTCCAGGCGGGATAAAACCCCCTGAGTCCGCCTGCTCCAGTGAATTATGCATCGCGGCGGACAGTTGTCAAGCGACAAATGACCGGGATTTGCGGCGGCGAGGGTCTTAATCCGCCGCGATGATGCGCTTGGGAACTTTGCCCACCGGTATGCGGGTGAGTTCTCTGAACAGCGGCATGTCGATCACCGAGACCGAATCCGAGCCGGCATTGGAAACGTAGCAGAGGCGGCTATCCGGCGTGAAGGTGAGCCAGTCCGGACCGTCTCCGACCGGAATAGTGGCGCGGCGCTTGAGATCCGGCAGCGAGAAGACGGAGACGGAATCATCCAGCAAACTCGTGACCCACAGCGTCTTGCCGTCTGGGGCAACGCCGATACCGTGGGAAAACGTCTGTGGAATGAGCGGCTTAGCGCCAGGCCGGGCATCCGGCAGCAAAACCCGGCCGGTGACCCGGCGCGCGGCGAAATCCACCACCGCGAAGCCGTGCAGCTCAGAAAGCTGAACAAACAGGCGGCCTGGAGCGCCACCGGCGCCCGGCTCGATGGCAAGGGGCCGGGGCACGCCGCCCACTGGAATCTCAAATTCGGGCTGCTCGGTCTTGATGTTGATGGCAGTCAGCTTCTGGTCGCCCAGGGAGGTGGCGAGCATCCATTTTCCGTCCGGCGTGCAATAGACGTTGTGCGGCGCGCGGCCCACCGGGACGCTCTTGACCTTTTCGAGCGAGGCCGTGTCCACGATGTCCACCCAGGACTCGCCGCGGATGCAAACATAAACGCGCCGCCCGTCCGGCGTGATCGCCACGTTGTTGGGCCGCTGGCCAATCGGCACGCGGCGAAGGATGCGGGCAGAGGCGCGGTCCACTACGTCCAGTACGTTTTCTGTTTCGCTGCTTACGTAGAACCGCTTGCCATCGGGCGACGGGACGATGCCGTGCGGGTTTCTGGAAACGTGAATTTCGCCCGCCACGCGGTTAACGAGCGGGTCGATAATCGTGATATTGTCGCCCGCGCTATTGGCGACGTAGATCCGAACCGGGGCGGCCGTTAACGGCAGTGCCGCAATGAGCGCCAGCCATCTCATGCCGTTCAACATACACCAAAGTTAATAGGACCTCAACGCTGAGGTTTCGCATTTTGCCCCTGGGATGCTACAAACGGTATAGATCGATGCGCGCTCCTTCAACAATACGGACCGGTGTGGCCCTTTGCGTCTCGGCGCTGGTTCTGGCTGCGCTCGTGGAAGCCGAAGTCATCCGTTTCGATTCCGCGCAACCCGGGTCGCTGCCGACCGAGTGGACGGTAGTCATGACCCAGACGGGCGTCGCGCCGAAATGGGAAGTCCTCAAGGACGCCAGCGCGCCCAGCAAACCCAACGTCCTGGCCCAGGTTTCCGCTGATGGAACCGACAGCCGGTTCCCGATGGCGATTTTCAACCCGGCCCTTTGCCGCGATGGCGAGGTCAGCGTCAAGTTTAAAACCGTTTCCGGCAAAGCGGATCAAACCGCTGGGCTGGTCTGGCGCTACCGCGATCCGAACAATTATTACCTGGTGCGCGCCAACGCTCTCGAAAACAACATCGTGATGTACAAGGTGAAGGCCGGAAACCCAATTCTATTGGCGCCCAAGGGCAGGCCGCCTAAGACCTACGGCGTGCGTCACCGTATTCCGCCGCGCACCTGGAGCATTTTGAAGGTCAGCTTCAAGAAATCCCGCTTCGAGGTTTATTTCGATCACCGCAAGGTCTTCGAGGCGGAAGACTCAACCTTCGCACAGGCGGGTAAGGTCGGGCTTTGGACCAAGGCGGATAGCGTTACGTATTTTGACGATTTTCAAGTTTCCGCGAAATAGCCTCACTGGTTTGTGAACAAATACTTCCCGCCGCTCTCGGCCACCACATGCAGGGCGGACTTTCCCACCAGGTTCTCGAAACGAGGAACGCCCGGTGCATTGGCCACCAGATAGTATCGCCCCGGCTGCCGCCACAATCCTGCGAACTGCGCGTCATCGATGAAAACGTCAGGCGCACCCGGCGCGTACGATCCGTACTCGAGATTCGTCTTACGGCCGTTCAACAGAAGCGCGTCGCGATTGGCATAAAACATCACCGAGGAAAAAGCGTAGTACTGATCGTCGACGATCAGACGGCCTTGGGGCGAACGGTTGAGGGCTTCGGCCAGCGGGCGCGAGGACATATAGGGATCGAAAGTGACGAGCGCCAGGCGCGCGGCGTGAAAGAACAGAATCATCATGATCGCCAGCGGCGCTACAGCCCGGCGGCCCGCGAACTTCCATGCGCCGGCAGCGCCGACTAAAAAGCTGAGGCCCGCGAGAAACAGCGGCAGCCGCAGGTATGCGAAAGCCGCAAGCGTGAGATCCCCCATGTGGCCGAGCGCGAGCGTATAATCCTTGTAGATGTCGGTGCTTTGGTTGAGTGCGACGGAGATATCGCCGGGTGCGGGCGTGGAGCGCACCAGCCACAGGATCGCGGCGATCACAACGCAGCACAGCGTCGCGATGACGGCAGCGCCACGCGTGCCATACCGCACCAGCGGGCTGTCCGACGCCAAGGCGCATCCCAGCAATAATGCCAGGGCCGGATAGCACGGCATCGAATAATATTCCTGGGTGGTCGAGAACGAAAAGAAAACCAGAACTAAACCGATCCAGCACAGGGCCAGCAGACGCGCGCGGCCGGCACGGTCCCGTGTGGAGAAATCAAGTTTGAAGACGGCGGGCAGGTACATGCTCCACGGGAAAAGCCACACCAGGTGGAAGAGCCAGAACCAGAGCCGCGGGACGGTGTTGTAATCGCGCGGATAGCGCAACCCCAGATAGCGCAGCAGTTGTTCGTTGATGAAATAGAACCAGAAGAAACCGTGGTACGCGCCGCGCTCGCTGTGCATCGTCAGTTCAAAGTAGGGAGGGTTGCGCAGGCTGGCCAGCACGTGCCAGGGCGCGGCAATCAAGACCATCAGGGCCGCGCCGGTGACGGGATGCAGGCGCTTCCAGGTGGTGCGGTTTAAGAATTCCCGCCGGACCAAAAGGAACGCCGCCGCCGTACCGATCGGGAAGACCAGCGCAATCAGGCCCTTCAACAGCAGGCCCGCCCCCATCGATGCCCACATCACCAGAGCCCACCGACCGGGGTGCCGCTCGGCGTCATCGAGCACGCGCAGCAGGGACCATAGCGCGAGCGCGACGGCCAGCGTCACCAGCATGTCCGGCAGCAGAACGCGCGTGAAGAGAAATAAACCAACGCACGTTGCGAGGCACAAGCCGGCGTATGTTCCGGTGCGCGCTCCGAAGGCCCATGCGCCGAACTCTGCCGTGATCCAGCAGAGCAGTACCGCGGCGAGCGCTATGGGAATGCGGGCCGCCCAATCATGTACGCCAAAGATGCAAAACGAAATCGCGATCAGCCAGTACTTGAGGGGTGGTTTTTCGAGGTAAGCCACGCCATCGAGGCGCGGCGTGACCCAGTCCCCGGATTGGAGCATGTTGCGGGCGATCTGCGCCTGCACGGCGTCCATATCGTCCATAAGGGACGGCGGGCTGAGAATGGCCCCTAAAAAAATGAGCGCTGCCACCAGCGCGACGATGAGCTGACCGCGCCGGCGGATAATGACTCCGGGTTCCTTTGATTCCTGCAAATCGACCCCATGCGGCGAACCCATCCTCGATAATCCGACATTAGCATGGTTGACAAAATTCAGTGCGCCGTTTTCCAATCACTGGATCGGCCGGTGGCGCTGCGGCATCTAATTGGGAACGGTGCTTTGGCGAAAAGGAGCGTAGCATGCAGGGCGAAGTGAAGAAGGACTGGGGCATCGCCGTATTGCGCGCGGCCGCCGGGATCGTGTTTTTGGCGCATGGCAGCCAGAAGCTGTTTGTTTACGGCTTTAGCGGAGTTCAAGGTGCATTCGGGAAAATGGGAATGCCGATGCCAGGAATTCTCGGCCCGTTCGCGGCGCTGCTGGAATTTATCGGGGGCATCGCCCTGGTCGTCGGCATTGGAACGCGCTGGGTGGCGATGCTCTTTGCGATTGAAATGGCGGTCGCGGTCCTCAAGGTGCATCTGTCCGGCGGGTTCTTCCTGCCGCGTGGTTTTGAGTTCGCGCTGATGATGTTCGCGGCCAGTATTGCCCTGGCGCTCGCCGGCCCCGGCGCGGCGGCGCTCGACCGTATGCTATTCAAACACTAGACCGGCCTGGCGGTCAGGAGTCATTGCTTGCGGATGGAAGAGATCATCTCGTTTCTGTTGCGGCACGGGTACTGGGTGGTGTTCGCCTTCGTGCTCGCCGAACAGATCGGCCTGCCTCTGCCGGCCACACCGGTCTTGCTGGCCATGGGCGCACTCGCCGGGCTGGGCCGGCTCTCGTTCCTGCATGCCTTCGCACTGAGCGTCGTGGCTTCGCTCATCGGCGACTGTCTGTGGTACTGGCTGGGCCGGAAGCGGGGATACTCGGTCCTCAACCTCCTGTGCCGGATTGCGCTCGAGCCGGACTCGTGCGTGCGCCGCACAGAAAACGTATTCTCCCGGTTCGGAGCTGGTGCGCTGCTGTTCGCCAAATTCGTTCCGGGCCTGAGCACCGCCGCCCCTCCGCTGGCCGGGCTGTTCCGCATGCCGCTTTGGCGATTCCTGCTGAGCGATACGGCCGGCGCGGCGCTGTGGGTGGGAGCGTTCTCCGGGGCCGGCTACATATTTCGCACGCAATTGGAGGAAGTGGCCGAATACGCTCTGGGTTTCGGTAGACGCCTGGGGATCACGCTCACCGTGTTGTTTGTGGCTTACATTCTGTGGCACATCTGGCAACGGCAGCGATTTCTCCGGAAGCTTCGCATCGCTCGCATCATGCCCGACGATCTGTTACGCAAACTGAACACCGGCGAGCAGGTGATGATCGTCGATCTCCGCAACCCGATGGACGTCAAAAGCTCGGGCTCGAAACTTCCTGGCGCACTCCTCATGGCGCCGGGGGAACTGGAGGCCCGCCATCAGGAGATTCCTCGCGACCGCGACATCATCCTGTACTGCACTTGACCCAACGAAGCTTCGAGCGCCCGTGCGGCGCTCCGGTTAAACCGCCGCGGCATCAGGCGTGTGCGCCCTCTCGGCGGCGGGTTTAACGAATGGCGCGAGCGCGGCTATCCGGTCGAGATCGTTGCGGAGGCAGCGGCCGCAAGCGGTGATAGAGTGTAGCGATGATCAACCGACGCCAGGCGCTCAAAGCGGCCGTTGCGGCTATTCCATTGAGCCGCGCGATGCCGCAGGAACAGCTGAAGCGGACCACGCTCACGTCTCAGGACCTACCCGCGATGGACGGTGCCAACCTGATGGTGACAGTCCAGGAATTGGAGTATGTGCCGGGTGGCACGTCCGAGGCGCACCGCCACAATGGCTGCACTTTCGTTTACGTGCTCGCGGGCGAGATTCTGACGCAGATCGACGACGGACCCGTCAAGACCTACAAGCCCGGCGAGATGTTCTACGAGCCCCCACTGCATCTACACGCCGTCTCGAAAAACGCGAGCTCGACCGGGCCCGCGAAGTTTCTGGTCTTTCGCGTCATCGAGAAGGGCAAGCCCGCAACGGTCCCGGCGAAGTGAGCGGCGAGCGCCCCACGCGCGTTCGTTACGTGGTGCTCGGGCTGACGGTCGCGGCCTACATGATCACTTACATGGACCGCGTCAATATCGCGTCCACGGTCCCGGTGATTCAAAAAGAGCTGGGATTTTCAATGGTCACGGTGAGCTGGATTCTGAGCTCGTTCCGGTGGGGATATGCGCTGTTTCAGATTCCTGGCGGATGGCTGGGCGACCGCATCGGGCCGCGGCGCGCGCTGGCGCTAATCGTCACCTGGTGGTCGGTGTTTACCTCGGCCACGGCGCTGTCATGGAACGCGGCTTCCATGGTGGTGTTCCGGTTTCTGTTCGGGGTGGGTGAGGCGGGGGCCTTTCCGATAGCCACGCGATCGCTCTCACGCTGGATGCTGCCCGCCGAGCGCGGCTTCGCACAGGGAGTGACGCATGCCGGGTCGCGTCTAGGCGCGGCGCTCACACCCAGCATCGTGGTCCTGATGATGATCGCATATGGCTGGCGCGTGCCTTTCTTCGCCTTTGGGGTGATCGGGTTAATCTGGGCCGCTGTGTGGTACTGGTATTACCGCGACACGCCGGCGGAGCACGCTTCGGTAAATGCAGCCGAACGGAACCAGATCGAAACCGCACTAGGCGGGGCGCGTTCGGCCCGGACTCGAACGGTGCCCTGGCGGCGGATTCTGGGGAGCTCCACGCTGTGGACGCTCTCGATGATGTACTTTTGCTACGCATACTGCCTTTCGGTCTATCTCGACTGGTTTCCGAAGTACCTCAACGACCATCGCGGCTTCGATCTCAAGCACATGGGTTATTACGCCAGCGCGCCGCTGCTGGCTGGCACCGTCGGCGACTTACTGGGCGGGTGGGCTTCCGACCGATGGGCGCGACGGAGCGGGGACCTGGCGCGCGCGCGCCGTGGCGTGGCCGTAGCCGGTTTCCTACTGGCGGCGGGCGCGATTCTGCCGGCGACATTCACGGCCAGCCCCACGGCGTCGGTCTGGTACAGTTGTCTGGCTGTTTTCGGCCTGGAAATCACGGTGGGGGTCTCTTGGGCCGTTCCGCTGGATATCGGTGGCGACTACGCCGGCTCGGTTTCATCGGTCATGAACACGTGCGGTAATATAGGAGGCGCGATCTCCCCGGTGCTGCTGGCCTATCTGGTTCGGTTTTTTGGCTGGAATGTGCCGTTTGTAGTGGCGTCGGCGATGTGCGTTGCAGCCGCCGTGCTGTTCGGGAGGATCGACGCCACGCGCAGGATTTTTGCAGAGCAGGCAGAAAGCTGAGCCATGAGAATCAACCCGGATAAATGCGTCGCCTGCGGAAACTGCACCTACGTCTGTCCCATGGGGGCGATTTACATCGACCCC